>Ga0307377_10006377_pt1 | contig 12373 bp, 20 predicted proteins | sample TR3MG_FD_202535 | JGI IMG/M metagenome (GOLD analysis project Ga0307377, IMG submission 202535) | Soil microbial communities from Risofladan, Vaasa, Finland - TR-3 | ecosystem: Environmental > Terrestrial > Soil > Coastal area > Acid sulfate soil | place: Finland: Risofladan, Vaasa | collected...
AAGCCAAGCCACTTTCTCTACGCTTTCTCGACTTCAACCGAGAACCGCCCATACGGACCCGGGGACTTCGGCGAGCCAGGCCGCCAGTCCAGCAGCCCGATATACAGCCCACCAATCTGCCAAATCTTCTTGAGCACTTCGAGCTTCATCTGCTCGTCAACAACGGTAAACGTGCCCTGCGCGGTCCAATTCTCGAATCGCGGGCGAACCCGAATATGCTTCGCCTGCCCCACTGCCGCACGCTTGGCGAACAGCCTAAACCCCAGCGACCGAGCGGTTGCACACTGCTCTGCGAACGTTCCGCTAATGGCCTCGACGGGCTTCCAGGGTATCTTCTTGCCGTCCACGAAAAAGTCGATGTACAGGTCATCAAAGAGGATCGCGCACTGTGTGAGTTCCTTGTACGTTTTCTTGCCCTGAAGTTCGACGCGGGCTCCGGCCTTCATTAGGCACGAGCGAAGGTTGTCGTGGGGTATGGCGATGTGCTCGCCGTCGTTGTACGTGTACCCCTTCCAGGTGTGCGGCGGGCAACGATCGTCCCCAGCCTTGAAGTTCTTTTTGTCCTGGGATTTGATTTTCGACCGCTGTTCCTCCATAATGTCCGTCCACTCGATATTGTCCCAGTGCATGATTGCCGGACCCAATCCCGTCAGTGTGAACCGATACTGCTGTTGATACATTTCGTTCCTTTCGCGTTAGAAAACCATGCGTCATAGACGCCCTCGCCTTGCCCAGCCACGCCTCGCCGTGCCAAGCCTCGCCTGGCCCCGCCACGCCTCGCCACTTCGGTTCTCTCCCCATGCGTCATAGACGCCCATGCCTTGCCTAGCCTCGCCATGCCTTGCCTCACCGCGCCAAGCCGCGCCTCGCCCCGCCCTGCCGAGCTACGCCAAGCCACTTCGTATCTCTCCCCATGAGCCATAGGCTCCCTTGCCTTGCCTTGCCTGGCCCAGCCCCGCCCAGCCAGGCCCGGCCCTGCCCCGCCCAGCCATGCCGCTTCGTGTCCTTCCCCCATGCGCCATAGGCGCCCATGCCTCGCCATGCCTTGCCCAGCCATGCCTCGCCAAGCCTTGCCGCGGATAGACCCCCACCGCATTGGGCAGCGGTTGTGACGCCGAGAGCCCGGAATGTCGGCAGGGGCGAATATCGTTTGTTTATTCTCAGCGTCACGCCTGCATTATGTCCACCATAGTATGCCTGTCAACAGAATTATCAGATTTATTTACCATCATGGACAAAATAGCCTGTTTCACGTGAAACAGCACTAGACGCGCCAGATTATTGCGTACAATCCGACAGCGGGCCTCTAAAGCCCGCGACGGGCGTCCTGGACGGGCCAGCGTGATGCCGGTGCGTCCCGGGCGTATCAACGACGCTCACATCCGTGATGGGTGCGGGTTCGTTACTGACGTTAACAGACTATTGTTGACGTGCTCTGACGAACTTGCGCACCGTTTGCATGCATTCCGAAGGCACGTCTAAGGAGACAGTTATGCCGGAGGAAATCACAAAGTCCGTACCGGAGATGCTGGAGCGACGCGCCCATCTGATCCAGTCGAATGACGACGCTATTCGCAAGGTCAAGAAAGAAGAGCGCGGGCTCACGGACGAAGAGCGAGCCGACCTCAAAGATCTTCGTGACGAAATCGAGCGGCTGGACAAGAAAATCGACGCTGCTCAAGAAGTCGAGCACGAAGAGGCAACAGCCAAGCGGCTTACCGATAGCCTCAAGTCGGGTGGCGTCCGAACCGTCCCCAAAACCAAGCCCGAAGACAACGGCGCCCGGGGTGCTTTCGAGTTCGATGCTGACGCGCAGATCACAGTTCGGCCGGTTTACAGTCGGCTAAAGGCCAATTGGGGGCCGGGCGAAAAAGGCGTCGAGGCTGCCTATCGTTCGGGCATGTATCTACGTGCCGCGTTTATGAACGACGAGAAGGCTCGACGGTGGTGCCAGCGCAACGGACCACCGGAGTCGCGGGCACTGGGTGGAAACGTCGGCTCTGCTGGTGGATTCCTGGTGCCGGACGAGATGCTCCAAGCCATGATTGATCTGCGCGAAAGCTATGGCATGGCGCGTCAGGAATGCGACATCGTCCCGATGAACCGCGACGTTATCACCATCCCGAGGCGTCGAACAGGTGCGACGGCTGCGTTCATCGGCGAGAACACTGCGATCACCGAGTCTGACCCGACGTTCAACAACGTCACGCTGACGGCGCGGAAGGCGGGCATCGTTACGCGCGTCAGTTCTGAGCTTGCCGAGGACGCGGTCATCAACCTGGCCGATTACGTGGCCAATGACCAGGCGTATGCGTTTGCGGTGCTTGAAGACACGGTTCTTGTCGACGGTGCCGGCACGGTTGCCCATGGTGGTATCTGGGGTATCCGCCCGCAGTTCATCGACGGGACCCACACGGCGGGCGACGTTTCTTGTGGTGCTGGTATCGACCAGATGCCAGAGGTGATCATCACAGACATTGAGAACCTGATGGCGGCTCTCCCCGCGTATGCTCTACCGGGAGCGAAGTTCTACACCTCGCAGCTTGGTTACGTGATGGTGTTCCAGGCTATCGCGTCTGGGGTGGGTGGCGTGACGATGCAGGAAATCGAGAGCACTCGTCAGCTTACGTATCTCGGCTTCCCGATCGTCCGAAGCCCGGCGATGCCGGCGTCTTCGACCACTGACTACAGCGATCTCGTGATGATCCTCTTCGGCGACATGTCCAAGGCGGTAACGCTTGGCGAGCGTCGTGGCATCACGATGTCAATCAGCGATCAGCGGTATTTTGAGCAGGACCAGATTGCTATCAGGTCCATTGAGCGGTTCGACATCAACGTGCACGATCTTGGTGACAATACCACGGCAGGCCCGCTCGTCGCGCTCACTGGCGTAACGTAAACCAGAGGCGTGGCTTTGGCCATGCGAAAAGGAGATTGAGCTTATGATTGGGTATGCACAAACACAGAAGAACGTGTTGATGTCGGACCTGAGTTTAACCCTCGTTTCTGTGAACCAAACAGCGTCCGCAGTAGGCACCGATACGATCGGCTGGGATTACTTGACGGTGGATTTCTGGATTGACCCTGCTGCGGCAGCGACGAATGTTATAACGACCTGCAAGCTGGCTGAGTCCGTAGACAACACGACGTTCTCTGACATCGTGGCATTTACCGGCGGAACGGTCACCTCCGCGACCGTGGGATTCGTTCTGCCTACGGTTTCGGACACGTCGGACGCTTATTCGTTTCGGATGAACGTCGACCTGCGGAAACGCGAGCGCTACATCAAGGCGTTCTGCACCCCCAGTGTGGCGACGACTGACATGGTTATTACCGGTCGGCTTGGTCGGTATCACGCCGCTGGCGATAACACGGATGCCACCCTGCTAGGCACCAAGAAAATCGTCTCCGGTTAGTTAGGACGTTTCTGTTCCCTTCGCGCCCGCGGGGCTGACGTGAAAGCGTTGGCCTCGCGGGGAAGGGAGCATGATTTGCAAAGGGAACAAAGATGGACGTGGAACAAGACAAGATAATCCGGCTCAACCTCGGAGCCGGGGAGCACGAAATCCCCGGTTTCGTTGCAATCGACAGGAAGAACGGACAAGAAGTCTACCCACTCGATGGGTACGAAGATGGAACGGTAGACGAGATTCGCGCGTCGCACATTCTGGAACATTTCCCGTGGGAGACGATTCGCGACGTAGTAACGCACTGGGTCCAGAAACTCCGACCTGGGGGTGTAATACGGATTGCGGTGCCCGACTTCGACTGGATTTCCAAAGAGCACGTGAATGGTCGCCTGCTCAATGCACAGTCTTACGTGATGGGGGGGCACACCGATGCGAACGACCACCACGCGGCTATCTTCAACCGCGAGAGCCTGACAGAGGTGCTCATCGATTGCGGATGCTGGCAAATACGCCGGTGGCAATCTGAGATACAGGACTGTGCCGCACTGCCGGTGAGCTTGAATCTCATGGGTACAAAACGCGGGAATGAAGAGTTTACGGTTCAGAAAGTAGGGGGCATCCTAAGTGTTCCCCGATACGGCCCTACAATCCACATGCAATGTGCGATTACGGCATTTCAACGAATCGGGATACCACTGCGAGTGGGGCAAGGGGCATTCTGGCATCAGGTATTGAGCGAGCTGTTAGAGGGGGAGATCGAACACGGCGCAGAGTTCATCTTTACTCTCGACTACGACACCGTATTTTGTGCGTCCGACCTGCTCGAAATGTATCGGCTGATGCAGTGCTACGAAGAGGTAGACGCAATCTGCTCCGTTCAAAGCCGTAGGGTGCACGGGACGGCACTATTTACGATGATTGGTGCCGACGGGAGGCTCCGGGGCCAAGCGTCAATGGAAGAGTTCGCCCGCAATCTGACGCCGGTTCTGACGGGCCATTTTGGCTTAACGCTCTTTCGGGTATCAGCCTTGAAAGAAATGCCACGGCCTTGGTTCATGCCGGAACCGAATGCCGAGAAGCGATGGGGAGAGAATCGCGTCGATGCTGATATGGCATTCTGGAAAGCGTGGCACATAGGCAAGAAGACTCTCTGCGTCGCCAACCGTGTCATCGTTGGCCACATTCAAGAGCTGATTACCTGGCCGGACGCGACGCTCAAGCCGCTCTATCAGCCCGTCATGGAATACGACCAGTTGGGGATGCCCGCAGAGGTGATGCGTATGACCGCCGAGGAGCAATGTGCGATGCTGGCGAAACTAGAGGAGTCCAAGCAATGAAACGCAAGATGAAGGTGAGGATTATTCGGGATTGGCGAAACAAGAAGGTCGGTGATGTATTCGAGCCATATTCGGCGGCATTGGCGAGTGGGCTCATCCGTAGCAAGTTCGCCGTCGAGGTTCCGTTTCCCGAGGGTGTAGTGGAATGCATGGCCTTGGAGCCGGCAGCAGAGAACACAATGGCGAATCCTGAGCCAGTGAAGCGCGGACGTGGGCGCCCCCGAAAACATCCCATGGTATTGGCGACGTAATATGAGTGTGATACTGCATTACGACCTGTCTTTCAAGGCGGTTGAGGATTTAGCTGCTGGTTTGGATCTAGCGACTGGCTCGACCTTTACTCATAAGTTCACTGGAATCGCGGGCGTACTCAATGCGGATAGCGACAATGAAGTGTCGAAGGTGTGGAGCGACAATCGCGCCCTTGCCGCTGGAACTGACACGATTGATCTTACGTCGTTAGCCCGTGGCTCGGCTTTAGTGGCGGAAGACTTCACCGGGTTATACGTGAAGTTCATAGCCGTGATGGCGCCGTATGCCAACACTGCTGCAATCAAAGTGACTGCTGGTGGGGCTAATGGCTACCTGCTGTGGGGCAGCGCTGCTGGCGAGTTGAATGTCGGCGCCGAGGCGGTCGTGACCATGTTTGCTGCGGGAGGTCCAGGCTCGCCGCCGGTCGTTGCGGCTGGCGCGAAGAATATAACGCTTACCAGTACGGACTTAGATGCCACGTATGACATCCTCCTTGTTGCGGGACCCATAACATGACCGAGCGCCCAACATGGTCTTTGACGCAAACGGTAGCCCCGACAGTGGAGCCGGTGACGAGGGCTGAGACCAAGGATCATCTACGGATAACGCATATCGCCGAGGATGACCGGATTGACGATTTGATTACGGCTGCTCGGATACACGCGGAGTCGTTCACGAATCGGCAGTTCATCACGGCCACGTATGCATTGCGACTGGGGAGTTTCCCTACAGAGATTCTGTGTCCGCGACCACCATTGCAGACTGCCCCAACCATAGCCTATATCGACGTGGATGGCGCGTCCCAACCTGTCGCCGCATCGGTTTATCAGTACGACATCTATTCGACGATTGGCCGAATCAAGCTGGCTGTCGGGCAAACGTGGCCCACTACGGCGGGTGAGGGCGACTATTACAATCCTGTAACGGTTACCTACCAGGCCGGGTATGGCGCCGCGGGCACGAACGTCCCTCGGGATATCCGCGTGGCCATTATGATGATCGTCGGGCAGTTGATGGAGCATCCGGAGGGGTTTGCGGATCGTGCGGTCCAGGTGGTCCCGCGTGCGGTCGAGCGGCTGTTGTGGCCGTATCGGGTTGGTGTCTTTGGGCTGGGGGTGCGAAATGATTAGCGGCCGGATGCGTCATCCCGTGGACGTCCAGCAGGTCATAGAGACCCGTGACGCCGCCGGTGGCGTGATCCGCAACTGGGTGACGCTAGGCTCCGTGTGGGCGTCCGTAGAGCCCCTGAGGGGCAAGGAATACATCGAGGCCCAACAGGTTGCGGCGAACGTGACGCACCGCGTCCGAATGAGGTGGTATGACGGGCTAACGACTACGCACCGGATTCTACATGGCGGGCGGGCGTTGAATATCAATGCGGCCTTGAATCTGGATGAGCGGAACGGCGTGCACGAGCTTATGTGCGCGGAGGAGGTTTAGTGGCTTTGGCTAGGACAGATCGCACCCAGTTCGTTACGCTGCGGCCAAAGTCCGCTTTCGCTGCGCTTCGGACGGCTTCCAGTTCCGCAGGTGGCAGGCGGACTGCGAGCCTGGCAGTGGCTTTCGGCTTTGCTTTACTCATCGCGGGCGATCTCCAGGGTAGTGGGCCAGATTTCATCGAACAGCATTATGCCGTAGCCGATGCCTTCGAGCCTATCAGCCAACCGCAAGAAACGCGGCTTCAGCCGGGCGAACTCGGCAGTGTTGCCGGCTTTACGGGCCGCGTTCATGCTCACGATGACCTGCGTAAGCCGTCCTGCGGCCTTCTGGCGGCTCGTGAGCGTATCCTCGGAGTATTCACGCTCCAGCGGCCCGACAACCGCCGCGTGTCGCGGTTGCGCCGCGTGCTGTCCGCCGCCTACCGGCGCGTAGGCCAGGTGGGCGATTCGGCCAGTGTCCCCGTTTCGTCGTGCCAGAAACTCGGTTGCTCGTCCCATGGCTGTTCTCCTTCTATATATAAGGTACGCCATCATGGCGTACAAGTCAAGCGGAAAGGCAAATAAATCTTATGGCTCGCCCGGTGATAGACATCACGATGATCGGAGACAAAGAGCTTGAACGGAAGCTCGCCCGCCTGGCGACCCCAGCTAGCCAGAAACGGGCTATCCGTCCATCCCTGCGGGCATCGGCAAAGCGGCTCAAGGCCGAGGTTGTCGCCAACCTATCCGGCTTGGTGGTAAGTCCGAAAACAGGGCGCCTGTTGACGGCGATGCAAGCTCAGAAAGTCGGCGCTTTGCCACGGTCCAGGGCACTCATCGGCGTGGGGTTGCCTATGCCGACACGACAAGAACTGGGGATCGACCCCAAGGACAAGTACTACTACCCGGCGGCGGTTGAATATGGCCACCCGGGAGCGCCACCTTATCCATACACGAGGGGCGCCGTCGATCGCAACGCGGCACGGGAGCTACACACTATCGGCACGGACATCGGCAAGGCCATCGAACGTGAGGCGGCGAAAACAGCGTGAGTATCCTAACGGGCATCTACAGTAAGCTGGCAGCGAACACCGCCGTCACCACATTGACGAGCACGCGCATCTATCCTCACGAGGCGCCGAGTAGTGCGGCCTTACCATACATTACGTTCTATCAGATCAGCGGTCCGCACGCCCACCACATGCTGGCGGCGGCGGGGATGACGGAGCCGCGGGTACAGATCGACTCATGGGATGACGACGCTTTAGGTGCCGAGACTCTGGCCGACAAAGTGCGATTGGCGATGGACGGATTCCGGGGAACGATGGGAAGCGTGAGCGTTCGCATGTGTCATCTGGACGATGAGGCGACGGACTTTTTCGACAAGGCGCACTCGTCCCGTGAAGGGGGCATATTTCGCAAGAGACAGGACTATATGATCTGGCACACGGAGACAGTGCCAACGTTCTAAAGGAGATATGTTATGGGTGATGTTGGCACTGGTGCATCGATAGCATTCGGCACGACTTCGTGGGAAGCTGAGGTAACGTCTATCAATGGCACGGACATTACCCGTTCGACACACGACACGTCACACTTGGGCACGTCTATTTGGCGGACGAAGATGCCAGGGGACTTGATTGACCCGGGCGGGTTGGATGTCGACGTGTTATTTGATGGGGCGCAATTCGCGGGGGCGACGTCAGAGCAATACGTGTCGCCGATCACGGCAACGGCCGAGACTATTACCGTTACGTTCCCGTGGGGCATCTCAACCAATACGGCGCTTACGACTGGAATGTCAGTCTCTGGCACAGGTTTTGTTGAGAGTTGGTCATGGGGTGTTCCTCTTGAAGACTTGATGACGGCGTCGTTGCATATTCAGTTCAGTGGCGCAACTCAATGGGTAAAGGAGTCGTAAATGGGTGATGTTGGCACTGGAGCAAAGATATCGTTCGCATCATCGATGACCGCTACGGAATACACGACCCTGGGACAGGTAACGTCTATCAATGGTACGGACATTGCCCGTTCGACACACGACACGTCACACTTGGGCACGTCTATTTGGTGGACGAAGATGCCAGGGGACTTGATTGACCCGGGCGGCGCAGACGTTGACGTGCTGGTGGACGGGGTGCAATTCACGGGCAGTACGGCAGTACAGTACATAGCGAGAATTACGTCGGAGGCTGAGACTATTATCATCTGGTTCCCCGGCACTAACACCAGCTATACATCTAACATGCACGTTAAAGCTGGCGGTTTTGTCGAAAGCTACTCGTGGGGTGTTCCCCTTGAGGAGTTAATGACGGCATCGTTGCATATTCAGTTCAGCGGGGCGCCCGTATGGACTAAGGGAGTCTAGCAGTGAAGATCAAGATGAATTCAAGCGGCGAGATCCGCGAGGTTAGTCAAGAAGTCGGGTCGCGGGAAATATGTAGCGGCCATGCCGAGGTGGTGGAGTTTGACAAGCCGGTTCCTGATGCGCCGCGTTCAGTGATAGAGAAGGCGCCAGAGCCGCCACCGGAGCCACCGCCGCCGACTATCGTAGATGCAAGTGGTGAACTATACGAAGACACGAAGGGAGCAGATTATGACGACGAGAGAGACGGTCCTGGCTGCGTGCAAATCCCTAGCTAGGGAACAGGTGAGTACGCCGGACTGGGGCGGAGATGTATGGGTAAGGGCGTTTTCGGCGGCAGAGCATCTTGCGATACAAGATGAGAACCCTGACCCGATCGACGTATGTGTAAAGTGCGTCTGCGACGAGCACGGCGAACCACTATTTGCGGCAGATGACATAGACGCATTGAGAGCCGGACCGTCGTCGCCTGTATTCGAGTGCGCAAAATCCGTGATGCGATTGACGGGGTTCCTGGGCGATTCCAATGAGGAACTAGCGGGAAACTCCGACGCCGTCCCGGGCGACGATTCGCCTTCGATCTAGCACATAGCTTGGGGCGGTGGGATGTTGACGGGATGCTGGCGGAGATGCCTGCCAAGCTGTTCATGGAGTGGCAGTATTATTTCAGACAGCGACCGTTCGGCGAGGTGGCGGCGGATATCCGCATGGGAATTCTGTGTTCGCTGGTTGCCAATATGTTCCGCAAACGGGGTAAGCGGGCGGCGAAGCCAGAAGACTTCATGCTAGGTGAGAAGCAAAGGCGGCAGCAGACGCAACAAGAGATGTTGCGCAAAATGCAGCAGTTTACGATGGCTCACAATATGTTCGTGGCACAGCAAGAACGGAAGACTCAATAGATGGCCCGTAGTGTAGCCAATCTGGCTGTGTCAGTCACAGCGCGCACGGCTGGGTTCAGCAAGGGGATGAAGACCGCGCAGAGGGAACTCCGCCAGTTCTCCGACTCGGTAAAGGCGTCGAGCAAACGGATAGCGGTATTCACTACGGCAGCGGTTGCGGCTGGTGCAGCCCTTGGGGCGTATTACGTCAAGCAATCATTCACGGCACTGGACGCCACGGCGAAACTGTCGGACCGGCTAGGTATCGCCACTGAGAAGTTGATGGCCTTGCAGCACGCGGCATCCCTTTCGGGTATCGAGTTGAGGGTACTCGAAAAGGGCATGCAGAACATGGTCCGGAATGTGACGGAGGCGACTACGGGGACAGGCGAGGCCGTGGATGCCCTCGCGGCGCTGAAGCTATCAGCTAAAGAACTCGCCATGTTGTCGCCGGACGAAATGATGTTGCGGCTGGCCGACGCCTTGCGGGGTGTAACGCTTCAGAGTGATCGCGTCCTAATTGCCTACAAGCTCTTCGGTGGTCGGGGAACAGCGATTCTCAATCTGCTACAAAAGGGCAGTGCCAACGTCCGGGAGCTGATGAGCGAAGTCGAGAAGATGGGCGGAGCGTTCAGTCGCCTGGATTTGTCGCGGGTCGAAGCTGCCAACGATGCGATAAACAATCTGCGCCGGTCGAGCCGAGTGCTGGCCGACGTTGTGGCTGTTTCTCTTGCCCCGTATGTCGAGCTGTTGGCTGACCGTGTCCGTGGGTTGCGCTTTGCTGCCGCTGACGCCGGCCCGATTGTAATCAAGGCTTTCGAGGGAATGGCGACCGGCGTGGCACACTTCGCCGATGCGATAGGAACGTCACAAAGGAAGCTCCTAGAGTTTAAGATTCGGGCTGCAACCGGGCTGTCTAGCTTCAAGCAGTTCTTGCGGGACCACCCGCCACGGTCAGGGCGTTTAATCGGCCTGGGTGGTCAGCCTGATGTGGTCCTAGACCGAGGAAAACTCGACAACGAGATTGCCGGCCTTGGCCAAATGGTCACCGAACTGTTTGAGGAACTGGACGCACTGTCGGGGAAGCAATCGGTCGTTAGTCAAGTCGAGGATGTATTCCGAAACCTACGCGCCGAGATTCGTGCGCAGGATTCCGCCTGGCAAGACCTACAGATGGGGCCGAAGCAATACGACGACGCGATGGGGAGCGTATACGATACCACCACAGCGGCCGCTGATGCGCTCAAGAGCCTAGAGGACGCCGCGAAGGGCATCTATGACAAGACCCGCACGCCGATGGAGAACTTCAAGAAGTCGATGGAAGAGTTGTCCCTGGTGCGGTTCCACCAACTGATTGACGATGACAGGTTCCGACGCTGGCATAAGATGCTCAAAGATGAATTGCTAGATGCGACCGGTGGCGTAGCCGCAACCGGCGGCGACGGCGTAGGCGTCTCCGGCTTCCTCAGCGCCCAAGAGATCGGCCTGGCACCCGGCATGATCCCCACCCAAGCAACCGCCGGGCAGTACGGGCAGGCTTATGCCCGCGTCCAAGAGCAACAACTGACGAAGCTGGAGCAGATACAGCAACATTTGGCGCGAATCGAACGCCAGAAAGCAACGATGAGTCCATAATGGCATCTGCTAATGAGATAATCGGCTCCGGCGAAGGCGACGCCTGGGGCAACATGGACACTGCGGCGACGCGGACGTTTCAAGTATTCCTCGACGCTGCGGGCGACGACCCTATCGACGCGCTACTCGCGGTCAACACGGATGTCTGGATGGCAATGGTTCATCCGACACCGCGATTTAATGGGCTGTTCGTTGCAGGCTACGGCAAGGCCGCACAGGAAGACTTGAAGTTGTGGCTCGTCGACGTGTACTACCGTTCGCCCTACGTAATCAGTCCGACGCAGTGGACGCTATACGTCGAGCACGCGGTTCAGACGGAGCAGATGGCCAGGGATTTACTAGGCAAGCTGGTAGGGCCTCGTGGGTATCGGTTGCCGCATCAGGTATACCCATTGCCGCCAGACGAACCAGGGCCAACCCCCCCACTAGAAGACGCTACGCATTTCGCTACGGCGCTGAATACGCCAAAAACTGAGCTGGTTCGCGTGGTTGATGATGACGGCAAGGCAATCGTGACCCGCCAGCCGATCGACCGGTATGCTCCCATATCGCGGCTTGTATTACGTCGCACGGTCCCCGTGATGACGGAAAGCCATTGGCAAAGGGCGGACGATCTGCACGTAACGATGAATACGTACACGTTCTATGGGGCGCCCCAAGGGCATATACTGTTCATGGGAATGCGTGCCGCTCAATCGTCCAAGTTTAGCGGGGAGTCGACGGGCTTGCCCGCACAATGGGATGTCGAATTGAGCTTTCTGCGTAGTCGACGTATCTGGTCTCCGCAACGAATGCTGGACAGCTATCGTTCGCCGGAGGTAGACCAGGAATCGTTCGTCTATCCGGTTGATGCCGACGCTGAGGAGTTCACCAGAGAACAAGATCAAGCATTAGCCCGAAGAGAGCGGCTACTGTTTGGACGGTCGAAGTTGGTGATTGACGGGGAGGAGCTGTCTCCAAGGGCTGCATACCAGGACTTCTACAAGTACCGGTACGGCGACATCAACCGGCTGGTATATGAACTGGGGCCGCGATAATGAGTCAACTTCCCGGCAACCTGTCGAGCGAGAGTAGCTGG
>Ga0307377_10006378_pt1 | contig 12373 bp, 12 predicted proteins | sample TR3MG_FD_202535 | JGI IMG/M metagenome (GOLD analysis project Ga0307377, IMG submission 202535) | Soil microbial communities from Risofladan, Vaasa, Finland - TR-3 | ecosystem: Environmental > Terrestrial > Soil > Coastal area > Acid sulfate soil | place: Finland: Risofladan, Vaasa | collected...
AACGTGGGTCGGTCATGATCCCATCTCCTTTCTAAAACGGAAGGTCGCCGCCGTCGCCGCCGGTCCCGTTCCCCTCGGTACTGCGTACCTCGTCGAGTAGGTCGCGGAGTATCTGTATGAAAAACGGCTGCTTCACAAACCCGTTTGGCGTCGACTTGATGCAGCCTAGCTCGGTCGACATGACCCGGAACCAGACGCGCGCGTCCTCGCGAGCCCAGCCCACCATATCGATCATCTCCGTCTTGCGAAGGATCCGGTTGCGCGACCAGACCCGCACGACGTCTTCCCAGGACGGTATCTGTTTGAACCGCGCAACGAACTCGCCGAGTTCCATTTGGTCTAGGCGCTCACCGGCGTCGGCGATGTCCGAGTACTCCCGATACGCCATCGTCGGCTTTGCGTATTGCTCGTTGAGGTATCGAACTATGAACCCGACGTGTTGCGGTCCGACCAGGACGCTGCCCGGGTCGCCTTCCGGCGTCGAGAACACCCGCGCCGCCGCCGCCGCGGACAACCGCGCGAGCTTGATCTTCAAGTCGGACGGTTCGGCCAGCGGGATCTTCGGCGAGTACATCCCCGACATCTCCTTTGCCGCCGCGACGATACTCTCGCGCGCAGGTACGGTGAACTGAACCGCGCGGGGCGCGCGCGACCACGCCCAGAGCAGTAGCTTCTTACAAAGCCTGCGCTCGTATACGTGCGGGGTCTGCGGTCCGCCGGCGCGCAGGCGGTTCAGTACGTCGAGCGATACCTCACCCGTCGCAACCGTGATCATGAAGTCGAGCCGGCGAACGTCCTCTGCCTTCCCGAACAACTCAAGCGCGGTCGTGACGCCGTGGTCGTACGTTCGGAGCGGGCGACCGCTGCGCGGGTTCGAAAGGAACGCCAGCCGCACGCGCGCGTTCGTTCGTTCGGTTCGCATCTTCGTAATCTCTGCGACGCCGGTCGAACGGACGTCGGATAGCTTGGCGAGGTCGTCAACGTGAAGTCCGCTCGCTTCCTCGATCACCAGCATGCGCCGGTCGTTCAGCGGCATCTTTCCCCAGGTAAGCATCCACCGTTTCTGCGTCTGCTCGACGCCGCCGACCAGCCCGGCGATAGAAACCTGCTCACCCTGAACGCGCTCGCCCATCCCATAATGCTGCAGCAGGCAAAGCGACATCTCCGTCTTACCTTGACCGCTGTCGCCCATGATTAATCCTTCGACCCACCCCTTTCGGATTTGCTTTTCGTCGAAGTCGAACCCGATAACCGAATGCCAGATCAGATCGAACGCGGTCTGCATCTCGTGGCGGTCGTAGATGTGGTGGACGTTCGCTTCCATATCCTCGGCGATCGATCTGAACTTCGCGGCGACCCCTTCGGGCGTTTCGTCTTCGGCTTTGAACACCGCCAGTTGCTCCGCGAGTTCGTCGGTCATCGTGAACGAGGCGATCGAGTCCTGGGCGGGGATAGCTTCGTCGACAACCAGCATCGCGTACTGCGTGCGCGGGTCGCTCTGCGAGTACGCAATCAGATCATAAGACCGGTTTGACTGCAGCCCCTGCCCGATGTAGATCGCGTTGCGTACGACGTACCCTTCCTCGTCCGCCGACTGGCTCTGGTGAAAGTAATCGATCTCGGGAATCAACCGCACCTCTTCGAGGTTATGTTGTTCGTCGACGTCGATCGTCCACGCCGGGCAGCGCGTCGCCACCTTGAACTTCGCAAGGATCTCTCCCTTCAACTGCGTGTCCGAGCAAGCTGTGAAAGCAATCAACTCGCGGTCGCGCGCGGTGAACTCATGATCGACGCGCCCGCCGCGCGACGACAGCCCGCAAAACTCACAAAGCCTCCGCCCGTCCGCCGGGCAGCGTAACCGGATCGTCTTCGGCACCACGTACGGGGTGGTGTCCTTACCGGATACCATCACCTTCACCTTCAGCGGGCGTCCGAATAGCTTGGCATCGGATGAACGCGGCAGCGTAACTTCGAGCGGCTCCTGTTCGCTTGCGCGGGCGAGCAGGTCTTTCGGTTCCCACTTCACCGCGCGCGCCAGGACGTTCTCTTTGAAATCCTGGGTGGTACCGCCGAGCGCGACGAAGAAGTCTGTCACGTCGCCCTTGTTACCGACCGCATCGGGAAGCTCGGCAACCTGGACGTCGACGCCAGCAGCCGCAAGCATCTCCGCGACCTTCTCCGCCGCCGCCTGCCCCGCGCCGTCGTTATCGAATACGAGCGTCACCAACCGCCCCTCGAACCAGCGCGACCAGTCCGGCAGGAACGTACCCGCACCGCCGGTAGAGGTGACCGCCATGAACCCGTTTTGTACGAGTACCAGCCGGTCGAGTTCCCCCTCGCAGACGATGACGTCTTCGCCGCGCGAGTCGACGAGTTCGGTGAGCCCGTACAACCGCGCGGGCGATCCGTACTTCACACCGTCCTTTGTGAACGGCAGGAACTTTGCCTGCCGCCCGGTCGGGTTCGGTTTGTAACGACGGATGTTTCGGATCTTCCCATGCTCGTCGGGGATTGGAATCGTATACCGGTCGCCGTCCCGTCCGACCTTGAACCGTTGCAGCGTGTCTTTGTGCAGCCCGCGGTGTTCGAGGAACCACTGCGTATCGCGCGGCAGCATTCGTTTGTGGAACTCGTCGACCATCCCCTGCGTGATCTCCGGTTTGACGTCGGGCAAAGCGACGCCGGTTTCTTTTGCAAGGATTTCGAACGCGCCGCGGAAGTCGATCCCTTCCTGCAGCATGATCCAATCGAACACCGACCCGCCGTGGGACGCCGGGCAGTCGGGGGCGAAACACTTGAACGTACCCTCGTCGATCTGAACCGAAAGACTAGCGTGGCCGTCCTCGTGCATCGGGCAGCGCGCGGATACGTTTCCCTTCGTCGCGTTGCTCGCCCACTTCTGAACGCCGTGGGTATCGAAGAACAACTTTACATTCAGCCTTGAAAGAATCTCTCGCTTTGCATCTTCCCATGCGGACACCGACCCCTCCTTAGTTTCTCGTTACAGGCTGGTGTGAAAACGGATCGGGGTGGGAGGTATATATACCCTCCCACCCCGAGGGGATCAGAACGGGGCGGCCTCCTTCTCCGCGTCCTCGCCGTCGAGTTCGACGTGGATGTCTTTGGTAACGAGGTCGTTGTACACCGACCGAGCGAACCCGAACCGCGGGTCGTCTGCCGCGAGCTTCTCGCGCCGCGACGCGTTCACGACCCAATAGATGCCGTCCGAGTTCTCGAACCGCTGCGTCCATACGTCGAAGATGAACGCGTACAGGGGAAGCCGCGACCACTTGGCGACCGAGTTGATCTGCTTCGCCGCCGGCACCGACGTCTTGGCGAGGATGAACATCATCGGACCGGGGTCGCGCAACTCCTGCAGGTCATCGGTGAGCGCGAGTACCGGGTAGACGTACTGGATCCCGCATTCCGGCGGCGTGCGCTTGTCGTCGCCCGTCCACTGGCCGTCCGGGCACGCAGCGCATTCGGTGACGCCGTCCGGGCGCGCCCCGCCAGGCGACGCGGGGTCGTGGATCATCCCGTTCGAGTTCCTCTCCGACCGCCAGTACACCTTGCGCTCCTCGAACGTTGCGCGGTGAAGCCCGCACGCCAGCGCGATGATCGGCAGGCGTTGTCCCTGCTCGACGTAAGCGTCGCTCGTTCCGGTGTTGTACAGCGCGCCCTTCACGATCGCGTTCGATTCCAGGTTCGCCTCTTTGCTCATCGGCTGCACGACTTTCAGGCGGGGGATCTTGACGTCGTCCTTACCGATCCCCTCGGTACCCGGGGCGACCTGCCCAGGTGTGACACCGTAAGCGGCAAGCTCCTCGGGCGAGCCCGGTACGATCGCATGTGGTCCCGGCTTCACCAGCGCGGTATCCGCGGCGACTGTGACTTCGGTGTCGACGGTTTTGGTTTCTTCTTTCTTCGGCATCGGCTTTGCTCCTATGATCTCCGCAGGGAGATCTCTGTGGTTTCGATGTAGCTCACGCATTCGGGGACGGCTTCCCCGGCTTTGAGTTGCTCCTTCACCAGCGCGGCGAGCCGCGACTTGTTGAAGTCCTCTTTGATGATCTCTTCGCGGCCAAGCTCCGCCAGCCAAGCGCGCGTGGCGTCGGCGTCCACGACCTTTGCGTAGATCATGTCGCGGCTGCCGCAGGTACCGACGCCTTCGAGCGCGAGCGACTTTACTCGCTGCGTTTCGAACGACGTCCGCAACCCAGACTTGACCTCGAAGATATGTTTGTTCACCTCCTTGACCTGCGCTTCGAGCGCTTCCTTTCGGTCCATGAGAACCCGCAGCCGACGTATCTGCCGCGCGTCTGATTCAACCGCCGTCTTCGGCGTCGCCATCGGCTTGCTCCTTTCGCCCCGTCCAGAGTTGTGTCTTGTCAGTCTTCACCATGTTCTCGTACTGCGATATCAGATACGACAACCGGCGGACCGCGGCGAGCCCAGCAGTCATCGTAGACGAGAAGTACTGGCACTCGACGTACGCGCGGTTGGTGGTCTTGTCGAACGCGGCGTCACCGGGCGCGGCGGCGGCGATGGCTTCCTGAACCATTCGCCCACCCATGATCGCAAGCTGCACGCTGTCGATCGCCAGCCAGGAAGTTATCTGCTTGACCGCTGCCGACACTTCTTCCTCGGTGACGTTATCGCGGGCGAGCATGTTCGTCGCCTTCATCCGTTCGTTGATCGCTTCACGCAGGTCGTTCATGACCCCTCCGGCCCGCTTGGTTCCTCGCCCTCCGGCTCCGCTGGATTCTCGTCCGCCTCGACGCGTACCCGGTAGCCGAAAGGAACGACGCCATTCACGACCGACTGCCAGTGCGCCAGAACGTCCTCGTGAACCTTGCCGACCTCAATCGAGCCCGCGCCGTCGATAAGTTCCTGCGCGCGCAAGACCATCTGCTTCCAGGTATCCTCGGGGATCGTCTTTTCAAACGACGGTGCGTACTGCGGGAAGAGCATGTTGTCGTAATCGATCATCCGCATGCCGCAGCGGTTGTCCTGGAACCCCCACCCGCGAATGAACTCCCACATGACCGCGCCCGCCTGGAACCCGGTGATGCCACCTTGCTCCTGCTTGTTCATCGCGGTCGCCCCAGCGAGCGCTGCCGCGGCGCAGGCGTGAACGATCGTCCCATAGTCGTGTTCGTACGCGTCGTTCAGATGCTCGATGAACGCCTGCACCTCCGACGCCGTAACCTCGCGCGCGTTCTTCTTCCACGCTTCGAGAATAGGCTTCGCGGTTTCCTCTGCGAGCTTTTGTTTCTCCATCTTCTTTCTCCTTTAAAAAACGGGGTGCGCGACCCAGGAGCGACGTGTGGGTATCGACCCAGGCTGCCCGTCGCGCAGCGTCACCGGCGCGCCGCCGCCGTACACCGCCACCGTAACCGGACGCCCGAGTATGAACCTTCTCCCGGCGCGCACCCCTGTAACTTCATCTCCCCGCGACCTTCATGATCTCGGCGAGGTCTGATAACACACCCATGTCACCGGTAAGGGTGTCCGCGAGCGTTTGCTTCCGGTCGAGTACGTCGCCGACGATCTGGTCGATAGCTTTCGGTTTGCGCTTAGGCTCGCCGCTCCCTTTCGATTTGTCGTCTAGCGCCTTCCTCGTCTTCGGTCCCGGCAACGCGACGAGGCGCGTTACTGATACCGGGTTTTTCTGGCCGATCCGGTGCAGCCGGTCTTCGGCTTGCAGGTTCGGCATCGGTGACCACCAGCGCGAGAGGAATACCTCGTCGCTTGCGGCGTAGAGGTTCAGCCCGACGCCAGCGGTCTGTATCTGCCCGATGAACAACCGCACCGAGTCGTCCTCCTGAAACCGTCGCGCAAGCTCGTGCCGGTCGTCCTGGGGTACGTCCCCATAGATCACGACTGGGTTCAGATCCGCGAACCGCTTTTTAATGAACCCGATCGGCGGCAGGAACCTCGTCCACACCACCAGCTTCTTCCCGGCGTCGTGAACTAGATCCTCGACCAACTCGTCTAGCGCATCTTGCTTTGCCTGCTGTGCGAAGTGGACCGCGCGCGCGCCGTCCCCAATGAAGCCGTCTGCGACCTGTTGCAACCGAAGCAGCAACGTAGCTGCAGACTTCACCCGAACCTCGATAGCCTCCCCGTTTGAAAGTTCGAGATCGGTTTGGAGTTGTTCCACCAACTCGGCGTACGCGCGGTCCTGTTCGCCCGCCATCTCGACCGCCCGCTCGGCGGGGATCTTCGGTGGCAGGTCCAGGCATTCGTCTTTCGTTCGGCGCAACATGACCGGGGCGATGCGGGCCGTTACCTCGTCGAGATCCTTGTACCCGACGACGCGTCGTACGTCCCGCTCCTTACCCTTGCCACCTTTGAACCGAACCTTCTCCGTCTTCACCACCGCGTGGCGGTCCTGAAACGCCCACCGGCTTGCGCCTAGGCGACCGGGCGAAACCATGTCGACTAGGTTGTAGAGATCTTCGGCTTTGTTTACGACTGGCGTTCCCGTCATAAGCACCACCCGCTTTGCGCCGGGCAGCGCCGCGATGAACGCTTCGCTTTGCTTTGCCTTCTCGTTCTTCAGGCGGTGCGCCTCGTCCGCGATCAGCAGCGCGCCTTCGCAGAGGAACGGGAAGCGATCCGACCGCATGAGTTGTTCGTAATTGAACATCACCCAGGTCGGCCCCAGCGGTGGCGGCGGTATCTCTCCCTTCGTACCGAACTCCGCCTCGCGCTCGATCTTCCACCGCTTGTCCCTCGTCCCGTTCACGATGAAGATCCGAGCGGGCTCTTCACCGCAGTTCAGTTTGATCTCGGCTTCCCAGTTCCGTTTCAGCGTCGCCGGGCAAACGATAACGACGCGGGTGATGGCGTGGTGGCTGAACAGCAGGCGCGCGTAATCGATCGCCTGCTTTGTTTTGCCGAGCCCCATCTCGTCGAGCAGCAACCCGCTCTTCACCGCGGTCAACCATGCGAGCCCCGCCTCCTGGTGCGCGTAAGGGTTCAGCCAGTCGTCCTTCCGGTCGCCGATGCTGTTGAGGTGCTTATAGTGACCGGCTACCGCCGGGTGCAACTCGCTGATTGACTTTGCGCGCGGCGAGAAGCCGAGCGCGGCGTCCATCTTCGTTTGCGTTTCGACCGCAGCCGCGCCGGCGATCTCCCACCCTGAACCGGAAAGGTTCCGCGCGAGCGACTGAACGTCCCGCGTGCAGGATACGGGTACGACCCACCGGGCGCGCGCTTTGTCCCACTTCCGCGTGTACAACGCCCGCTTCACCAGGGAAACGGTATCGGGGTCGTACGGAAACTCAAGGAGCCAGTCGCTGCCGCTGCGTTCCACTACCAGCGTCGGCATCGTCGTCTCCTTCCTGCGTTACCCGCGCGCCGCCGAGGTGAGAAAGTATCGCCTCGGTGATGTCGCGCACCCCGGTGATGACCGGGTTGCCCGAGCGGTCCTTACCCGACACCGCTGGCTCGATAACCCGCAGCCCGAGTATCGCTGCGCGGATAGAGATCAGCGTCGAGAACGATGTGATGCCGCCGGTAAGAACCGCGGCGGCTCCCGACGCGACGACGCGTTGCATCGTAGCGCCAACCTCGTGGTCGATCTCGTTTGCTCCGGCGTTCGGCGAAACCGAATCGGTGCCGGGGCTCATGTCGGGAACGAACTCGATACCGAGTTCGAGCCACGCCTCGCGCTGGTTCGTTTGCCAGTGCCGCGTCGCGTTGTACGTCTTCAGCATTTCAATCACCTTCCTTCCGGTGGCCCATCATGGATTTGCTCGGCCCCGCAATCGCTGCATACAGTATCGTCGGCGGGAACGTGACCCTCGCACTTGCTGCACTTGTAGCAAAGCGGGAGCCCCATCTGGGCGAACTCGGGGTCGCGGCAGATATAGCAATCGACCCGATCGAAAATCGGGGTAGAGGTATGCTCGTCTAGCAGCAACTTGTACGCGGGGTCGCTTGGTTTCGTCGGGCGGCTCATACCGTGATGTCCAGGCGGTCCCGGAACAGAGCGTTCAGGGAAATCGTCCGGTCGAAAACCGTCGACGGCTTTCCCTTCTCGACTTCGGTGAACGCGTTGATCAGCGACCACGCCGTCCGCGGTTTGAACTCGTCGTGTACCGGCTCCCGCCAGCCGCGTTCGACTTCAGGAAGCCGCGTCGGCAAAACGATCCCGGTCTGCATCGCCTCGATCATCATGTGGTGCGCGTCGCGGTCGTTCATCGGAACGCCCTTGAGCGCTTTCACTTCCGCCTTGACCCGCTTCACCATCGGCTGCAACTGCAGCATCATCCGGTCGAGCAGGTACGGCAGGTCGCGCATGATGTGCTTGGTATGCATTCGGTCCATACGAACTTCGCCGCTGAACAATAGGTTGTCGCAGACGATCACGCTCCCGCCGGCGACGGTAGAAACGATCAGCGACTTGTCGTACGACGAGCGCAGCCCGATCGCGAGCCGCCAGTCGTCCGCGTTGACGCCGTTCGTACAGTTCAGCAACCCGAACAACTGGTTGCCGCCTCGGGCGAGCGCAAACTTCTCGTCGACGACTTTCATGTTGAAGCGGGGGAGGCGTTCGCGGATCCGTTCGACGAGATCCAGGTGGGGAATCGGGTGGTAGGTTTCGGTTGCGGTTGGAATCGGAACGGCGGCTACGTCCTCGCGCGAGGCGTGCCAGCCACCGGAGTGTATGATCATATCGTTGGTCTTCATCTTCGTCTCCTTGTTAGACCAGACAGAGTGGAGGCGGGGCCATGACCCCGCCTCCTGTGGGTTGCCCTCCCGGGGGTTGTTACGAGGTCGCGGGCGGTACAGTCTTCGCGGCGGTGGGCTTCGCCGCCGCCTTGGCCGCGGCGCGTCGGGCCGCAGCCTTCTCGGTCGCGCGCGCCTGGGAATCGCTCTTGTCCGAGAACGTCGCTTCGATCTTGAACTTGGTCTTGATCCCGGCGGCGAGCGCGTCGCGTACCTGCTCGGCGGTTTCCTTTTCTTCGAGCAGGATTGTCGCCTCGAATTTCTCGGTCGCGGTTTTCACCGTAACGACTGCCTTGGTGAACTCGTCTTTCGGCAGGGAAGTGCGTGCCATGAGGTTGGTCCTTTCTTCATCTTCATCTTCGGTGGCTGGCCCCGCCGGGCGGCGGGCAGCCGGGTATCAACTAACGTGGGACCGATATTGCCATCGGTCGCCCCGGGCAGCAACCCCCTAAATCGACCTTCCCTCGGCCTCTACCGCCCGACCCCGGGAAGCGGCGCGGTGGCTACGTCTCCGCGTTCATGCCTGAACACCGGGCGGGCTTTTTTGACCCGGGTAAGCCAGCGCCAGACATCATAAGGGCGGGTCGACCCGAGTTCGCCGGCGGCGATACGCTCACCGGTACCGTACTCGATGGCGCGCTCGACTAGCTCGCTGCAGATGTTGCGCCGGTCTTTGTCGCGGTCGAGACTGAACAACGCGGCGAGCGGGCGAAAGCCGCGACCGCGCTCGGCGTCCCAGGTCATACGCTCGAACAGGTTGTCGATAACGTGCCGGATGAACTTCGCGGTGTCGTATTTGCCCGGCGCGATGCGCGCAGCCTCGCTCGCGATCATGGCGCGTTCCTCGGGTGTCCAACCGATGACGTTGTAGATCTCGAACGTGTACCCGCCGCGCAGGTACGACTTCAAACTTCGAACGCCGCCGCGCGGGTACGTCGCCTCGGCGATCTGCCCGTTGCCAATATAGATTCCGGTGTGGGACCACGCGACCTGTCCCTTTCCCTGGAACGCCGCGATCAAACCAGAGATCGAACTGCCGTGGTACATCGAGACGAACACTGCCCCGCGTTTCAGCGCCGGAAACCCGGACGCTTCCTGCTCGCGATACCAAGTCGACGCTCGCATTGGTGGCTCCCTATGACGTGGGTAAATTATCTTCAGCCTCGAAGTTCAACTTCGGCGACCGGTACTCCTGCCCGGCGGGCGTCTTCGCATATCCCTGGTACATCCACGGTCCCTCGATCGTGATGTCGCCGGGGTTCGTAACGACGTGGAACACGCCGTCCGAACCGTCCGTCTCGAAAACCACCGGCGCGGTGCTGCCGCCGGTCCCCGCGCCGTCGAACACCAGGATCTGTCCCTGCGGCCCGTTGGCGACAATGATCAGGTTGTCGGCGGCGGGAGTTATCGTCGACAGGTCGAGACGGGAAACGCCGTCCTCCTGCAGGGCGACGACTTCCAGGGTGGCGGTTGCGTTGATTTGGATCACATCGCTCATTGCTCAAAGACTCCTTCTTTAGAAACCACCGGGTGCATGATCACCGCGTTACTTATGATGTTCGACCGCATGATAACGGAGCGCGAGACGACCGGGTCGAGTATAGAGTTGTTGGTGATCTTGAACTTCGACGGGATGCCTGCGCTACCGACGATCACGTCGGAGGCGAACGTCGCGACCTTCCGGTCGACGAGGTGGACGTCGGCGTTGAAGCCGATCGCCCAGACGCCGATCGCGACGTAAGCCGGAAGCGGGTACTGGAACGGTTCGAGTTCCTGCCAGCGCCGCACCACGTTCCAGACGTTGAACACCGTCAACTCGACCGCGCTTGCGTCGATCGTGAAAACGGTGCCGACGATCTCGACCGGCATGTCGAGGAGGTCGTCCCAGGTGAACGAGCTATTCGGGTCGTTCGGATCCTTGAGCGTGAAGATGTAAGAGCGCTCGACGTCGTTGCCGAAGATATCCGGGTTCAGCAGGTCGATCGTCGGGCTGGTATGAACGCCGTCTCGGCGGATCTGGAACGCGAACTGGCACTGGTTATTCGTCGGGACGCCGACCTTACCGACGCGCGCGTACGTTTCGATCTCAACGACCTGCCCGCGGCGCTGCGGCCCGGGGATGTTCTCCGCGATGAACCGCTCGATTCGACCGAACGCACCGATCGGCCCGCCGGAAACGCGCAGGTAAACGTTGTCACCGGTGCCGAACTCGAGCGGGAAGTCGTCTACGTTCTCAAAGTGATTCGATGAACCGGTGAACTGGAACTGCTGCGTAGCACCATCGTCCGCCATCCGCTGCGTGAGCGGGTCGCGTACCTGGGTGTCTGCGTCGAAGGTTTCAGTGGACCGGTCGAGCGTCCGTACGTCGGCGTCGAATGAAACGTTCAGCCGGTCGATGAGCAGCGTATCCGCATCGAATGACGCGCCTGGGTCCAGGCGGTCGGTGAGCAGCGCGTCCGCCAGGAAGTCTGCGGCGAGCCGGTCGAGCAACCGTACGTCGGCGTCGAAGGTAGCGCCCGGGTCGATCCGGTCTACCGCCTGAACGTCGGCGTCGAACTCCGCGGTGAGCCGGTCGACCAGGATCGTATCCGCGTCGAAGGCGACCTCGGGCTGCCCGGTGAGGATCGCGTCGGCGTCGAACGCGACGGTGAGCCGGTCGAGCAGCCGGGCGTCGGCGTCGAACGCCTCGGTGAGCCGGTCGGCGAGCCGGGTATCCGCATCGAATGCCGCGGTGAGCCGATCCACCAGGATCGTATCGGCGTCGAACGCCTCGGTGAGAACTCCGGCGGTGATGAGATTGGTATCGGCGTCGAACGCGACGGTGAGCCGGTCGAGCAGCCGGGCGTCGGCGTCGAACTCGCTGGTGAGTCGATCGAGCAGCCGGGCGTCCGCGTCGAACGCCTCGGTGAGCCGGTCCGCCAGGATCGTGTCCGCGTCGAACGCGGCGGTGAGCCGGTCGGCGATGATCGTATCCGCGTCGAACGCGACCTCGGCCTCGCCGGTCGAGACAACCACGTCCGCGTCGAACGCCTCGGTGAGCCGGTCGGCAAGCCGGGCGTCCGCATCGAACCCGATATCAACTTCGCCGGTCGAGACAACCACGTCGGCGTCGAACGAGATATTGATCGAGCCAACCAGGATCGTATCGGCGTCGAACTCCGCGGTGAGCCGGTCGACCAGCGACGCGTCGGCGTCGAACTCTGCAGCGAGGCGGTCGATCAGCCGGGCGTCCGCATCGAACTCCGCGGTGAGCCGGTCGACCAGGAGCGTATCCGCATCGAACCCGATATCAACTTCACCCGTTGAAACGGTTACGTCCGCGTCGAACTCGCTGGTGAGCCGGTCGGTGAGGATCGCGTCGGCGTCAAACGCGACCTCGGCCTCGCCGGTCGATACGGTTACGTCCGCGTCGAACGCCGCGGTGAGCCGGTCTACCAGGGTGGCGTCGGCGTCGAACTCGGCGGTGAGCCGGTCTACCAGGAGAGTATCGGCGTCGAACGCCTCGGTGAGTCGGTCGGTGAGAAGCGTGTCCGCGTCGAAGGTAGCGCCAGGGTCAAGGCGATCCGTAAGCAGCGCGTCCGCGTCGAACGCCTCGGTGAGCCGGTCGGTGAGAAGCGTGTCCGCGTCGAAGTCA
>Ga0307377_10006380_pt1 | contig 12369 bp, 10 predicted proteins | sample TR3MG_FD_202535 | JGI IMG/M metagenome (GOLD analysis project Ga0307377, IMG submission 202535) | Soil microbial communities from Risofladan, Vaasa, Finland - TR-3 | ecosystem: Environmental > Terrestrial > Soil > Coastal area > Acid sulfate soil | place: Finland: Risofladan, Vaasa | collected...
TCGACGATCTCCTCGACGCGCCAGAAGTCCACGAAGTCGCCGACGTGAAGTTCGCTCGGATGGCGGCGTCCTCGGCGAAGTCCGGGACCGCCCCAGAGTTGGTCGAAGAGGCCGCGCAGGCGCCAGAGCCACTCGCCCCGGTACCACCCCTTCTCGCCGCCGATCGAACAGATCGCCGCGAAGACGTCGTGAGGGCTCGCCGATGTACGCTCGTCGCGCGCGTCCACGAGTTCGGTCCCGCCCGCCCAGTCCGGGTCGGTGGCGTAAGCGCGAAAGGGCTGGAGATCGGCGTCGGTGAACGACGTGGGCACGTCCTGGCGACTCGTGCGGCCCAGGGCGAGGCGAATCGCCTCGCGCAAGGTCCTCTGGGGCGCACCGAGCACGTCGCGGGTGCGCGTGTCACGGACGATCACCTCGTTGACCAGGCTGTCGACGAGCGGTCGCGCCAGGGATGCGGGGACCGGTGTCACCAGCCCCACCCAGTGGCTCGACAGACGCGGCGTCAAGAAGGGGACGCGAATGAGCCGGCGCTTGGAGAGGCCGGCCTCGTCGGCGTAGAGCTCCATCATCTCGGCGTAACTCACCACGTCGGGCCCACCGATCTCGTAGATACCGGTGACGGGCTCGGTCGAACCGATGGCCGTGGCGAGGTAGTCGAGCACGTCGGAGATCGCGATGGGCTGGGACCGGGTCGATACCCATTTGGGCGTGACCATGATGGGCAGGACTTCCACGAGGTAGCGCAACATCTCGAAACTGGCCGAGCCCGATCCGATGATGACCGCGGCGCGCAGTTCGGTGACTGCGACGGACCCTCCGGCGAGGGTGCGCCCGACGTCGTGGCGACTCGACAGGTGAATGCTGAGCGAACTGTCGTCGGCCCCCATGCCCCCGAGGTAGACAATGCGCCCGACGCCGGCGCTCTCGGCGGCCTCGCGAAAGTGCGCGGCGTCGCGCGACTCCTTGGCCGCCCAGTCGCGACCGTCACCGATGCCGTGGACGAGGTAGACCGCGACGTCCACGTCGCGCATGGCGGACTCGAGGGGGCCCGCGACACTGCCGACCACGACGTCGACGTCGTCTCGCCAACTCGAGGTCGCCAACTTCTCGGGCGTTCGCACGAGGCACCGAACCTCGTGGCCCCCGGCGATTAGGCGAGGGACGAGGCGACCACCGACGTAACCGGTGGCGCCGGTCACCAGGACGCGACTCACTGTCGCTCAGGACTTCTCATGAGCGAAGCGTACCGGGACGGCGACTAGGAGGCGGCGTCCAGAGCCACGATGCCCAGACCCGGCGAGCTGCTGAGCTCGAGGCGCGGGCCGTCGTAGTGCACGCCGCCGCGCACCGGGCTTCTCGTGAGCAGCAGTCCACCGTCGAGGTCGTGGGCGAGCGGCGCGCCGGGCGCGCGCGCGTCGACGACCGTGGCGAGGGCCGCCGCCGCGGCGACCCCCACGTGGGTTTCGGCCATGCAGCCGATGATCACGCCGATCCCGGCGTCGTGGGCCTCGCGGTAGAGGGCGAGGGCTTCGCGCAGGCCGCCGGTCTTGGCCAACTTGATGTTGATCATGTCGACCGCGTGGTCGCGCAGGATCTCGCGCAGGTCGCGGCGCGTCCAGAGTGATTCGTCGGCCATGATCGGGGTCTGGGAGCGACGCGTCACGAGGGCCAGACCCTCGAGGTCGTCACGAAAGACCGGCTGTTCGATGACCGCCACGTCGACGCGGGCATCCTCGAGCGCGCCGATGACCTCGAGGGCCCGCTGGGGCGTCCACCCCTGGTTCGCGTCGACGCGCAACGTCACCTGAGGACCGACCGCCCGTCGGACCCTGATGAGGGCCGCCACGTCATCGCCACCGGCGCCGACCTTGATCTTGAGGGTGTCGAAGCCGGCGCGCACGTATTCGAGCGCGGCGCTCTCGAGGGCCTCCTCCTCGAGGGCGTTGCGCACCGCTGACAAGGTCACGTCGCTACGCACGTGGGTCTCGCGACCACCGAGGTAGCCGCCCAGAGGGACGCCGAGCCCCTGGGCGGCCAGGTCGTAGACGGCGCAGTCGAGGGCCATGCGCGCCGAGGAGTTGCGCACCACCGCGTGTTCGAGGGCGTCACTGGCGGCCCCGGGATCGTCGCAGGTCCGTCCGAGGACGGCGTCGCGCAGTGGCCCCGTGATCGCTGCGGTGACGCCCTCGATGCTCTCTCCCGTGACGCGCCAACTGGTGGGCGCCTCGCCCCATCCGTGACGCCCGTCACTGTCGCGGACTTCGACGAGCAGCGCGTCAACCGCCTCGACCGTGCGAACCGCGGTCACGAAGGGTCGACGCAGGGGGACCGATCGACGGTGTATCTCGACGTGCTCAATTCTCGCCACGGGTCACCTGCTCGCGAGTCGCCACGCCGATCATCGTTCGCCGGCCGGCCGGAACTCGAATCGCACCAACTCCTAGAGGTTGCCCACGATGTAGTTGATACACGCGCACAGCGACGCGACGTCCTCGGGGTCGACGCTCGGGAACATGGCGATGCGCAACTGGTTGCGGCCGAGTTTGCGATAAGGCTCGGTGTCGACGACGCCGTTGCGGCGAAGCACCTTGGCCACGACCGTCGCGTCCACCTCGTCGACGAAGTCGATCGTACCGACGACGTTGGACCGTTGCGACGGTTGGGCGACGAAGGGTGTGGCGAATTCCGCGGCCTCGGCCCAGGTGTAGAGAATCTCGGCCGAACGGCGAGAGCGGCCCGCCGAGAACTCGAGGCCACCGTTCTCATTGAACCACTGGATCTGCGAGGCGAGCAGATGGATCGTGGCCAGCGCCGGCGTGTTGTACGTCTGATTGAGACGTGAGTTGTCCAGGGCGATCTTGAGGTCGAAGAAGGCGGGGGTCCACCGTGACGAGGCCGCCAGCGTCTCGATGCGCTCGACCGCCGCCGGTGAGCACAGGGCCAGCCACAGTCCGCCGTCGGAGGCGAAGGACTTCTGGGGAGCGAAGTAGTAGCAGTCGAACTCCCGCGGATCGACGAAGAGACCTCCCGCGCCCGACGTCGCGTCGACGGCGACGAGGCCGGTCGATCCCGCGGGGCGTTCGACGGGCATCATGACCCCCGTCGACGTCTCGTTGTGGGTCAGGGCGTACAGGTCGACGTCCTCGCGCGCCACCGGGCGCGGGTGCGTCCCAGTGTCGGACGTGATGATCTCGGGGTCCGATAGGTGCGGAGCCTCCTTGACCGCACTGGCGAACTTCGAGGAGAACTCACCGAAACTGAGGTGTTGGGAGTGTTCGGCGACGAGGTGAAACGTGGCGGCGTCCCAGAAGCACGTCGTGCCGCCGTTGCCGAGCAGGACCTCGTAACCCTCGGGAAGATTGAAGAGCGAGGTCAGGCCCTCGCGCACCTCACCCACCTTGTTGCGCACCGTGGCTTGACGGTGCGACGTGCCCAGATACGACGATCCGGTGTCCATCAGGGCGGCCAACTGCTCGGCGCGGACCTTGGAGGGACCGGCGCCGAATCGCCCGTCGCGCGGCAGGAGGTCGGAGGGGATCTGGAGGGACTCTGGTGTCGTCATAGACTCAACTCTAGAGAATGAAACGGAGTGGTCGATGAGTTCGAGAGTAAGTGACCTTCTTGGAGGCCTCGCGCCCTCGGCCACTCTGGCGGTCGACGCGAAGGCGAAGGCGCTCAAGGCGGCGGGCGAACCGGTGATCGGTTACGGCGCCGGCGAGCCGGACTTCGCGACTCCCGCGCACATCGTTGAGGCCGCCGCCCAAGCGTGCTACGACCCGAGGAACCACAAGTACACGCCGACCTCGGGCATCCCGGAGCTTCGCGAGGCCATTGCGATGAAGACGATGCGCGACACCGGCCTCGAGGTCTCACCTGGTCAGATCCTGGTCACCAACGGGGGGAAGCACGCCGTGGCGACGACCTTCATGACGCTCATCAATCCCGGCGACGAGGTGCTGATCCCCGCGCCGTACTGGACGACGTATCCCGAAGCGGTCTACCTGGCCGGTGGGGTCGCGGTGCCGGTGATGACATCGGAGGCCAATGGTTTTCGCGTCAGCGTCGAGGAGCTCGAGCGGGCCCGCACGCCCAGGACGAAACTCCTGGTCTTCGTCTCGCCCTCGAACCCGTCGGGCGCGGTCGTGCGACCCGACGACGTGGCGGCGATCGGACGCTGGGCCGCGGAGCACGACATCTGGGTCATGGCCGACGAGATCTACGAACACCTGGTGTACGGCGAGGCGTCGAACGTGTCGCTGCCCGTCGTGGCCCCCGAACTCGGCGACCGATGGGTAGTGGTCAACGGGGTCGCCAAGACCTACGCCATGACGGGCTGGCGCATCGGGTGGATGATCGGGCCGAGCGACGTCATGGGCGCCGCCGTCAACTACCAGAGCCAGACGACGTCGAACATCTCCAACATCTCCCAGCGCGCCGCCGTCGCAGCCTTGACGGGGGACCTCAACGCGGTGCGCGAGATGCGCGACGCCTTCGACCGTCGTCGACGCACCATGACCTCGATGCTCAACGCGATCGACGGGGTCACCTGCGCCGAGCCCGAAGGTGCGTTCTACTGCTACCCCAACGTCGCGGGCCTCCTCGGCCGTGAACTCGGGGGACGGACGGCGACGAGTTCATCGGAGCTGGCGGCGTCGCTGCTCGAGACCATCAAGATCGCGGTCGTGCCCGGCGAGGCCTTCGGGACACCGGGTTACTTCCGACTCAGTTACGCTCTGGGCGACGCCGATCTGGTCGAAGGCCTCGAGCGCCTCACGGCACTCGTCGCGGCGGGCTGACCACCCTTTAGGCTCTTACAAGAAAATATGAAAGGACCCCCCCTGTGGCCCGAGTCTTAGTTACCGAAGAAATCGCCGCGTCCGGCCTGCAGGAGTTGAGCGACGCCGGTCACGAGGTGGATGTGCGACTCGGTCTCACTCCCGAGGAGCTGATCGAGGCGGTCAAGGGTGCGCACGCGCTCATCATCCGTTCGGCCACGAAGGTGGACGCCGCGACCCTCGAGGCGGCCACCGACATGGTCGTGGTCGGCCGTGCGGGTATCGGCCTGGACAACGTCGACGTCACCAAGGCGACGGAACTGGGCGTCATGGTCGTGAATGCCCCCGTGTCGAACATCCTCTCGGCCGCTGAACAGACCATGGCCCTGTTGCTCGCCCAGGCGCGCAATATCCCTCAGGCCCACTCGGCCCTCAAGGAGGGCAAGTGGCAGCGATCGAAGTGGGAGGGCGTTGAGTTGCACGGCAAGACGCTCGGCATCATCGGATTGGGCAAGATCGGTGCACTCGTCGCCCAGCGGGCGAACGCCTTCGGGATGCGCCTGGTGGCCTACGACCCCTACATCACCGAGGAGCGAGCCCGTCACATGGGCATCGAGAGCCTGTCGCTCGACGACCTGCTCGCGCAGAGTGACTTCATCACCATTCACCTGCCCAAGAACAAGGAGACCACGAACCTCTTGAACGCCGAATCCCTCAAGAAGACCAAGATGGGGGTGCGAATCGTCAACGTCGCTCGTGGCGGCATCGTCAACGAGGCCGACTTGGCCGAGGCGATCCGTAGCGGTCACGTCCAGGGTGCGGCACTCGACGTGTTCGAGAAGGAGCCCACGACTGAGTCACCCTTGTTCGAGTTGCCTTCGGTCGTGGTCGTGCCCCACCTGGGTGCCTCCACGGTCGAGGCCCAGGACAAGGCGGGCGTGACGATCGCCGAACAGGTCCAACTGGCGCTGGCCGGTGACTTCGTCCCCTACGCCGTCAATGTCGCGGCGGGCGAGGTGTCCAACGTGGTGCGCCCGTTCATGGGACTCGCGGAGCTTCTCGGGCGATTCATCGGCGGCCTGCTCGACGGCGAGCCCGCGGACCTCGAAGTGATCTACCAGGGCGAGATCGCCGGCTCGGGGACGAAGATTCTGACGTTGAGTGCGCTCAAGGGACTGCTCGTGGCCACGGGACACGACAGTGCCTCGTTCGTCAACGCCCCCCAGATGGCCGCCGACCACCACATCACCTTCAGTGAACTCTCGACTCACGAGTCACCCGAGTACGTCAACGTGATCACCGTGCGATCGGGTCAGCACACCGTGTCGGGCTCCCTGATGACCGTCGGCACCCGCGTGGAGACGCGCATCGTCAGTGTCGACGGTCACGGCATCGAGATCGCGCCGGCGGCCTCGATGCTGGTCGTTCGCAACAATGACCGCCCCGGCATGATCGGACTGGTCGGCGTCGCGCTCGGTGAGGCGGGCATCTCCATCACGTCCATGGCGGTCGGACCCGACCACAACAGCGGCACCGCCCTCATGGTGCTGTCCACGGCGTCGCCGACGCCGGCCTCGGTGGTGGAGAAGTTGCGCGACACCGAGGGCATCGACGACATCCACCTCATCTCGCTACGCTAGAGAGTCGTCCTCGCTGTTGGCGGGGGCGAGCACGGTGGGGAACTCGAAGATGAGGCGAAGTCCGCCCAGTGGGCTCGGTTGCAGCGTCATCGTGCCGCGCACCGTCGTCATGATGTCGCTCATGATGCTCATACCCAGGCCGGTTCCACCCGACTCGCGTGAACGATCGGGGTCGAAGCGCTGAAACTGTCGGGCGTCGCGCTCGTACGCGTCGTCGGGTAGACCCGGGCCGGCGTCGTCCACGGTGAGCACCGCCCGCGCACCGCGAGACTCGAGGGTGACCGCGACCGCCGCGTCCTCGGGCGTGTGGCGCGCGATGTTGGAGAGGGAGTTGTTGATCACTCTTTCGACGTACTCCTGGCGACCCGTGACCCAGATGTTGGGGGCCAGTCGTTGATCGACGCGTCGTTGGGGATGATCGACCCGGAAGTTCGCCATGGCGTCTCCCACGACGTCGCTGAGGGCCACCGGGACCAGGGGCAACGAGGCGGCCTCGCGCACTTCGGTCAGGAACAGGAGGTCGCTGACCAGTGAATCCATGCGCGTCACCTCACGGCGCACCCGTTCGAGGGCGCGCTGGCGCATCGACTCATCGAGGTTGGGGCGGTCCAGGATCTCGCTGTAGCCCTTGATCACGGTGAGCGGAGTACGCAGTTCGTGCGACGCGTCGCCGATGAAACGCTGCATCTCACGGCTGGCGCGGCGTTCGGTCTCGATGGCGCGGTGCAGGGAGCCCACCATCGTCACCAACGACGTGCGCAACTCGCGCAGTTCCGGACTCCCGGACTCGGGCGGGGCCTTCGTGGCGTGGTCGTCGCGCGCGATGGACCCCGCGAAGCCGATGAGCCGCTGGATGAGTCGAATGTCGCGGGCGGTGAACAGATACGCGACGCCGACGCTGAGCAGGGCGGCGATCAATCCCACGAGCGCGACGTTGATTTCGAGGTGGTGCGCGGTGCGGGTGATGGCGCTCGTCGACGCCGCGACGACCAGGTAGGACCCGCCGGCGGCGGCCTCGGAGCGATAACGAAAACCGGGCAGGTCGGCGCTGCTGTGGATGCCGTGCAGCGAACGCTGGACGTCGAGGAGACTGGGCCGCGCCACCATGGGTATGGTTCCGGCGTTGACCTGGGTCACGGTGTCGTGGTTGTCGATGACGTCGAGCGTGACGTCATAACTGTTGACCGAGACGACGTAGGTCGCGTTACTGACCGCGTTGACGGGGTGGCCAGCGCCCGCCGAGATGACCGCGTTGATCTCGGCGTCGATCACCTTGTACTGCGAAGCGGTGGAGTAATTGACTGCGAACCATCCGACCACGAAGGCCATCACCACGGTGACCGTGACGAGGAGAATTGTCAGGCGAACCGACAGTTTCACGTGGTCGTCGTCGGCTCGATCATCTTGAAGCCGACACCGCGCACGGTGGTGATCGGCGTGAAGTTGTCACGGTGGACCTTGCGGCGTAGGTAGGAGATGTAGGTGTCGACCACGGTCGTCTCGGTCTCGAAGTCCATTCCCCAGATGTCGCGCAGAAGCTGCTCGCGGGTGACGAGGCGGCCCAGGCGGCTGATCAGCATCTCGAGGAGTCGAAACTCGGTGGCGGAGAGTTCGATCGACTCGTCGGCGAAGGTCACCTCGTGGCGGTCGATGTCCATCGTGAGTGGGCCACAGGAATAGGTGAGGATGTCACCGTCGGCGCCCTGGGTGCGCCGCAGGATGGCGCCGACGCGCAACAACAATTCCTCCACGCTGAAGGGCTTGCGCACGTAGTCATCCGCACCGAAGCGGAGCCCTCGCGCGATGTCCTCGGAGGAGTCGCGCGCCGACAGGAGCAGTACCGGCGTGGTCAAATCGGACTTACGAACGATCTCGAGGAACTCGAAACCGTCCATCATCGGCATGTTGATGTCCACCACGCACAGGTCGATGCGCTTGAGGCGCCACAACTCGAGGGCCTCGCGGCCATGACTGGCCACCTCGGTGTCGTACCCGGCGAAGCGCAACGCGTCGCTCACGAGGTCGCGGACACCTGATTCGTCGTCGACAATCAGAACTGTGGTCATGAGAGAAATACCATAGGAGGAGCGTACCGGCCGCCCGGACCCCGCGGGAAAAGTACGGGGAAGTTGTCACCGGATTCTCACCATTCCCGGACCGTCTTCACAGAGTTTTCTATGGTGCACCCGTTACAATTGTCGCCAGCAACGAGGAGAATTCAGTGAAATGGCTCGCCAATCGCGTGGTGCTGGTGACGGTGATGGTGGCCTCGTTGACCCTCGGGACATCCGCCATCGTCTCCGCCCATGACACCTTGACGCCGCAGCAGGCGTTCCAAGCGGCGCAGCGCCTCTACAAGCACGATCTCTTCGTCATCAATCAGAAGTTCAATGTCGCCATCGCCAAGGACAAGGCGGCCGAGTTGGCGGCACTCAGCGCGGCCCAGTCGCCGGCGCAGAAGTACCTGGCGCGCATCGACTTCAACGAAGCACGGGCCAATGACGTCGCCATCTGGGAGGCGGAACTCAAGAAACTGGGTGTTCCGCCGCAATTGTGGATGTTCACCCACCCGACGGGCATCACCACCACCACCACCACCACGGGTCTGACCTTCTAGGCGTCCGGCCCATTGGGGGCGATCCCCGCGAGCACCCGGCGCGCCACGCGCTGTCCGCTCACCAGTGCCCCCCGAGATCGAGGAAGTCGGCAAGTGGTCGCTCGCGACGGTGAGGGGCGTGGCCACCACCGAGAGCGCCCGACCTACTCGCGTACGAGTGATCACCACCACCTCACCGGCGCGGTGCCGCGCACTACGAAAGGCTGGCGGTGTCGAGGCGCGCCATCACGTCCTGCGTCAGGAGTTCCACGGCGTCGAGCGCCGACATGTTCTCGCGAACCTGCTGGGCGGAGGACGCACCGGTGATCACCGAGGAGACGTGGGGATTCTTCACGCACCAGGCGAGCGCGAGTTGCGCCAAGGTGACGTCGAGATCGGTCGCGACGGCCATGAGCGCATCCACCTTCTTCAATCGTGCCGGGTCGGTGAGTGACGCACGAAGCCACTCGTAACCCGGGAGCGCGGCGCGAGATCCGGCGGGCACGCCGTTCTGGTATTTGCCCGTCAAGAGACCCGACGCGAGGGGTGACCAAATGGTGGTGCCGATCCCGAGGTCCTCGTAGAGTCGGGCGTACTCGCGCTCGACGCGCTCGCGGTGCAGGAGGTTGTACTGGGGCTGTTCCACGACCGGCTTGTGCAGGTGGTGTCGCTCGGCGATCTCCCACGCCGCGCGGATCTCATCGGCGGACCATTCCGACGTTCCCCAGTACAGGGCCTGGCCGCGTGAGACCATGTCGCTCATGGCCCACACCGTCTCCTCGATTGGTGTGTCGGGGTCCGGGCGGTGGCAGTAGACCAAGTCGACGAAATCGAGCCCGAAGCGCTCCAGCGACCCCTCGATGGCCTGGGAGAGATACTTGCGATTCAGCGTGTTCTTCATGTTGGGGACGTCGAAGATTCCCCAGTAGAGCTTGGTCGAGACGATGTACTCGTGGCGCGCCCAGCCGAGTTCGCGGAACGCCGCGCCCATGACGCGCTCCGATTCGCCTGCGGCGTAGGACTCGGCGTTGTCGAAGAAGTTGACGCCAGCCTCCTTGGCGACCGCGAGGCACTCGGCCGCCTGGGCGGCGGACTCGAGTTGGTCGGCGTTACCGAAGGTCACCCAACTACCAAAGGACAGCACGCTGACCTGGAGGCCGGACCGACCGACGCGACGATATTGCATTTCTGCCATGACTTCTCCTACGAACGGGGTTCGTAGAACAGGTTAGGCGACGGTCTTGCGCGCCACGTCAGGCCAGTGCTCGAACGAGACGTCTGACGCGGCGGGCTTCTTGACCAGTGCCACGACCCCGGCGATGGCGGCGACCACCACGAGGAGCAACACGACCTTGACGACGACTTTGACGAAACCCATGAGGTCACAATAGTGGCCGGCCCTGGACATTGCGCGACCGCGCGGTACAATAGGGGAGTGATGAACGGACGCCGCGAGCTGCTTCTTCGATAGGGCGAGCACGCGCTCGCCCGTCACCCCCGCTGATGCGGGGGTTTTTTGTTTCTCGCGCGACCAACGAATGAAAGGATCACTATGCGGTCTCACCCCCAGCAGCCGAGCCCGATGGCCTTCGAGAAGTACCGCGCGACGGTGCCCGTCGACCTCGTGGACCGCACGTGGCCCAACAACCGCTTGGAGAAGGCACCGATTTGGTGCAGCGTGGACCTGCGTGACGGCAATCAGGCCCTGATCGATCCGATGGACCTCGAACGCAAGAACGCCATGTTCGCGCAGTTGGTTTCCATGGGTTTCAAGGAGATCGAGGTCGGCTTCCCCTCGGCGTCGCAGCCGGACTTCGACTTCGTGCGCCACATCATCGAGAACGATCTGATTCCCGAGGACGTGACGATCCAGGTACTCACGCAGTCACGCCCGGAGCTGATCCGGCGCACCTACGAGTCCTTGCGGGGTGCTCGGCGCGCCATCGTCCATTTCTACAACTCCACGTCGACGCTGCAACGCCGAGTGGTCTTCGGTCTCGACCAGGCCGGTGTCAAGCAAATCGCGCTGGATGCGGCGGCCCTGTGCAAGAGTCTCGAAGGTACGTCGCCGTCGACGGAGTTCCTCTACGAGTACTCGCCCGAGAGTTTCACCGGCACGGAGTTGGACTACGCGCTCGAGGTCTGCAATGAGGTCATCGAGGTCATCGATCCGAGCCCGGACCGTCCGTTGATCCTGAACCTGCCGGCGACCGTGGAGATGTACACGCCCAACCTCTACGCCGACGCCATCGAGTACTTCTTGCGTCACGTGCACCGGCGCGACTCGATCGTCCTGTCGCTGCATCCCCACAACGACCGCGGCACCGGCGTGGCCGCGGCCGAACTCGGGGTACTGGCGGGCGCCGACCGCGTTGAGGGAACGCTCTTTGGCAATGGTGAGCGCACCGGCAACGTGGACGTGGTGAACCTGGCCCTCAACCTCTTCTCCCAGGGCGTCGACCCCGAACTCGACGTCCGCGACATCGACAAGGCGCGCCACGTCGCCGAGTACGCGAATCGTCTGCCGATTCACCCGCGCCACCCCTACGTCGGCGAACTGGTCTACACGGCGTTCTCGGGTTCCCACCAGGATGCGATCAAGAAGGGCATGACGGCCATCGGCGACTCCTATGACGTCTGGGAAGTTCCCTACCTGCCCATCGACCCCAAGCACACGGGGAGGACCTACGAGGCGATCATCCGGGTGAACTCCCAGTCGGGCAAGGGTGGTGTCGCCTACCTGCTCAGCACCGAGCACGGATTGGACCTGCCACGCGCCATGCAGGTCGAGTTCTCCCAGCAGGTACAGAAGCTGACCGAGGAGTCGGGCACCGAGATATCGCCCGCCGAGATCTGGGACGTCTTCACCACGACGTACCAGCCAGAGAACCCCACGATCCAGCTGGTCTCGAGCGAGGTCGCCGCCGACCACCAACACACGCGCATCTTCGCCCAATTGCTGGTCAATGGTCAGCACGTCACCGTCAAGGGCGAAGGCAACGGTCCGATCGACGCGCTGATGGCGGGACTGCGCGCCGAGCTGGACGTCGATTTCAACGTGCGCGACTACACCGAGCACGCCCTGACCGCCGGTTCGGGCGCGTCAGCGGTGGCCTACGTGGAGGCGCAGGGACCCGACGGATCGACGTGGTGGGGAGTGGGCATGAGCTCGTCGATTCTCGACGCGTCGCTCGAAGCGGTGATCTCCGCGGCGAATCGTCGACGTTAAGAATTTTCAGGCGTAGGCTGGTGGGGTGCCGCACGCGTTCGTCGTACTGATTTCTTGGACCGCAGTCGCCGCCGGAGCATTGGCCACGGTGGCGCAGTATCAGAGGGTGAGGACCCTGGGGATCGAGGG
>Ga0307377_10006385_pt1 | contig 12360 bp, 8 predicted proteins | sample TR3MG_FD_202535 | JGI IMG/M metagenome (GOLD analysis project Ga0307377, IMG submission 202535) | Soil microbial communities from Risofladan, Vaasa, Finland - TR-3 | ecosystem: Environmental > Terrestrial > Soil > Coastal area > Acid sulfate soil | place: Finland: Risofladan, Vaasa | collected...
ACTCATAATTTTGTTGGAAGACGAATTTGTTACAGAATAATTGACTCGGATACATCAGAATTATTAGCATTATCAATATGGGCAAATACTCCTGCCCCATCTCTTGAAGCTCGAGATAAATATCTAAAATTTAAGAATCATAAAGAAAGAGTTTCTGGAATTTGTAAAATCTGTGCAAATAATGTTCGTTTTTTAATTCTACCATATGTCCAAGTTCCTAATTTAGCAAGTATGATAATTTCAAAAGTGATTAAGCAATTAAAATCTGATTGGTACTATAAATATGGCGATAAATTAGAATATGTAGAGACATTTGTAGATCCCTCTCTTGGTTTCAAGGGTACATGTTATTTGGCATCAAATTGGAAAAAAATTGGAATGACAAAAGGATATAGTTTTCATGGAACTGGATATACCGGAATGAAGGGATTTTATAAAATGCCAAAATGCAATACTAAAAAAATAATCTTATTTAAGGTATTATAGTTTAATTGAAATCAATGAATTTTCCACTTCTTGTAGATCTAATAATTATTTCTTGTTTTATCTCTAAATCTTTTATTATATCTGGATCTAATCCATATGATCTCAATAATTCCCTAGCTTTTTCAACTTCAATTTGCTTCGAAATAGAATTTTCTTTTAAGATTTTTAGAGCAATATTATTTTTATCAATTAAAGAGAATAATTCAAGCGAAATTCGAACAATATTTGTTTTTAAATTAATCTCAATTAGACCAACATCTTTCAAGAAATCAATTGCTCCATAGTTTGTTCGTTGTTTGCTTTTCAATAAATTCTCTTTAGCGAATTGAAATTTTTTATAATTAATAAAACCTTTACCAGAGGATTCTATTTTAATAAAATCACAAAATTCTCTAAAACGAGTAGCTTCTGTCAAAGATTTTTCATAAACATGTTTAAACAATTGTTTTCTGAAATCTAATTCACTTATCATTAATATTCTTCTAAAATCTTTACTCTTTTCTGTCAGGGAGAATTTTTGATTTTCATATTTCAATATACTCATTTTCACTAAAAATCTAATAAAATCATATGAATTCTCCCATGTTTTGTATATATAAATATTATAATCAAATCTTTCTATTAATTCCTTTAAAATATTAACAATCTCTTCTCTAGTTAAATAAATATCTGAATTGAATATATCAGAAAGTATTAATTTAACTCCTTCATAAACATCTTTTCCAGTATAACAAAAATTCTCTCTTTTTTTCATAAAAAAGACCTTGAATACTCTATAAAAACATGAATATTAAAGGAAATTTATATATATTACATTATTTTGTTAGTAAAGATTGAAAGAAAAAGATGGGGATTGGTTATGAGTACCGATGAAGATACTTTTAGATTAATAATATCAAATGAAAATAGAATTTTATTTGATGTTGGTCGCTTAATAGGTTCAATGGAGTTTTATAATTTAAGAAATATGGTTTCTAAATTAGAATGTGATTATCCAGGTTTTGAGGAAATTTTTGATCGTAGAGGATTTAAATTAACAGACTATCGAAGAGATATTTTTAAAGAAATTAAAGAAAAAACTGAAAATGGTGAGCTTTCAGCTTTAAGAATAATAGCCCCATTTGGTTTTGGTAAAACTGTTATTTTAGAAGAAATTAAAAGAAGATTTCAAGTTGATATGTATAAATTTATTGATAAAAAAATAAAATCTATTTTTCTTGCATTAAATAATATACATACAAGAACTGATTTAATCTACAAAATACTCTCTCAATTCTTTGAAATAGATAAGAATTTAACAGTAAGTTCTTTTTATTCAACAATTGAATCCATAGAAGGGATAGATAAAGAAATATCATTAGAAGAATTTTTATTAGATTATAATCTTCTCGATAATTCAGATAAGTATAGAAAATTTGATGAATTTCTATATAACATTAAAAATAAAACAATCATTAAAATAATATCTTTAATTTCATCAGAAATAGAAAATAAGAATAATGTTACAATTATTTTTTTGATAGATGAATTTGAAGCCGTTTCAAGAGTAGAGAATTTCCATCCTTCTTATCTAGGTCTTTTAAGTTTAATTTTAAGAAGATGCGTTTCAACATTAAAAGAGGATTCAAATTGGAGATGTATCTTAACTGACACTCGTACTGTTCGTTTCGCCAGTGATGGAACTGCACAAACTTATGATGCCTTATTATACCTGTTAGAATCTAGTCAATTTTCCCAGATAGTAGACAAAGAAATTGGTGAATCTGATATATCCGATCGTTTAAAACAAAATGAATTTACTTATTCGGTAAATATGAAACCAGAACAAGCAATCAAATTTGCAAAAGATATACTTGAATTTTATATATCAAATTTAGTTAAAATCGATAACTGTGAAAAATGGCATGAAAAACTAGAGCAAAATTCAATTTTTCCATTAGATAATTCATTACTTGAATTATTCGGGCATTGCTTAAACCAATTTAAAGAAACTGATAGTATCTTAAGCTTTAGATCTTTATTAATTATGATTGGCGACACATTAAGATACTATTCTCTAAAAGGTAATGATTTTTTAAAATCAACATTTACTCCTTTAACACCTAAATTTTTCTGGGAGAATAATCAGGAAATCTTAGCATTAAAAGATGGAAATATATTAAGCGAATTCAATGGAATAAGGCCAATAATTCAAACAAATAGAATTGTTAATTTTATAATGGATTTAGTTAATGGAAATGATTTGAGGTTAGCATTAAAATCAATATTAAAGCAAAGTTTAGAATTCGGATTAAAAAAAGTAGAAAATAAAGATATTGTTGAAATAAATATTATTGAAGTAATAAAATCTTTACATTTGGATTTTGATAGTAAAAATATAATAAATATTAAAAACGAATTTACAGAAATTTTTAGTAAAAATGAATATATTAATTTTGAAAATGATCGATTCTATATAATGATTTCAAAAATTGAAAATGAATTCCTAATAAAAGAAAGAGAATCTGGAAAATTAATAGAAGTATTAAAGAATTTATTAAATACTGAATTTAATGGAAACAAAGTTATATCTTGTTCCTTCTTTAATTTACTAAAATATACCCAAATGAATAAGAGTAATATAACAATTGAAAAGAACTACATTTTTGATGATTCAAATTATAAAAAATCCTGGAGTCCAGGAATATATATCTTTGAAGATATAAACCAAAAATCAGTAATACAAAATCTAGTAGATAAAAGTGGTTTTAGTTTTGGAATTTGCATTGAGGGTATATGGAATTCAGATTGGCCTAAAGAGGAAAATATAATTTTACCTAAAGATTTAACCTTAAAGGAAAATGAAGTTATTAAAATTATACATACAAAAATTCAAGAGGAATTAATCGATCCAGAAAAACTACAAAAACAAAATGAAGTATATCAAAATCTTTCAAAGATAATGAAAATTTGGTATAATGATCCTTCATATAAAATACACATGAGAAATGATATTTCAGAAAATGGTTATATCCATCTTTTACTATTTTATATACTTCCATTAGTAGCTAAGGAAGAAGAATTTAAGACAGAACATCACTACGATATTTTAAAAAATAGTCTTTGGTCTTTTATAATAAATGAATTAGCGGAATTACCTAAAGAATTTGAATATATATATCTAAAAAATAGAATAGATATTGAATTTATAGAGAAGAAGAATTTAATATATTTATCAAAAATAATTCTTAAAAAAGGAATTGGAGCTAATCTGGATTATAAAAAAATAGAAGATTTAAAATCAATAAATCTTGATTTTAATGATGCATTTTTAAAAACCTATAGATTAAAATCATTATGGAATGAGAATTTCCTGCAAAAAGATTTACAAAATTTAAAATCTAAGAAGAACTTAAACAGTATTTTAAATGACAATGGTATTTTTAAAGAATTAATTGAATTACCTAAAAAATTGTCAAATGCAATTGAGAAAATTAGAAGTCAACTATCTGAATTTAAAGGTATTTTACCTGAAGATATTGCAGAAATCATATTTTCTGAAAAAAGATTTCAATATTTAACTGATTATGCACGAATTTTATGTATTTTTATTGGATTATTATGTGTAAAATATGATTATGGTATAATACTCCTTGAAAAAGATAATTTAGTTTTATATTCTAAAGAGAAAAAATTTAGCGACAAAAACACTCTAATAAAAGATTTCGAATCATATCTTCTAATAAATATTGGACTTAATTATACTGACGATCAACTAGTTATTAATAGATCACATTTTCATAATATAACTGAAGTTAAAAAAATTAATACTATTATAGAAGCATATGAAATAACAAATTTCAGTAAAAATCTAAATAATGAAATTAAAATTAAAATTAAATCACTAAATCTACAAAAATCATTTGAAGACTTAAATAAACTAATGAAAGAGTTAAAATATCTACAATCATCTAAAGATAATCCTATTTTAATTGATTGTTTAGACATTCTAGAAAGTTTATTACATGTTATAAAGGATGAAATTTCAAAGGATAATTTTCTATTGCTTCCATTCTTTATACAATTAAATACTTTTTTCATAAATCTTTCATTTTGTTTAAAGTATAATTTCAAAGCTATAATTCTTAATAAGAAAATTGAATTATTAAATAAATATACTACAGAAAATCAAATTCCTACAATTAAAGATGATTTACTTAATGATATTTTAAAAAATATAAATAAAAATCTAAAAAACCTTGATAATATTATTGATGATATTAAAAGAATTATAATAAAGGAAATAGAAAAATCTTATGAAAATAATGGAATCTTGGATATAAAATATATTAGAAATTATTATTCTAAATTACTTCCCCAAATAAATATACCTGATCAAATAAAAAAATTAGATTTTCATCAAAAAGATCAAGTTATAAATGAACATTTTGATAAAGCAAAAATATCTATTTCAATAAAGATAGATGATATAGAAAGCAAGCTTTTGAATTTATTTGAAATTGCACCTTTTTCGATTAAAAAGAAAATACAAAATATTCTTAGTGAAATCAACTCTTTAAATATTATTTTAGAAGAAATAAAATTAAATGATCAATTTAAACACTTTAATTCTAATTTAGACATATTTTTCGAGAATGTAGCTATCGATTTGCCTGAAATAATTTCTCAAATCAATTTGAAAAAGACTGATTTGGAAATCTTAGAAATCCTTAGAAAAAATAATTTTGAATTTAATCAAATTTTATTGGAGATTACTCAAAAGAATCTAATTGATTTGATAAATACTTATGAAATGAGTGAAAAAGAAAAGAAAAAGATTTTGAAATTACTTTATTTGGTCAAGAAATTAGGTATTAAATTAACTATAAAATTTAATGGGGATTGAAATTTTGGTAAAATCTATTTCTGAAGAAACGTTAAATAAATTATTAGGATTTACAAAGAAATTAATTGATATCTATTATGAGAATTTGATAAATTTTCAACGAATTTGCATAAAAGGTGAATTCAATCAACTAATTAATGATTTTCTTAATATATACCTGAAAATCGAAAAAGAATTCAAACAATTCCTAATAGAGGAAAATCAGAAATTAGATTATGATATAAAGTCGATTTTAAAAAATATTAAAGTTAATGAACCAATTGAAATTTTGAGAGTTTTCAATGATGAAAAGGATAAATATATTCAATTATTGGAAGAATTTCATTTATCATTGTTAAAATACCTTAATTACAAATTTAAAAAAGATGATACCTCATTAATTAGAGATTTACAAGAACATAATGCTGAAATAATAAATAAAAACCTCTTTAGCAAATATTATATTTTTAATAATTTCAAAAATTTTATTGAAGAAGATTTTTTTGATGTTCCAACTATTGATAAATTTCTTCAGAATTTTTTCTGGGTAATAGATTCTAGATTTAAGGATTTGAAAATTAAACAAAATGAAACTTCAATCGCAAGAAATTTTATTAAAATAAATAATTTATTTGAACATTCTAAAAATATTTTCTTATATGAAAACAATCTTGGATTACATGTAATCCAATTTATGCTTTCAAATCGAACTTTATTACTTGATGATTTGTTTAAATTTGAAGAATTAATAATTAAATTACGAGTATTTTTCAAAAATGAAAATATTTCTAAGATAAATCAAATAAGCGGTATAATTTTTTGTGATAATATAGATAGTGCTGAAGAATTTGTAATTAAAAGAAATAATTTAAAAAAGGAAAATATTCAGATTAAAATTTATAATGATATTTACCAAGAAGCTAAGAATATTTTTGATGAAAGCTTTGAGACAAAAATCCAATTAGAGAAATTTGATGGCAGCCAAATTTCTGATACATATGGTTTTAAAATTCAGGATATCCAAGAATGTCAATTTCCCAGTGAGATATTAGTAAAAATATTTGAAAAATTTGAAACATCATTGACTGTTTCATATTGCTTAGGCAAAGCTTTATACGAAATAGGATTTAATCTGGATCATTTAGTAGATTTATTAGTATTAATAAAAAAAATGATGCAAATAGAAGAAGAACAACATCCAGTAAGCACTTCTATTCTTATACTAAATAAGAATTATAAAAACGAAAACCTAAATTTAAAATTACTTTCTGAGTATTCTCTTAAAGATATTGATGATATCATCAACTATTCTTGTAGAATATCAGATTGTTGCTCGGGTTGTGTAGTTATCAATTTTGATGGCAAAATAATTGGTCAACATTATTTTATAGAAACAAGAGAAAAACAAACAGAGTTTCTACCTTTAAAATATAATAATGCAATATTTAATTCAAAAAAATATAATAGTCTAATATTCCTTTTTCTAGGAAAAGGTCGTGTTTTATCTTTTTATGAAGGTAAACTTTTCTTAGTACATAGGAAAAATAAATGGGCTTATTTTGATGAAACACAACTTAATTCAATTCTTAATGAGTTATCTTCTAACTTTAAAACCGAAATTAATGTAATAAAAAATATTTTAGGAATATTGTTTGAAATGTCTGACAGGGGGAAAGGTACAATAATAACAATTGGTGATCATGACAAAATTGTAGAAAAGAGTGAAGATATGGATACTAAGTTTTCTATAACCAAAGAATTATCTGTATTGAACGACAATGATATCAACGCTATTACTGGTTTACTATTGAATGATGGTGCAACTATAATCAACCATGAAGGTAAAGTTATAAAATCAAGTCAAAGATTACAACCTCCAACAGGTTTAACTTATAAAAAAATAGGAAATACTAGACATCATACTACTTCACATGTTTCTAAATATGCAAAAACTATTGCTTGTGTTGTTTCACAAGATGGACCAATAACAATTTTTGAAGATGGAGATGTAAAAATCCAAATACATTTTTAAAATGAAATCTAGGTTATAAAATATGGAGAATTTTAATGTCTGAAGAGGAAAGATTACTCACTAGATTTGCTAATAAGTTAGCTCAAGAATCACAAGATAAATATGATTCTCGTTTTATTTTCATTGTTAATAACTTGCAAAATAATATGCAAGTATCTGAAATTAGAAGAGGTGGATTAAGAACCAAACTAACTTATAATGTTGGAATGGGAGATCTTGATATTATATTCACTTAAAGTCGGGATAACATCAAAAGAAAATATTAATGACCTAATTTTTGGTAAATGCGTTAATTTTGCAGTTGGAATTGCTAATCGATTAAGTAATCCATACAGTTTTGGAATATCATATGCTGTTTATAGCAAATTAAATGACGATAAGATTTTTGCAGAAAAAAAAGGTCAAAAATCAAATATGTGGATTGATTACAACTTTAAATGGAAAGATGAAGAAGTAGATATTAAGAAAACAAAATATACTTGGGGAATTAGTTAATAGTTTCATTTTGTTATTTAATTAATTCAATAATATCTTTCACAAAATACTCGCTTGTTCTATCAGAATTTATATTATGTTTTTTCATTATAACTTCACAAATAGCTCTTACAAAATAGAAATATTCTTCTTGACATCTTTTAATTATCTCTAAAGCTTCAAATGGTTTCTCAGTACCAAAATAAACATACTTGACTAATAAATTTTCATCAAATTTACTACCTAAACCATAATTTGAACTAATTATTTGATCACTCAATATTATAGATGAATGAATATATTTACTTCTCCTTTCGATCTCTATTCTTTCTTGTCCCCATTTCTTTGCTTCATCTTCATCATAATGAAAAACTCTATTTCTGTATGGTGCTAGAACTTTTTTAATGAATCCAGTTTTATTTTCAAAGTCTGTATTCATTTTTTGCAAATACTTTAAAGCACTTTGTCCTCTTTCAGATAATTCATTAATAGTTTCTTTGAAGGAATTTTTTTTGCTTAAATCTCCAAGTAGTCTGAATACTTCTCTAAGTTGACTCGCAGATAAATTCATATAATATAATCTTAAACTATCCCAATTTATTCCATAAATATCATTGATATCTTCTTGAGGAATTAACAACATAAAAGTATAATGATTTTTCATATGCTCAGCTGCCCGTAATAACTCTACAAAAAAACCGATATCTTTGTCATTACTAGAAAATATCTCAGATAGATGAAATTTATATTCAACTATATCTTCATAAAATTCCATGGGAACAAGATGAGCTTCTAAAGCAACAATCTTTTCTGTAGTCTTTTCTTTTAGAATATTTAATCTATAATCTATAATATTATTAATTTCATTTAAAACGATCTTTAAGGGAGTTGCATTAGGTAGAGCAACCATATCACGAATAATCATTTTTTTTTGCTTAAGAATTAATAGAACTGCAGATATAAAACGATTCATTTCCAAATATCCATATATTCCTTCCTTTACAACACTGACTGGTATTTTATTTTTAAATATACTATTTTTTTCCCAATCATAATGTTCTTTTCCATCTATTCGCTTCAAATAATCTTTAGCATTGAATTGTTTAACTCTCTCTGTCATGATTTCTAAACGCCTATCATTTCTTTTCTTTTGATTTATCTTTTTCAGTATTTAATTCAGCAAGTATTAGTTGTTTAATATTCTTGTAATCAACTAGAACTGCTTTATAATCCATACCTGATTTTTCTAATTTAACTAATCCTAATCTAGCTGCTTTTTTAAGGCATTGACTCACAGATAAGAAATCTGGTTTTGGCCATTTTTCAAATTTTTCTATTTCCCTTATTTTGATTGATAATATGCCACCAGTTAGAGTTTTATTTGGACTAGATTCCAGTACTTTAATCAAAACTTGTAAACTTTCAGGAAGTCTACTTTGATTATTTATAATGTCATTAATTAAAATACAGATTCTTTTATACTCTACATAATCTCTAATAATAGTATTGTATATTTGATTCTCTCTAAATAATTCTTCAATAAAACTAATTTCTTTTCCTTTTTCATTTATAGATTCTGAGAAGACACTCTTTTGTAATAGAGCAAAGATATCTTCTTCATCTAATTTAATTGGAATTTTTAATGTATTACCCATAATATTGTTTAATTTGAAATTTTTCTTTATTTGTTTAGAAATTTCTTCATTTAATTCAAGTGATGCAAAATATAATTCCAAAATTAACTCCTTTTCATTGAATTCAATTCCTTTATTTTTCAAACATTTCAGATATTCATTTGTCGAAGTTAGAAGTAAAGGTGTTTTAACTAAACTAGCTAAATATAATGAGTATGCAAAAATAATTTCATATTGATTAGATGATACTGGGTTTTTGAGAAGTCTTTCCCAAAATTCTTTAAAGGCTTCCTCTGTGGTTACTTTTTCTTTTTTATCATTCCTGAATGTATCCATTTGATAAATAATAAGAAATTTCAATTCTAACATAAATCCAACAAGAATTTCGTTATTTTCAAATGCCTTATTACTTTCTATACATTCAATAATAGCAAGTCCAAGATATTTAGCCATTAGATCAAAGATTGTTTCGTTTTGAAATTCAGGTTTCCATACCATTATTAGTCTTCTAGTAGATTCCAATTCTTTATCTAACCAATTTATCATATGAATAAAAAAAGCAAGGAATAGTACTATTGTTGTAATTTTGAGATTAAGCATTTTCTTAGAAATCTCTTCAAAACTTATAGATTCCATTCTTTCCATTTTAAAGATATTCTTCTCCATTTTGCCAATCCAGTATTCGATATTTTCTGATTCAGTGTCAATATAATATTGTCTATGAATAAGCGAATTTCTCAAATCAACATCCATATCTAAAAAAAGTGTATTATATTCTTCTTCTGTTATTTTTTCCTTTATTCTTTTCAATAGTTCTTTTTGTGGATCCAACATTTGTCTTTTTTGACTTGTTGGTCGAATAAAGAATGAAAAAATATTATCATAAGATTTTGTATAATTGGATATTACATTATCAATATAATTTAAATTTGCTCCATATGCAAATACTTCATTCATTGACATCATAATGCTATCATAATTAGATTTAACAGCATTTATGAATTGATCATATTTATCTTTATTTTTTTTATCAATAGCTTCAGGTTTATCTTGTTCTTTGGAGTTTTGGGGAACTATTTTTAAAAATGGGAATCTCGTGTTTAATTGAATTAATGAAAAGTATTCACTTCCAATATGATATTTTAGTGAGTTAAACAACCAATCTATATGCATTTCATTATCAATATCTAAACCAAATGGCATAATTATTGGATCATCATTATTTAATAACGAAGAAAAAATCTTGATTGATTTTTTAAATTTCGATGCAGCATTAAACATATTTTTATCTATTTCATTTTCATATTTTGGTAAAGCATTATCAATTAATAGATTAATAATTGGTGTTAATTTTATTAACAAAGAATTCTCTTCTTTTAAAAGAAATGATGTATCTTCATTTTTATTCAATTCTTGAATAAAGAAATCTCCAAGAATTTCAGCATATTTGAATCTAAAATTGAATCCCATTTTCCTCAATTATAAATAATTGAGAATAGATTAAAATATATTGTCATGATTTTCTCTTCTAAACCAATTCCTGTTGTGTTTTTATGGAAAAATAATATTAGATATCACTATTTTGAAATTTTTTTTAAAAAATCTCTAGCAATGATTTCGAAATTATAAAATGTTGATTGCTTATCTCCAAATACTCTGCTTAGCAGGTATGTACTTACCACCTAAGCATATCATTACCGAACAGGCCTTTTAGACCTTAAAGAAGAAGCGAGGGCCGAGCATTCTACGGTATTATTTTTACCATTTTTTGAAATATTAATAAATAAGAAGTCTTATGTTACTGCTATGGAAAAGGAAGAAATTTTCATCCCATTATTATGGCATCATACAGAACCTATTGCAATATCAATCCTAAATAATAAATTGCTCTTTTGTTGGTTAAACTATGGTTCATATGATAGTGGAAACTCTGCAATATTATACAATACACTTCTGGATTTATACAAACATTCGTTATTAAAGAACCAATTTCCACAGATTTTTCGAGATTATTTCAATGGAAAAGAACCAATTAGTTTAATTAATAGAAATTGTTTTCTTGGAATTTACGACACTCAATCACTAACATTTTATGTTGATTTAGATATAGAAATAAGAAAAAATACTAACAAACCAATTATATTACAGAATATTTCACTGCGGGAGATGTCCCTAAATGAGCAAGTAAAGTTATCATTTAATGAAGCTTTTATTCTTTTAGGGAATTTGTTCACTGATTTAAATGGTTCTCTCTTTAGAAATATTGCTGAAAAAAATGGTTTTGAATGTTTAAATCTTTTCTTTAAATATGATAAAATTAGTAATTGGTCAAAATATTATCGCTATTATCTAAAACAAGGCTTGAGAAAAATCCCAGTGCAAATGTGGAGAAAACAATCCAAGGAACATTTAGAAAATGAACATCCTTGGATATATATTCATCACTTTCAATTACTCTTTTTACAATACATAAAGAATCAGCTTGAAACAGGAAAGCTCTCTCCATTTGAAGTTCTGCGCTTGTCTGGTATGGAAACTTTACTAACATTAGCACCTGATTGTCAAATGATTATTGACTATATCAACGATGTTCTAGCAAAATTCTCTAATTATGATAATCTCTCTGAAATTGAAAAATTACTTTATTTCATCTTCCTTACAATCTTAGGATCAGAATTCCTTTCTTATGCTACTGAATATGATATTGCTAGCAAAGTGAATAGTTATTATAAAGAAAATATTTCTCTTTTTGAACAGGTTAAAAAAACACTAAAATCTAATATACCTCAAACCAAAGAAGCTCTTAATAAATTATTATCTCGAGTTAATTATCTCTGAATTTCTATTGTGTGTTCATTTTAGACTTCTAG
>Ga0307377_10006388_pt1 | contig 12353 bp, 15 predicted proteins | sample TR3MG_FD_202535 | JGI IMG/M metagenome (GOLD analysis project Ga0307377, IMG submission 202535) | Soil microbial communities from Risofladan, Vaasa, Finland - TR-3 | ecosystem: Environmental > Terrestrial > Soil > Coastal area > Acid sulfate soil | place: Finland: Risofladan, Vaasa | collected...
CCTGTTGCTGTAGTAGATAATATAGCGGTAACTGCCTGAGTAGTAACCGTTGGCGGATTGTCAGCAGTAAGCTGAACAGTAGTCCCATATCCTGTACCTATTGAATTAATTGCATAAGCTCTAACCCTATATCCTGTCCCTGGTGTTATTCCAGTTATACTTTTATTAAAAGCTCCTGTACCGAAACTACCTGAATCATATACTTTACTATTTGCAGTAGTAGGGTCTCCTGAAGTTCCTACCATATAACAAAAACCTCTTATAGTGGCGTTTTCTCCACCTAAAGCAGTTATAGTTCCATTACCTAAAGCTGAGTTACCTGTTACATTAGTACAAGCCTGAGTAGTAACTGTGGGAATAGTCTTATTAGTGGTAAAAGATACTTGACTACCATAACTATATCCTGCCGAATTATGTGCATACGCCCTTACATAATAAAGTACACCTGGTGATAATCCAGTCATTGACCTGGAAAAACTACCTGTGCCAAAACTGCCTGTTTGATATGACTTACTATTCGCTACTGTAGGATTACCCCCTGTATTCCAACATATACCTCTAATATCGGCGTTCTCATCGCCTGTGGCAGTAATAGTTCCATTGCCTGTTGCGGAAACTGACCCTATACCAGATACTTCCTGAGTAGTAACGGTAGGAATTGTTATCGCACTTTGACCGTAAATTCCTATATATCTTTCGATTATATTAGGAAAACTGATATTTGTGCAGGGTATTCTATCCCCTGACGCAGAACGAGCTTTAGTAACACCTAATCCTGCACTTGCGTCCACCGTTCCAGCAGTAAAGAATATTCCTATTACATCCCCTGTCTGGACTGTAAGGTTAACGATATGGTAAGTAATACCCGCTCCTACAGTTCCGATAGTTTGTGTGTCTCTTGTAGTATAAGAAGTTCCTGATACTAAATAAAATATACCCACTTCAACGTTGGATAAAATTTGTTCTGCGTCAATTTTTACTTTAACTATTGTACCATTCCCATTTGCAGGGTTGTTCAAATCTATGAAAGTAAAGTTGGGGTTTAGATAACCCCCACCATTTACAACGGAATTTCCTATATCAATATAAGCCATATATTATTCCTCTTTTATCATTTCCACATTATATTTATAGACTTCATAACTTTTCCAAACTTTATTATGAGATAAACAATACGAATTTACGATATTTAAAAAATTATTATAGTAATTAGTGTAATAATACTGATTACTGGTAAAAGTAAGATAATTTCCTTCTTTATAAACACCTAATCGATGACTTGTTTTCTCATATATTATTCTTATTTCCCATGTTTCGTACCCATGATAATGTGCAATATAAGTAGCAAAGGTTGAAAAATCGTTACAATCACCTTTTTTGATTTTCCAAAGTGTATAGGGGTCAATATAGAAGCTGTGAGATTCATAAGTAAAATTCTCTTTCATATATTTGCTAATCTTTTCTGGCGTATCTAAACTTTCTACTACCGCAAGAAATTCCAAATCATCGGGCATTATAAATCCATTAAGATTGTATATACCACAACCTGATAAAAATAATAAACTTATAATTAATAGAATGATTAATTTCTTCATATTACTCCCCATGGTAACTTCCAATCGCTGGAATTGATAAATTTAATTTATTCCATATCCCCTCTTTAAAAGCTATTACTTTATTATTTAAAGCATTGTCGAAAGGTATCGTCCACCAAACTTCCCCGGTCTTTTCGATAAAAGCCCCCTTAATTAAACTAAAAGAAGTATCGTATATTTTATCTACAATATCGGTTTGTATCGCTCCTGATATCGTTCCTGCCGATATCTCTTTAAAGGTTTTGTCAGAGGCAAACCAGTATAATCTTCCCTTATCATCATTAACAATCGAATGGCTTGCTAAACAACCAATCTCATAAGATATCTGTATCATATTAAAAACTAAAGAAGTCGCTATAGGCCACATTCTAAAATAACTTTCCTTTTTAAAGATAATTAGAAAGCCTTGATATTTACCAAAACCCGATAGAAAATCAGACTTTCCCACTTCTGCACTTCCCGAATAACCAGTTATCCATTCGATTTCATTCCCTATATCGTTCCAACGTATCCTCTGAGGATAGTAATTCCCATTTTCGTAGGTATAACCCAGAATAAGATAGTTCTCAAAAGGAGTAACATATTTTGCTTTAGTTAAATATAATCCAGTTTCATACTCAATCCCCTGAAACTCTACTACTGTTCCCCCTGATGTATAATCTGTATAAGCACTTGAATCTATACCATCTAAAGAAAATATATCAACAGAATCAACAGTAACTACAAACTGCAAATTGTTTATCTCAGTCATACCAACTACATTTTTGATAAAGACTCTATCTCCAGTAGTTAGACCGTGTGCCGCCGCTGTTATATGACAGGGGTTTTCTTTGCTTGCCGCTGTTATGTCGGTTGGAGTGGTATTCTGTAAAGGCATAAAATAACCAGTCGTATCCCAGACTAAAACAAGGTCAACATTATTAGTTGCTATAACTTTATTGTTATAATTTACCGTTTCCCAATTTTCACAATCAGCAGAACAGGTAAACTTCACATCAAAAGCCTTGCTTGTAGGATTCCAATGATAGATATGGGCTTTGGTAAAAACAAGTCTGTATTCTACTCCTGTTGAACGTTTTACAAAACGATGATAATGAATAATCGGGTAAGTATCGGGAGTCTGTGTTTTGACACTTGTACCGTCTAATAAATCAGGTAAACGCATCTTCCTGCGATGAACTTCCCCATCCTTCAATAACACATTTTCATTATCGGTATGGAATACCTTACTGATTAATATATTAGGGAAGTCTTTCTTAAGTCCTCCGATAGTGGCAAATATACCAAAAGATTGTTTGTCCATTTTTTTACTCCTTAATCTTCGGGATAATCGCAAATTGTCGGATCCTCGTCTATATTATCTAAAAGGGAAGGAATTTCATCACGAACATAGTAGGTCATATAATCATTTGCTGTTTTAGATCGTCCTAAACCTGAAGCTACTTCCCAAAGTAATCTTAATTCGATTGCTTTTCTATAAATGTCATTAAACAAAATATGGTCGCAGGCTTTAATTGTTTCCTCATCTATAACAAATGTTTCAGGGTGATAACAGGCAAAAAATTGCCTGATGGTATAATCAGCCGAATCAGGAGTTGGCCTCAAGTAATAGAATTTATTCATCTTGCAAAATGCTTGAGGATAATTCGTATCATCAGGACTCAAAGAACGTTCTTCCTGATACTTCTTGAAGGTTTCCCACTCAAGAGGGTAATAATCATCAAGCATTATCAACAGCCGGTCTTTATAATGGTCAGGCATTGAGTAATAAGGCCGGTTTGCAATGGTTGCTCTAGTGCTTTCTTCGGTTAAAAAATTCCCTCTTTTACTGAGATCTTTTAACGTGGAAGTAATTTTAGCATCCAAGTCTGTTCCATCAACCGCATATTTTCTATTTAAAGTTTCATTGACCACCGCTATTAATTCAGATTTCAAAATAGTCATTTAATCATCTACTTCCTTTTTCTGGTTTTTCTTTTAGCTTTCCCAGTAGGTTTCCATCCATGCTTAAATGCTTCGTGCATTTTCATACCTTTTTTCCGAGCCGCAGCAGTACTGTAATGATAAGTTTTCCCAGTATTTTTATTAGTCATCGCATATTTTTTCTTGCCTTTTTTTAATTTACTCAAACGGTAAGGCATATCATCACCTCGTCATGACAATAGTAATAATCTTATCATCAGTAATCTGAGCTTCCGTTGATACTAATTGAATAAATGGAACAGAGGCTATTGCATCTCTATTTAAATCGCTTAATACTACAACTTTATTTTTAGCAACACTTGCTATAGTAACCGCACTTACATCAGAAAACACTATCGGGTTAAAAGTTCCGTCAACAGTATCACAACCTTTTAAAGTTATTGCCGAAGTAACCCAATTATCAGGTAGAAATATAGCAATATTTTTATAACGAGATTTATCTAAAATAGTAGAATCGTTTTCCCCCGCTAATATAGTTACAGTTTTTGTAATAGGACTTTCAAGTAGTAATTTTGCAGCAGTAATTATAGTTTGGTTATCCATTTAACTCATCACTTCCTTATCTCTTAAAGTCTTACTTATTTTTCTTTTCATATTTTTTGCTTTCTTCTTTCCATACATCTCTTCAAAGGTTTTTCCTCTTCTTTTATTTTTAGTTTTTAATTTGTGTTTGAAATATGGCTTTAACTTTTCAATTAAAATCGGGTCTTCTGTTTCAAAACTACCATTTTCATTAAATCGAGCTACTATCTTATGAGTTTTTTTACTATTGACTACCAGACCCTTTTCAGCCCCAAAAAAAAGCATATTTTCCCTTTTAGTAATTTTTTCTTTAAGCATATTCTCTCCTTTTAAATAAAGAGGGAAAGACTTTCATCTTTCCCTCAATTCTTTATGGTAACTCGAATAATCCTACTTCGGCAGCGTCATCGGTTAAAAGAGCTTCAGCAACTAATGGTATTAAGGTTAATATCATTGTCCCATCAGCCTGTAAATACTTAGCGGTTTCTACAAATAACAAATTATGTAATGCTAATGTTACAGCTCCGGTTAAAGCCACACCAGCAGCCCAGAAAGCACCAGGTGCTAAACTAAAAGTTAAACTAGTTCCTGTTGGATAATATATGTCGATAACTATTTGTTCATTCCTTTTAGTCGGTGTGATTACAAACTCTTCTATACCTAATATATAAGCGGTAGCAGCACTCACTTCGTCAGTTAAAACATTATCTGCATCATTTAACAAAGTAATTACTGTTGCGCTTGGGTCAGCAAGACCAATGGTATATATACCATCATTACTTACTGTACCGACAACTTTTATTTTTGTATCTTTCTTGAATGCGGCCATACCAGCAGCCCCCGTTATAGTATCTCCGGCATCTGCAACGTGAGCAAAGGTAAGCGCCAATGCTGCCAGTTTACCTACAGCGGTTGCAGCTACATTAGCTATCGCTTCAATTTCTTCTCTTACCAAAGTAGTATTGGTAACTACAGTTTTTACGTAAGCCATAATTTTTCTCTCCTTTCCTAATTTATTTTAAATTCCAGAGGGGAGTATATCTCCCCTCATATTAACTTTAAATCGCAATCTCAGGTGCTTCTTCTAAATCGAGGTAGAATAACTCTTTTGGTTTAATTACTCTTGCGCCCCAAACGTGAAGTCCTCTGATAAGATCAGCGAAGTATCCTTGTGAACGAAGACTTTCAGCCTCGGTCATCTGATCAACAAAGGCAATCGATTGGTAAGAGCCAGCCGAAATGATATTACGTCTGCGTCCAGCAGTAGCCGGGGTTAACTCAGGACAGTTATTTGATTCATACATATCGAAATGTAATATCTTACCAATAAAACCATTTTTGAGTTCGCCTTTTAAATCTTCAGCTTGAACTATACCGGCAAGTTGTAATTTTAAACTTACCCAGGGTGGGAATGCAATCCATTTGTCATCGACATTCACATGTTTTAAACGAAGCCCTAATTCACCTATATAACTGGTTATAAGTGCAGTAGTCATTCCAGTATGTTTTAAAACATAACTTCCGAATGCTGACTGGGTATATAAACCAGCAATATATTTGTCTACTTCTTGTTCCAATCCGTAACCAGCTTCTTTGGCATAATGTTCACGAGCAGCAGGGTCACTCTGTAATTCGGTAATATCGTGTAGTTTTATACCATAATCCTTAGCATGGTCAACGTCCAGGAACATAGCAGCAGCTTCGGGTTCTTCATAAGTAATACCGTTTGGATGTGCTGCATCCCAGGTTGGATCGCCAGGGTTATAATCATTGATGGTTACTCCACCATAGCCTTTTAGTTTTATCCTATCGCCTTTTTCTTTTATTTCTCCGCTGTGTTTTTTGAAAGCAATCTTACCAAATACGAGTTTGTTCTTTAATTCCTCGAGTAATGTTGCCGCAAAAATTACAGGTATTGCGTCTCTCATTGACATTTAACTCACTCCTTTCTTATTATTTTTTTATGTTTGCCCTCCCTTTACCTTTGGAGTGAAGTATTGCCTGCCTTACCTTGCAGTTAGGATTTTTACCACTTCAACATAGATTTATCTATGTCTTTTTTAACTTTTAAGGCTTCTTCCGGTTTCATGGCAGAAACTTCGTCAATAGTATAGAAATGGAATCCGTAGTTTTTCGTTTCACCGGTTAAGCCCTTCTTGTCTACCTTACGATTTCCCATGTCATCAAGGATTTTATCGTTCTTGACTAATACAAGTTTCTCTTTCATTTCAGGGTCTTCTAAACCTTCTTTATAAAGTTCTTCGCCCGGGTTATCAGAAGTATAAATATCCAGTTGTTTGTATTTTCTACCGCCAATTCTTCTGAGAGCAGCCTGGCGAACTGTTTCAAAATCCAAACCTATATCTTTTCTATCTGCATATTTAGTTCGAGCAGCGGTAAGAGATTTTTGGTAATTAGCATCCAATCTTTCTTTGTCGTCCCTTTCCTTTACCAATTTTTGTGCTTTCTCAATACTTGTCATAACTTTTGTTTCGATATCTCTACCATCTTTTTTAGTCAGGATATCTCCGTCTTCGCCTTCGATTACAGATTTTTTGATTTCTTTCTCTTCAGACTTCCTTTTTAATTCTTCATTCTCTTTTCTGAGAGATTCCATTTGAGCCTGAGATTGTGAAAACTTAAATTCTGAATCGTGACGTTGTTGTCTTTCTTTCTGCAAATCATTAATTACCCCATCGTGTTCTTTTTGGGTATAGGCTTTTTCTTCTGTAACTTTATCTTGGGTTTCTTGCCCTTCTTCCTTAATTTCCATGTTCAACCCTCCTTTCATATTCCTCCGAGGTTGGAGTTATTCTCGCTTTTGCCCTGCGAGTAGGGAAATATTTAATATTTAAACAGCCCTGCCTACCAAACTTTGCTGGCGCGGTGAACTTGCTTTCCCTTTAGGTGTTTGTCCTCTTGCCGCTTGTTGTTGAGCCATTTGCTGTTGTTGTTCTTGCTGGGCTTTAACTCTTTGAATCATTTCTTCCTTACGTGGTATATCCATAGATTCTAATAAAATATCTATTGGGATCGGGAATCCAGATTCAGCCAGTCTGGCTAACATTTCAAAGTTAGCCAATCTTATAGTTGGAGTAGAAGGCCGACTTGAAACTTTAATCCCATAATGGCCTACTCTGAATGAACGTATTGCCTGAGCTAACTGATTGGGATCTATCTTCATTTTTTCTTCAATACATATTTCGGCTATTTCACTTGGGGAATAAACGTTGGTATGTCTGATAAATTCTATTAAGGTTTCACCAAAGATCTGTTGGGTAAATTTATAATTATCAAAAACTACTTCTGATATAACCGCTCCCTGTTTCTGTCTTCGGAGCATGGCTATACCAGATTCTTCTTTAGCCCCTTCTCCTCTGCTGGCAGTATTTAAACCAGATATCACTCTAATGTTATTAACTGCATCTTGTTTATGGGTAAAATGTCCGGCAGGCAGTTGGTTAGGTTCTATCTTTTCGGGCTTTACATCACCATATTCGATGACTACTCCTGCTTTTGAACCGAAAGTTTCTAAAACTTTTGTAACTGCCCCTTGTACTTTCTTATTTAACCAACCGGTATTAGCGGTTCTATTCAATATATGTAATATCCCGGAAGAGGTCTTGTTTATTTCTTCCTGAGGAGATATCAAATTATCTACCACCGCAAAGATGTAACCATCTGACCAGTAAGGGCAGAATCTTATATAGGGGAATAAAGTTAATCCGCTGAAGGGATCTTCGATATTTTCTAAAACAATATCTCCCAGAGTAGTAGTTACATTCATAACCGGGATTATTCGGGAAGTAGTGTTATATTTTAATGGTCTTTTTTCTTTTTCTGCCATTTCCCGGTCTTTGGTAAGGAGTGCCTCTAAAACCGGTTCCTGAGACTTGTGAACGGGGATAAACATAAGATTGGTTTTATCAATCAAGAATAATTGTTTTTTGTAGGATTTCCACCAGGTTTCTTTTATACGGTAACGATAAGTAGAAGGTCTTAGCATATCAGTATCGGTCTGTTTTGTTGGATTAATTTCAAAAGAATCTTGACCGCTATAACTTTCCAGATATGTTTCTAAATCTTCCGCTTTTTTAGGATAGAGCAAATAAACCTGTTCTTTATCTCCCCAGTAATAACGGATTATATATTTAGCGGATTTGTTCAGGTCGTAGGTTTTGGCATTGGGATCTTCTTTTATATCAAAGGAAGAATTTCTTTCTATTACGATATCTCCGTTAATGGGGTCTTTTTCATAAGAGATATCCAGACCTATCCAACCTTTTCCCCCTATTCCGCCATCTAAAAACTGCATTGACTGTTCAAATTCACCATTAGAAAGATCCATAGAATGTTTAGATAGTCCGGTGAATACATCAGCTACAGATTGATTTCCACCTTTTCTCGGGTATACATTGATATCATTTCTATTTTCTCTTTCCATCCCCGATAAAAGATTGATTGTAGGTAAGATATGGTTAATGGTGAGGGCAGGTCTTCTTTCCTTTTTCAGATTAGCTAAGGTTTTCGGGTCCCACTGTTTCCCGCAATAAAAATCATAATTCTTGATAGCTCTATCTACCCAACTGGCATTTCCCTCTTCTGCTTCCCGCCAGAACTTTCCAAGTTTTCCTACCAGAGCAGTTTCTGATTCTTCTTTGGTATCTTCTTTGGTTTCTTCTTCTAAGATTTTCGTTACCATTTTTCCCCTTTAAAATCTAAAATAAAAAAAGCCCTGAAAAACGGTTTCCCGTTATCAGAGCTTCGCAGGATATCTCTTCCGAGATCCTTTAGATCGTCTCTAAATTATTATTTAATTTTTAGACTCTCGGTCTTATTAATATTTGCAAGACCACCCATATAAAAATTTAGGTGTATATCACCAGTAAAATCAGGGCTTTCTTCTAAGATCTTTCTTAATTCTCTAATTATTTTTTTTATAACTTCATCTGATTTTGATTTTAACAATTTTATTAATATACCTTTTTTTAATTTTTGTCAACTATTCTCTTTTTTCTCAATTCATTATGTAATTTTGTATGACAACTTTGACAAAGAATAATACATTTATCCATTTCTTTTTTGGTTATCTCTAAACTGCCATCTTTATTAACAATTATTGAAACATCAAATTTTTTATCATTATCAGGATGATGAAAAACTAATAATTCTGGATTTTCATTATATCCGCAAATTGAGCAACCTTTGGAAAGTTTATAATTCTGAATATATTGTAATTTTTCCTTATGACGTTGTTCCTTTACTTCAGGATGATTTTTGTGATGTTCTTTAAAATATTTTAATATTTTCTCACGATGTTTCTGATAAAATCTATTATTAATTTCTTTTATTTTCTCAGGATTATCCTTATGCCATTGTTTCGTTTGCTTTAACATTTTTTCACGATTCTTTAAATATCTTTGCCTTTGACATTTTTTTATATATTCGGAATTATCTTTACACCATTTCCTGCTGTATTCTTTCCTACGTTCGGGATTATCTTCCTCCCATTTCCTGTTGTATTCTTTTATATGCTCGGCATTATCCTTTCTATATTGTTTCATATATTCTTTTTTGTTAAACATATTATCCCCCCCTTTTATAAATATCTTATCATAAAAGAAGGTTCTTGTAAAGTATATCTTAAGCTGACATAAAATCAGAATTTAAATCTTCCTCAGTAAAAAAGTCTTCGGGTTTACTTTGTTCTGGCTCAACCTCACAATACTGAAGGCCCCACAGGCCCATGACATAAGCACTCGCTCTGTCGATACTTCTTCCGTAACTCTTCTTGATTTCTTCTCTACTTCGAATCATAAATTTATCGCCTTTGTAAGTGTAGCGTGGAACGGTTAATTGCCTCTTTAATTCTTGGTCATTGTGGTGAAGTTCTATCTCGTTGCTGCTAAACAAATTTCCTGCGTTCCACCAGATTTGAGCCCTTCTATTCAAGAATTGTTTAGGCACCCCAGATTCTTGCTTTTCCGCAGCATTTATGGGTAAGACAGGCAACCCTTTATTATTTAGTATTGAGACAACACCGCTTCCTACGCCTATACTATCAACTGCATAAAGTGAAGGTTTAAAATCAAGACCCAGATTCTCCATCTCATTAGCGATATAATACTCATCTTTTTTACCGAATATCCTTGATTTTATGATGTTGGAGTTTTCCATGCAAAAAATTACGCTTTCGTCATCTCCATAAGTTGCGACATCACACACGATAACCCTTCTTATCGGCTTATGAAACCTGTTTGTATCTGCCCTATCAATCCATCTGTCCTGTATCACAATATCCGCACCGGCGAGGACATCCCAACTTCCATCACGGTAAGCTTTTAACAATTCCGGTCTATTCCTTAGAGTATACTCCATGTTTGAAACATAGTCGGGAGGTAAGAAAGAATTATCTGAAGGTAAGGAAGGAAGAAAAACGAATCTCTTATTATGGCCCAAGACAAATTCATCCTTCAGCCAGCAATCCGCTGGATTGGCGGTATAGAGTTCTTTAAATGGCAGAGGAACTCCACCTATGTTCCTTCTGAGGGTCAACCTCAACTCGGTTAGCTTATCCTCTTCAATTTCTTCGGCCTGATCCAGAGCGAAAAAACCATAATTGGCACTATTAAACTTTTTGACTACCTTTTTATTATCCAATCCCCCATATTGAATCTTAACTCTATTCTCAATGATAATTTCTTTATTTTTTTCTTTAATCTTGTAATCTTCTTCCGGTATGTATTCTTTCCAGCTCTCCAGTGTGGTATCATCGAAATCTACTCCTTGAAGTCTCCCCAAAAATCCCAATGGTATAGGACTTCTCAAAACCGGTATATTAAAATATTTAATGATCGACTTGCAATATAACCAGGCATACCTACATAAAAGTACAGATTTGCCTCCACCCTTTGCTCCGCCAAATAACAGACCTCGGACACCCTTTTTATTAAGTATCCTCAGGGCAACGAGTTGCTTTTCTGTAAACGTGACTTTTTCTCTTTCTTCTTGAAAATCAAATTGTAGGGACAATATTCATAATCCTTTCTAATTGTGATTGATATAATCTGCTAAGTTCTACTTCTTCAATCGGTAAATCCGCAAGCAAATGTCTTTCTATAAGGTCTCTATAATCTTTATTCATTTGCTTTAGAATGGCTTTAAGAGCCAAGATTTTAGGTGCTATATGGTTAATAATGCAGGGATCTCCCTTAAATCCTTCTATATGGCCATTGAGATAGATTTTGCGGACTTGAACTTTCTTTCCATTAAAATACTCGAATATTTCAAAAGCCAATCCCTCTTCTTTTTTCATAATCCTTACATAACTTTCTGGTAGATAAGGATTCTCGGGAACACCCATTTTTTCAGAGTACATATATCCGTTTTTTTCTAACCAATACTTCGACAGAAAGTAAGTTTCTTCTAATAATTTTTTTAACCTTTCTAGACTTTCTCTGTCACATTTATCTCTTGCCTTCATTGTTAATCCCATCATTGTATCTTCGTAGTTTATACATATACCCCAATTGCTAACACCACATTCAGGACAGACACATTTCAAAGATAAACATTTCTCAAGAACTAAACCACAATTCAAACATTTAGCTTTCATTTTTTTTCTTCCTTCCATGCGTATACCAGCCCCATGGACATATCACATTTTATTTTTTTATCTCTTTTAAACTTAAACAATTTCTCTTATATTTCTTCCCCTTCATGTGCAAATGAATATGTCTTTCATTGCTTATTAACTCTAAATTTTCTATGCGGTCATCATCTTTAACCTCGCTTTTATGATGAACTAATTCCCTTGGGGTTAATTTCCTCCCTAAATGTTTTTCCATCACTATAACAGCCTTTTTTTTGTACTCTCCATTAGATTGGCGAATAAATACATATCCGTTCTTATGCATTATTCCACCTTTCCAATTTGGATTCTTCTTTCCCATCTTGCTTTCACTGCCAGACCTTCGTAGAATGTCAAATTTATTAAACCAAAATTTTATTGTACATTTACATACTCCACATATTTCTGCTATCTGGCGTAAATTCAATTCTTCTTCCCAATACTTTTTATATAGCCATTCCCTATTTCTGAAAAATTTTCTTTTACTCATGTTTATCACCTCGACCTCATCGTACTACAAAAATATGTTTATGTCAAGGTATTAAATAAGCATTTTACCCTTTGTTTTTCAGGGTTTCAATTTTTGGGATTTTCCCTTAAAACACATAATTCACCGTCACATT
>Ga0307377_10006389_pt1 | contig 12353 bp, 9 predicted proteins | sample TR3MG_FD_202535 | JGI IMG/M metagenome (GOLD analysis project Ga0307377, IMG submission 202535) | Soil microbial communities from Risofladan, Vaasa, Finland - TR-3 | ecosystem: Environmental > Terrestrial > Soil > Coastal area > Acid sulfate soil | place: Finland: Risofladan, Vaasa | collected...
CAGAATACAATTCAGTAAGATCATAAAGTATCTTAATATGATCGGGAGAGAACGTAAGTGCTTCCTTAAGCTCCGAAATTGCTTTCCCCCGTTCTTCTTCCATCTTAAAAACAGTTGCCAGTATCAACCTGATATCAGCATCTTTAGGGTCAATTTTAATCGCTTTTGACAGCTGTTTTTCAGCTTCCGGATACCTGGCCATTCTCAAATAAGCCAATCCAAGATTAGCATACCCAAACTTATCTTTTGGTGAAAGATCGATAAACTTTAAAAATTCCTTTTCGGCCTCGTCAAGTTTAAACTCTTCCAGGTAGGCAAGTCCCAGTGTTTTTACAGACATCAAATCCAACAATTTCTGCTTGCTCTCTTCTTCACTATTCTTACACCTGGGAAGGATTAAGGAGCAGAGTACTACTAATAATAAAATATATATGCTTTTCATTCGTAAATAATTTATTTTTAAGATGTAAGATAGCTTGTCTCGCTTATTCAGGAGAGTTCGCATTCATAACATCAAAATTAATAAATAAAAGGAACTTAAAAGAATATTATGGTGCGATGCACATGTGTATTTCAGGATGTCCATTTTTAATTTCCATCAGCTGGCCGGCATTTATCCTGTTTCCTTTGTTATCAAATTGTATCAAACCTGTTACTCCTTCGTATTTAATACCAGCCATTGATTTTTGAATACTGTCGCGATTGAGACCTGCATTTTTAATTGCTTCAATAATAATATTCATACCATCATAAGCATAGGCTGCAACGGCACCGGGCATGAGGCCATATGTAGTCTGAAACTCCTCAATGAAACCGGAACCCCTGGTACTTAACCAATGACCCGAAGTAAGCATTACAACTCCCTCATATCTTTTCAAATCCTGGTCCGACAGCTCTTTTTCATCGAGTAATGATAATGTGCCAAACAGATTCAGGTTCATTCCTTTTTGTTGTATCTGTTGAACCAGTTTCAATGAAGATGATGGCAGTCCAAAAAGAATTACACAATTGACATTTGCTTTACTAATCTGATCCAGTAAAGCGCTACAGTTCTGTTCTGTATTATCATAAACAAGCTTCAAAGGATCTGAAAACCCAGAGATCTTTGTCTTCTTTAGAAAACTATTCAGGGATTGTTTTGAATCATAGCCATTTTCAGAAATAACAGCTACTCTGCTTAATTTTCTTTTAACAAAAGCTTCCTCAATCAACATATCCGCTTGTTGATTGTCATTTGGAACACAACTAAAATACCAGGGCGTAAAAGCCTGAGATAGTGTCGGATCGGTAGCCCAGGCTGATAAAAATACAATGTGGGCTTTTGTGGTGACCTGTTCAACAAGATGTGCATTTCTGCCATCGTGAGATCCCATTATGGCCCATACCTCCTCATCAAAGATCAGATTAACTGCCTGCTTGGAGCCTGTTCCCCAGGGCCCTTCCATTGAACGTACCACTAACTGAAAAGGTTTATTATAAAACCCTCCATTTTCGTTAGCTTCACTAATAGCTATCTCAGCTCCATATAAGGCTGCCTCTGCTTTCTCATCAGAGATTAAAAGTCCTATCTTAACACTCTTGTTATTGTCTACGGCATTTTCCTTTGTCTTCACATTTTGTCCAACAAGAGCCTGCATTACACACATTAAGCAGACAGTTAAAAAGACTTTAAGTAATCTCATACAGTCATCTTAAAACTTAAAACATATAAAGAGTGAAACTAAAAAATATCTCTATCGATGGCCCGGGCAATTTTTTTCAGATCGGGCATTAATTGGTTAAATTCATTCAGGCTAAGAGATTGTGAACCATCAGATAATGCCTTTTCCGGATTATAATGAACTTCTATAATGAGTCCATCAGCTCCAACGGCTACAGCTGCTTTTGCCATTGCAGGAACCATCCATCTGATACCTGTTCCATGACTGGGATCTACTATTACCGGAAGATGACTAAGCCGTTTTAACATAGGAACGGCACTTAAGTCAAGAGTATTCCTGGTAGATGTTTCAAAAGTACGGATCCCACGTTCACAAAGGATTATCTGTTCATTACCCTTACTAAGTATATATTCAGCTGCCAGCAGGAACTCTTCAATAGTTGCCATCATACCCCTTTTAAGCAATACCGGTTTCCGGCACATCCCAACCTCTTTAAGAAGAGGATAATTTTGCATATTCCGTGAACCAACCTGAATCATATCGGCATACCCGGCAACCAGTTCAACCTGACGGGTGTCCATAACTTCCGTTACAACAGGCAAACCTGTTTCCTTTCTGATAAGACTTAACAGTTTCAACCCCTCCTCTCCCAGGCCCTGAAAACTATATGGTGATGAACGTGGTTTGAATGCCCCGCCTCTAAGTATCCTGCCTCCGCCGGCTTTCACTGCCCGGGCAGTCTCAAACAGTTGTTCCTGAGTCTCCACGGCACATGGTCCTGCAATCACAACAACATCAGAACCACCTACCTCAATTCCATCTATATTTACGATAGTTCCACCAGGCTTGGTCTCTCTACTCACTCTGGCTGGAATGGCAAATCCAACATTTGTCGTATTATTGCATGTACCCATTACTTTAGTCTCTTTCTCCTTCAGGCAAATACCCGGTTTTACTACTTATTTTAACCTCCTCTTTAAAAGACAGCGTTGGGAAAAATTCGAACCTACCCTGACGTACCTCAGCCATCCAGATGTCCCCTATATCATTCCAGCTTCCATCTAAAACAATCTTTCCGGTGACCCCCTGATAACCCTGAAATGTTTTATGGTCTGTCAGCAAATCGCGAATCAGAACCCGGTTAAGTCCAGCTTTATTAATTGCTGCAATGATCATGTTCATACCATCGTAGGCATGTGCTGCAAATACATCAGGCTCGAGCCCATATTTCTTATAATAATTATTTTGAAATGCCTTTAGCATTGGATCATTAGCGTTGGGGTTATACTGACAAGTGGACACTATTCCCTCAGCCAGTGGACCGGCGATCTCAAGGAAATCGGCAGATACAATCCTGTCGGAACCGTAAACAGGTTGCTTTATCCCCATCGCACGTATCTGTTTTAAAATTAATGCAGATTCTTTTGCATTTCCCCAGATAAGTATTGCATCCGGAGTAATTTTATTAATCCTCTCTATTTGTTCTTTAAAATCTGTTTCTCCATCGTTGAATCTTTCTTCAATAATAAATGGATGACCTAAACGTGTTGCAACACCCTCATATTCCATGACCCCAACCCTTCCATATCGGCTATTAGTTCTAATTACTGCCACACGCGTATGCCCCATCTTATTGTAAATATAATCTGCCAGGGCATATCCGCTTTGCCTGTCATCGGCAATAACCCGAATCAACCATGGTATGTTTGTCTCTGTAAAAGTAGGATCCGGATCACCTGTACAAACCATCATTATCTCCATTTTTAATGTCGCCCGCAATGCCACATGAGAGACTATATCGTCAATGGAACCCAGAAAAGCCCAGACCTTTTCATCATCCATTTTCACCACCTCATTTGCAGCAGCACCCCATAAACCTACATCATTGTGTACCATAAGTTTGAAAGGAATGCCGTTATATCCACCATTTTCGTTGGCCTCTTCAACTGCCAGCGTAGATCCATGTAACATTTGCTTACCCAGCGATACAATCATTGAACCTTCCAATGGTCCAAGAAATCCAATTCGTACTTCCTTAAGGTTTGCAGGAGACAACTTCTCCCTGCCAGCCCCGTAGAATTCTATCGGTTCAATGAAATGGTACTTATAGGCCTTCTGAAAATTATCATAAGGGAAAACTTTCTCCGGTGTGTTACCATACATCAGTTTTTCATCCTGTCCATTTAATTGTGAACCCGGAAACATTACAATCAGGACAACAAATGTTAATACCCAATAGCTTAGTCTCATGATAGAAATTTTTAGTTTGATTTACAAATCGCATATATCTCAATTTCAACCAGAAGGGTTTCCCAGCACAGACGTGCCTGGACTCCTGTACTGGCTGGCAGAGGATCAATATTCATCCAACTAAAGAAAGAGGTACGTATCTTATTAAATTCTTCATAATCCCGCTCAATATCCCTGAGATAATTTGTTGTTCTGACCACATCGTGCCAGGACATTCCTTCAGCTGAAAGAAGAGTTGTAATATTGCGGTAAGTCCTCCAAAGCTGGGCTTTAAAATCACCAATATGTTCGGGCTTTCCCTCTTCATTTACGCTGGCAGTACCAGAAACAAGTAAAACCTTATATGCTCCGAGATCAAGACGCAATGCCCTTGAAAATGAAGATGGTTTCTGATAATCATAGGCCTCATTGATTATCTGGGGTGCATGTACTACATGTTTCGGTATTGGAGGACGCATATCATGAAATGATGGATAGACAGATTCCAAAATTTTGTTATCATCAGATAAAAAACCAAGTTTTTTCATCTCTTTCTGTTCTCCATCAGTAAGTTTTGACAGATCAATTAATAGTTTTTTTTCTCCCATTATTTAAATTTTGAATTATTCGTTTACATATCTAAATCCTGCATTATTTAATCAACTCTTAAATCTTTATTTCAATAATTCTCCACGACTTACCCCCTTGGAAGTAGCCAACCATATTACATCATCCTTAACATCAACACCAATTACGAAATTATGCGAAATTGAAGGAGACAAAGCTATTTTTTTCTTTTCGGCACCATTGGTTATTATGATCTCACCATCAGTACTATTATCATTTTTAGTATATGTGGTCCAGCTCTTACCGTCAGTGCAACTTAATCCTTTGTCAGTACAAATGAATGCTACCGGCCCCACTGCTTTTATAAAATTGATAAAATTACTGGCTAAACCACTATCGTGGTCAAAGTAACCTTTCCAGTGTACACCATCATAGCGGCTTAAGCCAAAGTATGTTGCCACCCATAATATGCCATCTGCCCAGGAAGTGGCGGTTGTAATATCATGAACTACCCCATCATCGGGCAGAAGATCTATCTCCATATTACCATCGGGATCAATATAATCTCTGAATTTTTTTGTTTTCTTTGTATATTCGACTACACCACCTCCCCATGCAGCAATAAATATCTTTCCATCACCGGCACTAACGCCATAGGTCCAGGGTTCATGCATAGGAGCATTCTGTTCCGTAAATATTTCCCATTTTTTCAAATGAGTATCATAATGACCGGCACCACCACCTGTAGCAACCCACACATCTATCCCATCGCAAATAACAGAGTAAATAAGATCATTAGGCATCCCACTGTTAAACTGTGTGAAGTTTTCAAATTTGCCTGCTGACCACCGGCTTAATCCCCCAAAAGTTCCGAGCCACACATCTCCTGTTTGTTCACTTACATCAATTGCCAGAACTCCATTATGAGCAAGTCCGTCTTCTGTAGTATAGGTCCGCCATGTCCCCTTTTCATAAACCGCCAAACCATCATGAGTTCCCACCAACACTCTATCCCCATCAATTCGCACACAATAAGCTTTGTCTGAGGGCAATCCATCTTTTGAGGTAAAACTACGCCAATGACCATATAGTGGCAAGGGTTTTGTCTCATCTAATATGAATCCCAGAGAGCCAATACCCAATATGGCTATAGCAATTGCCACATATCTATAAGTTTCTTTAAGTACTGTCTTTCTCATGATTTCATTTCTTAATTAGACTTTATAAATGAGGCATGTTGTATTTGTGAATCCTTATTTTCATATCCCGGACCCCTGAGGGCTTTAAGATAATCAATAAGTTCGTTGAGCTGAATTTTCGTCATATCCCCTACTAATCCGTGTTTATCATCCTGTCCATATATAGTCCATATTTCCTCGAGTGTTTCAGCACGTCCATCATGTAAATAGGGTGGTGAAGCATATATATTATTCAGGTGAGGGGTGTCAAATAGCATTGAATCATCAGATTCTGCAAGGGTACTTACGTCAAACGATTTCATGCTTGTGTAATATGGAGGAGGATGGCAGGTAATACAACGATTATTCTTGGGGATTTCATTACCAAAATTATCTATACTACGTTCAAAAATGGCTTTACCACGAAGTTGCGATTCACTCAATATACCCTTTGGATTATACTGAAGATTCGGCGGATACTTTATTCCAGTTAGAATATAGGCAACAAGAGCATCAAGATCATTATAACTAAATTGTTCCGTCCTTGTCAGAACAGTAGAAAAACGCATTCCATCCTGCTTGTACACCGTTTGGTTTTTGCCATTCCACTTAAATGGAGGAGTATCACCAATTTCCCTCAAAGACTGCGTATTCGTAACATTACGCCCCATATCCTTTGAAGCCATATTATACACCAAACCATCCTCATGGGTGTCAGGATGACATGTATAACAGGCATATTGGTTCTGGAATGTGTGTCCTGCATTATTCAATAGTCTCCGTCCCTGCCTAGCTACTGTAATCCTATTTGGACCACCAAGGTCTATTGTACATACTGTCTCCAGGCTTTCCGTATTTATTACAGCGATCCTGTCCTCAAGTTGTTCAGCTACATATAGAAGTTTTCCATCAGGTGAGAGAGCAAGACCTTTTGGATTTGCTCCAGTAGAAATGCGTTTGAGTACATACCTGCTACTAACTCCCAGATTATTAGAATAGCTCATGAGCATCTCAGGTGAAGACTCCTCCAATAAGTTTCTAATGGAGTCAATATCAACAACAGAAATACAATTTACACCTGCATTTGAAATAAAAGCCTTTTTCCCATCAGGTGTAATAACAATATCGAACGGATCAGAATAATACGCATTTGGTTCATCGAGCAATAATTGTACAACCCTGACATTTTCCTTCTGTTCAATAATTCCGATCCCATGGGTCATCATCCATCCCCGTTCAACCTGGATAGATGGTATCAGGTTCTTGGGACGGATCAATGTCATCATTGCTAAATCTCCCGTAGGGGTAAAAGCAATATTCTCCATCATGTAGGCTGATTCAATATCCAGACGTTCAGTAACCCTTTGTGTATTGTCATCAGCTACCGTTAATTCACTAACAAGAGGAACTCCATACGAAGCATTAAGTGCTCGTCTGCTGGTCACATAGATTGATTTTCCATTAGGAGATAAGCCGATTCCTGTAGGGTTATTACCTGTAGTTAACCTTTTTAGTTCTTCTTTAGTATTAAGATCAATGACTGATATATCTGATGAATATGAATTAACAACATAAAGGAATTGCCCATTGCAGCTAAAAGCAAGTCCTGCAGGGCCATTTCCTGTACTCAGAGAGTCAATTACCTGTGATGTGGCTATGTCTATAACAGATATATAATCAGACCATTGATTACTAACATAAGCTTTTTCCCCTTCATCATCTATTACAACACTGTGGGGATTATTTCCAACCTTGATTTTATTCAACACCTCGTGTGACTCAGTATCTACGACCAAAAGAGCACCTGCTTCCTGTGCGACAACATATAAGCGATCACCTTCTTTTGATACAGCCATATTAAATGGCGAATAATAGTTGGCATTGATCAGTTTTGAAACCAATCCGCTTGTTTGGGTATAAAGATGACATGATAAGCAATTCAGAGGATGATCTTCAACAGCTGTCTGATAATTAACATGTGTCCTGGCCAATTTGCGTCCCGGAAAAAAGACAATTAACCCAAATGCCACAATAACTCCAAAATATATTAATAATTCAGATGTCTTCATAGCTATTCCAGTGAAATCTCTTTTTCTTTAATCTTGCTTATATGAACCGGTACAAGAACCGGATCTTTTTTTACTGCCAGCATAAACCTGTTATCCGGTACAATCTCAGGGTCTTCATGACAACCTACACATCCTCGCCTCTCATTAGGTCGCAACCAGATCCAGTCACAAGGACCATTTACAACACTACCATTCAGATCAATTGACTGAATCTGAAAAGGCGTGTCAGCAATAATTTTTAAATACACAGAGCCATCTTCCTCAACCTCCACTACTCCAAGGGTTGAGTCTATTCCCAGCACCTCTATTCTGCCAGCTTTTGAAAAGGAGGAGGTAGATTCAGGTCCAAAAAAATTGACGTCCTGACAAATAAGTAATCCCGTTTTTACACCCATATCAACTTCACTGGGCAATTTTTTTGGTCTATCATGTTCTTCAAGAATAACTGCATCAAATGCATTGTAATCAGCACTATTATAGATCGACTGGCCAAGCGTTTTATTTCCCAGATCAAATTCGTAAAGTGCATAATTGCCGACATCAGTCGTACGGCAGGAAACTAATAGTTTGTCTGATTTAAGTGAAATCGCAGATCGAAAATCACCATTTAATTCAACCGTATTATTAATACGTGTATGCAGTGGTCTGTTATAATCAATAGTAACTATATTCCCTTTATCCTTATTATCCTTACCTGATTCAATAAAAACGATTTTGCCACCGACTGTCTCTTTTCCACGACTGATCTTCGCTCCTTTTTCAATACCCTGATAAAACATTTCTGCCTTTGTACCATCAGGTCGCATAACAATAAACACAGGCTCACGCTGGTCAGAAGAAAGCTGTTTACAAATTGTTAACACCCGGCCATCTTTCAAAACGGTTGAAGCAAAATAATCATGTGGACTAAAAGTAATTTGTGTAAGACCAGAACCATCAAGATTACAGACATTTAGAGACTGCCCTGTCTTTACTGCATCACTCCTGGCTGATTTACTAAATACCAAACGACCACCAGGGAGATAAACAGGATCAAAACAATTTTCCGAAGAAGAAGTAATCTGTCTGGCTTTTAGATCCTTTAAGCTCATTTCCCATATCTGCCATGGATCATTCTGCTTTTCCTGTGCTGTGAAAAGCAAATGTTTACCATCATAAGATACTTCAGGAGAATGTGCAGAATAGTATCCGTCTGTAAGCACTTTTATTCCAACTGGTTTATCAGGGTCTAATGCTACAATACGTGCTGGTAAAGTAGATCTCCAGGAATCTCCCATATCAAAATTACTATCTGGTCCCCTCCTTTCGACCTGAGTAAAAATAATCGTTCCCTCTTTTAGCTCTTTTTTACAGGAGGTACAAAAGCTGCCAGAGAGGCCAATAGCCACAATAATAGAGATGTTTACAACCTTTCTTAGTCTATTCATTAAAAGGATACTTTAGGGTTCTTTAACCGTAAGAATCTGATTAGCCTTGATGTTCTCCAAAACCTGAAGTTTTCCTGATGGCCACTTTATTTCAATTTTTTCAACCAAAGCATTCTTCGCGAGGCCAAAATGCATCCGGGGATCATTCTGGGAAAGGTAACCGGTCGTACTTCTTTTCTGAGTTGTCTGTACCTTTCCACCTGCATATACTTTTAACCTTGCGCCTATTCCATCATGGTTACTTGTCGTTCCGACAAGTTTAAGGAGAAGCCAGTTATTTTGATTTCCTTTATTATTTCTTAAGAAAATACTGCGATCGTCCAGATTCACAACAAAAGCGTCAAAATCTCCATCATTATCATAATCACCCAGACAAGCTCCCCGTCCTACATATTCTTCTCTGAAATATTCACTTCGCTCCACAGAAACATCCTTGAACTTACCCCCTCCCACATTTTCAAATAATTGATCTTCATGCCCATAAAGATGCTTCAGTGCGCCATTAGTTTTAAAGATATCGACATCGCCATCATTGTCATAATCAATAAATGACGAAGACCATCCGACAAATTGTGCTGCCGCCATCGATATTCCTGAAATATATGATCTATCACTAAATACACCATCTCCTAAATTCTCATATAGTGAACAGTAAGTATCATCAGAGATGAAAAAATCCAATAATCCATCTCCATTATAATCGGCAAAATCTATCGACATACTTACTGTTGCTTCACCTGCCTGACTAAATGCCGTGCCTGACATGATACCCTTATCGACAAATCCCTTTCCCCCCTCATTGTGATAAAGATAATTCAGGGTGTGATCATTAGCCACATAAATATCCATGAAACCATCATCATCATAATCAGCAGCCCCCACACCCATCGCTCTTCCATCAATATCACCTACTTTCATGCTCTGGGTTACATCCTCAAAACTGCCATCACCCATGTTATGATATAAAACATCAGACTGACTTTCATAAGCCGTTGGACCGGGGAACCCGTCAGGAGCATAGTAGTACTTATATTCAGGATCAAAAACAAGGTAATTCCCAACGAAAAGATCCAACAATCCATCATTATCATAATCAAGCCATACAGCACCTACACTACATTCATTACCTGCAACTTTAGTACGTCTTGTAACATCCGAAAAAGTGCCATTACCATTATTCTTATAAAGTACATTTGGTCCATAATTACTTACATATATATCGGGATAACCATCATTATTATAATCGCCTACTGTAACGCCCATCCCAAACCCATTATCACCTGCCCCGGATTTCTTTGTCATATCTTCAAATGTTCCATCCTGCAGGTTATGATAAAGATGGTTCTCCGGTAATTTTTTTGGCTTTTCAGTGGTACTAAAGCCTTCCAGCCAGGTAGCATTACAAACATATATATCAATGAACCCATCCTGATCATAATCGAGAAAAGCGGCACCTCCTCCGACTGACTCTACAATATTATCTAAATGGTCATCACCAATTGTATGAATAAAATCCAGACCTATCTCCTGACCTATCTCCTGATAAAAATCATCATTTGCCAGAGGAATCGTCAGAGATTGCTTCTGTGATTTCGATGAAGATTGATTATTAGACTGACATCCGAAAAGAATCAGTATAAAAACGAAAAGGGATACAATATGTATATATTCGTTTGCACGGTCATAGAAGTTCTGTTTTGTACTCATTAGGTTAGGTCTCAGGGTAATTAATGGTAAACATATTTAAATATTTTTATTTATAATATTTATAAATAATAAATTAACATTTTAAACTGATAGATTAAGAAATGTTTAACATTCCTAATACAATAAGTTAAGGAAGCTTTAACACTATTAGCTAGTAGATTCAAACCTTTATGAATCTAACTGTATATACATCAGTTTGGATTACGTAAAGCAATAACTCCAGGTAATAAAAGAAGAAAAATTCAACGTTTCAATAGAGACAAACAGACGTCAGGAAAAGAATAAATAGTGATTTTAATCGGGTCCTCAGCAATGATAATATTTTAGGGTAGTATAGAATGCCAACTATTATTAATGGGACCAAATAGCTTTTTTGTTTTTCCTCTTTCATATATATCACTTAATTAATTCACGATCTCTAGCACCTCATCCGGTATCATCTGTTTGCGGATACGATCAAAGTGTTTGAATCGCCTCTTTTGGGGCGTAACGTGCTGTGATAAATTGGCTCAGTTTAGTTGTTGATACCATCAACCTATTGCCAGGTTGTTCAAATAAGATAGCTAATGTATCTGAATCCTTATCTAAACCATAAACAGCCCGGTCGAACCCTGCAACTTTACCAACTGCAAGAAGAGGGTTTTTTACCGAAACAGGAATGAAACTACAGCCATGCAAAACCAATATTTGCATCTTAGTGAGAGGTTCAAATGCATCAGTTGATACCACTACACGCTCTAACAATGTTGGTCGTGGTGATTCTAAAATCTGTCCGGGCAAACAAGATGGATATTCGACATATAACCTTAGCTTTTTAGTTATTGCCTTATCATAGAGAGAAACATCCATCTCAATAGTTTTCTCAGGATAACCATCAGCCAATATCATGACCCCTGATCCTTCACCGGCATTTTTTATAGCCTCTTCCGGAGTATCATACCGTACACATGGAACTTTATTCTCTTTTAATGTCAGGAAAAGGTCATTATCCACATTACAACTAAGACTGATTCTGTTCTGCCCCCCTGTACCACATCCTCCAAAAATCACTGTTAATAAAGCAATTAAAAAGGAATAGTGAAACTTATGAAATATTATACTGCGTATCTTCTTCATTCTACTGTTTTATAATTTAAACTAAAAATTCGTGAAGGTATCCAAGAAAATATGACAGAGATTAATATTGCTTTCTCTTATCAGCGTTTTATCTTCCTGCTGCTAATAACAGGAGTATTTTTTTCATTTTCAGGAGCTTCGGGCATTCCCAGCTCCTTTGGCCCGGGTCCAACAAAAGAGCTTTTCTTACCCTTGATAATAATGGCTTTAGCATTAATCTCAACAAAAGCATACAGGGGATCTTTGTAAGGTATAGTATACTTAATCCAGGGATATTTACTATCAATCTCTTTGCTATATCTGATAGTCTGGTACTTTTCACCTACCCATTGATCTGACATACTATTGATCTGAATATAATTTATCCCGTTAATGGTTGTGGCATAGTCAGTATGATGG
>Ga0307377_10006392_pt1 | contig 12350 bp, 7 predicted proteins | sample TR3MG_FD_202535 | JGI IMG/M metagenome (GOLD analysis project Ga0307377, IMG submission 202535) | Soil microbial communities from Risofladan, Vaasa, Finland - TR-3 | ecosystem: Environmental > Terrestrial > Soil > Coastal area > Acid sulfate soil | place: Finland: Risofladan, Vaasa | collected...
AATTATTCTTGAAGTTATGTCCAAATTCAACTCAAAAATTTATGACTGTTTAAACAATCTTAAAGTGGAATATATAGGCGCTTCCTATTCATAAAAGACGTATAGTTGTTTTCCGTGATAATCTATGCTGTTTAAACAATCTTAAAGTGGAATATATAGGCGCTTCCTATTCATAAAAGACGTATAGTTGTTTTCCGTGATAATCTATGTTAATAATTAACTAATCTTGTTCTTATGAAGAAATATTTTTTAACCATTCTGGTCACTGCCTTGTTTTTTACCACTTCATGGTCGCAGCAAATTGCATTTCCAACCGCCGAAGGATATGGGAAATATGCAAAAGGCGGACGTGGCGGAGTCGTTCTGGAGGTAACCAATTTAAATGATAGCGGAGAAGGAAGTTTAAGAGCTGCAGTCGAAGCATCCGGACCACGTACTGTTGTTTTCAGAATATCAGGAACGATAAACCTTGAAAGTCCTTTACGGATTATAAAACCGTATATCACCATTGCTGGTCAAACGGCTCCTGGTGATGGTATCTGTCTGAAAAAAAATCCATTGATTATTGAGGCCGACAATGTAATAGTCAGATATTTACGGGTCAGGTTAGGTAATGAATCGGGTGACGATGCGGATGCTGTATCCAGCCGATATACCAAACACATTATTTTAGACCACATTTCGGCGAGCTGGAGTGTCGATGAAACCATGTCAGTTTACCATTGCGACAGTATAACCGTTCAATGGGGTATTGTTTCAGAAAGTATGTTCAATTCGAACCATATCAAAGGAGCTCATGGTTTTGGAGGTATCTGGGGATCGAATTATGGCAGCTATCACCACAATCTTATTGTGTCTCATGGAAGCCGAAATCCCCGGATGGGGTCTGGTTCAGGTTATATGGATTATAGAAACAATGTTTTATACAATTGGGGTTACAACAGTTGCTATGGTGGTGAAAACCAACAAGTCGGCGATCCTCGATTTTCATTTTCAAAATTTAATATCGTAGCCAATTATTACAAGCCAGGACCGGCTACACAACCTGGTAATATATCCTATCGCATAATACAACCAGCTATGCGAAACAACGATACAGCTGATTTTGGAAAATGGTATGTCGCGGGTAATGTGATTGAAGGAAATAGTTCGGTAACTGCTGATAACTGGAATGGAGGCGTTCAACCTCAGGGTGGTGATGCCAGCCTGCCATTCGTGAAGATGGAAGAACCCTGGGCGGCAATGCCGATCAATCAGCAAACTGCTCAGGAAGCCTTTAAATTAGTTCTTGAAAATGCCGGTGCAAATTTGCCCAAAAGAGATCCGATTGACACCCGCATTTTGAAAGAAGCGAAAGGTGGATTTGCTACCTATGAAGGAAATAGCTACAAAAAAAATAAAACCATAGCCGATCAATCGAAAAAAACCGGAATCATTGACACACAAAATGATGTTGGAGGCTGGCCTGAACTGAAAAGCTTACCTGCCCCAATTGACACCGATCATGACGGCATGCCCGATAGCTGGGAAACGAAGAATGGATTGAATCCCAAAAATGCAACTGACAGAAACAACATTGGGAAAGATGGATACACCATGTTGGAAAAATATTTGAATAGTGTTAAATAAAGAACGAATTAAACATTCAATAATGAAAAAATATATTTTTGGACTATTTGTAAGTTTGTTTTTAACAACAGCTTGGGCACAGGTTCCTAATAAAATAGAACCATTTAATACCCCTTTCGGGGACTTCAACTTTCAACGTCCGATTTTCCCAGATAAATCTGTAAATATTACTGATTTTGGAGCCAAAAAGGGCGGCACATTTAAAAACACCCAAGCCATTAACAATGCCATTAAAAAACTATCAAAGGCTGGAGGCGGTAAAGTGATTGTTTCTAAAGGTATCTGGTTAACAGGCCCAATCGTATTATTGAGTAATGTAAACCTTCATTTAGAGGAAGGAGCAGAATTACTTTTTAGTCAGGATTTTAACGATTATTTACCTGCAGTTTTGACAAATTTTGAAGGTTCTGAAGTATATTCTTATTCACCTTTCATCTATTCTTATAAGCAGGAAAACATTGCGGTTACAGGTAAGGGAGTATTAAACGGACAAGGAAAACCATGGTGGGAACAGCGTAAATCCCCGGGATTTGGCAATCAAAAACTAATTGAAATGAACGAGAACGAAGTTCCTTTAAAGGATAGGCGTTTTGAGTCTCTGGATAATTATTTACCACCTATATTTTTTGGACCACTTAACTGCAAGCATGTCCTGTTGGAAGGAGTAAGTTTCAACTATGGTGCTTTTTGGACGATTAATCCAAGTTTTTGCGAGGATTTAATTATTCGTGATATTAACATTCTCACCGAAGGAGAATATGGTCATACACCAAACGGCGATGGTATTAATCCCAACTCCTGTCAAAATGTGCTGATTGAATACAACACCATTTCTACAGGCGACGATTGTATTACCATAAAATCCGGTCGTAATAAAGATGGTAGAAGAATTGGGTTGCCTTCAAAAAACATCCTTATCCGTCACAACAAAGGCTTACATGGCCACGGAGGTATTGTCATCGGAAGCGAAATGTCAGGAGGTGTAGAAAACTTATACGCTTACGATTGTCAGTTCAACGGCACAGATCGAGTGATCCGTATAAAAACCGACAGAGGCAGAGGTGCTTACATTCGAAACTGTTGGTTCAATGATATATCGGCGGATACCATTCAGCGTGAAGCAATTCGGATTAATATGCTTTATTCCGGCGGAAATAGGCTTCCACAACAGGAAGTGACCAGCGGAACACCGGTAATAGAGAGTATCCACTTTGAAAATATTAGATGCAACTACTCTAAGCAAAATGTGATTCAAATAATTGGCTTGCCTGAGATGCCTGTTAACAATGTGAGTTTTAAAAACATGAACTTGGGAGGGAGGCTTGGAATTGATGTGAAAGATGCAAAGAATATCACTTTCGAAAATTTAACGATCTACAACAAAGTTGGTCCGCCTGTAAGCATCTCATTTAGTGACAGTATAGGGATCAACAAATTAAAAATTATTGAAACAGCGCCAGAAAAATCACCTATCCAGTTACACGATATCCATCATGTTAGAGTGAGTAATCTCGAGTATCATTCAGAAAAAGAACTGGTAAAAATAACAGGTAAGTCTGAAAGTTTAGAATTTGATAAAAGCATACCGGAACAGAAAATATTAAGGGAAATAAAATAAGGCTTTTAATGCTAAAATATCAGCAATAAATACAAGACATAATTATTAAGCTAATAAAGCTTTAAATTAAATAATTAAAAATTGACTATAATGAATTTCAGCAAAATTAAATTGATTACCCCTGTGAGCAGGAATGGCATGTTGAAACATTGTTTCACCGCCCTGATTTTTATGCTATTCTTTGGAGTAGTTTCAGGGCAAACTGTTAACCCGCTTAAAGGTACTGCCGAGGCGCAGGCTTTATTGCAGGAATTTCCTTTTCTGGCGAAACTTTTAACTACAGAAAATCCCTGGGAAATGCAGCCGGAGGCGCTTGCAAAAGAGGTATTCGACCGAATGCCCCAAATAGCACAAGGTAATGAAGGATACCCCCTTTTGTTTAGCGATCAAAGAGAAGAAAACGGATGGTTGGGTGAGAAAATATTTGATCAATATGGCTATGAATCAGAATACTATTCTTTTGACCGGGAATACCCCTCAATAAAACTCCACATCGGGCGGCCACTATTGTTTGCTGTACAACACGGACGAGTGGAGGCGCTTGCAAAGGCTAAAAATCTAACTTCACAGTTTCCCTATCTTGACCCTGAAGTAATACCAGTTTTCTTGCAAAAACTGGATAGCATCGTCGACGTATTGGCTCCGTATGGCGCAAGACGTTTGCCTGGTGATTCTTACCTCGCTTCAAATTATTTGTTGCCCAACGGCGTCCAAATGACAGTGACCAATTTAACCGGCTCAACCAATGGAACCCCGTATGTCGAAATTGAATTGAGGCCATGGGGGCCGGTTGAGAAATTTGCGGGTAGCCAAACGCTTGCTTTCCCGGAAGCTGAGGGCGCTGGTCGCTATGCTAAGGGTGGACGAGGCGGTAAAGTCTTCGTGGTAACTTCTTTGGATGATTACTTGTTGAATGGCCGTCCTGGCCGGCCGGAAGGCACCTATGGACAGGCAAGTGATTATGCCACAACACTCGGCGAAGGGAAATGGATCCCTTTTGTTGATGATTTGGGGAAAGAGCATCCGGAGGAAGGACGTCCACTGTTGCCAGGGTTTCCTGCGCTACCACCTGAAAAATTGATTCACGGCACTTTGCGTGAAGCTATCGAGGCAGAAGGACCTCGCTATATTGTCTTTGCTGTTTCAGGAACCATCAGTTTAAAAGCACCACTTGAGATCAAGAATCCATACATTACTATAGCCGGTCAAACGGCTCCGGGCGATGGTATTCAAATCAGGAATTTTGGAATTAAAGTTGAAACGCACGATGTGATTCTCAGGTACCTCCGCATTCGTGTGGGTGATATTAAAGGCCCCGGAAACCTCAAAAGGGAACTTGGCGAACAAACCCATGCGCTGGATTTGAACGCAATGAACATTATTGCCGACCATTGCGACATTGCTTATGCTTGTGACCAGGTTTTCAACACTTATGGTCAATTTAAGCGGGAAGCTACCACAATCCAGTGGTCATATATTTACGGGGCACCGACAGCTTCAACCCATGAGAAAGGTGAACATTCAATGATCTCAGTAGGCGTTGGATGGGGCTGGGTTTCATCTCATCATAACCTTTTGGCTCATGGCCGGGTACGAAATCCACGTATAGACATGCTCACTTACGATTTCAGGAATAATGTCATCTACAATTTTGTGGGCACGGGTTATGGATCAGAAAACGATTATCTGCGCCTGAACTACGTTGGCAATACGCTTAAAAAAGGTCCTGATTCAAAGGGTAACCCATTGTATGCCTGGAGCGAGGACACCCGTTGGGCACAATGGTATGGCAAAGGGAACAAGCTGCCGGATGATTTTAAAGGCGATTTTGGGAAATCAGAGCTTGCCATCATTCATTCACCAATTGTCTCCATTCCTGTAGTTACACAACCTGCTGAAGAAGCTTATCGGCTGGTGGTCGAAAAAGGTGGAGCAACCAAACCTGTCAGAGACAACATCACATCCTATGTGTCGCAGACAGTAAAAGACGGCACCGGGTTTATTCCTGGCACTCCTGCTGGTTGGCCCGATGGCGGTTTTGGAAAATATCCACAGGTGAAAGCTCCAGTAGACGAAAATCAAAATGGCATTCCTGACAAATGGGAAACCAGTCATGGACTTGACCTGAAAAAGACAAAAGCAACGGGGCACGATTTGGATTTGAAATATGATAACATTGAAGTCTATATGAATTCACTTTAAACTTATCTAAAAAGAGACAGGCGAAAGGAACACAGCTCCCGCGCAACTGTATCGCGTTGGATAATAAGTGAATTTGCACACAATTCAAACTATAATTACCAAATAAATAATATTATGAGATTATTAAGAAAAAACTTCCTTTTATTCATTGTAATATTCTCTGCATCCGCATTATACGCCCAGGATAAAATCGATAAATGGGCAGTATTTGAAATTACGCTAAAAGGAAACAATACGGGCAATCCTTTCATCGACACACAGCTATCAGCTGAATTTAAGCACGGAAATGAAGTCTATCGTCCCGAAGGTTTTTACGATGGTAACGGTATCTTTAAAATCAGATTCATGCCTAATGAAGTAGGTGTATGGACTTATATTACAAGTAGTAATGACAAAAAACTTGACCATAAAAAGGGTGATTTTATCTGTACAGCAGCTTTGCCTAACGTGCACGGTCTGGTAAGGGTAAGTCATCAGTATCATTTTGCATATGATGATAGTACTAGTTATACTCCTTTTGGTACAACCATTTACGAATGGTCTTTTCGTGGTAAAGAGAGTCGTGCACAAACAATAGAATCCCTGAAATCATCTCCATTTAATAAAGTGCGTATGCTGGCAATACCTCCGTACAAAAAGATTTACACTGAAGGACCTGACAAATTAACTTTATTCCCTTTTGTTGGTACGGATAAAGAAAATTTTGATTTCACGCGCTTGAACCCTGAGTATTATAAGGTACTAGAAGAAGATGTTAAAAACCTGTCGGATATAGGTATTGAAGCCGACCTGATTCTTTTTCGCCCCTATGATAAAGGTAAATGGGGATTTGATATGATGGCCGATTCCACTAATATACTGTATATTAAATATATGGTAGCTCGTTTTGCAGCCTATCACAACATTTGGTGGAGCATGTGCAATGAAAATAGCTTCATAAAGCATTTAACTGATGAGGATTGGGACCGTTATTTTCAGGTAGTGCAAAAGGCCGATCCATATGGTCATTTACGATCCATACATAACGCCGACCGCATATACGATTACACCAAACCTTGGGTAACACATGTAAGCATTCAATATTATAATGTGGTGAAAAGTCCCTGGGGTACATCGCTGCTGAGCGATATTTATAGAAAACCTATCGTAAACGATGAGATCAATTACGAAGGTAATAGTAGTAGTCGCTGGGGGCAGCTTACCGGTGAAGAAATGACCTTTCGCTTTTGGAATGCGTATATCGGCTGCGGTTTTGCTACCCATGGCGATACATCGCCCACCAGCTGGATAAGTGGTGGAGGCAAACTGGCAGGAGAAAGCCCGGCGAGGATAGCCTTTCTGAGAAAAATATTAGAGGACGGCCCAAAAGAAGGACTGGAACCTATAGATAAATATTATACCCCAAACTATGCGGGCAAATACGGCGAGTATTATCTGATTTATTTTGGTAAAGAGACACCGTCAGAGTGGATGTTTAAATTATCAAAATCTATGTTGGCTGCCGGTATGAAATTTAAAGTAGATGTTATTGATACATGGAATATGACCATTACTCCGGTTGATAAAACATTTGAAATACAGGCATTGGATAATTATTCATTTGTTGATAAACAAAAGCAAAGCATTACACTACCCGGAAAACCTTACATGGCTTTAAGGATAATTAGGATAGGAAATGACACTAAGAAAGCAAAAAAAACCAAAGTAAATGAGTTGAATGAAGAAATGTAGTAGTCAGGCATTTAAGGGTTTGGTGAGAAAATGAATCAGGTGAAGATTAGAATGCTTTATCAAGTCGTTTTACCAAAAATATAATATTTGACCACATTTCAGACGTGGACTTGACCTGAAAAAGACAAAAGCAACGGGGCGCAATTTGGATTTGAAATATGATAACATTGAAGTCTATATGAATTCCCTTTAATCTTATCTAAAAAGAGACAGAGATAAGTGTTTAATAATAAACCGAAATAATTTGATAAAATGCGAAAAATGAAAAGATTTATTTTTACTGTGATAGCATCGCTCACTTTATTTTCTTTGAGTTGCAATGCTAGCGACGGAAATGGAATTAAAACGGACTCAGATAAAGATACCTTGAAACCGCGTGTGATTGTCATGACAGACTTTCCGCCGCTTGACGTTATCCCGGTTAAAGCGACCTATGGCCCACCAGAGAAACGAAGTGATCCGGATGATGTACAATCGATGGTTCGCTTTCTTCTTTACACAAATGAGTTCGATGTCGAGGGGTTGATTGCTACAGCAGGCACCAGGGCCTATATAGCGAGAAAGCAAAACATTTTGGATATTCTAAATCTTTACGACCAGGTGGATGAGAACCTGAGAAAGCATGATCAGAGGTATCCAACCGCAGACCAATTGCGTTGGGTTACCTGGCAAGGTCGTGATGGGACGTACGGTAAAAACGGCGTAAAAAACCTCGGCAAAGGCATGGATACCGAGGCTTCCGACGCGATTATTCGTATCGTAGACAAGCCGGATGATCGGCCCGTATTTGTTTGTGTTTGGGGCGGTCCGTACGAAGTCGCTCAAGCGATATGGAAAGTGAAAAATACGCGCACGTCTGATGAGCTTGAACGTTTTCTGAGTAAGTTGCGCATTTATTCAATTGGAAGGCAGGACAATACTTTGCAATGGCTGCTCGATAATTTTCCTGACCTGTTCATCATCGTCGCAGATAATACCTATAGAGGCATGTTTTCTTATGCACCTGGTTCGGACTCGTCGCTCAATGATATTGACTGGGTCTACGAAAACATTCACCGTGGACATGGAATTTTGGGCTTGGTGTACCCGGAAAATACGACAATGGATCCGAATCAAAAGGGTGTAAGAGAAGGGGATACTCCTTCATTCTTGTATCTTGTCAGTGCGCTACGCGGTTTAAACGATCTCAATAGACCCGACCAAGAGAGTTGGGGAGGACAATTTATCCAACCGGATCCTGCCAAAAATCACTGGTATGATGGCCCGGGTCCCGAAAGTGTCTATAAATGGCGCGCCGAGGTTCAAGCGGACTTTGCTCGTCGGGCTGACTGGATGCTTCCTTAGTTACGAACTGTTATAAATGACTTTAAATAATAAAACCATGAAAAACCAACTTTTTTTATTCCTTCTAATTTCAGTTTTTATTGGAAACGTAATAGCCCAACCGTCTAGTAATTCGGGAACAAAGAATGTAACAGTTTCAGGGGAACTTAAAAAATGGCATACTGTTACGCTGACTTTTGATGGTCCTGAATGCTCAGAAACCGATGAATATAATCCTTTCTTTAACTATCGACTAAACGTCATTTTTAATCATAAGGAATCAGGGAAACCGTATAAGGTTCCTGGTTACTTTGCTGCTGATGGTAATGCTGGTATGACTTCTGCCACTTCAGGAAACAAATGGCGAGTCCATTTTACTCCAGATGAAATTGGGGATTGGAATTATAAGGTCGATTTTAAAAAAGGAAAATGGATTGCTGTCAGGCCGCGAACTGATGAACAAGTGCCAACAGGAGGATATATGGATGGTTCGAACGGTAAGTTAATAATTGATCCATCTGACAAATCGGGAAGGGATTTCAGGGCTCATGGCAGACTTGAATATGTGGGTGAAAGATATTTGCGATTCGCAGAAACTGGCAAGTACTTTTATAAATGCGGAACTGATGCGCCAGAGAATTTTCTTTCCTACTATGGATTTGATGGTGATTTTGCAACTGATGGTCACAAGGACGACATGGTAAAAACCTGGGGACCTCATCTTAAAGATTGGAAAGAAGGGGATGTCCAATGGTCAAATGGCCGTGGTAAAGAAATTATCGGAGCAATAAATTATCTGGCATCCGAAGGACTTAATGCATTTTCATTTTTAACAAACAATATTAACGGTGATGATCAAAATGTGTTTCCTTATATTAATTATGACACTTGGGACAGGTTTGATTGCTCAAAACTGGATCAATGGGAAATGGTTTTTGATCATGGACAGAAGCTAGGTTTATTTCTTCATTTTAAAACGTTGGAATCCGAAAATCAGGGTTTACTGGACTTTGGTGGTCTTGGTGGAAATACAAGACTATATTATCGTGAGTTGATCGCCAGGTTTGGTCATCATCTCGCATTGAACTGGAACCTTGGTGAAGAAGTTGGTGATTGGTCGAAGAATATTGATGGTGGAAAATCCATGCCATTGTATGATTCAGAACGTCAGTCTGTTGCGCAATATATTTATGATACCGATCCCTATCATCACCATATGGTTATTCATAATGGCGATTGGTTTGATTCAATGTATGGCGATCAATCTAAATTGACAGGCGCATCCCTTCAGACCAATAAATCTGATTTTAGAAGGGTTAACTCACAGACTAAACGAGTAATCGATGAATCCAAAGCAGCAGGAAAAGTATGGGCGGTGGCTTGTGATGAGCCCGGTGATGCCAGTGATGCACTGATTACAGATGGTGAAGATCCTGAACACTTCAATGCCAGAACCAACGGACTTTGGGGCCATATGCTGGCCGGGGGTTGGGGTACCGAGTGGTACTTTGGTTATAAACACCCACATTCAGATCTAACCTGCCAGGATTATCGTAGCAGGGATTTGTTCTGGGATATGGGAAAGATATGCATTGATTTTTTCAAAGAAAATGATCTGCCTGTAACAGAAATGACCTCACAAAACGAGTTGATATCTTCGTATTTTCCCTCACAAGTAGGTGATTTTTGTTTTGCAAAGCAACATGATACCTATGTGATCTTTTTGAAAAAAGGGGGAGAGAGTCAACTGGACTTGGGAGAGCCTCTTGGAGAATACCTTGACTTAGAAAAGACTGTCGCGAAATACTCAGTCAAATGGTACGATCCACGAAATGGAGGAGGATTGCAAGATGGATCTATTACAAGTATTGAAGGAGATGGCATAAAGTCGTTGGGAAAGGCTCCTAATAATCCGAACAAGGACTGGGTGGTTTTAGTACGACGCAATTAGCACGATATCGTAGGTTTCGACTGGCCCGATGACGGTTTTGCAAAATATCCACAGGAGAAAGCTTCAGTGGACGAAAATCAAAATGGCATTCCTGACAAGTGGAAAATCAGACGTGGACTTGACCTGAAAAAGACAAAAGCAACGGGGCATAATTTGGATTTGAAATATGATAATATTGAAGTCTATATGAATTCCCTTTAATCTTATTTATAAAGAGACGGAGATAAGTGTTTAATAATAAACCAAAATAATTTGATAAATAATATAGCTATGAAGAATATTGCTTTTCCAGCTTTGCGTAGTAGATGTATCATGATTTTTACCATCGCCCTGGCATTTACAAGTGTAACCGTTAATGCTCAGGAAAAACCCAGATTATTCGTTCTTACCGACATTGGCGGCGATCCGGATGACCAGATGTCGATGGTTCGTTTATTGACTTATTCAAACCATATTGATATTGAAGGCCTTGTTGCAACAGAGGTGGTAAGAACAGTTAATCCAGAGCGTATTCAACAACTGGTTGAAGCCTATGGAAAAGTACGGGACAACCTGGAATTGCACGAACCCGGGTTCCCGAAAACCGATTTTTTACAAAAATGTATCTCAAAAGGAATTCCTGTTGGAGGAATGAATGGGGTCGGCGAAGGAAAGGATTCACCAGGATCTGAACTGCTGATTAAAGCAGTAGATCGCAATGATGCGAGACCTTTATGGGTGAATGTTTGGGGAGGACCAAATGTTCTGGCTCAGGCATTGTGGAAAGTACGTTCCACTCGTTCACCCCAGGAGCTTGCCAAATTTGTAGCTAAGCTTCGGGTGTATGCTATTTCCGACCAGGACAATAGTGGGCCATGGATACGCACTGAGTTTCCGGAGCTTTTCTATATCGTGACCCCCGGCGCCAATGCTGGTGGTGGTTTTCATCATGCTACCTGGATTGGTATTGGTGGCGATAAGTTTCATGGCCGCTTCGGTGGGGCAGACTTTGAATTGGTAACCAACGAATGGCTCGACCGCAACATCCGTAGTAAAGGCTCCCTGGGAAAGATGTATCCTCGCTGGGAATTCATGATGGAAGGTGATACACCTTCTTTTCTTTATCTTGTTAATAATGGTCTTAACAATCCCGACCATCCCAATTGGGGAGGCTGGGGAGGTCGCTACGAATTGTATACACCAAAAACCGAGAAGTGGTTTTATCAACCCGAAACGCATCCTATCTGGACTAACGTACAGGATGAAGTGCTGGGCAAAGATGGTGAATGGCACACTACAAATCATGCAACTATTTGGCGCTGGCGCGAAGCATTCCAAAACGATTTTGCAGCAAGAATGGATTGGACAATTAAACCTTATGACGAGGCCAATCATCCACCGGTAGTGAAGCTCGACCACCCAGCCTATATCAAGGCCAAGCCGGGAGAGCGTGTGAATCTTAGCGCTGTTGGCACAAGTGATCCTGATGGTGATATACTTTCATACGAGTGGTTCTGTTACGAAGAAGCAGGAACACGTGGGATGTCAAATTCCCGCACAGGTGTAAAACATGACATCATCGGTTTTGATCAACAGAAAGCTTGGCTCAAGGTCAAGACTAGCCGTGTGATGGCTCCCGGAACTGGAACTATGCATATCATCCTCGCGGTTACCGACCATGGTTCACCACGTTTAACGCGATACAAACGTGTAATAATATCGGTGGAGGAATAAACAAACACAAATAAAACCACAAATTGGGGAAAAAGAACCAATTAAATAATTAGCTATCAATGTCGTTTAGTTAAGGAAATCTTCTGAAAGCCTTGATTTTAATGCAAATATAGTTAAAATAGTTCTTTGAAATGTTTGTAATTTAGGAATAGTTGATTATCTTGTATAGGTATATAGGGGGTA
>Ga0307377_10006393_pt1 | contig 12350 bp, 19 predicted proteins | sample TR3MG_FD_202535 | JGI IMG/M metagenome (GOLD analysis project Ga0307377, IMG submission 202535) | Soil microbial communities from Risofladan, Vaasa, Finland - TR-3 | ecosystem: Environmental > Terrestrial > Soil > Coastal area > Acid sulfate soil | place: Finland: Risofladan, Vaasa | collected...
GTTTGAGCAGTAGTAGTATGAAATGGGCGTCCTGGGGTACCTCAGTGCCCGAAAGACTGCGTATATTAAGAACTTTGGTGCTGGATTGAGTGTCTTCATAATCTCCTCAATATCCCTATGGCACTACTATCCCTGTGCCTGTTGTATCTAAGCCGGCAATGCTTGTCAATTACTGATACATGTATGTTGCAAACAGCATGGCTGTGTCATAGGTCATATAACCGTAGAGTTGTAGGTCCCTCTGCCATGCAAGCCAGCATTCATTGTAAACCGCTTCAGCATCGGGCAGGGATGGCCATTGAATACGGTAGCTAATCTGACGCACTGCGTCGCCATAGCTGATTAAAGACTCCAGCTCTTTGAATTGAGGCAGGTCTCTCCCCCAATTGCTATAGTCACCCTCCATCGCTACATAAAGCTCTTCCACGAGCAAATATGCCTGCAGTAATATGCCTGTCAGTTCTGGTGGAGGTGTAAACACTACTTCAGACACGATAACTACATCCTCTTTTAGTATATAGGTAAGAAAACGCAGACCTTCAGCAAGGACGTCGATGTAGCCGTGGTAGCTACCGGGGGCAGAGGGCATGGTAATGGGCAGGCTTACATTTTTTGCTGCCCCAGCGGAAACAAAAGGAATCCTCCCTGACGAAGCGACCTTCGTGGCGTCGTTAGGCCCCAGGAAAAGCTCTGCCTCACAGCTTATACCCGAGGGTTTCGCTGTTATCGGAGCAACAGCTGTCCTGGTTTCACCCGGTGAAAACTGTGGCATAAATCCTCCTATGCCCAATCTATTGGGCCAATCGAGCCGCCCGGTATGACAACGTCCTCCGTAGCTATACCAGCGATGAACTTGTAGCCCCCAGTGTATACATCGATATAGACGTGGTAGGCTGAACCGCCATTGGTGGGCATGGTTACTGGACAGGTGACGTTTTGCAAAGCCCCTGTTGAAGTGAATGGCTTTCGTCCTGATGTTGCCACCTTAGTTGTATCGTTTGGCCCGAGGAAGAGTTCTACCTCACAGGCCATGCCGGCCGGCTTGGCTGTCACTGGAACGGTTGCGGTTTTCGCCGCCCCCGGTGGCAGTATTGGGTCATCCATCTTTACTTTAAGTCGTTCCACTTTACCCTCCTTTTATTGCCATAAAATATCAATAGGTATCCGTTGCCCCGGATGCTCGCTTTGTATGTGAGAGACTAACTCATCATAGGTAGTGAAATTGGCCCCGCAGTAAGGGCAGGTGTAGCCTTCCGGCGGCGGTCCTTCCTCTTTGTACCAGGGCCATGTCAACCCCATCCATTTAGGGAGGGGTGGTCCTATTAAAGGAGACATGGGAAACCAGTCTCCTAATTCAAAATTGTCCACTATTCTATCCTCCTAACCAACTAACCTGGTCCTTCCCGGGCTGAATATATAGAGGCAAGGTACTGCCCAGGCTATAGCAAAGATTCCCAAGAGACTAGCCAGGCCTAGCCCTACCGGTATAATAACTACAGCTGGTGATATCTTCCTTTTCTCTTCTGGCATTTTCTCAGCCTACTCCCTTTTAATCCCATGGGCTAACAATAAAAGCGTCTAGTACGAGGTCTGCTGCATTACCGTCCTCGAGTGCCCTGGCGAATATAGGGTCGGTGTTAGCAGCACATTTTCTGGCTCTAACACCAGCTTCAGTTATCAGAAAGTCCCCAATGATTATTGCACCCCCACCGACATTTGTAGCTTTAAGAACAGCTGTGAAACCCTTAACCTGGACATACCCATAGGCGGTATCAGCGATAGCTTCAGCTACCATTCCGTATACTTGCCTTTCGCCAATGCCTCCCGGTGTGGTAATCTCATTACCAGCCGCAACGGCTTTCAGGCTAACCACATCCCCTATTGCAAAGGCACCCCCGGAAGTGTTCTTAACATTACGGTAAACCTTGATGTCGGTTATTTCCTCACCACGATTATTTTCAATATGGGTGAGAGTACCAGCATCATTTATAGCAGCCGTTTTACCAGAATCATGAAGGTCGTTGTCTTTGACGATGTTATGAGTATTCCCGGCCGCAATGTTCACCCCGTAATTCTGCTGGTTCCCAGCGGCTGCCTTCCTGACTACATTGGCCTGAATCAAGCAGTATGTGTTGGTAGTATTGAGGTCGATACCGGGAGAAGTGTTGTCGGCGTCCTCCGAATTATCATAAATGGTATTGCCAATAACATCGCAGTGGTCACTGTCCCAAAGGTGAATACCAGAAAGACCACTACACGCACAAGTGTTAGAACTGATGACAGCATGGTAGGCCTGATAAGTGTAGATTCCATTGGTTCCAGAATTATAAACCGCATTACCTGTGCAGGTAATCCCATAACCTCTAAGAGAAATTCCTTCCTGCTGAGCACCATTCACCACATTTCCTGATACAGTGCAATAATTACTTTGGCTGATTTTTATACCCTCTTTAGAAGTATCATAAACATGGTTGCCGGTAATCACACAATAGGAGGCATTTGTTGCGTATATTCCTTCGTCACCCGTATTAAAAATAGTGTTACCAACGATAAGGATATCTGTTCCTGAGGCAACGAGAATACCCCAGTCAACTGAGTCTCTAATAACATTCGAAGTTATCACTGTATAGGTACCTGAAACGTGAATGTCAGCCTCACCATTGGCAGAAAAAATATTTTCAGAGACAAGTGCTCTTATAGATACGGTCCACAGACCCTCATCGCCATTGTCGTGTATATAGTTTTTGGAGACTACAGCACCCTCGCCAGCGGCACCGAAAAAGACTCCTACGTCTACACAAGCTGAAATCTCGCAATTTAATACACGAATATCATCCTCATAGACGGTGTTAGTGTTGATGCCATCATCTTTGGCATCATGGATATAGCAATTATCAATTATACAGTGGCTTACGACATTACCGGCAGCACCAAGGAGATAAATCCCGTGCCAAGCACCAGCGCCTTGATTAGCGTCATTACCATCAAGCTCCATATCACGGATTTCCACCCCGCTTATATTGCCACTAGCACCATCACCGATTTGTATCATAATACAGTCAGAATTATTGGTAAGAAAGATGGTAGTGCTTCGTCCATTGCCTCGTAGAACAACATTACTCGTATTGATATTTATGGTGGCTGCAATATTATAAGTCCCTTCGAGCAGCTGGATGGTTCCACCCTGTGCTGGTAGAGCGGCTATCGCCTGCTCGATTTCAACCTCGTCAGCTACTCCATCACAGATATAATCTGCCTGAGCTCGAGATCTATCAAGGGCATCGCTGGCAGCTACAAAAAGGGTAGCTGCTCTCGGTGGTAGCCACAATCCCTGTGGTATACTTTCTCCTGGCATTCACCCCCCTTAAATGGCTGATGGTATTTCTATGACCCTGAAGGTCATGATAGTAGCATTGATGCTGTATCGGTAATTGATGGTGTCACCTGCGTGAACTAGATGATCAAACATAAAAAGCGAGTTGGCCGGCAGGACGACACCATGGTTGAACTCCTGCTGCTGGGTATCGACGCCGTTGATTGTCCTGAGGTAGAGGACCCCGGCCACGCTCATGCAGACGGTAAGTCTGAAAAGGCAGGGTGTATTAGTGGGAGCCAAAGCAGCACCGAAGAAATCGGCTGGCGCCACATAGGCCGTGTTGTGAATGAGGCCTTTGGCCAGGGGGTTCAGTGGGCTCACGACCCTCTTTACCATATAGACATCGCCGGCTGCGACAACGACACCACCCGGTAGAGGGTTAGTGGCAAAATCCAGGGTATCAGCGGTATTGCTGTCTATCTCCCTAACGTAGGTGATCCCACCAATGGTTACCTCAACCAGGGCGTCCTCCCATATATTGACCTGCCATCCCTTAGTATTGTCCACAAGCGTTGTATTGGTGCCGCCCGTGGCGGTACCCTGGTCTAGGGATGACTCGCTGGTTACCGGCAGAGGATTAGCAGCACTTATATCAGCGCCACTGCCAAAGACAGCCCGCAAAACTCGTCTGGCTATTTCTTCCATCATGTTACTTGCCTGCCTTCAAGGCGTGGGGCTGTACGAGATAGGATGTTTCCTTACCGCATTTCGGGCACTTAACCACATACTGACTCTCGTCCTTCTCGTTTTCTGCTCTACACCACTTACATTTAACCTTCATCATCGCCATTGGTAATACCCCTCTTTTGTAATTGCTGCCAGCCATACTTTTCCACGAGCTGGCCCCCCTCCTAAGTTTTTGATTGTTACTCTAAGCACACTCGCGACCGACAAATCCTCAGTTAGACCTCTACTGCACCCGGTTTGGGCTATATTAGGTGGTTTTGAACCGGCAGCTATAAGAGCAGAGCAAGATACATCATTAAATGTACCCCCCTGAAACATCTGGAACTCAACATCCTGGTCGAAGCTAACCCAAATTTCCTTAAATAGCCAGTCCCATCCCGCTGGTATTATCGCCTCATCATTACCTGTAGCAAAGTCAAGAGCTCGCATCGTGTCGCCGACAGCTAAAGGGGCCCGAGTAATAATTGAGGGGCCAGGGACATCCATGCAGATAATGGTCATCCACAATAGTCGCTCTCCATATTCAAGCTCATAACCGAATGTTTCTTTTCCCCGGAAGACCTCCCTGGAATAATCCGGCTTGCCTATGCCCTTTATTGTAGCAGTCTTTATCGTTACTCTCATTACATAGCCCCTTCAAGTAAAACTACTACCGTTATCGTATGCGGATTTCCCCCATCGCCGTTTATCAGCTCCACCCATATCTCTTCGCGGTCGTTGACCCACTCGTTAAATGGGTAGGTTGGGGTGGTATCGTTAAGCGCCAGGTAGCCCTCATCAGGGCAAAACTGCTTGGTGCCATGGCCTACCCTTATGTCCACGATGGCATCGCAGCCATCAGGCCAATGGGGTGAAACCTCCTTGATATAGCCACTGAAGGGTGCATACTCGCTCAAGGTAACACTCGAGCCAGGAAGTCCGGCCATTGCCAGGTTGTAGGAAAACGGTATCTGCTCAATCTTCATAGGCATGGACACTCCCTCCGGCAATTTCAGCGTTCCAAACGCGTATTCTAGCCTGCCGACCGTCTCCCCAAGCAAAGCAACACTCGGGCCTAAAGTGCTTAGCTTCTCTACTTTGGGGCCTAAGTAATCAAGGCGCGAAGCTATCCCAGCCAGTGGTCCGATAGCACGCTCAGGCACCGGGATTTTCTTGACGATTTCTTCATATTCACTCATTCAGTCTCCTATTAAAAAGGGGAGCCGAGGTATTTACCCCTTCTCCCCTTCTTTTGAGCAGCTAAGGGGTGCCTCGCTGCTAGACTACGCTGTTGCCTTTTACCTCATTCTTCAGGCTCGGCAGATGCCTCTGATTCAGAAACAGGCTCAGGCGTCCTTCGGCGCCTTACTTTTGGCACTGGCTCTGCCTCTACTACTGGCTCTTCTTCTTCCTCTGTTTCCGGAGCTTCTGGTTCACCAACCTCAATCTCTGATACAGCTTCAGGCTCAGGTTCAGGTGCAGGGAGATAAGCCAGGGGGTCCGCCTCTACCTCCGCTATCTGGGAAGGAGTAAGGTCACCAACATTTTTACCAAGCTGGTACGCCCTATTCTTAAGGGCATCCTCAAGCATAGCCATGATTCCCTCCTTATCTAAGCTGGACGCACATGATGTAATCGACCTGGAAGGTCTCGGCCCCGACAGCTCCAGCCTTGACAGCTATGGCTGGCATGAGCCCGGTTATCGGCATGTTGGCGGTGAGTACTTGCCCGGCGGCAATGGGCACCCGGTCGTAGTAGACCGTGACATCAGTTAACCCGTTGACATAGAAGCCGAGGTAGTGCCAGGCATTGTTCACCACGCAGGCAGCACCGAGGGGGTTCATATCCTCGGCAGCGGCTCTGTCACCGACAAATGACCAGTTCACCTCGGTATCCCGGACCACGAAGCCCAGCATGTCGTTGTTCGGGAGTGCGCCACCGTTATCGGCCAGGATAGCGGCGTTGACCGGGTTAATCAGCCCGACATAGTAGTTAAACTCGGCAGCATTGACTACACCGGCTTGAATCCTGGCCTCGAACCAGAGGTGCTTGCCGGCTGCCAACCAGAAGGCACCACCACTGGCTAAACCACCAAGGGTAATCTGGCCGCTGTCGTTATCAGCGCCGCCGCAGGTGATAAGGGCAACACCGCCGGCTATGTCAGCCTGAGAAAGGGCGGCGGCATTCTGTATCAAGTATTCCCAATCTCTTACATTGCCGCCGACATTCAGTTGCTCTAGGCCAACGAAGTCCTCAAATATACCATAGGACTCCATGCTTCCGGGTATCAGTAACGAAGAAACTCCGCCCCAGACAGGAACTCCACCAACCCTTAATCTCCGCCCATCAATATATCCGATTCTTTTCATAGCTCCTCCTTTATCTCAGCTGGACGCACATGATGTAGTCGACGGCGATAGTCTCAAGCCCAGCGGCAGCTCCAGCCTTGACAGCTATGGCTGGCATGAGGCCAAGCACCGGGATGTTGGCAGTAAGAACGGCACCGGCAGCGACGAGGACGCGGTCGTAGTAGACCGAGACGTCGGTCACCCCGTTGACGTAGAAGCCGATGGTGTGCCAGGCATTGTTCGCCACGCAGCCTGCCCCGAGAGGGTTCAGGTCCTGGGCAGCAGCGTTATCACCGACAAACGACCAGTTTACCTCGGTATCCCTGACCACGAAGCCCAGCATGTCGGGTTGGATAAGAGCACCACCGTTGTTGGCCAGGATATCGGCAGCCACCGGGTTAATCAGGCCGACATAGTAGTTGAACTCGGCAGCCCTAACTACCCCGGCCTGGATTCTGGCCTCAAACCAGAGGTGCTTGCCGGCTGCCGGGAAGAAGATCCCGCCGCCAGCCCCTACACTGCCCATGATAATCTGGCCGCCGTTGTTATCGGCAGCGGCAGTGGTTATAAGGACTGCGCCACCAGCCAGGTCGTGCTGGATGAGGGTGCAGGCACCAGCGATCAGGTATTCCCAGGCCCCGGAAGGCAGGCACAGGCTGTTATTGGCAGCTATGTCTTCGACTCCGATGAAGTCCTCGAAGATGCCGTAGGCTTCCATCGCGCCCGGTATCAGGACGTCGGGGACAGGACCCCAGAGCGGCACTCCGCCTACCCTGGTTCTCCGCCCATCGATATAACCAGGTTGTCTATTCATAGCTCCTCCTTATCTCAGCTGGACGCACATAATGTAGTCGGCCTCGATGGTATCGGCTACATTTAGCGCATCTCCAGTCCTGACACCTATGGACGGCATTAGTCCAGTTATCGGGATGCTGGCAGTGAGTATGGCACCAGCGGCTTGGAGGACGCGGTCATAGTAGAACGCGGCGTTGGTCACCCCGTTGATATAGAAGCCGTAGGTGTGCCATGCATTATCGACCACGCAGCCTGCCCCGAGGGGGTTCAGGTCCTCGACAGCAACATTTCTGCCGATGGTAGACCAGTTGACATCGGTATCCTGGGCACAGAAGCCCAATATATTGTTGAAGGTAAACGCCCCACCACCAGCGGGCAGGATAGCGGCAGCAGTCGGGTCTACCAGACCAACCCAGTAGTTAAACGTGGCGGCAGCAACAAGGAGACCACACCGGACCCTTGCCTCGAACCAGAGGTGCTTGCCGGCTGCCGGAAAGAAGGCTCCGCCACTGGCAGCACTGCCCAGGGTAATCTGGCCGGCGTCTTCGTCAAGAGCACCGGTGGTGATAATAGCCGCACCGCCAACGACATCGGCCTGGGCGACGCCCGCCGCGACCACGATAAAGAAATCCCAGGCGCCTGAAGGCAATGCCAGGGTGGCAGCTGCCGCCAGGTCTTCGATTCCCGCAAAGTCCTCGAAGATGCCGTAGGCTTCCATGGTGCCCGGTATCAGAACGTTGGGGACAGAACCCCAGAGCGGCACATTGCCTACCCTGGTTCTCCGCCCATCAATGTAACCAGGTTGTCTATTCATGTTTCAATCCTTTTGAGCTACTTCCCCTATATTTTCCCTTTCGGGAAGAGGCATACTTTACCTTGGCGTAGCCCTTACCTAGATAGCCAGTTCAGGGAACTGGCACCCCTTATTACTCTGAATCCTCGTATTCTAGTAGCAGACTGGCATTCCCAGTCCCTATTGCCCGCAGGTTCCTAGCCACTGTCGCGCCCGCTACCACGGTTGAACCCGGGATGATATAAATGGGCAGGGCATCCTCCTTCAATTCATCGGGGTCGACATAAGTCTCGTCGGCAACAGCCAGACGGAATTGGTCCACGACCACTGGTACCCCACCAACCAGCAGGCTTTGGAGCTCTACCAGGTTGGGTGCTCCAGAATCGTCCTGGACCTTCACACGGTAGATATAGCGGCGCATATTCACCGGGATGGCTGAGCCGATGATAGCCACGACAGCAGTTACTGGGTATCTTTCACTTTGGAGTCCTCTCTTATCTACCATCAGCTGCCCTCCTCGATAACAGTCTGGCTGTAGTCAAGCAGGCCCTTACCCACAAGATCCGAGAGCCAGTCGGGTATCCTTGCCGGCTCTGGGTCGATACCTGCCACGGTGTGCAGCCTTCCCGGGCGCCTCAGTGTCAGGATCTCCCGGATGAGGTCCCTGTTCTTAATAATCACGTAGCTATACCGCATCACTTCAAAATTGAGCATGACATTATCCATGGCGTCATTGAGTGGGTTGTAGCAGTTAAAGGCAGGATAAAGCTCATGGACGGCGAAAATCTGGGTCTTCAGGGCAAACGGGCCGTCGAAGGGGCTCATCTCCCCATCAACATAGCCAACATCGCCAGTTATGGTGCGCTGCACGGCAACAAGATTCATCCTGTCCTGCCTGGTGGGGTACTGGAAGAAGACCCGCGCCTTCGGCTTGTTCACACCGTAGAAGCTGTGATAAATCCAAGACTCTTGCGGCGGCATCAGATAGCGCCGGCCGCCGGCATCCACTATCTCGTTCCAGGCAGCTAAATTACTGACTGCAGCCACGGCTCCAAGGGAGTACGGCTTGACATTGGAGGGCTCCCAGCCGAGGATTCTAAAACAGGCGTACCCCTGGGCAAACTGGAGTGCCAAGAGATAGCCCTCTTTCAAAAAGAGGTTCTCGTGGCTCTCCTTCATAAGAGCTGTTTGCATATGCACCTCCTCCCTCTCTATGTGTTTACAGAGAAGGGTTTATTCAGCTAGAATTACCACGCCAAAGCAACCAGGCCTTCAGTCTTGATGAAGCGGCCCAGGCCAACTACCAGGCCCCCGAGCCTCAAGATTTCGGCTCCGGTTACCCCCTCGAGCCTGACCCTCAGTTCATCCTCGGGCAGAACAATCTTGGTCGGGATTGGATATACCGCCACGCCGTTGTCATTATCGCCGAGAGCGATGTCGCTGACGTCCTCCGGAATGAGGTCGGCACGGCCGATTATGAAGTGCGCTGTCCTGACAAAGGGGGTCGGTGTTACCTCGCTGGAGAAGTGGGTGATGATCAAGCCGAAGTCCTCAGGCAGGGCATAGCCGGCGGTAGCTGCGGAATCAAGCCATCTATCCCAGGTGTTCATCCCGGTCAAGGCTATATTCCAGTTCGGATTGATGACATTGTTGGACTTGGTGTAGCCCGGTCTGATGAACCCTATGCCGATTTCCGAGTCGCCCGGGTTCATGCCGCGGAACTTGCGCCGGTTGAGTTTCTCCTTGATGGCCATGATACCGGCGACGATGGTGTCGGCCCTCTCTTCAAAGATCCGCCTCACCTGGCTGTCGGTGGTGGACAAGAGCTTGTTGAAGTTGTCCTCGAGGATGGCCTGCTCTTCGGAATCCAGGCTGGCCAGGGTGTATTTCAGCCCATACATGCTAATCTCTGATTTGGCTAGTGCTGATAGTCCTGCTATTCTCATGTTCTCCTCCTTAAGATAGGGACTTTTATCCCTCTTACGATAAAATTTCTTCACCCAGCGGCTTTATAGGTGCTACTGCCACTGGCGCCGGAGCCTCCCTTACCTCGACCGCGGTGACGTACTTGCGTCTCAACTCGCCAGGCGCCCCTGGAAATTCGGGGAACTCGGGCACTGCTGGCAGATCGGGAATCTCAATGGGAAAGTCGGGTACGACAGGAATCTTGCCAGCGACGTCCAGCAGCATCGTGGATACTTTTGGCGCTCCCGCGGGGAGCTTTGCCTCTATTGCCGCCGGGAGAGTGGTTGCCTGGGTCAAAAGGCCCTTGATATTCTTGATAGTCATGTTCTACCTCCTTTATCCAGTTACTCTCTTGATTTGACCTTTGACAGCCTCGAAGGTGTCCATAACACCCTTGCCGATGCCTTCAAACATACCGAGGCCGGCGTTGACCGTCTGACCAACGGCCTTAATGGCAGCATTGGGAATCACCGAGGGGTCATCGGGCAATGCCACCTTGACCGAGTCCATATTGGCCTTGACCTCTGAGGCAAATGTGCCGGCGACTCCCGCGATGTTGCTTGCTACCCGGGCCGGGCCCTCGGCGAGTTCGACCACCCCGTCGAGCACGCTATCAACCAAAGTCTTAGGATCTGGTAACTGTTTCATGTTTGTTTACCTCCCTTAAGTTGGGGGCCGCAACCCTCGCCAAAAGAGAACGGGGCAAGCGTTCAAGCCTTCTAGTGAAGGTTGCTTGCCCCGTTCTTTGGCGGATGGTTGCTGATGTAAAGAGTAAAGGCGGATAGCCGAAACTCTTAGGTTTCAGCAACTATCCGCCTTTCTAACTACCATTCTATTGTAATCACAGGGATAGAAATTTGTCAAGTCCCTTTTTAGGCATCACCTCCTGATCGGGAAAAAGATTGGCGGTGGAGGCAGAGGTAGGGTAATTTTAGGCCTTGCCCTTACCCGTGCTGTAGGGTCACCGAGTAGTACAGCATTTTTCTTATTGAAGTTAATGCAGGACCTTATCAGGTCGTCCTCCTCCAGCTCAGCATTTCCTGCTAGATTCTCTATTAGCACAGCAAAGGCCTCCCCGGTCGTTTTGCCGTCCAGGACAGTATTTACACAGTTGGTGATAGGCATCATTACCGGTGCTGCAAACTTTTTATCTGCCCAGGGTGTCGAAGCCAGGTCGGCATCCATTACCCAGACTAAATCCTCTTGGAAGCCTATGTAGCTGGCAGCTCCAGCATTTATAAGCGCTGGACCTAATTCCTTCGCAGTCTCGCAGGAGATGAGAATTAGAACCTTACCCTCGACGTCGGGTATTGAAAGGGTGTCCATGATAACCTGGTCATTGTGGCCACAGAATTCACTCGGTGACCCGTGCCCAACCCCGATAATCGTGTCGCCCATGGTCAGCATCTGGAACGGCTGCCTGCGGTCCGCAGGCCCTAGGAGCTGGGGTGGAGCTGAGCGGGGTAGGACATAGCGGATTAAGAAGCCGCTGGCTGAGCGAGTGGGTAAATCATGCAGAGGGCTTAGCAACATCAGCCTTCCTCCACAATCTCTCGTAGATGCTCGAAGAAGGCTGGATTGCGCTCGATCTCGTTGGGAATTTCTTCCAAGGGAACAGCTGTCGGATAAGGTTTCTTATAGCCTAAACTTACCAGCGTTGGCTTCGATTTTGGAGAATGTGTCGCCAGATAACGCCTCATTGCCTCGGCAGCCTCTTTCCTGGCCTCCTCTGTCGGCGCCTTCCTGAGTGCCTCTTTCAGCTTCTCAAATTCAGCATTAGCCAATTTTCGTCACCTTCCCCAGCTGCACGTCATACTGGTAGATGCCACCATTCACAGCTTGGAATGTCGGGCTGGTGTATTGTGAAGAAACGGTAGAGTCTCTCATCAGAAACACGGCGAGGTAGCCCCCTGTTTTCACGTTTTTGAAGGCTATCTTATCATAGGAGTTATACCACTTACCGTCGCCGACAAAATTGCTGATGCCCGGGTCCCAGTAGTAGCAGCACCACTTCTGGTAGCTGCCGAAGGCAGGGACTCCCCAGATAGAGACCTGGAAACTGACTCCCACCGGCACCGCGGCTATGGTAATCACACCCCAGTCGGTAGCTGTTTCCTGGGTTAAGTCCTCCAGGGTCTCCAGTTTTGCCCTGGTGTTGTAGGTCTTTCCTGGCTCAAGAGCAGCAGTTAGAACAAATGTTCCCGACAGGCTCCTCTGTACCCAGTCCATCGCCTCCAGGAAGGCAACAGACATCGGGCTGTAGTTTACCACCGTGAAGAAGGACGGATACACTCCGGTGCCCAATGACAGAACAAGCCGCCCGCTCTGTGCCCTCCCTTTGTACTCATAAGAGAGTGAGAATGGCACATTGTCACCGATTTTGTAGGTGCCTTTAGTGACTATAAAA
>Ga0307377_10006394_pt1 | contig 12347 bp, 7 predicted proteins | sample TR3MG_FD_202535 | JGI IMG/M metagenome (GOLD analysis project Ga0307377, IMG submission 202535) | Soil microbial communities from Risofladan, Vaasa, Finland - TR-3 | ecosystem: Environmental > Terrestrial > Soil > Coastal area > Acid sulfate soil | place: Finland: Risofladan, Vaasa | collected...
TGGGTGCGAAGAAGTTCGTGGCTGGCTCTATCGGACCGGGCACCAAATTCCCCACCTTGGGCCAGATCACCTACGACGCGCTCTCGGCCAGCTACGAGGAACTGGCCTACGGCCTGCTCGAAGGCGGGGTCGACCTGCTGCTCGTCGAAACCATGTTCGACCTGCTCTCAGGTAAAGCCGCCATCGCCGCCTGTCACCGGGCTATGGCGCGACACGGCCGCATCGTGCCGATCCAGGCCCAAGTCACGATCGAACTCACCGGCCGAATGCTCCCGGGTACTGAGATCGGCGCCGCGATCACTGCGCTCAGCCCCCTCGGCATCGACGTCATCGGTCTCAATTGCGCCACCGGGCCGGTCGAAATGTACGAACCACTACGCCAACTCTCGGAGACCGCACCGATGCCCTTGTCGTGCCTACCCAATGCCGGCCTGCCCAGCGTGGTCGACGGCAAGATGCACTACGACCTGACCCCCGACGGACTTGCCGAACATCTTTCCAAGTTCGTGACCGAGCAGGGTGTCCAAGTCATCGGCGGCTGCTGTGGCACCACGCCCGAGCACCTCGCCCGCGTTGTCGAGGCCGTGCGCCCCCTGAAGGCCGTGCCACGTCACCCGGTGCTCGAACCAGCGGTGGCCTCGATCTATTCGGCGACCACCTACGACCAGGATCGGTCGGTACTGCTGGTGGGTGAGCGCACCAACGCCAACGGATCGAAGAAGTTCCGTGACGCGATGCTCGAAGGCGACTGGGACACCTGCGTCAGCATTGGCCGCGAACAGATTCGTGAGGGCGCCCACATCCTGGACGTCTGCGTCGACTACACGGGCGCCGACGGCGTCAGTGACATGAACGAGATCATGAGCCGATTGGCCACCCAATCATCAGTGCCGGTCATGGTCGACACGACCGAAACCCCGGTGGCGCGCCAAGCGTTGACGTGGCTCGGCGGCAAGGCCATGTTGAATTCAGTGAATCTGGAAGAGGGCGATGGACCCGGCACCCGACTCGATGGGTTTCTCTCGCTCGCATCCGAATTTGGTGCCGCAGTGGTGGCCACCTGCATTGACGAAGAAGGGCAGGCCCGCACCGCCGAGTGGAAGGTCCGGGCCGCTCGGGCGATCACCGATCTCGCCGTCACCCGGTACGGTCTCGACGCCCACGACATCTTCATCGACCCCCTCGCGCTCCCCTTGTCCACCGGCATGGTCGAGTCCCGTCGTGATGGCATCGAAACCATCGATGCCATTCGTCGCATCAAGACCGAGATCCCCGGCGTGCGCACGATCCTCGGACTGTCGAACGTCTCCTTCGGTCTCAATCCGGCCGCCCGCCAAGTCCTCAACAGCGTCTTCCTGCACGAATGCGCGAACGCCGGTCTCGACGCCGCCATCGTCCACGCCTCGAAAATCCTCCCCCTCGCCCGGGTCGACGAGGAAGCCCGCAGAGTCTGCCTCGACCTCATCTACGACCGTCGCGACGAGGGCTATGACCCCCTGACGGTCCTCTTGGGCCTCTTCGAAGGGGTGTCGGCGTCAACCGCACGGACCAGCTCACTCGACGACCTGGAACTCCCTGATCGCCTCCGTCGACGCATCATCGACGGCGCCCGCGTCGGGCTGGAAGGCGATCTCGATATGGCCCTGGCCGAAGGACAGTCCCCGCTCGCCATCGTGAACGACATCCTCCTTGACGGCATGCGCGAGGTCGGTGACCTCTTCGCGTCGGGCGAGATGCAGTTGCCATTCGTCCTCCAGAGCGCGGAGACGATGAAAGCGGCCGTCGCCCATCTCGAGCCCCACATGGAGAAGAGCGATCAGGGCGGCCGGGGTCGCGTCGTGCTGGCCACGGTCAAGGGCGACGTGCACGACATCGGCAAGAACCTGGTGGACATCATCCTCACCAACAACGGCTACGAGGTCATCAACCTCGGCATCAAGGTCGGCGTGAACGAGATGCTGTCGGCGGTCGAGGAGCACCAGGCCGACGCCCTCGGCATGAGTGGCCTGCTCGTGAAGTCGACCCTGATCATGCGCGAGAACCTCCAAATGATGAACGAGCGAGGCATGAGCGAGGTCCCCGTGCTCCTGGGTGGTGCCGCCCTGACGCGGACCTACGTGGAGCGCGACCTGCGCGAGGTATATCAAGGGCGCGTCTTCTACGGCAAGGACGCGTTCGAAGGGCTTCGCGTCCTGGACCAGCTCGGCGAGATCCGACGCGGTGACCGGGAGGACGCCACCTTCGGCCGCGAGATCTCCGAACGCAAGGTCTTTCGTCGCATCCGCGGTGAGGCCAGCGAGGCGCCCGAGGGTCTGCCCGACCGGAGCCCCGACGTTGACATGGACAACCCCCTCTTTCCGCCGCCGTTCCTCGGGAGCCGGGTCGCCAAGGGAATGTCGGTCGACGAGATCAGTGACTACTTGAACCTGACCGCCCTGTTTCGCAACCAGTGGGGCTTCCGTCCAGAGAACGGCGAGGACGACCCGGCGTTCAAGGAGCGGGTGAGCGCCACCCTTCGAGAGCAACTAGCTATCGCCAAGGAACAGAACCTCTTGGTGCCCCAAGTCGTCTACGGCCACTTTCCGGCCGCCTCGGACGGGAACGACCTGGTGCTCTTTCGCGACGAGACCCGCGTCGAGGAGATCACGCGGTTCACCTTCCCGCGTCAGCACGTCGCTCCCTTCCTCTGCATCGCGGACTTCTTCCGTCCCGTTGACAGCCCCGACCGCGACTACGCGAGCTTCATGCTCGTCACCATGGGATCGCGAGTCTCCGAGCGCGCCCAGGAACTCTTCGCGGAGAATCGCTACACGGACTACCTCATGCTGCACGGACTCGGCGTCGAGATGGCCGAAGCCCTCGCCGAACTCTGGCACAAGCGAATCCGCGAGGAGTTGGGCTACGTCGAAGAGGACGGCCCCACGCTGACCGGACTCTTCCGCCAGCAGTACCGTGGCGGGCGTTACTCGTGGGGCTACCCCGCGTGTCCCGACCTCACCGACAACGCGAAGGTCGCCCAACTACTCGAAGCGGATCGCATCGGCGTGACGGTCTCCGAAGGATTCCAATTGAATCCTGAGCAGACCACGGACGCCATCATCTGCCACCACCCGATGGCGAAGTACTTCGTCGCCTGAGTGCACGTCGGGCGCCAGTTCGGCCCCGAACCCCACTCAGTCAGAGCCTGCGATCGCGACGGTACCGAGTGTCTCGGAGTTCGCACGTAGCGAGCTACTGGAACGCAGGTGCCAGGCCACCGCCGCGCTCAGCAGGGCCGCGTAGAGACACCACAGTGAGGTGAACCCGTTCGCGGCCAGGATCGCCAAGGTCACCACGGCGACCAGATTGGCTGCCCCAAACCACCGGAACCACCGGAATGACGACAGGAGCAACGGTCCGCACGTCGCCACGATGTAGCCGCCAATGACCGTAACCCCGTGCCCAAGGCCAACGGAGTACGCCAAATGGAGATGGGCGAGGCGCACGCTGGGGTGGCCCGTCAGCATCGTCTCGAGAATGACCGCAGCGGTCACCAGTCCGAGCAGGACGAACGGCGCTATCCGCCAACGTCTGGCGCGCTCGGGCTCGACCCACAGCATGAGTGCCGGCACCAAGGCGGGAAGCACCACGAGGGCAATGTACAGGTAGATCCACATGGCGACCCGGCCGAGGGCTACCGGCACGTGCCCCTGCAGACCCCACCATACGAACGCTTCATCGATTTGGTGCAGTCCGAGCAGCACTGGGAGCGCCGATGTGGCGATGGCCGCCGGCTGACGTCGCGTGTGGAGTATGGCGTCAAGGCCAATCCCGAGGACGACCACACCGGCAACCATGTCGGCTTCGGGCGAAAAGCACACTGCGGTCTCCCGGCTCGCCTCACACACACGATCGAGCACCGAATGAGCAGCCCCGCCATGCGAGTGACGGTCTTAGGACCACCCTACGACCAGATCCGGTCGAACTAGAGACCCGTCGGAAAGGTCTCCGCAGGCTCTTCCTCGTCCCACAATGAGGTTCGGTCCAATGGTCGAACCGCCGACGTCCGATCGAGGTGCACCACCGCATCGAACTGACGGGACAGGTTGGCGTGGAACCAGTGGCTCGCTCGCTCAGTATCCGGTCGGTAGATCACCCCGATGGCCCGTTCGAGCATCGTTGAGCGCAACGGCGAGGGAGCGTGATCGCCCAGCCGCACGTAGAAATCGTCGTCCGGCGCCCCGTGCATCACCTCCTCGAAACTTCCGGACATCGCCGGACGCACTCGCTTGTGCTCGACTGGACCACCCCAGTTGGATGCCGCGCTCACCCGACCGTCGTAGGTGGTAAAGCCAACGAGAAAACAGTCCTCTCCCCACGTCAGTCTCGCCAGTTGTCCCACATTCAATTCTCCCGACTGGCCGAGCTCCGTCGCGCGCGCATCTCCCACGTGTGAGTTGTGCTCCCACACGACGACCTTGGACCGTCCGATCACCCGCTCGAGGTGCTGCACCAAGTGGCGCAGCGTCTCGGCCATGTGCTCATCGCGCAGATTCCACGACGACACCCGCCCTTGATACATCGCCCGGTAGTAACGCTCCGCATTGTGGACCAGTCGAGCATTCTGCTCGGCGAAGAAGTACTCGTCCTCTCGGACGACTCCGTCGCGAGCGAGATACTGTTCCGCCTGAAGTCGAAGGTCGACCAGTTGCGCCACCACGTCGTCCTCACACGAGACCTGCCGACCGACACTCACCGCGTGTCCGTACTCCGCTCCCTCCGTGCCGATCAGGTCAAAACAGCTGTAGCGGTCGCGCGCTCGTTGCGCGGCCTCCGGGTCAGCCCCGTCCAGATAGCGGATCACGGCCTCCATTGATGCACGCAATGAATACAGGTCAAGTCCATAGAAACGAGTCTTCTCGAGGTCGTCGGGACAGCGATCATTGTGCTCGCGAAGCCACGTGACGAAGTCCGCGACGTCATGATTTCGCCACATCCACGCCGGGAACCGCTCGAAACCGTCGAGCGATGACGCGGCATCGGAGTCCTCGGAGCCGTCGAGCACGTACCGGTTCACCCGATACGCGTCGGGCCAGTCGGCCTCGACGCAGACCGCTATGAAGCCCTTCTCCTCTATCAGCCGACGCGTGATCCTGGCACGCTCCTGATAGAACTCATGGCTGCCGTGACTGGCCTCGCCAAGCAGGACGTAGCGCCGATCCCCGATCCAGTCCAGTAACTGGTCGTAATCGTGTTCACTCCCTGCCACGCTCACCACGTCGTCGGACGTGAGCTCCCCGGCGGTCGTCTGCACCATCGACATGACAACACCTCCCTTGACTTCAACCGATCTCGTTGCCGATCTCGTTATGGCTTCGTTCACCGGTCGCCAGGTGCGCGCTGAACCACGCTCCCGCCAGGGTCGCCACCTCGTCCATGGCGCCCGGTTCCTCGAAGAGGTGGGTGGCGCCATTCACCACTTCGAGGTGACACTCACGGGTCAATTGGCGCATAGCCGCCTGGTTCAGCTCCAGCACCGCGGTGTCGGCACCGCCGACGATCAGGAGCGTTGGTGCGCGCACCGCCGCCAGTCGTTCTCCGGCGAGGTCGACACGACCGCCACGCGAGACGACGGCTGCCACGCGAGAAGTAGGTGCGGCGGCGGCGAGTAACGCGGCGGCGGCTCCAGTACTGGCTCCGAAGTACCCGATGGCCATCCGCCCCTCGAGGAGCGACTCGAGCCACGTCGTCGCGCCCGTCAATCGTTTGGTCAAGAGTTCGATGTCGAACACGTTGCGCCGGTCGGCCTCCTCCTCACGAGTGAGCAGGTCGAAGAGTAATGTGCCGAGCCCCAACGCATTGAGCGCGTCCGCCACCGCTCGATTGCGGGGGCTGTGCCGGCTGCTGCCGCTACCGTGCACGAAGACCACGACCCCGCGCGCGCCTATCGGAATCGTCAAATGACCAGGAAGACGAAGCCGTCCGACGTCGACGGCGACTTCGTCGTCACGCGCCCGGCTCGCCGCGCGCTTCAGCAGCGCCACGACCTCCTCGTCCGTCGTCTGGTCGAAGTTTTCGTACCACTGGCCCACGGCGAACGACCCTTCAACCACCGACAGGGCAACTACGTCGTCGGCGACGCTCCGCAACGCGCTCACGGCTTCCATCGCTCCAACTGGCACGGCCAGTACTACCCGTCGCGCTCCTCGCGCTCGGGCAACCTGACACGCCGCTCGGGCGGTCGAGCCAGTGGCGATACCGTCGTCAACGATCACAACAGTGCGCCCATCAAAACCGATCGGTGGCTGCTCCCCGCGAAATAGTCGCACCCTCCGTCCCAATTCTTCGCGTTCGCGATCCTCCACGACCACAAAGTCACCCATCGAGATTCGCGCCGCCCTCATGACTTCCTCGTCGACGACTCGAACACCACCCTCCCCAATGGCCCCCATCGCCACCTCGGGTTGAAATGGCACGCCGACCTTGCGCACGACCAGGACGTCAAGCGCCTTGTCCAGCTGTTCCGCAACCTCAAAAGCGACCGGTACACCGCCCCGGGGAAGTCCCACGATGACGGCGTGCGGGTCAGCCCGAAACGACTCGAGTTGACCAGCCAACTGACGGCCCGCGTCCACCCGATCTCGAAATCTTTCCACTATCCCCGAATAGCGCCCCACCCGGGAGAGTCCACCGGCCGAACTAGGGCCGAAGGTCACTTCGTCAACTCGCCGTGCCCGGCTCGTCTCATTAGGTCGGTGCCGAGAACAACATGGGCAATACTGACAAGGTGGCGAGCAAGCCCAGCGCGATATTGGAAGATCTGAGCCTCGCCAACGCCGCTGGGCTCTCGCCCGGCGAAGTGTTCGAGCGCCTTGAGAACCGCCCCGAGGGACTCACGACGAATGAGGCAGCGATTGCGCTCGCGCGGGTAGGTCCCAACTCCATCACCACACACTCGGTGAGCGCGCTCACTGTCCTGTGGAGGCAGTTGAAGAGCCCGATACTGGTCTTGCTGCTCGTGGCGGCGTTCTTGTCAGGCGTCACCGGTGGTGGAACCAATGCCGTCATCATTGGCGTCATCGTGGCGCTCAGTGTCGGGCTCGGCTTCTTCAACGAATACGCCGCCGAAGTCGCCATGGCCGCCTTGCGCTACCAGATCTCGCGCGAGGCGACGGTTCGACGGGATGGGCGTTTGGGGCAACTTCCGGTCACGTCACTGGTACCCGGCGACGTCGTGTCCCTGAATATTGGATCCCTGGTGCCCGCTGACCTCCGCCTCATCGAGGTCCATGAACTCGAGTGTGACGAGGGCGTCCTCACCGGGGAGTCGCTACCGGTCGCCAAGGCGATCGACGCCGTATCCGGTGGCGAGCCTGACGGGCAGTCGAACTGTGCCTTCATGGGAACCATCGTCCACCAGGGATCAGGGTTCGGGGTCGTCGTCGATACCGGTTCTCGAACCGCCTTCGGACTGATCGCCGCCGGTCTCACCGAGCGCCCCAGTCAAACCGCGTTCGAAGTGGGACTCTCACGATTCTCACGATTCTTGTTCGTGGTCGCGGCGCTGCTGACCGTTGGCATCTTCATCATCAACGTCGCGCTCTCACACCCCCTCATCGAAGCCTTGCTCTTCTCATTGGCGATCGCTGTGGGCATCGCGCCTGAAATGATGCCCGCCATCGTGACCGTCAGTCTCTCGTCGGGGTCTAAGGCGCTGGCCAAGAAGAAGGTCCTGGTGAAACGTCTCGTCGCCATCGAGGACCTTGGCAACATCGAGCTGCTCTTCACCGACAAGACCGGAACGCTCACCGAAGGCACCATCATGTTCCAGCACGCTCTTGATGGTTCGGGACACGACTCAGAACGACCACTGATGCTGGGCCTACTGTGCAACGAGTCGGCCATGACCGCCGACGGACCGGTCGGCGGCAATGCGCTCGACCAAGCGCTGTGGGTGGGTTCCGCCGGACCCGAACAGCGCGCACCGGTGCAGGCGGCGTCGGGATTTACTCAGGTCGCGTCACTTCCATTCGACCATGAACGTCAACTGGGGTCGGTCCTGATTCGTGATGCCGCGGGCTCGATGCAACTCATCACCAAAGGAGCACCGGAGATTCTCTTAGAACGTTGCCTCGGGGTTGAGAGCACCACCCGTGAAGTACTCGATCGGCTGTTCGGCGAAGGTGAACGTGTCGTTGCCATTGCCAGCCGCCCCATTCTGTCCGGACCCGGTGAATTGACCTCCGACCAGGAGCACTCACTGTCATTCGAAGGCTTTCTCACCTTCGCAGATCGACCGAGGGCGAGCGCCCGCGAGTCGATCGAGCGGCTGGAGCGCTTGGGCGTCGAGGTGAAGATCATCACCGGCGACAACGGACTGGTCGCCGCCAAGGTCTGCGCCGATATCGGTCTCACCAGCCGTGGCCTGCTCAACGGAACCGACGTGGAGGCAATGGACGACGAGCAACTCACGACGGCGATCGTGGGCACGACGATTTTCGCCCGCATCAGTCCCACTCAGAAGTCACGCATCGTGAAGGTGGCCCGGCGCACCGGCAAGGACGTGGCCTATCTAGGGGACGGTGTGAACGACGCGGTGGCCCTGCACCACGCCGACGTGGGCATCTCCGTCGACTCGGGGACCGATGTGGCCAAAGATGCGGCCGACGTGGTCCTGCTCGACAAGGACCTCGGCGTCATTGCCGACGGCGTCATAGAAGGGCGCCGAATTTTCACCAACACGATGAAGTACGTCCTGATGGCCACCTCGTCCAACTTCGGGAACATGTTCAGTGCGGCGGGGGCGTCAGCATTTCTCAAGTTCTTGCCGATGCTGCCGAGTCAAATCCTGCTGAACAACCTCCTCTACAACGCCGGCCAATTGGTCATTCCCTCGGACCACGTCGACGCCGAGGCGTTGACCCGTCCCGCCGCATGGGACATGTCCTTCATTCGGAGGTTCATGGCTGTCTTCGGGCCGATCAGTTCCATCTTCGACTTCCTCACCTTCTGGATAATGCTGTCCCTACTGCACGCGAAGAGCGTTGAGTTCCGTACTGGTTGGTTCGTCGAGTCCATCGCCACCCAGACTCTCGTCGTGTACCTGATCCGTACCAGACGCGTGCCCTTCTTCAAGAGTCGACCCAGCCGCGCGATGCTCCTCGTGCCAACCGGCGCAGCGCTCGTCGGTGCGGTCCTCCCCTATACCGGGTTATCCCATCTCCTCGGATTCACCCCCCTACCCGCCAGGTTCTTCGGACTGCTCTTCGCCATGGTCGTCGTCTATCTGGTCCTCGTCGAGATGGCCAAGAGCATCTTCTTCCGGTCCGTCAGCGCCCGTGGACCCTCCGTAGCGGTGTCCGCGGCACAACAGCACGAGCGAAGCCTGCGTCGGCGGGCGTCACGCTTCATCCAGCACGAAGCACCGCGCGTCACACGACTAGATCAGGGCCGGCGGCGCGCGAAGGGCACGGCGGCCGTCGCTGATGCCGCATCTCATCAGGCCGGGCGCTCTACTGATTCAACGACTCCATAGCGGCGTCGAAACAGGACGTACGAGGCCCCACCGACAACGATGGGCAGCCAGTAGGCGGCGAGCCGATACGCGAACGTGGCGACGACCGCTGCCGAACTCGAAACGCCTGACAGCACCAACAACCCACTCAAACTTGCTTCGACGATCCCCAATCCACCCGGAGTGATCGGAACCAAGGCAATCACTCCCGTGGCCGCGTAGGCGAGGAGCACCATCGCGGGATGCGGGCGCGCGCCGGTCGCGCGAAGGGCGGCCAGCAGGCTCATGTAGTCGAGACCAATATGACCGGCGACGAGGAGTGTCGCGCGCCACCAATTCTCCCCGAGCACAGAGCGCACCACGTCGCGTTGCTCCAACAGGCGATGCGACACGTCCTTGGTAATCCGATGTCGACGAAACACCTTGCCCCGTAGCCATTGCCAAGCCCTGCCCAGCCCGACGAGCAGTCCGTCGGTGAAGAGCGTCACAACCCCGAAGGTCAGCACCAAGACGAACCCAACCACCCCCAACTCCGCCGCATGGACCAAACCGGGACTCACTGCCACACCACCGAACACGACCGGCAGCGCGAACACCGGCAAGATGAGCACGCCCGCCACGCCCAGTACGCCCGTCGCGGTGAGGCCCCCGACGACACGGTCCCCATCGATGCCCGAGGTCACCAACATCCGATATTGGAGTCCGGCACCTGCCGCGCCGGCGCTCGGCACGACATTGGTCACGGCGTTGCCGGCCAAGTCGGCCGCGAACGTCGCGAACCATGAACTTCCCGGAATCACCAAGCGCATGAGTGCCGCAGAGCAGAGAAAACTGCCGAACTGGGAAAGGAGCGTGACTGTCAGCCACCACGGGGCGAGGTTGACCAACTGGGGCCACGATCCGACCACCTCTAAGAGCGCTGGCAATGCGACGTAGAGCCCGATGCCCGCCAGCACCACGACCACCGCCCTGCGAACTAGCGACGGCTTCCCCTTTAGAGGCGCGCTCAAGGGAACTTGACCTTAGAGAAGATGATGCCGACGACCGGACGACGACGCAATGTCCGGCCGTCGGCAATCACCGATGACAGTCTGCCGACGGTCTGTTGACCGTACACGAGCCACCGCCACAACGTGACGTGCTGGGAGGGTCCGTGGCGATTAGGCCCGCTTGATTGCCACCCGATGGGATCCGTCACCTTTCATGCCAGTGGGGGTCACCATGCGGACTTCGAGGACGCCATCCTTATACGTTGCGCTGATCTTCGACTCGTCGACACCTCGAGGAATCGGCACACTCCTCGTCAAAGATCCGTAGCGGAACTCACTGCGACGCATCTCGCCCGACTCCTCTTCGTGGGTCTCGGCCTTCTCGGCCGAAATCACGAGAGTGTCCTCAACTACCTCGATCTGAATATCCTTGTCGGGGTCGACGCCGGGAATTTCCGCGCGGATCACGAGCGAATCACCCTGCGTGAACTCCTCGATCTTGATCATCTGGTGCCACGCACTGTCGCGGAACAGGTCATCGAACCAACGACGCGATGCCCAAGGAAAATCTCCGAGGCCCATGGGCAACTCACGCAGTCGATCAAGCGATTTTGTTTCAGTCATGTCAACCTCCGCTTCGCGGAACGGTCACCGCCCCGCCCTGGGGCGGTGGCTCTGCTTCCACATCCGATGGTAAGGCAATGGCGGCCTCCGTGCTTCGACGACCACAGGGGCTTTGGTCCCGGGCATTTCAGGCAATTTTACGCCCGAATTTTGCGTACCCCTTCAACACCACGGCGTGGAGTGACGAAGCTCCCGTACAGTGCGCTCCAGCCAACTCGACTGGCTCAGTAGAGATTCGAGATACTGGTGACACACGACATCGCGGTGGTGAGAAACGCCTTGAAGTCGTTACTCCACAGGTGGCGATTTGCGGCGATCGACTTTTGGAACTGTTGCACGCTGCCGATTTTCGACTGACTTTGCATTATGGTCACCAACTCCGCAAGTACCTTCTTCACCGACGCATTCGGGGCCTGGGACTCCAACTTCTGGAACCGAGGCAGGTTCGTCGTGACCCACGTGCGATACGCCGCGACGTTTTTCACCGATGGCGCCCCCTTCACCGAAGTGAAACTCATCAGCGTCTTACAGAACGGACTCGCGCCGGCGAGTCGCATTGTGGTGGCACCACTGCTCGTGGCAACCGCACCGAGGGTGACGATCATCGACCCGCTCAGTACTATCGCGGCGGTGATTGTTCTAATCCGACGGGTTAAGGGCTGGAAATCTCTCCACATGGTGTTACTCCTCTCCCGGGCTCGCCAACGGCGCGCACTTGCGCACTTCTCAGATGAGCCGCCTTCTCGCAGTTCTATCAGCCCGCGAAGACGATCGCGAGCACTCGAAAGTCGTTCGAAATTGTCTAAACCTTTAGTAAACCTCACGGAAATTCGCCCGCCCCGTGTTTAGGTTTGTAAAGTGCAAATCCGCTCCTCACGTCGTCAACTGCTACTGGGAGCCGCCGCACTGAGCGGTGCGCTGTTGACCACGGGCCGGGCGGGAGCCGCGGTGCGCACAACTGACAGGGACGCGTACGCGCTGCCCGCCAACGCGATGGCGTCATGGATCCGTCGAGAGAACATGCGCCAGGGCGACGGGGCTTGGCTGCACGGACACACCGCGGGTGCCGGCGAACTCGAAGCGTACGCCAGCACCACGAGTGCCACGCTGGGTGATCGCGTCTCGTTCTTCGTGAGCACCACGTCGCCCACCTTGACCGCCAAGGTCTATCGAATGGGCTACTACCAGGGGCTGGGAGCCCGCCGGGTCGCCACCAAATCGAACATCCGCGGTGTCGTCCA
>Ga0307377_10006396_pt1 | contig 12339 bp, 7 predicted proteins | sample TR3MG_FD_202535 | JGI IMG/M metagenome (GOLD analysis project Ga0307377, IMG submission 202535) | Soil microbial communities from Risofladan, Vaasa, Finland - TR-3 | ecosystem: Environmental > Terrestrial > Soil > Coastal area > Acid sulfate soil | place: Finland: Risofladan, Vaasa | collected...
GCTATCCTTAGGAAGAGCTGCGGCACCCTGCTTAGTTCGTACAAAATGCTCATTCACAGCCCGTTGGGCGGCATTGAATACATTTGCCGGTGAAGATTTGCAAAACTTATTGTTTGTCACCCGCTGGTGGCAAAGAATGAATGGAACGTGATGCACTTTTGGGTCAGGAACTGTCTCTAGGACCCGAAGTGCAAAATCCCAATCTTCAGCTCCTTCAAACCCTTCGCGCATCCCCCCAACCTGGCGAGCCCAATCTGCTCGATAGGCACACAGGGGATTGATATGGTTCTGCCCCAGAAACAGGTCATAGTCCCAGTCCGGCTTGAAATACGGATTCATGCGGCGGCCCTTTGCGTCAATGTGGTCATGGTCGGAATAAATAATGGCCGCATCAGGCTCACGGTTAAGCATATAGGCTACCAGATACAGAGCGTGCTCCGACAGCATGTCATCGGGATTCATAAAGACAATCCAATCACCCGTGGCCATTTCGAACGCCGTGTTGGTGCGGTCAGAGATGCTACCGCTTCTGCCGAGGGAATGCGGCCTGACCCTGCTATCCCTCTGGCTGTATTTTTCCGTTAGAACGTGCATTTCGCGTTTCGTTGACCCATCGCAGACGATGCATAGCTCCCAATCCTGGTAGATTTGGTTCAGGACAGACTCGATAGCCTGGCGCAGATACTTGGGGCGGGTGTTAGATAGCGGCATCAAGATTGAAAACTTCGGCTCATGCTTGAACGACGCGATGTGTTTGCGAATCAGAAGGCGATCCTGGTCGGTCAGACTGTCATTTTTGACGATCCAATTAGCGTAGTTTATTTTCACGTTCCAAGGCTGTTTTATCGCTATCCATCGCTGCGCAGCGCGGCGCATTCTGTCGGGAACCATCTGCCTGAGTCGCGCCGGCACGTACTGCCGGTAGTAAGGAAGCAGGGCCCGCCCCGCTCGGGCGAACTGACCGGTACTGAGCCATTTAAGCAACGTGAGTGCGCGACGCGTATTCCGCAAGAACCGGCAAAAGCCGCGGTACACGGCACATAATAGTCTTCCTTTTCTGCTAGAAATGTCCATTATGGATTCGGTTTTCTTGTCTTTGATCCGGAATGTTTTCGTTTAGATCTGCCCAAATACTCCTCTGCCAGCGGGCGGAGGCGTTCTCGTGGCACCAGACCGTCAAAGCCTTGAGCGAACCTAGTCTTGAAAAGATAATAGTCCACCGGATTCGAGCCGCCGAAGTCTTTGTGCGGATCATATTCCACAAGAACACAGTCCGGCGCATACTGATAGGTATCTAAGGCTCGAGCGATGACTGTCAGCTCATTATCGGCCGCGTGAGATCGATAACCGGGGTAGAAGATTGCCCCGCGGTACAAGCGTTTCGCCCACTGCGTTCTAACCATACCGAACGATGCAATACGGCCCTTCCATTTTCCATCGTTGAAGCCAAGAAGAGCTTTGCCGCTCTCTTCTAGGTACCGGTAGGCGGAGTGAAGCCAATCGCGTCCGGGATAAGCATCTTGTGCTAGGTAGACAATATACTGGGCAGATATTCGCGCAACCGCATCATTTAGCGTTCGCACAAACCCTTGCCGCGAGCTGTCCAAAACCACGAAGATACTGCATGGCATCCCGGCACGCCTGAGAAGTAGTCTCGCTGTTTCCATGCCTAGTTTCGCATCAGTGCATGGCATGATGACCGCAACGCCTTTCTCATCTATATGCTGAAGGTATGCCAAACTCTGAACATCGATGCACTGGATAGGGCCTTCATGCGTGTGAATGCGGGTGCCAGAAGGGACAGAGAGCGAATGTTCCCGTCCGGCATGCTCAATGGATTCTGGCTTGTCAGCTCTTTGCCCTAATACAAGTGCATCCATTTCCCCCCACGTCTGTGAGGCTATTGTGATGTCGCAAGCATACATAGAGCTGTATTGGGCTAACCCATCCTTGATATGCGAATTGATGGCGATCCATGTCCCTCTGCTGCCAAAAAATCGCTCAGCATTGCTGGCGGAAGCTTCCATGGCATTTGCCACATCGCTCGGCTTGGCTCCCACTCTCGGCAGTTGGGTAACGATGATGAATACACGGGCTGCCTTGATATCAGGAAGGTACTTCTGTACTTCCTGAAGTACAGTTGGGTCAAAGACAAGTAGTGTTTTGCAGGAGATTTCCTCTCCGTACACAAGCATCTGAACACGGCTGCCGTCGAGCATGGCACGTAGTTCGTCTCTGACTGATAATCGCGGGTCAACATCGTACCGTGGCAATTGGATCAGGCCAATACGTGAGTTCCCCGGTAGCCTCCTTCCTATGATGTCCATCGTAAATCGGCAGTTGTCTCGCACTCGAAAGTCGGAGACAAGAACAAGCTCAAAATGTCTCTGGTTTGGGGACCGGGGTTCTTGCTCAGGCCTCATTATCCCAGGCACAGGGAACGGACGTGATACTTGGGGGAAGCTGTAGTACAACGATCTGCCGGAGCGGTAATACCATTGATAGCTTTCGTGGTACTCCCTCCTTGCCCCCATCAAATACCCTGGATACCCGAATGTTGCGTTCTCCGTCAGGGATTGGCTGGAGCTTCGTCCGAAGGCCAGCACCTGCGGGAGTAGCCGGACTGAGGCAGTGCCGAAAAGCCTTCTTGCGCGTAACCACAGTTCTGTGTCAGCTCCGAAACGGACGCTGTCCCACGCCCCTAGAGCCTGAAGGAATGCCTCCCGTCGGAACATCAGCGATGAGGCATCCATCTGAATGTAGAAGCCCGGGTTCCCTCTCCGGTACGCTCTGAGGTCGTTTGTCATACGCGTCCACCTTGAGGCGTTTCCTACCAGATTTCTGTGCTCAAGCAGATCACGCACTTGTGTCTCGATTCTTTCCGGATGACACCAGTCATCCGAGTCATGGCAGGTGATGAAATCCCCGGTTGCGCTCTTGAGTCCCAAATTGCGAGCTGCGAAGGGACCTCGGTTCACACCGGCTCTAATTAGGTTAACACGTGGGTCTTGCTTGGCGTGGCCTTCGACAAGGTCTGCGGTTGCGTCGGTGCTCCCATCGTCGATCACCAGGATCTCAAGATTCTGCCACGTTTGAGCCAGCAGGGACAATAGAGCAGTCTGTATGGTGCTTTCGGAGTTATGCGCTGGCACGATGACGGTGACCTTACATGTATAATCAGCACTATGAAGCGCTGTCTCTGGCGTACGGATGCAGTCGAAGGGGCAGCTACTCCCGAGTTCTGCAAGGCAAATTAGCGGTGAGGCTCCGGTCTGCTCGAGTGCGCGGTTGATATACCCGACTCGGTCCGACATCGAGCTTTGCAGGTTGGCTGCCGCTAGGTAGAGGTCCTCACTCGGTCGTGAGGACAAAGCTTCTTGTATAGTCTGTTTTCCAACTTCCTCACGGCCGAGGATAGCGTAGCATTCGGCTGCCAGTATAGCGCGGCGCTCACGCCACACTTGTCCGGTGTCTGCTGGCCGCGCCGTAGCCAGATAGTGTAGGCATTGCTCTGCGTCTATCTCCGTATACTTGTCAGCATGCCATATTGCTAGTTCCCAGGAGGCGAGCCTTCGTATGCGCTGGTCAGTATGGTTTTCTGCTATTCTCTGGAGGTTGGCATATGCCCTCTCTGCTAATCCAAGGCCACGAAGCTTAAGCCCGAGCAGAGGCACGTCTCTCTCTGTGTAGGAGCCCCAGAACAACGCTTTCGCAACCGCCTCGCGCACCGCATATGGGATCATCTCATGGATGCGCAGTGGCACATAGCGCTGGTAATAAGGGAGCAAAGCCTGTCCTGCCCGCGTGAACTGACCGGTTCCGAGCCACCCCAGCAATGTGAACGCTCGGCGTGTATTTCGCATAAACCATCGGTAACCACGATACAAAACACGCAACGGAGCGGTGATGCGCCATGAGTGGGATGAATAAACAGCAATGAGCTGAGTTCCTAAGGTCGTGACCCGCTGGCGCAGCATCTCTGCCTCGCCTGCTTGCTGGTCCAGTTTCTTAGTCATATTTCAATCTTGTCACCATCTAAATCATAGCTGGCGTGTGTATCTTCATCGGCACGGCCATTCAGGCAGATTTCTTGCCTACTCCAGAATACTTGAATCCAGTATTGATTAGTCTCTCAGCGGGCAGTGCGTTGCGACCATCAACAATAGTGTAAGGTGCGACCATGGCTTCTTTGATTCTACTCCAATCGGCTTCGACGAACTCAGGCCACTCTGTAGCCAGGACTATGGCACAGGCACCAGCCACGGCTGAATAGATATCTTCAGCAAAAACTGTTCCGGCAGGCAGTAATGACCTGACATTCTCTATAGCCGCCGGGTCGTAAGCGCGTAGCTTAGCTCCTTCCGCTATGAGGAGACGGGCAATATCCAGAGAAGGAGCCTGGCTAGCATCACTGGTGCCGGGCTTGAAGGCTAAGCCCAGCAGGGCAATCTCTTTGCCTTTGAGAGAACCGAGGAGCTGCTTCAGTTTGTTTACTACAAGGACTCGCTGTCTGGTGTTGGCTTCGATGGCGGCCTCGAGTACTCTGAACTTGTAGCTCTTGCTTAAAGCCAGGGAATTCAGGGCTGCGGCGTCCTTGGGCAGACAATGTCCTCCGTATCCCAATCCCGCCTGCAAAAATGAAAGGCCAATGCGCGGGTCGAGCCCCATGCCCCTGGCAACATCGTCAATATCGGCTCCCACTATTTCGCAAATGTTGGCAATCTCGTTGATGAAGGAGATTTTGGTGGCAAGGAAGGTGTTCGATGCGTATTTAATCATCTCCGCAGAGGCGATGTCCGTTACCAACACCGGCGCTTCAATTCCGGAGTACATACAGCGCACCTTATCGGCTGCCCTATTGTCGTCGGCTCCAATGACAATACGGTCAGGGTGATACCAGTCGTGCACACCTCGTCCGCCGCGTAAGAATTCGGGGTTGGAGACATAGTTGATTGCAGTCCCCTGCAAATAATCTTTGATGAGCCCGGCACCTGTTCCCGGAGGGACCGTGCTTTTCATCACCATTATAGTTGGACCATTCAGCGCATCTCTCACCTGTGTTACAGCAGTATATACGTGTGAGAGGTCACAGCTACCGTCCGGCATTCCCGGCGTATTAACAGCTATCATTACGATATCGGCTTTCAAAGAGCCGGGTAAGGCTGCTGCGAATTTCAGGTTACCACTTTGTAATCCTTGTTTAAGCAGCCCTTCGAGCTTTGGCTCGTAGTAAGGGACTACCCCCGAGTTCATAATTTGCAGGCTGTTGGCATTGATTTCAATGCCGGTTACCCTGTGACCGGCATCTGCCAGGCAGCAGGCTACGACTGAACCAATCCGCCCAACGCCTATTACGACAACTTCCATTTATCGTCTCGACATGTTTACTGAATGTTATTATAATGCGGTATTCGCTCGTTTAGCAACAATCTGCCACTATATAGCTTGACTTCTTTGGGGGGCTGGTAACGGTGGCTGAGAGTCTCCAAAGCAGCGGCTGACAACGACCTCATAATCGCTATTCGTGTTTTCACAAATTGATTTCAAGCAGCAGGGAAAACCAGTTTATTCGCCTTTTTTTGATATAGAAGCGTTGAACTTGGGCAAGTCATGACGAGGTTTTTTTATTGCAGGCCGGTCTGTGAGCGAGCCCGTTCCACGCCTTCCTGAAGAAGCTTTTCCAGCCTTCGTTGAGGATGACCCTGATGCCGCCGAGCCCGCGCTCATAATAATGGCGGCGGCGCGTGCCCGACCGCAGCAGCCTTTCCACTATTCTCTGGTAGCGGCTTACAAGCTGCATGGGTATGCTTCGCTGAATTTGCTGTATCTGGGCTTCCAAACGACGTATCTGGGCGACCTTTTCTTGTAGGTTTGTCTCGAGCGATTTTATACTTGTCTCAAGGGATCTTATGTGGGAAGCTTTTTCTTGTATTATATTATTAATCTCTAGATGATGAAGATAACTATGATGCAGCATTGCGTCTACGATAGCCTTTTTAAGTCTGTTTGTTGTAGCAGGCAGGTTCATAGTTTTATTAACTATTCTTTCCACTGACCTCCGAGCTTTGTCGGGGTTTCTCCCCCACAGGCCCGATATCCTGTTTTCCAAGACCCTGCTATTGAAGTAGCGAATACGCTCGCTAGTTACAGCCCAGACATGGTGTGGCAGACAGACAAAGGCTAATCTTCTTATCATATCCCAGTCTATAAGTACATTAAGCTCTTCATCATACATTCCTGCTTTCCTAAGTAGAGACCTTTTATGAAGAATACATTTGTGGTTTATGTAGTTATGACGAATAAGCATCCAGGGGGCTACATCCAGTCTGTATTTAAATTCTCTCACAACTTCAGCATTATTCTCATCAAGCGAAACTTCGTACCAGTCAGAGTAAACAAAATCCTTTCTACCTTCCAGCGCGGCTTTCAGTAGAACTTCAAGGTGAATGGGATACAGGATGTCATCGTCGTCCAGATAGCCGATAAACTTTCCGCTGCTGTTTCTAACGCCTACATTGAGAGCATGTGCTTTGCCCTTGTGTTTGGCTACAATGTACTTAATCCGAGCATCTTTTAACTCGTCGATTATATCGGCAATATCTTCACCACCATCGTTAACCACCGTTAGGTTCCAGTTTTGGCATGTTTGGTCTAAGACGCTCTTGATCGCATTCTCTATGTATTTTCTGCCGTTGTAGGTGGGCATCAGGATGTCAATTAGTGGTCCTTTTGTTATGTCGAGTTGCGGCTTTTTTACAAAGAAACTACAGACAAGCCATTCTTGGGATGGCAACTCATGCCATGTAATTTCTTCGGCATACTGGCTTAATTCGGTGGTTAAAGTGTCTTTGAAGAAAACCCTCAGGTGCCCCGGGGAAGGAACAAGTAAGCCATTGGGGACGGAGACTATTATTCTTCCACCGTTTCTGACAACGCGTACAGCCTCTTCCAGCAATTTCCTGAAGTCTCTTACATGCTCCAATACTTCCACTATCAGGACAGTATCAAAGGAATTATCAGGAAATTCAAGACTTGTAGCATCCATAACCATAAATTGAGCTTTGGCATCCAGGTTCTCTTTCTTGGCCAACTCGATTGCCTGTTGCACTCGCGTTTTACTTATGTCCACACCAACCACATCGAAACCCAGCCTGGCAATTTCCAAAGTCAAATCGCCGTTGCCACAACCTATTTGCAATACTTTTTGCCCCTCTATTAGATGCGACAAAAGCTTCGAACGCTCACCTTGCGCCTCGTCTTTTTGATCATACTGACCATAGGATAGTTCATCACTGCATAAGATTGCGTTTAGCTCCTCGGGAGTCTTAACACAAAGTAAATTTATATAAGTCTTGATTCCAGGAGTAGAGCTTTTTTCAATAACATAATCTCTCCAACCCTCAATGTTGTTTTTAGCCAGCTTATAAACAACTCGCTTATCATCATCTAGGAAGTATATCTCAAAGCCAAACTGTAGAATTTTCTTAAGTAAATCTGATGGCTCATAACCTGCAGTTCTCAAGCATTTGGGATTGAACTCTACGATCAACTTCACAGCAGTCGCTTTTCTGAGAATTTTATCCATTCCCTCAAGTACGCATATCTCATGGCCTTCCGTATCAATCTTTATAATAACGGGAACTTTGGGCACCTCTTTTATCAAACTATCGAGGGTTACCGCCTCCAATTCCACTACCTTATAGACTTTTGTTAAAGGGTGCTCATAGAAGCCGGAGCAATCCGATGCCTCTGTGATATTGAACTTCCTGGTTTCATTCTTATTTGAAAGGGCTGTGTTGTGCACCTTCACGTTTTTTAGCTGGTTCAGCTCTATGTTTCGTCTTAGTATTTCACAATTTTCAGGCACAGGCTCAAAGGATATAACCTTACATTTCGGATATCTCGTCCCGACCAGAAGCGTGTAGTAGCCATAATGAGCCCCAACATCTATGAATAGCGTATCATCCCTCAGAAGTTCCAATAATAAATCTGAAGTGAAGTCCTCATGTGCATTCTGGCTAAGATAAGTAAGCCATCTGGGGGTAGCCAGCATTTGAAAATCACGCTTTTGTGGTTTTATGACATGGAGGCTTCCAAGGTTATATTCTTGCTCAAATTGTTCCTTGCTCATACTTTAGTCAACTTTTCGGCAGTAGCTCTACCTATTCCTGCATATTTGAAACCAATGGCACCAGTCTATCTCCAGGTAAGGCAAAATATATAGACAACCTCTTACGGAGATGCAGCCGTTCACTGACCCTACGGTTCATGTTCTAACATTCCTCTTTACAAACATGAAGGATTTATATACGAAATTAGAAAGGTTGCTAAATTGCCCTGCATTATTTAGATAATCCAATTCAAATCCTAAGTGATCTAGTGTCTGTACTAAATCCTGCTGTGTTATACCCCACTGCCAGACATTATGCATGTCTCTCCATATTCGGTTGTGCTCTGGGTTAATTTCGTACATCTTCTCGAATAAGGCTCTGTATAATGGGCGCGAGGGGTCATGAGGGACATTTTTAAAATACCCCTCCTTACCCAAGTCGAGTAGGCGTACTGAAATTGGGGCCCCTACGAATATTGGCTCAACGATTAGAAATGATTTTGTGAACCGCGCATACATCTGAAGTACTCTATTCCAGTCTGGTGCAACTTGATGAAGGAGCACGTCAAAAAGTATAACGGTGTCCATGCGGCCAATCTTTTCAGGGATTTCGCCCCTGCCGAAATTGTCCTTTATTATCGTGATTTCCCTATGAGCCGAACACATTTGTATAGCTGAATCTGTCCAGTCAGTATCCACCATAAAAATCTTCTTGGGCTTGTACTTTTCAAGTATGTATAACCCGTAGGCACAATCAACATTCCACACGCACCCTAACTCCCCAACTACATCTATTCTTAGCCTCTTAAAGGCATAATCCAAAACATCTTTTTTGAATATTTGGAAATTGGAATGGTATGAATATTTCAAATCGGAGTCTAAGTCTTTTATTCTTGCTTCTATGTCTTCGTATATCATACAGTTTTTCTCCCGGTGCTACGGTGTGCATTGAACCTATCCTTTCCACTATAGTGTATGAAAAGCATATCTACAATTCTCTGCCTGTCCCACTATATTTGAAACCGATGGCAATCAACCTGTCTTGATGCAAGGCGTTGCGACCGTCAATAACGGCATAAGGCTCGGCCATCGCTTTTTTGATTTTATCCCAATCAGCTTTGATGAACTCAGGCCATTCGGTGACCAGCATATTAAAATTATGATTCTTGGGCACTATGGTTCTAAGATTGTCCAGGTCGTAATCTGGGAGGTAATTTTCTAAAGGCATGCGATATTCTCCAATATCTGTCCGAATAGCCATCCGCTATTATACCATTATGATAGCCCATTATCCTGCGGGTTCAGTATACTCGTGGTTGGATACCCCGTGGTAGAATAAACATATGCGAAAATTCTTGCTTTCTCCTTATGTAGTTGAATTTGGCACTTTTCATTGAAATGAGCAAATCAACTGTGATTATACTTAACCAATTATCTTGGTCATGGGCAAAAATTTCCTCTGCAAGATTAGTGCTATTGGATTTATTGAGGGTATTGGGAATCACTCTTGTATTAATCGCACATATTGGGCAAGCTATCCAACACCCAATAGGCCAGTTCTTCGGTATAAAAGGCTTTTACTTAGTATCTATCGGCGGTGTAGGCGTTACGATTTTCCTTATTTTGTCAGGGCTCGCCTTACATCTAAATTATAGACAAAAAGACATTAGCTATAGGCAGTTTATGGCTGGCCGAATACTACGAATATATCCCATTTACTGGCTTAGTCTCATTATTGGTATCTTAGTATATTTAATTGCATCACAGATTAATGAATCACTGCCAAGCCTAGGCAATCAAATAGGATCTCTTGTATGCAGTGTGACTGCGTTTTGCGCCTTTGCTGGGAAATGGGGTGGCCCATTTGTACCTACGGCGTGGTATATAGGATTAATTATAAGTTTGTATATACTTTATCCATTCATCTCTAGGGGAATTAAGCGAAAACCCCATATGGTTATCCTTACTTTGCTCTTGATAAGTGCCATGTCACGTATCATTCTGGGACATTATAATATCCTGCCCAACCGACCACTGGATTGGTTTCCCCTCTGCCGACTGTTTGAGTTCGGGCTAGGAATATATTTAGCAGAAATGGTGAAACCAAGCGTATGGTCGTGTGCTAATGGAAATGGCAGGATTAATTCTATATTCGGGTTTGTTGGGAGATTAACTTTTCCGCTGTTTTTGGTTCATTACCCTTTGCTGAGAATTATCACTGGACATTCATGGCTACATATTTCTCAAGAAATTGCGATAGTGGTCTTTCTGGTCGCTTCTGTACTTGTTAGTTGGTTTATCCTACTACTGACTCAGGCTATTACTCCACATTTAGAAAAGTTGTTCAAAACCGCTGACAATTGAGCAAATCAACCACGATTATACTGAACCCACCGCGTTATGACCTTGACTGTCTTCGTATGTGCGCGGCACGATGTTACTTCGTCGGTGTCTTCTGCAGCATCGCCAGATAGTCGTTTACTACCTTTTCGGTATCGCCCATGCTAATGATCCGCCCCTCGTTCAATAGCATCGGGGGTGGCACAACTCCTTCACATTCAACTTGTGCGAAATCCCCCTTAAAATTGGTTATTATTGTTTCAGGAAGTAACGGGTGTTCTGAGCCTCCCGTTCTTGTTATTATGGCAAAATCAACAGTCAGGGATTCCAGGAGATAAACCAGGAAACTCTTAATGAAGCCTCCTGATGAAGCCTGAAACCGTATAGCGTCATTACTGGAGTGAGCAAAGAATATTGAATCTATCTGACCGAAGTCTTTGATTGAAACCACGTCCATGAAGCACCCCGGGTACTTCTTCTGGAGCATCGCCAGATAATCATTTATCACCTTCTCTATATCACCAATTGTAGAGCAATAGTATGGTGTTAGCTTTTCCAAGATATCTAAATTATGCTATATAGTTATCCATACGTTGTTAAGCTAGAGACGGCATGCCGCTGATCGGCAATATAATACAATCGATGACCCAGAAAGGTGTTTTTCAATATTGTCAGGCTCCACCGGGCAAAGCTGCCGATGGTGATTATCTGAGAGTTATTCACCTTCATATAGTCCGTCAGCCTTTAATAGCGTATCCGCCGGTACATCATGACCAGGCGTGGATGCCTGCGTATGACATAGTTAGCCAGCCTGGGATATCTCCACACCATATACTCAGCCAGCCTGCAGTACATGCACACATACCACTGCCCCGGTGCAGACCAGAACTTCGGGGCAGCCGGAGATACCTTCTTCATATCCGGGCGGGCGGAAAATTTCAGCGTCTGTCGTGCCAATGACCTTAACTTCTCCTCGCCCGGGTCATCAAGAAAGCCAATCATGTTGCACCGCGTCATATCAAGTTCCAAATCGGGAGAATAGCTAATCAGCCGCCTCCAGGCAGGAGTAACGCCGGAGCGAACAGCCGGCAGCCATTCGCTCACATACACGGTATAGCCGCGGCCGATGAGAGTGTCGGCAAGTTCATGTGCTGAACATCCAGGTGGAGCCGTCTTTGCATCTTCAAACTTCACAAGGACAACTTCCGGCTTGTCCCTTTCCCAGGGAAACCAGTCAAGAACAGACTCGCCAAATCCTTTACCCTCGACCCTGAGAAGATCCACATGGCCAAGCCCTGCCCGCAGGTAATAATCAGCAGGCGCTGTCATGTCAGTTTGCGTCTTGTCTGCACCTGGCTCAAGCGTGTGTACTTTCCATTCCCTTCCCCGAAAGATACCCAGACTATTCCCAATGTCTGCACCGACATCAATCATGATGCTTCCCCTATTGCCGAAATATCGGGTGACCAACTCTTCTTCGGGGAGTTGAGCTCTGTGGCGATGGTCGAAATTTCCGACAATTGTGCCCGGGCTATCGCACTGGAAGGGCCCCTGCTCCTGCAATCGCTGGAAAAACAGGCCTGCCATTGCAAACTGTTGCTCGGCATCACGCTCCAATATTTCCGTCACCGCCTCAGCAGCGCGGTGCGTAACGGACGGGCCATCCGGCCGATAACCGGTATGCCATTCCAGAAATGGAAGGGCGCGTGCTCGAAAATCGACGCCGGACTCGATGTCCTTCGCCACATTTTGAAGTGCGCGTATCAACTCCTCCTCGGTCGTGGCAATTTCGTATGCGCCGAGGGGGGATTTAAACTTCTCGACCTTTTCGTTGTGCGGGTTAAAGTAAATCACGGGCTTCCCGCTGGCCAGCGCTTCCAGAATACCCG
>Ga0307377_10006398_pt1 | contig 12334 bp, 5 predicted proteins | sample TR3MG_FD_202535 | JGI IMG/M metagenome (GOLD analysis project Ga0307377, IMG submission 202535) | Soil microbial communities from Risofladan, Vaasa, Finland - TR-3 | ecosystem: Environmental > Terrestrial > Soil > Coastal area > Acid sulfate soil | place: Finland: Risofladan, Vaasa | collected...
TTAGAGAAGTCACTGCAGAAAATTCCATTGACAAAATAATACTCGCAAAATCATTGAATACAACACCAAGTAGCAGTCAATTCAGAATGCTTATCGTTTCGTGTAATAGGTATGGTCTAATTGAAGGAAATTACAATTCTGAAAGGATTAATATTTCTTCCCTTGGACAAAAAATTATAGATTTAAATCCACCATCAATAAAGCACAAAGCTATCCTCGAATCAATTGCAAACGTATCTATTTTTGAAGAAATAATCTCTAAATATGATCAACACGCTCTCCCATCAAAAGAGTTATTTCTTGATATTATTATGAATGAGTTTAATATTCCTGAAAAGGATCTTGAGCTTTTTTATAATATACTAATCCAAAATCTTAGAGATTATTCTTTTCTTGAAGAACTTGGTTCAAAAATTTACATTTATAGAAATGAATCAATTACTAATGAAAACAGTAATTCTAATGGACAAAAAAATGGTGAAGTTTTAACAGAAGATGAATCTGATTTTTCTAATCGTTCAGCTTTACATAGTAACATTGATCAAAATACAAAACAATGGATACCAAAGGTGTTTGTATCACATAGCAAGAACGAGAAAATTCTTGGACAAATCGAGAATGCCTTAGAAACAGTTCAAAGAATTAGACAAACAAAAATTGATGTTGTTATAGCAACAAAAGAGGAAACAACTGCAGTTCCCATACCTGATAAAATATTTAGCTTAATGCGAGAATGTAATTGTGCAATTATTAACATTAGTGCAGATGAAGAAAACAGAATCGACGATGAAGACTATAGTATTAATGGTAATGTTTTGATTGAAATTGGTGGTGCCTTTCTAATGTATGATAGAAGAGTTATCTTACTTGTAGATAAAAGGTTAGAGAACAAAATACCATCCAATCTTCAAGGACTCTACAGGTGCTATTACAGTGGAGAAGAACTTAGTGGTAATGTAACACTTAAGTTAATCGAAGCAATGGCAGATTTCTTTGAATCAGTAAATGTTTCATTTGAAAGTTGAGCAATCAACTTTCTTTTTTTTCTTTTTCGTTGTTAAATAAATCGTCTCTTGCATTCTTCATCATATGAATAAAGAAGTTCAAAAAAACTTCATGATTTATGAAGTAAATAGTAAAAACTATGGTTTGCAATTCTCTATATATATTTGCCAAATCATTGAATCTATACTTTTCTGTAGTCGAATCATAAAAAATTACTATTAGTAAATCCTCGATTTCACATTTTCCTTTTTCTCCTAGATTATGAGTCGTTATATTGCGTAAAGCTCGAATTCCTTCATCTAAAAAAATCCAGTCAAAAATCTTCACTATTTGAGGTAATTGAGTTTGGAAAGTGAGTAGATAATCTCGAAGTAATGGTTGATTTTTTTTCCGTTTTTGATTACTATAAATATGAGTAATTTTTAGTTTTTTTCCATTTCTAAAATCTTTTTCTAGTTGTTGGGTTTCTTGATCTTTCATTTTTCTAAATTCTATTAGTAAGAATAAAGAAAATAAATTGACTGTTTCATACGCTTGATTTATCTTATTCAGAATATCTCCAACATAATGTCTAAATTTTATTGGATCTTTAAGTTCTTCTTCTAATTCATCTTCATATTCTATCCAATTTTCTGGTAATGGATTTATCAGCCATTTTTTATCTAATTTATCTTGTAACTTTTTTAAATTTTCTAGATTTGAATTCAAGTCTTCGCTTAATTTATCGATTTCTTGATAATAGTCCAATATTTCCCCAGAATCAGGACTTTTCGAATCCAATAGTCTATAATCATTTAATTGTTTAGCTGTAAATCTTAACATTGGGAATCTGCTTCTGTACTCTATTAATGTTTGACTTAATTCAAAATAATCCATAGCATATCCATTGGAAATTACATGATTTGGTATACCACTAACAAGAGTAGCTAATTCTGTATGTGCTTCCTTATCAAATACTATACTAAGAGAACACATGAATTGATTTATCTTTGTAAACATATCCATATTTCTTTCAAGTAATTTAATCATTTCATTTGTTTCATCTTCAATAAATTCCTTTCCTTTCAATTAAATTTCACCATATAAATAATTCATCTGAGAATATATAAACAAAAATATATTTTGTATTAAACTCTTCGGACGAGATACTCAGCCAGCTCGTACTTACCACCTAAGCGTGTCATTACCGAGCTGGGCTTCTAGTTCTTAAAGAGGAAGTGAGTTTGATATAGTATTTTATTCTTATTGTTATTAATTTTGCCAAAGATTGTTTAGCATTAAATTTAAAGAATGAATAAATTTGAGAAATTTATAATTAGTCAGTTCTTCCTTTGAAAAATATCATTAAAGTGTATATTCGACAATATTGCCATCCAATTTGATTATAATAATTGTGTCAATAAATTCTAGGTAACAATTTTAAATACTAGAATTATAACTATAAAATATGACGATTACAGATCGATTTTCTTTAACTAATAATATTATGAAAGAATACATTAGAAAAGTAAAGAACTTGGTGGATAGTGAATCAGCAACCGAAGAGTCTTTTTACCATAGTTTACATTATCTTCTGAAAAATTATTTTAAAACACAAAAATTTGAAGTAATCATTGTTCCAAAAAGTGATAGAATTATAGACAAACCCGATTTTATAATCTATATGGATAACATACCAATAATCTCTATTGAAGCTAAAAATCCATTTAATCCAATTGATCAATGGTTGAAAGCAAACACAAATAATCGTCTATTCCAACAAGTTTACAAATATAGGGGAGCAGAAAAGAATAACATCCCTGTATTAATAACTGATTTTATTCATATATGGGTAATTGATAAGGATTCACCTAATACTCTTGATAAAGATCATGTGGTTAAATACAAGTTTCAGCTTATAGATTATAATGGAGCTATATGGAAAACACATACAGGTGCTGTTACGAATTTTGAGAAGGCACTAAGCTATTTGTGTGATGATATTATATTTTCAATTAGTAAAATTAGTGCTTTAATTGAACATTTAGTAAAGTATGCAAAAAAGTTGAAGCTCGAAGTAATTGAAGTATTTAAAGATTCATCCAATCCAATGAATAGATTCCTTGGGAGTATTAGGGATGATTTTATTAATTCAATCTTTTCTAAAGATAAAGAACAAAAATCTAAAGAATTTGCAGATTTATTTTCACAAACAATAATCTATGGTGGTTTTCTCGCATGGATGAGTTATTGCAAGGATGGAAATGATCCAAAACAATTCTCTTTTAATGATGCAAATAGATACTTATCTTATGGAACTTTTACACACCAGTTATTTGCCAATCTTTCAATAAATATTACACCAAAAATTCATAATGAAATAATTGCAAAAATAGAAACAATTTTTCAAGCAACGGAATTTGATAAGATTTCTAAAAGTACTGAAACTCTTATGATTACGTTTTATAGTGATTTCTTAAGAAAATATGATCCTGTAATGGCTAAAAATAGAGGTATTGTATTCACCCCTCATCCAATTATTAAATTCATAACTAAGGCTATTGATTATTTCCTAAGGAAGTATTTCGAAAAAGAAAAAGGATTGGCTTCAAATGATGTCTTTATTCTAGATCCGGCAGCAGGTACAATGGGATTTCCATGTGAAGTACTAAGACAAGTAAAACAAAATTATGAGAAGGAGTACCAATTACAACCAAGTCGAATAATTACAGAATACAATGAATGGATTCATAATAGTTTTCTAAAAAATGTTTATGCTTTTGAATTATTAATGGCACCATATGTACTAGGACATCTACGAACTAATATGTTAATTAATGAGTTAGGCGGGAAATTTGATCCAACTACAAATAGAGTGAAATTGTTCCTATTTAATACTTTAATGGATATGCAAACAAAACTTGATGACTTTAGAAATAAAATGATTGGAGAGGAATTAGTGAACGCTTTGCATATAAGAAATAAGGAAAGTATTCTTGTTGTTATGGGTAATCCTCCATATAATGTTTCAAGTCAAAATAAATTTGATTGGATAGAAACTAAGATAAATTATAATGTAGATAAAAGCGAAATTAAACATTTTATTCAAACTCATAAAAAATTAAAATTAAAAACCGTGGATGTTATTTTAGAAATTAAGAAAAGCAAAAATGATTATTTATGGGATTTACAAAGGGAAGGAACAAAAGATGTTACTGGATTCAAAGCAATTCAGGATGATTATGTAAAGTTCATTCGATTTGCACAATGGAAAGTAAAACAAAATGGAGAAGGAATTGTTGCATATATAACAAATAACTATTACATAGATGGACCCATTTTTAGAGGAATGAGATCATCATTAAGAAAAGATTTTGATAAAATCTATGTTCTTGATTTATTTGGTGATGCACGAAAAGAACTTCCTTTATCTGTTAAGGAAAAGGGAATTATAACAGATGAGAATGTTTTTGGGATAAAACCTGGAGTGGCGATTATATTCTTAGTACGAATAAAAGAACACTCAGATAGTAAATGTGATGTTTATTATTATGGTAAATATGGAACAAAACAAGAAAAATTTGAATTCTTAGAACACTCGGATCATTTGAGGATTTTTAAGAAAATTCCAAAAAGAATTGATTATCAATTTTGTCCAGATAAATTTCAATTAAGATCTAAATACATGACTTTTACCTATTTACTAGATATTTTTGATAAGAACGTCCAAGGAATTGTTACAGGCAATGATGAATTTGTCTCAGATATAGATAAAGATGTGCTAAAAAAGAGAATAACTAATTTTTTCGATAATAAGATTTCTGTGAAAACAAAAAGTATGGATTATGAAAAAGCTAAAACTAAAACCACAACAGAACATGCTTTATCAAGTATAATTCTATGGAATTACAGAGGATTCGATAAAAGATACATCTGTTATGATCCTGCTTTATTAGTTCGTGATAGATTTGAATTAATGCAATACCTTTTCCCCCATCAAAATAATTTGTGTATTTTCATTGATAAGAATATTCGAAAAGATTTGTGGTCACACATAATAGTAACTAATTGTATTGGTGAGCATGTTGTATGTACTGATACAAATGGTTTAGGATCATATATGTTTCCATTATTTGTAAATTATTCAGATACTCCAGACAATATTAAAAAACCAAAACCAGCTATTGATTCAAATATAAAACAAGATTTTATGAAGAAATTACCATATTGGAATTGGCAAGAATTAAAACAGGAAGAAAAGATTAATGCTTACAGGTTAGTATTTTATTATATATATGGAATTTTGTATTCCACAATTTATCGAAGTAAATATCTTTTAGGTTTAAAGGAAGATTATCCTAGAATACCTTTCCCTAATGATATTAAGTTGTTTACAGAAATGTGTGAAGTTGGTGAAAAATTAGCTAAATTACATTTATTTGAAGAAAAGGATATTCATACTACTCAATTCCCAATGGGAGGATCTACAGATTATAAAATCTATAACATAAAACTAAGTGATAAAGATAATCATGGAAATCAAATTCCTGAAACCTATGATCCTAAGACTCAAAGAATCTATTTCAAAAAACGAACAAAAACCCAGATTGAGTTAGAACTTGAAGGAAATACACTGCGTGAAGTAACGTGGATAGGTGGTATAACACAAGAAATGTGGGATTTCAATATTGGTGGTGTACAACAACTAAAGAATTGGTTGTATAATAGAAGATTTTCAGAAGAAATAATGAAAAAAACTATTCAAAGATCATTAAACAATGATGAAATTGAATATTTTCTAAAAATGTGTTATGTTATTAAGAAAACGATTGAATTGAGACAAACCATTGATGGTATTTATTCAAAGATAGATAATTAATTTTTGTTTGAATAATACAGGAAATTTGAGTGAGAACATTTTTCTTCTATTTCTTTTTTTTGTCTGTTTGATTTATTTTTAATAACTCCTTTTATATCTTTCCCACATGTCATTTGATGGAAACATTGATGCTCATATAAAAACTCACAACGATTTTTTGGAATCCATCAAGTAAGATGATGATTTCCCTCATTACCTCCTTTTAGTTTGATTCCAGTTTTTCGAGTTCTACTCACTATTCTAAATGTTCTTTTCCTGTGTAATTTGTAGTGTGGTATCTCTCTTATATTCAGCTACTCAGTGTTATATTTGTTAGAGGTTAGTGTGCCCAAAATGCAAAGAACAAATTACCAACCTATTTAAAATTGCTGTTAAATCTGTACCAACTTGCATGTTACGTTTACAAAGATCTACCACAAGTGTTTTTGTTTGTCCTGCTTGTCGAGTAATATTAAATATATCCAGATATAATCCTCGCAGTTTTTCAATGTGCTTATAATGCTTCTTTTTTTTGAATTTTTTCTTTTTTTAATTGTCATACAAGCTTGTCATTACCAAACTGGACTTCTAGACCTTACAGAAGAAGCGAGGGCTGAGCATTCTACGGTATTTTATTTTTTATTGTTTTTTATTTTGTTTTATCTTTGCTTAGTCTAGACTAGGTTAATTGAAACTTGAAGTATAATGAAATTTTTCTGTTCTTTTTACTTGGAAAAGATTTATCACATTTCTATACTTTTCATTACTCAAAATATGTCTGAATTTGTCTTGAAAGTATTTGACCTTAAAAATCATCATTAATAAAAGAAGAAAAAGCTTGTGTTATTGAATAATTTATAATCTTTAGGTATATCAATTGTTTAATATAAATTAGTATTGCTAATCAAGTTTGCAGATAAATACTTATTTTTTGCATTAAATAGTAGAAATTGAATTTTGTAATTCATTAATTTGTCACATAAGATTTTATTCTTATAAATGAAAATAGAAGTTTTAGATATGACTAATTGATAACAATTAGCTTAACAACTTCACAATGAATTCTGGTCTTTTTAATTTTCCATAAATAATAGTTAATATAATAATATTCCAATTAGCAAATAAATCTCTATTAAATGAGCCAAAATGATTCTTCACGAATTTTATATCATATGTTTTTTGATTGTATCCAAATTCATGTATTATCAAGTTGTTGTATAAAAGCAATCTTTGATATTGTTCTGGATTTTTTTGTATTTGTAAAAGTAATTTTCTTAAGCTATTGAAAAATTCTGGTAAGAAATCACTATCTACTGGAAATGTTTGGTTTTTATCTTTACTTTCCATTGATTCTAATTTTGTTATTATTTTGTAGACTTTATTCTTAAGTTCTGTGTCTCCCATGAATTTTCCAGATAAAATCTTATTGAAATGATGTCTACTCCATAAGAAAAATACCTCAGATGCAATATCACCTATAGTAATCTCAACAAGTTCAAATAAAAGAAAAGTTAAATATCTATATCCTTTTTGAGTAATTTTACTAATGTTAATTAAATTATACATTTCGTTATTAATTCTAATTAATTTCTTTATTCTATTGTAATAGTTCTTATCTAATAATTGATTGTATATATCATTGAGTATTAATTTTTCATCCTTATTCATATCTTTTACAATATCTATTCTGATTATATTGGAAGTAATATTACCGATACCTATACTATCGTTATTTAAACTATCTTCAAAAGTTTTTGAATTTAGTACTTTTATCTCATTCTCAGTACAAAAATTCTGTATAATTTCAGACACTCTGGATCGAAGTATTAACATTTCATTTATATCTAGTAATTTATAGATACCAAATCTGTTAATTATATGATTGAATGGTTTTGATACATTTGATTGCTTACAATCAATAAAGAATGATCTTTTCTCAAATAATGCTCCAAAATTAAAACCCAATACATCTAAATCTGTTATATCTGAATACTCTGATTTTTCTTGTATTAATTTATTCTCAACTTTTACTTTTACATTAATTAAAGGTAAATAACCTTTCTGCCATAGAAAGAGAGCAGCTTTTCTTTCTAAATCTGTACCTTTATCTAATGACATTAGTAATCCCTCAATAGTTTTCTTAAATCTAGAGATGCTTTTTTCTTTATCTTAATTTCGCTTGCTCTAACTGTTGCGGAATCTCTAATCCAATCAGGTGGATATTTGTATTTGGTAGCTAATGGGTTGTCACTATCTGAGTTTAGAATTAATTTAGCTTCTTCAACCGTACTTCTTTTCAATAATTCCATTCTATATCTACCAGAAGTTGAACCCGGAATCACTTTAATAACACCTTTAAGCTCAAGAGGTCTATAATTTCTACCAATATTTGTAACATCCCCAGCAATACCATCATCAATTAATTTTCGCAAGTAAACTTGTAATAATTTTAATCTACCAAACTCCTCACTTGCAAATATTTCATTAAATCTAAAATATGCTGCAGTTTCATATGTAAGTTCACTATTTTCAGTCTTTGTTGGATTGCTAAATACAAAAGTTCTTTTTGTTCCGTCAATATCTAATTGAATTGGTTGTAAAATTCCTACATAACTACCATCAGATAATAGATTAGCTATTGAATCATCCAAGCTACTTACTGGTAATCCTTGAGATTCATTTACTTTTCTGATAGTTTCTATTAATTTTTGGTTTCCAATATCATATTCAGTTAAAATATCTAAAGTTGTTTTACCAATTTCTTTAAAAAATAAAGGAGACATAAAGAAATTTCCTCTTTTTTGGATTAGAGATAATTCCTCAGCATCAATGACTACTCTTTCATCATATTTATTTGATATAAAATCGATTTTCTGAGGAACCAAACACTCTTCAATAAGAGTTATTAGATTTACTTGGTTTGATTGTATGAATAAATCTGATTCAAGTAATTCCTCCCATAAACTATAGCAAATCTTGCATATTTCATTGAAATCTTTTATCTGAATTTCATAATGACTATTAACCTTTTCAAGGATTTTTCTATTATATTTATTTTCGATTTCATGAAGAAAAGAGATTTTATAAATACCATACATACTGGAATAAGCCTTAATCTGTTCTAATGATAATACTCTTTTCTTATCACTTCTAATTGCTTGTAAGAAATGAGCTATTGATCCAATTTCAAGAACATCAGCATATCTATTTCTTTTCTCATATGCATTTTTCTCTTCTATAGCTGATGTTAAATCCATTACAATTTGTGTAAACAAAATTTCATCCAATATTTTCCTTCTCCAGATTATAAATATAAATGTGTTTTAAATAATAATCTATTTTTATAAAAATTTTCTTACAAGAATATCGTTAATAATAAATTTTCTTATAAAAGATATTAAAAGAAAAGATGAGAGTGATTTAGAATTTGTTAAAATTAATCAATTTATAATTATCAACTAAACGTATCATTACCGAATGGATTTCTAGACCTTACAGAAGACGTGAGTGCAAAAAATTCTACAAATTATTATAAATAATTATTTTTTGAATTCTATTGTAAATTTTTTTAAATTACATAAAACCAAAGAAATATTTAGTAGCTAGCTTAATTCAATTTGGGATTAATATTGGAAAAGGTAAATCTAAATGTGAATAGTTCATCAAATGAAATATTAAGTTTTAATATAGACTATATCATTAATAAAAAACATTGGAACTCAGAATTTAATAATATATTAATTAACATAAATAATTTGAGTAAAGATACTATTAATTTTAAACCATTAAAATTAATATCCTCAAAATTCTTGTCCCAGTATTATTTTAGTAAAAAGAAACTAGTTTTAAAACCTCTCAATTCTGGTAATTTTCAATTATCTATTCCATCTGATACCAATTTATATAAAGAAAATTTGTTTCTTATTTATAGTTACAAATTTGATGAAACTGTTGAGTTTAATCTTTTGAAAATATTAATACCAAAGTGGATTTCATTACTTAATTATGTGCAAATTTGGAAAAAAACAAGGGACATTGAATTAGTATCAAAAAGAATTGAAAATGATGGTTTAAAAATTTCTAGAACTCTTTTTGAACTCCTTGATTTAATTTTCCGTTTTTATGGTTTTTTTGACTGGACTTTATATATAAGTGATTTTACTTTATCTCATCCAACTAGTAAATCTAGTTTAGAGAAAGCTGTAGATAAAACATTCGCTAATTTAATAACAGGATGGAAAGGTGCTGGATTATATAAAACAATTCAAGATCCTGAGGAGTTAAAAAAATATGTAGATTTTTTTGAACTAAATTCAAATTTAAAAAATCCTAATATTGAAAATATCAAAAGAATTATAGAAAGAAGGGCATCCAAATGTCCTATATCTAATGAGGAATTATTTAGAATAAGTAATATTTTATCAGGTATAGGAACAGATATTTTTACATTAAAGATATATAGTAATGCAATTTATGATATTTCTAGAAATATATTACCTGATTTAAATATAGAAAATAATATAAAATATACTTTTAACAAAAAAGAATTTGAGTTATTAGCTGATAAAGCTAAAAATATTCCATTTTCAAAATTAGATGATAAAATTAAAGCTTTTCAAAGATGTTTGATTCCCTCAATATTAAAACAAGATATAGAAAATCTTGCTTTTGTCATTGCAAATATTTCTTATTTAAAAGGAATAAAATACTACAAAGAAAGAAAAAATCAGTTATCAAATTCATTTCTGAAATTAGCAATAAATGGATTTCAAATAATTGAATCTGAGCAAATGCTTCTCTGGAGTTCTTATTGGTTTCATGTAAATGATTTTTATATTAAATATTACAATGAAAATCTAATAGAAAGTTTAAGGATTCTTGATAATTTATCATCAGAAATACAATTATACTCTTCTGCAATGAAAGAAGACAGAATATTAGAATTTTTAATTAATTCATATCATAAACTATCTAGGAATTTTTACTTCGAGAAGGATTTTAAAGTTTCTGAAAATTGTATTAGTGAAGTTAAGAAACATCTTGAAGAAATTAGAAAATATAATGATAATTTTTATACAAAATATACAAATTTAATAATAGCTCTATCTAAAGAAATTGCTGCATCAAAATTACATTTTTTAGGTAAATATGAAGAAAAAATTATACTACTTGAAGAAGCTAAGAAAATATATTATAACTTTGGTGAAGAAAATACAGGTAAGCCTTTAATTCATATAATATTGAATTATAAAGGATTATTAGAAATGGAAAAGGGAAACTTTGAAGAAGCTCAAAATCTGTTTTCTAAAGCATATAAAACAGCAGATAGTTTCAATCATGAATCTTCATTATATAAAGCAAGAGCAGAAATATGTAATATATTTATTGATTTAAAAAATAAGGATTGGCCTAAACTAGAAAAACATTTCAAAGCCATATATGAATATAAACACAAATCAAGTACTTATGTTTTAATAAAATCACTAGAAATTATATTTACACTAATACAAAATATTGAAAATGATTCTATAACTAGAAAAATTTTAACAGAAAAAATGGATGAATTTTTAGCATTAACCTGGACCGAATTTGGTTTTATAATCTCTGACACTTTCGTTGAGCTTTTTTATGAAATTTATAGTTCTGCAACTTTAAATCTTTTAAAATATCCTGATACACTTTCTATAAAGATATTAAATACAGCTCTAGAGAGGATTTCAAGTGAAAGTTTCATTAAACATGAATTTGAATTAATTTCTCTTGTTGATCTATTGGAAAGACCTTGGGCTTTTTATCTTGAGGAAAAAGCTCTTCTTAGATATAGAAAATTTGAGGAATTCAAATATCTAGATCCAAATTCATTATCCCTAAGAGAGGATGGTTTATTCCAATTAATCTCTGCTCTAGAAAATCAATTAGCATATATTTTAAGATTCTATTTAAATCTATTTAAAGTTGATTCCATTCAAGAAATAAGTACTAATATTGATTTAAAAGAATTAGATAGATTAGCTCTTGGTGATATAGTTAGATTATTTAAATATCTCTACAAAAAGCACTCATCGAAATTTGATAAATCTAATGTGGAATGGCAATTAATTGAAAATGAAATAATTCCATTAAGAAATGAGATAGCTCATGGAAGATTAAAAAAGATTAAAATGAGTCAAATTATTAGAGTTGAACAATTGATTGTTGATATTTTCGAATCAATATCCTATATTACCCCAATACATTTTGTAGTTAATGATAAAATGCTAGAAAAATACAAAGTTGATTTTAAAGTTGGCGTTCCCTTTATTACTAGTTTGATTTCAACAAAAAGAGTTTTAGAATGTAATAGAGAATATCTTGGTTTAATTGAATCTAAAACAAAAGATGAATTAGTAATCGTGGATATTATAGAATTTGATTACTAAAATGATTTTTACCATTTTTTTTTGGTTTTATTTTAATGTCATTTATGTTCTATTTATTTCTTTTACGAGATAC
>Ga0307377_10006399_pt1 | contig 12333 bp, 7 predicted proteins | sample TR3MG_FD_202535 | JGI IMG/M metagenome (GOLD analysis project Ga0307377, IMG submission 202535) | Soil microbial communities from Risofladan, Vaasa, Finland - TR-3 | ecosystem: Environmental > Terrestrial > Soil > Coastal area > Acid sulfate soil | place: Finland: Risofladan, Vaasa | collected...
GCTCTCATAGGCGCGCATAAACTCGTCGCTCACACGCACAGAGTTGTTCGCGTTTTGAAAAAATATCGAAGAGTACGCCTCAGAATCCGGACCCGACCCATCGTAGCCCGCCTTGATCAGCGTGAACGCCTTGGCCTCTTCCTTCGCCTTGCAATCAATAAAGTCCATGATGTCCGGGTGGTCCACATTCAGGATCACCATCTTGGCCGCGCGACGCGTCTTGCCGCCCGACTTGATCACGCCCGCAAACGCGTCAAACCCGCGCATGAAACTCAACGGTCCCGATGCCTGCCCGCCGCCGGAAAGCTGCTCCATCGACCCGCGGATCGAAGACAGGTTGGTCCCCGTGCCCGAACCCCACTTGAACAGCATCCCCTCCGTCTTCGCCAGCGTCAGAATCGAATCCAGAGAGTCGTCCACCGCGTTAATAAAGCACGCCGAGCACTGCGGATTTTTGTAGCCCGTCGCCGAGTACTTCACCCCGCCCGTCGAAGGGTCCCAGTGCCAGTTCTTGCCATCAGAATCCGGCTCCAGCCGATCGCAGCCCACGTTGAACCACACCGGCGAGTTGAACGCCACCTTCTGCAGCAGCAGCATCAGCGCCAGCTCGTCGTGGAACACGCGCGCGTCGTCAATCGTCGCAAAGTAGCCGTTGGCCAAGCCCCAGTCCCGCACCGTCTCCGTCACCCGGCCCACCAGTTGCCGCACCCCGGTCTCCCGCTCCGGCGTCCCGAGCTGCCCGTGCAGGTATTTCGAGGCAACAATATTCGTCGCCGTCATCGACCAGTCCACAGGCACTTCCACGTCCTTCTGCTCAAAGATCGTGTTGCCCTTGGTGTCGGTAATCAACGCCGTCCGCCGCTCCCACTGCACCTCGTCGTAAGGCGACACACCCTCACGGGTAAAACGGCGCGTAAACGTCAATCCTCGTTGCGTATAGGCTGTCTGAACAGCGGCTGCGGATGTCTGAAGGTGGGTTTCGCTCATCGGGGGGTCCTCTCGGTCGGCGGAAATAGGTGATACGGACCCACAAACCAGACGCGACTCAGCCTGGAAAGCGGCCCTGATGCTTGATGTCAAACCAACGGAAGCTGGGATTGAAAAAAGCCGAAATTCGTCTTTCAGCGGCTCGCAGGCGGATCGTCACACCGATTGCTTCATTACAATTCGATTACTGCCGCAGATGAAAAAATACCGCTGTCTGTGGGGCATGTCAACAAGAAACCACAATATCTTGTATTTTGTTTGCATTCCCTGCATCCACCTGACAAATACGGCCACTTGCCTGTGGAAAGCTCAATACGCCCTTGCGGGGCGCGGACTCCAGCCCCCAACTCTGCCCTATATTTGATGCAACCGCTGCCCTTCCCGTCGCCCAGGCCCCGTATGGCCATCTCTCTTCAACCCTAGCCCCGCCCGCACCCACCCGCAAGGCGCAAAAATGGTGCAGATTCCTTGCATCCCTGTGCGAAGTGTGGAGATTAGGGTGCGTTTCAGCAAGCAGTCGCCTCATCCGTACCCCAAACAGGACCTGCAAGGCTCAACCTGTGCCCGCCTCACCCAAAAAACAAAAATGCGGCCCCTCGCAAAAATCACGCGAGGCAGCATCGCGGTTTGGTTCCAGCGTCCACCAGTCGGAAAAACCAGTCAACAATTCTTCCCAAGCCCACCTCGCGTCAACGGGAAGGCCCAGGCCATCAGTCCTGTAGCAACAAAGGTGCCCTCTCAAACCTGACGGTGCCGAGAAGCCTGATCAGCACGTGCCGCCAGATTTTGCCGGAAAACGTCGCCCGTTTCCAGGCGACGTTTCCTCCGACTTAGAAGACAGCAATCAACTGAGTTGCTTGGACTCAATCCTCATTCCATAGAACGATTTATGCACGAAGAACACTGACACCAGGAAGAATGCGCCTGCCAGTACATGTGTGAGCATCGGGTGGTTCAAACTGAGCGTCACTGCAAGCTCAACAGCAAGTAATCCGAACAACGTCGTGAACTTGATCACCGGATTGAGAGCCACGGCAGCCGTGTCCTTGAATGGATCGCCCACAAGGTCGCCCACCACCGTCGCCTCATGCAGAGGCGTTCCCTTCTCATGTAAATCGACTTCGACGATCTTTTTGGCATTATCCCAGGCTCCTCCCGCGTTCGCCAGATAGATGGCTGCGTAGAGCCCGAAGATGGCAATCGATATCAGATAGCCGACGAAGAAAAAGGGATCCAGGAAGGCAAAAGCCAAGGCGGCAAAAAACAGCGAGATGAAAATGGTCAACATCCCGCTTTGCGCGTATTTGGTACAAATGGCCACTACCTTCTTGCTGTCTTCAGTGGAGGCTTTCTCGGCCCCTTCAATGTGGATATTGTTCTTGATGAATTCCACGGCACGGTAGGCGCCGGTGGTCACCGCCTGGGTGGAAGCGCCGACAAACCAGTAAATGATCGCGCCACCGGTCACCAGGCCGAGCAGAAAGGGAGCGTGGAGAATCGAGAGTTTGTCCAGATTGGTGGTGAGCGAGTTGGTGAGGGCCATAATGGTGGCGAAGATCAGCGTGGTAGCGCCTACCACGGCCGTGCCAATCAGCACCGGCTTGGCGCTGGCTTTGAACGTATTGCCCGCACCGTCGCCCGCCTCCAGCTCCTTTTTGGCGCGTTCGAAATCCACTTCCACGCCAAACTGTTTCATCACATCCTCACGCACTCCCGGCTGGTCCTCAATAAGCGACAGCTCGTAGATGGATTGCGCGTTGTCCGTCACCGGTCCAAAAGAATCCACTGCGATGGTCACCGGCCCCATGCCCAGGAAGCCAAATGCAACCAGGCCGAAGGCAAACATCGGCGATGCCAGAATCACAGCATCGAACCCTTGCGTGCTGACCGCGTAGCCAAGGGCCATTAAACCCGTCACCGCCAATCCCAGGTAGTAGGCGGAAAAATTCCCGGAGACAAACCCGGACAGCAGACCGAGAGCAGCTCCGCCCTCCCTTGCCGACGCCACCACCTCTTGCACGTGGGCAGCCTTGGTCGATGTAAACACCTTCACCAGCTCGGGAATCAAAGCGCCAGCAATCGTCCCGCAGGAAGTGATCGTGGCCAGTTTCCACCAAAGCGTCGGGTCTCCACCCAGATTGGAAAGCAGCAAATACGTGACCGGATACGTTGCCGCAATGGTCACAATGGAAGTAATCCACACCAGCGAGGTGAGCGGCGATTCGAAGTTGAATTCGCGCGCCTTGCCGTACTTCGCCCTGGCAATAAACTCATTAATGTAATAGCCCGCCACAGCGGCCACCAGCATGGCCACGCGAACCGCAAACAGCCAGACTAGTAATTGCACTCCGGCCACCGCACTCTTTGCGCCCAGCATGATGAAGGCAATCAGCGCCACCTGAACCACGCCATAGGTCTCAAAACCGTCGGCAGTGGGACCCACCGAGTCACCGGCATTGTCTCCCGTGCAGTCGGCAATCACGCCGGGATTGCGCGCATCGTCCTCTTTCACATGGAACACAATCTTCATCAGGTCGGCGCCGATATCGGCAATCTTGGTGAAGATACCGCCGGCAAGACGCAGCACCGCGGCGCCCAGCGATTCGCCGATCGCAAAGCCGATGAAACAGGGCCCGGCATAGCTTCCCGGAACGAAGAGAATAATGCTGAACATCATCAGCAGCTCGATCGAGATCAGCATCATGCCGATGCTCATGCCCGACTTCATCGGAACGCAAAATGTGCGATATGGATTACCGCCCAGCGCAGCATACGCGGTGCGCGAATTTGCCAGCGTATTCAACCGGATGCCAAACCACGCCACAAAGTAACTGCCCGCCATCCCAAGCACACTGAAGGCCAGAATGATGGTCACTTTCAGCGCGCTGAAGTGAAGCAGCACTGCGAAATAAACCAGAATCACAACCGCGATGAACGACCAGAGCAGAAGCAGGAATTTGCCCTGGTTGATCAGATAGGTTTTGCATGTCTCCCAGATCAACTGCGACACTTCCTGCATGGAGCGATGCACCGGCAGGCCCTTCAGGTGGATGTACATCAGGAGGCCGAAGAGCATTCCCAAAATACAAAACAGGGGTCCAAACATGAGCAGGCTGTGGCCGTTGAAGCCGAAAAACTGGACCTGAGTCAAATCCGGGAGCTGTAGATTGGCTTCCCCGCCGGCTGATTCCGCCGGCGCTGCAAGAGCCGCGCCCTGACCGAGCACGGTCAGCGTGGCGATGACGCCGGCAATTTGCGCCCGGCGCCGCGAAAACAAATTCTTCTTCAGATTCATAAACCCTCTCATGCCCGCCCGCCGGCCTGGGTCGGAATTCTGTTGCATTGCCGCCGTTCCCGTGTCCGCGCCAATCACCTGGCGTGCGAACAGACAGGCCACAAAAAGCGAGAGCAAACTCCCGCTCAGATAGAAAGACACCCAATACGTTGCAGTCACAATTCCTCCAACTTTTAAGGTTTTAATGCCGGACCTTTGAAACCGCACCCCGGACGGCAACGGATAGCGCTACTGCCGAACCGCCGGGGAAATGTCACCGGAAGGCTATCATCCGCATTGCCCACTGTCGAGTGACTGCAATCACACGCTTTCCAGCCAAATTCCCAGCCACAGGCGCTTCCCGGCATGGAACCGTGTAAAGTACAGGCGGGAGGAAGTACAACCAAATTGATGAACTCTTCCAACCTGCTCACGCCCCGCCAGGCCGCCGACAAGATCGGCGTCAGCTACCCCGCCATCAAACACTGGATCCTCGCCGGCCGCATCCGCACCGTCAAGACCCCGGGCGGACACCATCGCATCCCTCTTGAAGCGCTCAACGACTTCCTGCCCGTCTCGGCCGCCCATCCCGGCTCTGGCCGAATCAGCGGACGCAATCAATTATTAGGTTCCGTCCTTGAAGTCACCATAGACGGACTCCTCGCCAAGGTCGTCCTCGCCATCGGCGATCAGCGCGTCACCGCCATCATCACCGCCGACGCCGCACGCGACCTCGCCCTCAAGCCCGGCGACACTGCCCTCGCCCTCGTCAAAGCCACCGAAGTCATGATCGGCCGTCCGTAGAGCCTGCTCCCTTCCAACATGCAAGCCACACCCTTCCGTCACTTTTTTGCGCATAAATGAGCGAATAATAATCTATAATTCGTACTAATTCGTTCTTCTAAAGGAAAAATCGTTGAAATTCAACACGGCCTTTCTTCCCCTTCTGCTGATGTTCACCGCCACAGCCTCCGCCCAGGGCCAAACTCTTGCGGACCACTGGATGGACCGTGCCTCCAAAACGCAGGCCGAGCAGCCCCACTGGATGACTCCCGTCGCCACCGTAACGCCCCGCCTTGAGCAGGAGTTCCGTTTAGACGCCCTTCATCAGGTCGCGCCAAGCGGCAACGTCACCAGCCTCGACGGCGGCAAGGGCCTCGAGCTGATCCCCTCCCGCCGCACCGAGTTGCTGCTCAACCTGCCGCCCTGGCTCCTTCACCAGAACCCCAAAACGGTGGACGGACTCGGCGACGTCTCCTTCATGATGAAATACCGCTTCTTCGCCCGTAATGAGCAGCACGGCAGCGCCATCGTCACCGGATTTCTCGCCGGCAGCATCCCCACCGGAACTTATAAGAACGGCTCACCCAGCGCCATCGTCACCCCCACTCTCGCTGCCGGCAAGGGCTGGGGCCGTTTCGACGTGCAATCCACCCTCGGCGGAACTTTTCCAGTCAACAGCGTCAGCACCCTTGGCCGCACCATCCTCTCGAACACCGCCTTCCAGCTCCACGCCACCAGGCAGCTTTGGCCTGAAGCTGAAATCAACTCAACAGTCTGGGTGGGCGGCGCCAACGACGGAAAGAAACAAACCTTCCTCACCCCGGGGCTCATCCTCGGCCGCTTCCCCATCCGCAACCGCCTGGCCCTCGCCGTCGGCGCTGGCTTCCAGATCGCCGCCACGCACTACAACCAGTACAACCACGCCTTCATCGCCACCATCAGAATGCCGTTTTGACCCTCAGCCAACCCATGCCGAGCCGCAAACGCGCACAAGGCCACAATCCCCCACGCGCACAACCCATTGAATTTTGATCACGCATCAACGCCCGAATAGAAATTCAAAATCTACGGCATAAATAAAATCAAAAAGATACGCAATATAGATTGACCCGGCAGCATCCCGCTTACGTTTCCGGCTTGCCCTTTTATCCACCGCCTCTCCCTTCAAGTTTTTCCACCCGTCGCCGATGAAACCACTGTTGGCCAAGCACACCTTAATTGGGCCACGAAGGCGAGGCACGTTGAGACCGATGCAGACCGCCGCGCAATTCCAAACGCCCGTCTCCGGGCTTTCGCTTGTCGATTCCGATACCGCGCCTCTCGTCCAGATGGTCGGCGTCAGCGCCGCATGGCGCAAGCTCATGACCCAGGCCGAAATGGTCGCCCCACACCTGCAAGTGGCCGTCCTTGAAGGTGAACACGGCACAGGCAAGCACACCTTGGCGCGCTACATCTTCAGCCGCTCACCTCTGGCCAGCTCCCATTTCCAGCGCCGCGATGCCCGCGAGTGGCTCGCCACAGACGCCGACCCTTCCACCCTTTCCGGCTTCACCTATCTCGATCGCGTCGACCTGCTCGCACCGCCCGGCCAGGGTTTGCTGCTCGGCGTGCTTCGCGCCCTTCAGGACCGGCCCGCCGGCCGCGCCATCCTGCTCGCCTCGTCGCAAACCTCGCTGCGCCAAATGGCCGGTCAGGGACTTCTCTTGCCCGACCTCGCCTTCCGGCTCACCGCCATCCGATTCGCCGTTCCGCCCCTCCGCCAGCGCCGCGAAGACATCGCCCCGCTCGCCCAGTCCCTGCTCAATCGCATCTGCGCCCGTTATCAGCAGCGCCCCATGCTCCTCGGCCCCGGCGCGCTCGCACGCCTGCTCCAGCACAACTGGCCCGGCAACGTCCGAGAGCTTGCCAGCGTCCTTGAAGCTGCCCTGCTCGAAGCCGACAACGGCGTCATCCTCGCCGCCAACCTCGCCGTGCCCACTGAACCCGAACTGCAAGCCAACCCTCTACCCACAACCCGGCCCGAAAACCTCTCCCTCGACGCCATCATCCAGCACCACGTCCAATACGTACTCGACCTAAACCACGGCAACAAGCTCCGCGCCGCACGCCAGCTCGCCATCAGCCGCTCCACCCTCTACCGCATCCTCGGCAACGAATCTCTCCTCTAGGGCAACCACGCCGCCACAAAAGTCCATGCCACTTCACCTGGACATTGCGGTGACGGCAGCCTGCACAGGCTTGTGTGGCTGCCATGCAGGCGCGCCCTCCTCCCACTGATCGTCCGTCAACTGCTCCGCATCCGTTCCATCCTTGCGCATTACAAAAATCTCTCCATACGGTTGCGGATTTCCAGTCAACACCGCCTCATCCTTGAACCCCATCCGCGAGCTCGTAAACAGAATCCGCTCCCCATCCGGCGACCACGCCATGTGCGCCTCATTCCCCTTCGTAAACGTCAACTGCTTCAAATCCGTCCCGTCCGGATGAATCGTCATAATCTCAAAGTTCCCGTCGATCCTGCGCATGAAAGTGATCAGATCCCCGCGCGGCGACCACAGCGGAAAATTATCGTAGTCCTCGGTTAGCTTCGTCACCGCGTGATCTTCGAGATTCAAAATGCGCAGCCCACTGCCATCCGGACCCGACGTCCGATACACAAGATGCTTCCCATCCGGCCCGAACGATGCAAATGCATTGTTGTTCGGCCCCGAAGTCACAAGGTGGTAGTTGCTGCCATTGGCGTTCAAAACGGCTACCTGCGCTCCCCCATTCACCGGGTCCACCGGCTTTTTGTTGCCGATTTCGAAATCAAGGAACGCGCTGAACAGCCCCACGCCCACCGCAATCTGCTTCCCATCCGGCGACCACGAAGGCCCCAGAATCAATCCCTTCTCGCGATGGATCGAGTGCGCCGGCTTGCCCTCATCCACAATCAGCAGGTCCGTGGTCATGTCCCGATTCAATCTTGAAGTGGCCAGGTGCTCCCCGGTCACATCGTAGTCAGGTAGCCACTTTGTGCTGTACAAATCGAACCGCGCATTGCGGCTCCACTGTTTCACCGGCTCTGCTGCTTCGTTTGAAGCAAAGCGGCAATACACAACGTGCGCCCCGTCCGGCGACCACGACGGAAACCGCAGATTCCTTCCCGCCGGTCCCGCAGTGCCCTTCCCATAAAACACTCCTGTCACCGTCTTGTCGTGCCTGAAATACGCAATCTCGCCGGACGGCAAAACCGCCGGTTCCATCTTCACGCCCGGCCCCGCAGCCATCGGCGTCGCCTCACCGCTCGCTATATCAATCTTCTCGATCGTCGTCTCCCCATCCTCCATTCCGACGCGATATGTCCATGTCTCCTCCGCCGACATGCAGTATGCGACCACGCTCCTGCTGTCCGCCGCCCACTTCGGGCTCCCGCAAAATCCCCCGTGCTTCGAGATGCGCTTCAGCCCGCTCCCATCAGGATGGATCAGATACACATCCACCAGGTGCAGCCGCTCCCAACGCCCCTTCGCTGGCGGCAGATCGCTGTCCCGGTCCGACGAAAACGCAATCCACTTTCCATCCGGCGACCATGACGGCCTGAAATCCCCGCCGTTCCCCGTCGTCAGCGCCCTCGCCTTGCGCGTCTCCACATCCAGCGTCCACAGGTTCGCCCGCCCCCCGCCGCGAGTTGAAACAAACACAACCCGCTTCCCATCCGGCGAAAATGCCCCCTGGTCGTCGTAAGCCGGATCATCCGTCAGCCGCTCCAGTCCGCTCCCGTCCACATGCACACGATAGAGATCCGCCTGCCCGGCACGCTCCGATGTAAATAAGATCCAGTTCCCCGTCGCCGACCAGGAAGGGTTGTAATCAAACATTCCTTCCGGCGTCAGCGCACGCTCCCCCGAACCGTCCGCATTCGAGATGTAGAGTCTCGCATCCGTCGGTCCAAGCCGATCGAAGACCACGCGATCAGCCGCAAAGCAGCCCACCGCAAACGCGAAAACCAATGCAGACACAAGACCGCCGACGCAAAGCGCACGAAATCGAGCCATGACTCTCTCCAAAAACTGAATTGTGTAGGAACCGGGGAAATTACACGGTGAGAATAGCACCTGAAGAACAACACAAGCGATCTATAAACATTCTCTATACGGTCTTCTTGTGCAACGGTCGCAAGCCATCACAAATTTAAGCCGCACCTGTGGAGCGCCGCAACCTCCACCGCCTCAACTCTTCTCATCGGCGTCAACTCCCGTACACCGATATTCCAGCACCCCTCAGCAGTGATAGCATGGACGGTCGTTGGATCTGTACGAGGAGGATGAATTGAGAAAAGCCATCATAGTGTCGATCGCGTTGGCCATCGGAGCCTTCACGCTCTTGTCCGGTTGCGGACCCCAGAAGGACCAGGCCTCCAACATTCCCGTCAAACCCAAGTGGCAGGGAGCTCCCTACCACATCTCTTTTGGTGCACAGCCCGCAAAACCAAACCCCGCCGGCGTCACCCTTCCACCCATCAAGTTCTCCGCAAATCCTGACGCGCTCGAGAATCGCGTCACCCTCATCGTCAAATTCGACACCTCCGGCGCGACCAAACAGATGCCCATGGCAAACCAGATGATCATGGCCCCGGTCGACATCTCCGGCGCAGAGGGCGCCCTTCCCGCCGACTACATGGATGCCGCCAGCAAGGGCCTGGCCCGCTATCTCGGCGCGTACTGCATCAAGGGAAAGATCAAGATCTCCGTCGCCATTGCCCGCTCCTCGCTCGCCAGCCAGGCCGACGATGACGAAGTCAACGAGAAACGCCTCTCCGACTGGCTCCCCGGCGAGGTCGTGTTCAAAAACCCCCATCCAAAATGCTAGAGCCCGCGATGAACTATCGGGCGCGTTAGCCGGTAAGACAGGGAGCGCTTCTTTTCCCCGTCTTGCCGGCAATTACCCGCTCCAGGCGCATACTGGAGTTGCAAGCCCCCCAATCGACCCCATTCCGGCCGCGCCAACCCCCTCAAAACGCCGCCCCCCACCCCCCCTCCCTGTAAAGTGCACCGATTATGGTGCAGTGAATTTGCAAATAGCTCATAATAAATAGGATACAATCCATCAAATATTACTAAAGAGTAACCTGCCCCGCGAAATTCGACGTTTTTTGCGATTTTTGACCCAATTTCTGGGGTCTAATAGCCCCTTTTCAGCCAAAAACGCGCACTTCCATGCAAGCAGCCCGAACCGCATCCATGCTGCCTTTCCGATCCCTGTTCTCTGATCACTGACCATCGCTTTCCCCTGTTCTAAACTCATCAGCAGAGTCATTTCACACGAAGGTCCAATCCCTTGAGACAATCTGCCCGATCCATCTTCATCTCCGCCGCCTTTCTATTGCTCGCCGTCGCGCCCGCCGTCAGGGCGCAAAAACTCACCGCGGCTACAGCGCAAGCCACTTCGCTTGAAGACCGCAGCAAGGCCCTCGACGTCATCTTCAACGACTACTGGCAAGACGTACTCAGCCACGATCCCGAGTTCGCCTCCTCCATCGGCGACAAGCGCTACAACGACAAGCTCACCGACCGCTCCGTCAAGGAGGAAAACGACAAGCTGCAGCGCGAGCAGGACCTGTTGATGCGCATCGCCGCCATCGATCCCACTGGCCTCTCTGACCAGCAGGAGACCAGCCGCGAGCTGCTGCTGCGCAAACTCACCGACGACCAGGAGGCTGCTGAATTCAAGGAATGGGAGATGCCTGTCAACCAGATGGAAGGCGTCTACGACGATTTCCCCCAACTGGCCGCGCAGCTCAGCTTCACCACCGTCAAGGACTACGACGACTGGATCGCCCGCCTCCATCAGATGCCGACCGCATTCCAGCAGGTCACCGCCAACATGGCCATCGGCATCCAGGACGGCCGCTTGCCTCCAAAAAATCTCCTCGAACAAACCCTGGAAGTGGTCCAGACTCTCGCCCAGCAGAAGCCGGAAGACTCGCCCCTCGCCGCGCCCCTCAAAAAATTTCCCGCCTCCATCTCCGCCGCCGATCAGGCCCGCATCCGCACCGAAATGCTCGACGCAATCCAGAAGGAAGTGCTGCCCGCCTACGCGCACTTCGCGCGCTTTCTTAAAGCCAGCTACGTTCCCGCCGGACGCGCCGAGCCCGGCATCTCCGCTCTGCCCGACGGCGCAAAGTACTACCAATATCTGATCCGCCACTACACCACCACCGACCTGACCGCCGACCAGATTCACCAGATAGGCCTCGACGAAGTAAAGAAGGACGAGGCCGCCATGCTCGTCATCGCGCAAAAGCTCGGCTTCAAGGATCTCGCCAGCCTGCGCGCCGCCATCAAGGCCAATCCCAAACTCAAGGCCACTTCACCCGAGGCGCTCCTGGCCGCCTATCGCGGCTACCTCGCGCCCATGCAGGCCAAGCTTCCCTCGCTCTTCGGCCGCCTGCCCAAAGCGCCCTTTGAGGTTGTCCCGATGCCCGATTACCTGGCCAAAACCGCGCCGCCCGCCTATTACGAGGCCGGCACGCCCGATGGCAGCCGTCCCGGCCGCCTCATGATCAACACCTACGACGCGACCGATCGCAATCTCTACGCCGTCGAGGCCATCGCCTACCACGAAGGCATCCCCGGCCATCACCTCCAGATCTCGATAGCCCAGGAACTCACCGGAATTCCCACCTTCCGCAAATACGGCCAGTACACCGCCTACGTCGAAGGATGGGCCCTCTACGCAGAGCATCTCGGCAAAGACGTCGGCTTCTACCAGGACCCCTACTCTGATTACGGCCGCCTCGAGGCCGACAACTGGCGCGCCATTCGCCTCGTCGTCGACACCGGCGTCCACTCCCAGCACTGGACCCGCGAGCAGATGGTCCAGTACTTCCACGACCACTCCGCCATCGACGAATCCACCGTGCAGTCCGAGGTAGACCGCTACATCGCCTGGCCCGGACAGGCCCTGGCCTACAAAATCGGCCAGCTCAAGATTCTCGAGCTCCGCGCCCGCGCCCAAAAGGCCCTCGGCGACAAGTTCGACATCCGCGCCTTCCACGACCAGGTCCTCGACCAGGGTGCCCTGCCGCTCGATTTCCTCGAAACCCGCATCGATCGCTGGATCGCAACCCAGCAGCAAACCACCCACTGAGCGACCACAAACTACAGGCCGCCCGCTGCGTCAGGGTGATCGCATGAAGAGAAGGCGAAAGTAGAAAGAGCATGAGGGCGCCTTGCGATTATCCCAGTCCGAGTAGATGGGCGCGGTAGTTGTCGCTTGTGGCGGCGATGATTCGTCTGGCTTTGATT
>Ga0307377_10006400_pt1 | contig 12331 bp, 13 predicted proteins | sample TR3MG_FD_202535 | JGI IMG/M metagenome (GOLD analysis project Ga0307377, IMG submission 202535) | Soil microbial communities from Risofladan, Vaasa, Finland - TR-3 | ecosystem: Environmental > Terrestrial > Soil > Coastal area > Acid sulfate soil | place: Finland: Risofladan, Vaasa | collected...
GCTCTCTGGGCCATGTAGCGAAGGTCCATACCCCCCTGTCCTGGGGCAATCTGGGACTCCATTCCAGCCATGGCCACCGGCATCGAAGCGTCGTTGGGGAGTGCCCCTTCCTGCGCAGCCTGGCCTTCTCCTGGTGCTCCCATCTCCCCACCTGGCTGTGCCTGGGGGCTGCCTGGGTCGCCACCATCTGCCCCCGGTGCGCCTCCCTCTCCGCCCATGCCGGCAGCCTGCATCTCCTGCTGGGCTTCCATCTGGGCCTTGGTCTGGGCCTTGGTCTGCAGCTCCATGGCCTTGGCCTGGTACCTGGAGGTATGAAGCTGGGCAACGCCCTGGATGTCGGCAGTGGCCACCTGCATCTTGCGCTGGACGCTGAGCTGGGTGGTCAACTCCTTCTCCATCCGGTCGTTCTCGAGGTCGAAGTTCTCGCCGAGTTCCTCCATGAGGCGACGGTCGGAGATCTTCTGAGCTTGATTGAGCTGCAGGTAGAACATCGCCCGCTGCAAGTCGTCGGCCATCTTGAACTTGTCGAAGCGGGCCTCGACCCTCGGCCACTGCATGTAGGCCGCGATCTTCCGCAGGACGAAGTCGTTGATGAGCTCGTGCCGCTGCTTGTTGTACCCGTCGAACATGTTCTCGAGAGCACGCAGGGACGTGTTGGTGCCGGTCCACTGGAGGCCGCCGAAGATGAACTCGACCGGGATGCCGGCGCCGGCGAGCATCTGCTCGGCGTGGATCCGGAACTCCTGGTGCAGGATGAGGGCCTTGGCGTTGCCACCCCACTGCTGGAACCCGACGTTGACCGGGAGGATGGGGATGTAGTTGTGATCCCTCTTCCACAGGTTCAGCTCGGAGTCGATCTTCTGCTTCCAATTCGTTAGGTTGTACGAGCCGAACGAGTCGTTGCCTCCCGTGCTCGGCCCTGGGTAGACCACGCGAAGAGGAACCACGTGCTCGAGGAGCAGCGCCTCTTGGGCCTTCTTCATGACCTGGAGGTAGAAGGCGTCCTTGAGCAGCGGATAGATAAGCGGGGTGCCCCAGCCCTGATCCTTCTGGGCGATGGTAGGGCGCTTCAGGTGGTAGAAGTTGTCTTTGCCGAAGAGCAGAGCCCGACCCTTCCTGGCCGCCCTGATGAACTCCGTGGGCAACGTCTCGATGGTGTCCGGGTCGCCCATCTTGATGTCGTTGATGATCGACCTGGGCAGCTCGTAGTAGTACTTCGACTGCCCGGTGATCTCGTTGTGCTTGATCTTGATGTTCTCGGGGTTCCACCTGATGAGGCGGATCTCCCGAAAACTCCGGATATAGACGTCGCGCTCTTCGGCGTACCCATCGTGGTGACACTTCGGGCACTTGAGGAAGAAGCGGGTCTCCTTCCACTTGTAGAGGCTGCGATTCTTCTGCGCTCGGTACCGCTCGCCGCAGTGCTTGCAGACGAGGAACTTCACCATCGGGAACCAGATGGAGGCGAAGCCGTTGCCGTAGGCGAAGTAGTCGAGGCCGATCTCTACCTGGAACGGGCGAAGACGGAGCTGCCTCTCGGCGCCCTTGTAGAGTTCCTGCTTCGCCGGGTCCTCGGTGTCGTAGACGAGAGGAGTGACCGGGTACTCTGCCATCTTCGAGCAGGCGACGTTGATGACTGGGTTGGTGAGGAAGTAGTACCTGCACCACACCATGAGCTGGTGGACGTTGTCCGGTAGGAACTGCTGGGCAACATCGAAGAAGGGAGACGGGTACCGGATGCCGAAGCCCCGGCTGCCTGAGTCACTGGACAACGGCCTCGGGTTGAAGCGGTTGGTCTCGGAGCTGGCCGAGATACCGATGCTCATTATTGCCCCCTCGCCCGTATAGCCTGAATCTCTTCGGGAGAGAGCGACTGCTCATTCTTCTTCCCGCGCAGCTTCGCGACACCCTTGTCCAGAGCTCTGCCAGCACCTGCCCCTGCTCGACGACCTAGTTCGTAGCCGGCCATGCCCCCGATAGCTCCCCCTGCCGTCCCTGCGAACCCGCTGCCCCACGGTACACCCATGGATGCGACTCCGGTTCCGGCTCCAGCGGCGGCCCCCAGAACTCGCTCACCGAGCCCGATCTCCCTCCCCGTCTCGGGGTCGACATTCTGCTTGAGGGTGCTGTAGGTGTCCAAGCCTGCGGGGACCATCATCAACGACTTCTGCCCAGGTGCAGCTCTCCACGCAAGGTTCTTGGCCTTCTCGAGCTTGTCCGACCCCAAATACTTGGGGGTGTTCGAGGCCCAACCGCTCCGACGTAGAGCCGCCATCACTCCTTTGCGCCTACGGTAGTCATTGACGAACTCCCCGGGTGCGCTAGAGGCGTACTCCTTAGATGCCCGGATGGCTCTTGGGTTCATGTTGCCCATCGCCGCCCACCCCTTGCGGAGGTACTTCCCCTCGGGGTGCAGTGCAGCAAGAGGAGCAGACAGCTGGTCTTTGAAGGCCGTCCCGAAATCCTTCGCGGCCTCACCTGCAGACCGGAGAGTCTTGCTGCTCCCGACGCCCCTCGCCGCACGCCCCACCTGCGTCACAGCGTGTCCAACACCCCGAGAGAGCCATGCCGGCACTGCGGCCACCTTCTGGAGCTCATCCGAGAACGCCTCGAGGAGTCCAGATTCGATGGTCATGCCGCCCACTCCTTCAGCTGATCCCGGCGGTGGGCCACGTAGTTCATGGCCACCAACAGCTTCGCCACGCAGATGTCGGTTCGATTCTCGTGGAGGGTTGTCTGTGGGGACTGTAGCACCTTCTCCAGACGAGTACGGACCGGCTCAGTGGGGTTCTTCTCGAAGATCTTGATGTTCTTCCCGCGACCCTTTTTGATGAGAGCCGGGTTGGGCTTCCATGAGCCGAGTTCTTCGGTACTGAACCTCTCGATGCAGGTGTCGCAAAGGCCGTCGTCGAACAGGATCTCGGCCTCGTTGCCGCAGTCCCCGCACTTGTACGACCTCTTCGCGGCGTAGGGAGTGGCAAAGCCCAGTGGCTCGGGCAGGTACCACACTCCCTGGTAGAGCGCCTGGGCAGCGACGTATCGCGCAACCTCCTCGGAGAAGGTCGGCTCGTGCGACAGGTCCTTCAGCTCTCTACGGATCTGGTGGGCGATATCCACGGCCAACATCATCTGCCCGACGGTGTGCTCAGTGAGTTCCTCGTGGTTCGGGATGTTGTTGTTGAGCGCTTGGCAGAGGAAGTGGAAGGTCTCCCAGTCCTGCCAGAACTCATCTCTCGTGGCGACAGCTGCAGCGGCCATGGCCTTCGCAACATTCACCCGGGCGATGGAGACGTTGAAGTCCTTGCTGATCGTCTGCTTGAGCGCAGACGGAGGCCACTCCATCCACCCAGAGCCGTATGTCTTCGTGAGGAAGCGGAGTAGGGCGATGGGGTGAGCTTGCTCGTCAGTCAGCAGCTCTCTGCTCATGAACCACCGTCATTGTGGTACTTGCCCTGAGTGGCAAGCCTGGCCAGGATTCCCTGCTGCTCGATGGGCATCCCCTTGAAGGTACCGATGGGATCCTTGCGGAAGCTCTGGACCACGTCCGGCGTGAAGATGTCGGTCATCTTGACCGAGCCGAGCATCGGGGCGTTGGCGTAGTCGATGAGCTGGCGCTCGTTGACCTGGTAGCCGCCGTGAATCCAGGACCACTCAGCCTTCTTCTCCTGTCCGTACACCGACAGGACGGGGTCTGGGAGACTCTCCCCGTAGCGCGGGGTGAGGCTGGCGCTCTGGTCGAGGGTGTAGAGGATCTCGACGGCATCGTTGAGGTCGATGGCCGATGCCACCTTGGCCAAGCGCTCGTACCCACCCCGAAGCTCCTCATCGATGACGTGGTCGAGGCGGTGCTTGATGATGGAGCCGAAGCGGGGGTTGAGATCCGTGCCGGCGTACTTGCGCATGTAGTCGGGGACCTGAAGACCGGCCGTCTTCTCACAGTCGACGAGGATGCGCGCGGTGTCGCGGCGCTCGTAGGGGTCGTACTCGTGCCAGTTCAGGTGGGCGTGCTTGAGCAGGTCCCACGGGTTCTTCCCACGCCCGAAGTCAGCCGTCTTGGTCCCGACATCGGCAGGGTCCATGAGGCCGTCCTCGATCTTGGGGAGACCACGCAGGTCTACGAAGACACGGCGCTCATCGATAAGATGGGCGCCCTTCTCGAAGTCTGGGTCGTAGTTGATGCCAGCTGCTTCGGCGAGGTTCTTCTCAGCGACCTTGACCGCGTAGTCGGGGAGGACATGCCCGGCGACGTGCTCGAGGTACCACATCGACATCGCGATACTGCCGGGGTCGTAGCATGCGAACTTGCGGTGCTCTCGACCCTCCTCATCCACGATGATCAGGGCGTAGTCACGGTCCAGAAGCTCGTCGGATTCCTTCCAGGAGGCCTCCTTGAGGACCTCCGGAGGGTTCGACGTGCCGAGAGAAGCCAAGTAGGACTCTCCAAGATCGTCGTAGACATCGATGATCATGGGGTTTCTCCGGGGGAAGAAGGCGTACAGAGCCTAACATACTCGGTCATAAGAAGTTCGCCACCAACAGAGGAGGTAGCTTAGTGACGGACTCATATACGAGAAAGTACGGAGTACGTTCGGGCTCCAAACCAGAGTGTTACGGGGACGTCGACATGTACGACCCCGAGGACAGGGTGTGTCCGGAGTGTAGCGTACGCCGCGCCTGCAAGGTTGTCGTCGACAAAGAGCTGCAGAAGATCGCCCGTGAGTCACGACGGTCCAGAAAGACCCGGACTGACCGCGAGGTTGACCTCGTGTTCCAGCCGAAGTCCGACAAGAGCCGGACTGACCCGGAGGAGGATGACACCTTCTTCGGTGCTCTCTTCTACAACGGGTCGCTGTCGGCGATGAAGGCCGTACTCCTCGAAGCACACCACGGAGTCGACTCCATCCCGCATGTACGATACCCGAACCCGTTCAAGCGGCTGCGGAAGATCAGAAGCGTGGAGGACGAGTGATCCGACTACCCAGGCTCGACCCGGACCTGGCGTACATCGGCTCTTCCTTGTTCCTCCCCAAGAGGCACCTGGAGGAGGGGCCGGTGTACTCGGCCCTCACTTTCGGACTGGACGGAGACAACGAACCCAGAGTCTTGGTGCGAGAACACCGAGACCATCTGGAAGTCCCGAGGGCGTTCTTGACGCAAGAGCAGCTCGCTGACCTCGAGCTCCGCGTCATCGACACACGCCCCCGTACCTACCCGCGCATCTCGCTTAACCCAAAGCCTGGGTTCTCCCTACGTCCGCGACAAATCGCCGCCTGGGAAGAGGTTCGCAAGCCCCGGTCGGGGATACTGGCCATGGCGTGCGGATCTGGAAAGACCATCGTGGGCCTGAAGAAGGCCTCGCATCTCAAGGTCCCCACGCTCATCGTCTCCCACCAGGCGGCTCACCTGGAGAACTGGGAGAAGGAACTGAAGGCCCACTTCACCCTGAAGGGGCCTGTCGGTTGGATTCGTGGGAAGAGGATGGAGTACGACCGAGAGATTGTGTTCGCCACCATCCAAACCCTCGCCAACAAAGTGAGGAATGGAGGACTTCCTCCCGACTTCTTCAACCGCTTCGGGCTGGTCATCTTCGACGAGGTGCATCACCTCGCCGCCGCGTACTTCGCCCTGACAGCCGACTTGGTTTCCGGGGAGCGCCTCGGCCTCACGGCAACTACAGCTAGAACAGATCGCCTCGAGGGGATCATCTTCTCCCATCTCGGCCCCGTCTTCTACGAGGACCTCGACCAGGAGATGGACCCGACCTTCTACATCGAAGAGATCGACCTCCCGTTCACCGACGCGGATGAGAAGGAGATCATTGATAAAGGAGGTATGAGGAACCTTTCTCTTCTGCGTGGGTGGCTCGGGTGCAATCCCGACCGGAACACGGAGATAAGACGAAGGGTGATAGACCCGTGCATAGCTCGGGGCCGAATCATCTACGCGCTGACCCACTCGGAGGAACATGCCAGGCTCATGTCCTCCTACTACCCACAGAGTGGGTGCATCACTGGCAAGACACCGAGCGACCAACGCCTCTCCATCCTTCATGGACACGATCTCGTGTTCGCGACCATGGGTGTGGGGGCTGAAGCCTACAACCGAGACGACCTGAACGTCCTAGTTCTGATGACCCCCTTCGCCGCTACCAGCCATGCTGCCATCCAGTTCCAGCAGTCCACTGGCCGCGTTCAGCGGAAGCTCGCGGGGAAGCCGGACCCAGAGGTGTACCTGATCGTCGACAAGAACATTGAAGAGTCTCGAGGACTGATGGGCAGTCTCGTATGGAAGGCTCGCAATCAAGGATATGAGGTGAAAGGATGGAACAGCAGCCAACGCCGCCAGCCGAGAAGATGGTGATCTCGGACCTGGTCATCGTCTACTGCGGCTTCAAGATCTACCTGGGCGTGCAAGAGTCCAGAGACAAGTGGAAGATCGTGCTGAAGAACGGACTGGAGCTAGAGGTTCTCCGGACCCAGACAGAGGACGGAAGAGTCATGGAGAGGCCTGTCCCGGCTCCCATCTTCCCGTACCAGGGGCCCTGCGCGCGTCTCCCCATCACCAACTTCAACATCGTCATCGACGTCTCCGAGAATGAACATCTCGTCCCCTTCTACGCCGCCATCACCCGCACCAGCGGGCTGATCATTCCGGGGTTCTGATGTGGGGCCACAACGCCGTCTGTGACCTCGCAGACGAGTACGAGGAGTGTCATGCGTGCCCGATACTGCTCAAGACGAGGACCCAAGTGGTCTTCGGCAGCGGCAGCGTCAAGGCAGACATCCTCATCCTCGGAGAAGCCCCGGGTGAGACCGAGGACAAGGCCGGAGTCCCCTTCGTTGGGAACGCCGGAAAGCTCCTCATGGACCTTCTCCGGAACGCGTGGCCGGAGACAGACGAGATCCTCGACATCGCCAACATCCCAGACGGGGACGATGAAGAGTACTTCGAGAAGATGCGCGACTACCTAGATGACCACGTCTTCTGGTCGAACATCATCCTCTGCTGGCCCGGTGAGGGAAATCGAGACCCCGCCACCAAGGAGATCAAGGCCTGCAAAGACCGTCTCCATCGGCTCATCTACGCCGTTGACCCCATGCTGATCATCGCTGCAGGAAGGGTGTCCGTCACGGCCGTCCTCGGCAAGAAGACCGGCATCGTAGAGAACCGGGGCCGCATCTACGACGTGGGCATCAAGAGCCCATCAACCGGACGCAAGGTCCGCTACCCAATGATGGCCATTCTCCATCCCAGCTACCTGCTGCGGAAGGGGGATCAGTCCCTCGTGGCGGAAGAGGAGGGGAGCACCTTCAACACGCTCGAGGACCTGCGGTACGCCCTCCACCTCATCAATGAACACTACCGTTCCCTCTGGGGGACGGACTTCCCATACCGACCGGAGAACTACAAGACATGAGCACAGACATCCCCCCTGAGATGAAAGAAGCGTTCGCCTCCCTCGTCGAGGCCCAAGAAGAACTCGCAGCCATCATGGAATGGATCGAGGAGAAGCACCCGCACGAGATGCAGCGGGTCGCCGAACTCCGCAAGGAGATCCCAGACCTGAAGGAACAGGTCGTCGACACCATCCGCGCGCACGGCCAGAGCGTGAACTACCTCGGGCACTTCATCAAGGTCACCACCTGGCAGAAGGACAACGTCGACACAGCTGAGCTCCTTCACCGTGCCAAGGAGCGCGGTGACATCGGACAGCTCTTCGAGCTGGGCTTCATCGACTACTCGGTCAACCCGAAGCAGCTCGAGCGGCTCCCCGGAGACCTCCGTGCGGTCTACGGTCAGTTCATCGAGAAGAAGGACCAGACGCCGCGTGTCACGCTGCCGAAGGAACTCAAGGACATCTAGGTGCAGGTCGGGCAAATCGATGTGGAGATCAACGTCGATGAGACCCCCTACATCGACTCCATCCCTATCTACGGAGAAGACCTCGACATGCCAAAAGACGAGATCAAGAAACTGGTCGGAGACGGAAACGGAAAAGTCTCCGTATCCAAGTCTCTAAGCGACAAGTACATGGGTTCCGGGTTCGGGGCCTTCGTCACGGTGTCTCTCACCAGCGACCAGAACTCTGATAGTCTGGACGACGCCTTCGTGATCGCAAATGCCCTCTCCTCTGAGTACGTCGGACAGGCTTACGACGAGGCCGAGAAACTCTTCCGCAAGAAGACGAAGTAGCCTATGGCCGTCGAAGTCTCGCTTGTCCCTCTCATAATCTCGGCTGCGTGCCAGACTGGGGCAATACGCGTCCAGTATTCCGTGCGCTTGGAGACGAGCGACTACTCGGGGAACATCGGAACTGGTGAGATGGACCTCTTCGACGATGAAATCTCGGAGAAGGTCTCCGAGCTCACCAAGTTCATCCAGCAGCGGTTGCAGGTGGACGCTGGGATCTCGAAGGGCGATGAAAATCCGCTGGGCGACACCCCACCCGTCGCCTTCGAAGATGAGGACCCCCTCTGATGGCGAATCCCGAACTCGAACTCATCAGCAACATCGTCAAGAACAACGACTTCAGCAAGGTGCGCAAGCACGGCATCACCACGGAGTTCTTCCGTACCGAAGAGGGGTCCGTCGTCTTCAAGTGGCTGTGGGACTACTTCCACGACCCCGTGACGCGCGGCGAGATCCCTGACAGCAGCCTGCTCCTCCGCAAGTACCCCGACTTCGACTTCTGCCCCAGCCGCAACTCCATCGACGCACTCATCCGTGAGCTCAAGGACACTCACCTGTCCAGCGAGACCGAGCGCGTCCTGGAGGAGATGCTGGGGTTGATGGACGACGGAGAGGACACAGACCTCATCCTCCAGGCCTTCTTCCCGAAGATGCGGGAGCTGATGTTCAAGAAGGGGGAGAACAACGGGCTGATGATGCGTGACGCCTACGCCATGCTGAAGCAGGAGTACGACACAACCAAGGATGCGGACGGCATCACGGGCATTCCGTTCCCCTGGGAGCCGCTGAACAAGGCGACAGGGGGTATGCACTCCGAGCAGTTCATCGTCGTCTACGGCAGACCTAAGAACATGAAAACCTGGGTCGCAATCGACATCGCGGTCTTCGCCTACCTGTGCAACTACCGCGTCTACGTCTTCTCCAAAGAGATGCGACGTGAGGACCTGGCCAGAAGGTCAGCTTCGATTCTGGCAGAGGTAGACTACGCCGACGTCAAGGGGGCCGAGCTCTCCGACGCGGAGGAGGAAGCCTACTTCGACATGCTCGAGAGCCTCTCCATCTGGGAGGACGAGTACGACGAGCGGCACGATACTCGACAGCCCGGCCTCTGCTTCGACAGCGACAAGGGGCGGCGCGAAGCATCCTCTGTTGAGGACGTCATGCTGCGGGCCGAGAAGTACGAGCCCGATCTCGTCATCATCGATGGGTTCTACCTGATGCGCGATGGACGCACGAAGTCGAGGACCATCGACTGGAAGAACATCGGGCACATCTCGCAGGACCTCAAGAACATGGCGCAGTACCTGGAGGTGCCCGTCCTGGGAACCACCCAAGCCAACCGCGCCAATGCCAAGAACCCCACTGACGATCTTGACGACCTGTCCTTTGCTGACAACATCGGGCAGGACGCTGACTTGGCCATGCGGGTCTTCAAGGGCGCGAACCCCACGGGGTTGACCAAGTACGCCATCGCCCTGACCTTCCCTGGCGTCCGCGAAGCCGATCTCAAGCCCTTCCTCATCACCGCCTCTCCTGGCGGCGACTTCTCTCTGCTCAAGAAGAACTTCGACCTCGGAGCCTTCCTGGACTCCAAGAAGTCCTTGGATGCAGAGGAGGACGGAAAGAAGGGTGAGAGCACGAAGGATCCCGACGGTCACGCAGCCGCTGCGAGACTCGGCAAGGCCAAGCGCGGGAAGCGGGGAGGACGTGGGAGAAAGGGCAAGAAGAAGGCTACCAAACCTACAGCGAAACTGAGAGGAAACCTCCGAGCATGAAGAACCCAGTCCTGGAGCTGGCCCAGAAACACATCGCTGGGCTGAAGCCAGGAGCAGGGGACAACTGGACGGGCTACTGCCCGCTCCATGGGGAAGAGCCAGGAAGGTCAACGCCGTCGTTCTCCTTCAACGTCTCTACAGGGCAGTGGTACTGCTTCTCCGAAGGTCGTGGCGGGAGCCTACCGATGTTCCTGCGGGAGGTCGGCAAGAACCGAGACTCCATCGACCTGACGATGCAGCGACTCGACAAGCACCTCGTGAAGGTCGCGAAGAAGAAGTCGCCTGTAGCGAAGGGGGGTTTGTTCAAAACCTCCTACCCTCTCCCAGAAAGGATCCTTGGTCTCTACGAGGCCTGCCCCGTAGGACTGCTCGACGCTGGCTTCGAGGAGCCAATCCTCTGGAGACACGACGTCGGGTACGACGAGGAACGGGGCAGGATCACGTTCCCGCTCCGCGATATCGATGGGACGCTGGCCGGTATCGTTGGTCGTACCAACAACCCCCAGCAGAAGTACAAGGTGTACCGACAGGAACTCATAGATATGGGCTTCCCTCGGTACGAAATCAGCAATCACGACTACGTGTGGCGCTGGGATCAAGTCTATCCCCAGTGCTTCTTCTCGGACGCTCGCCCAGTCATCCCCGTTTGCGAGGGGTTCAAGGCGTGCCTGTGGCTTGTCCAGAACGGCTATGAGAACGCCGTTGCGTTGATGGGGACCAAAATCAGTCCGGTTCAGCGAGTCTTCCTGGAAAGGTTGGGCGGAACTGTAATATGGTGCCTCGACAATGACTACCCTGGACGTGCAGGCACCCGCAAGAATGGGTATAAGGTCAATGGGATCAGGCAGTTAGTCCTGAACTATCCCGAGGGTGCCAAGCAGCCCGATGACCTTGAGCCAGACGAGCTGCATCAAGCAATGAAAACAAGTCTCGGACTCGCCCGCTGGGCGAGGAGACGGAGCTAGGAAAAATCACAATGACGAAAGCTATGTCGCTCCGGCGCAGTGTCGCCGGTGAGCGGAAGAAGAAGGGTGGGAAAGGATGGGGCGGTTCTTGGCGCGACCGGCTCGATGTCCCCAAGGCCGACGGGACTGACATCCTGTTGTGCCCCGGTGAGTACGAAGACGAGCGGCCCGACTCCATCAAGGACAACGGCGGAGAACCGCCAATCCACCCGTACCATGTCCACCCGTGTCACACGATCAAGGACAAGAACCTGTTCCGCAAGCTGCGGTGCAGGGGTGGGTACGAAGAGAGCACGGACTGCATCTGCTGCTACAAGAAGAACGCTGGGGACAAGCGGATCAGCCCCAAGCGGGACGTCTACTCCCTGAACGCCCTGCACCTGGCCCTCTACCAGAAGTCCCCCCTCCTGGACGCGAAGGGCAAGCCACGCCGGTTCGAGCACGATGACCCGGAAGGCGGGTTCAAGCGCGGCGACAAGATCCTGTCCTGGCAGCAGATCACGCGCGCTCGGGACAAGAAGGAGGCCCTCCAGGAACTCGACGACCGCCTCGAGGACAAGACCCTCACGATGTACCGCAAGAAGTACATCGAGGTCGGGTCCGCACACCTCCAGAATCTCATGGTCATCGATGACATGGCACGCAGTCGCTGCTCCTGCGGAGGTTCCCTGGAGCCCGTCTCGTTCTTCTGCGAGAAGTGCGAGGATGAGCTGTGCAACGTCGAGGACGCGAACATGACGCCCGAAGAGCGCGACGAGTACGCTCTCGAACGTCAGCGTTGCACCAACTGCGGCCACTTCGGGTTCCCGGACCAGGAGTATGTCTGCGACGAGTGCGACGAGGCCGACCCCCTCACGGCGTTCGATGTCGTGGCCACCGTCCGCAAGACCGGAGAGGGCACCGCCTCGACAATCACTGTCGAGAAGGTCATCCCGGTCTACGAGTACGAGTTCCCCGATGGAACCGGACTGGTGGAGTTCGACGAGGACGGAGACTGGATCGAGGATGCGGACGGCAATCCGGTATTCGAGGAGGGCGTCGCGAAGCTCCGCGACAACCAGCTCGACTTCGACAAGGTCCACCAGCCTCTCGACAACGACTACGTGGCCAATCTCCTGAACTGCGACAACCCCTATGGGAGCAGTGAGAGCGGAGCACGCAAGTACGGGAAGAGCGGAAGCCGTTTCCGTTCTGGTGACGACGACAGCGACGACGACGACGACAGCAAGCCCAGCAAGTCCTCCCGCAAGGGTGGGGCTCGCCGGCGCGGCCGTCGGTAGTCATCTGGCGGGCGGGGTATCCCTCGCCCGCCATCGCTTATCTACCAAGGAGAAAACGTGGCTAAGAGGTACACGTACGTCAGAACTCCCGACCCTGTGTATGTCACTACCGAGAAAGAAG
>Ga0307377_10006402_pt1 | contig 12328 bp, 29 predicted proteins | sample TR3MG_FD_202535 | JGI IMG/M metagenome (GOLD analysis project Ga0307377, IMG submission 202535) | Soil microbial communities from Risofladan, Vaasa, Finland - TR-3 | ecosystem: Environmental > Terrestrial > Soil > Coastal area > Acid sulfate soil | place: Finland: Risofladan, Vaasa | collected...
TCCCCGTCCTACCCTCATTGCTTTTATACCGCTCTACGTCCATAACGGCCATATCTCCAGCCTCAATAGTAATAACAATCTTCTTAACGGGATTTTTATCTTCTTCGCCATCCTTAAAGAAAACCTGATCCCATGTCAAAAGCTTTAACTGCTCACCTTCTGGATGCAATTTAAAAGTAATCATGCTAATTCCTCTTCTCTATCTCATTCTTAGTCTTATAACAATACCCACAACGAGTCAATACCTTTATACCCTCATCCGTCTCAACATGCGTAATTATCCACTTGTGCTCTTTAACCTCCTCTCCCATATAATTAGTCCCACAATCTTTACATTTAGAACAAGGAGGAGGCGAATCACTACCAAAAGCTTCACATTTACCACATTTACACTGCCAATGTCTCATGTTGTACTCCTTCTATTTTATCCATTTATCTGCCCGTGCTTTAAGTTTTTCAACCATCACAACCTTTAAGAATATTATGTAACATAACCAAGCTAAAGGTCCACACAAAATAGATAATGTTAGGAACTTGACGGTATTAAGTTCTGATGCCTTGCGCTTTTCGCAACTTGTGGCTATCCATGTTTCGACCCCAATTATAGTCCAAATGAATATAATTACTGCCAAAAATATCATCATTGCTGTTATTAAGGTTATCATTGAGCTACCCCTTGCCAATGTCTCATGTAATACCTCCTATTGCACTATTTCAATAGTATCTCTTTCCCAAAAATCGTCACCCTCTTCTCCACAACCAGCAATCTTCCCATCCTGTAAATTCACAAATGACTTAACTAAAGCATTACTATGACAAGATAAAACCATATACATAAGGTCGAACTTCCCATTGCTTATATCATCAATAAAACAAAACTTAGTTCCCGGTTTGTCTATTATGTCTTTAAGCTTCATGCCATAAGCTTCATGACATATATCCTTGTGAAATTGATACGTACTCTTAAAATGCTTTAATTCATCATTGTTCCCAAATAACCAAACAAAATAAGGATCTGCTAACTTTGCCATTGCTATCGCCTCTTCTTCTGTCGGAAAATGCTCCAAACCTAACTTCTTCCACCTCTGAGTCATATTCCCCACAAAGCGATAGCAAACCCTATACGAATCATTATTCTCAAATGCCGCCTTTAACTTCTCAGCCCAACGAGATTCGTTATACGCCCATCCCCTTAATGCATCAGCCGCTACCTGTAATCTGTCATTATTTACCATCTTTTCCATATCTATAAATCCTACCAATTTCGGCTTTTCAACTATTCTCCCCGTATTTAATACCCTGTCCCTCTTCGCTTCATTATGCTCAGGAATACGATCATCATAAGCTGTCCTTGCCTTAGATTTTAAAGATAATACTAAATTGTCAATCTCATACTCCTCAGACCATATCGTAGGAGCGTGTTCGTGTTCGGTTGTGTCATAATAATCCACCACACACTTTACCGTATCCCCAGCTAATGATATAATCCTAATCCCAGCAATTCTATCTTTATGCGGAGAGTCTATCTTAATGGCATCCCATGTCACATAATGCTCAGTAGATACATTGGCATGTAATTCAAGACTGTCATCAGGTTCTAAATATGAGCCGCCTATAATCATTCTTTGTTACCCAAATGCCTGTATACCCAATTCTGATACTTCATAACTATATCCCACATCCATCCATTACGTATCTCAAATAAAGCCCAAAAAGATAAATAAATGAACATTGCACCTAACCCAACTAAACTAATCATATCTATGGTTTGTATATTCATAAGTTTATTATACACAAACAGAGGAGTTTTTACAACAAATATCGAACTAATTAATATGAAACTCTATAAAATAGCCCAAAACCCAAATATCGCAATAGACCCCTATACCCAAATACCATACGCAATAGAAATCTTTATCCAAAAGTTTTTTAAACCCGAAGACCAAAATGATGCCACAATGTTCGCTAAAAAAGGCATGACAGGAGACTGGGTTGCTAATCCATTATATAATCACTTGATGCATAAACTCGACGAAAGCTATAAAAAGAACCGCAAACATACAAAAGCATATGATTACCGAAGAGAACAGGATGTCATCGAAAGAAGAACCCGACAATTAGGACAATTAATCCAAAATCTCGGATATGAACTAAATACCCCCAAAATGCAACTTAGACAAAAACGTAAAGAAGAACGAGAACTTAAACGAAAATTACAAGAACAACAAGAACAACAAGAACAACCAGAACAACCTATTAGTAAATCCTTCAACTGGTACAAATTGTCACACCAAAAATCTATAGCTTAAAAAAATTTGGTGGTAAAAAATTTATGGTGGTAAAAAATTTTCTGTGGTAAAATTTATGGGTACCCTAATGTCTAAAAGCGAAATTGATTTTTTTGTATAAAAAAATACCCCAAGCGAACCCAAAAGCTCGTCAAACTAGTCGGCAGTGGGACCCTATTTACCAAATCGGTTTTTCCTCCGAATGCCATTAGCCTAGGCCAAACCTGTTTTTCGCACTTATGAGAATACTTATTACAATTCTAGAGTAGGACATTATACCATGCCTAAACAAAAAGGGCGCATGGTTTCCTTTCCAACCACACGCCCTTGTATATACTCTACGATACTCTATACGCTGTCCTACCCTACAGACCTATGCCTTACCCTTACTTACCCTTACTTGCCCTGCTTGTCTGCCTTAGCCTCCATGTACGCCCTCTTGCCCTTCTCAGCCTTCCTCTTAAGCTCTACTACCTGCGCCTTGTCTTCCTTGACCGGCTTGGGTTGGGGCTTAGGGGCTTGCGTCTTCTTCCACTCGGACTTAGGGCAGTACTTCCATTCGCCGCCCTTGACCATCGTATTCGCCACATCATCCTTTACCCTGCGAATCTCCTGTGTTTCTCCTGCGCCCTTCTTTACTGTCTTCATACTTATTCCTCCACTTCTACGTCTGCCTGCTTATCCTACTCCATTTCGGTTAAGCTTGAGACTCCATGTGTTTATTATGCAGATACTATACTACATTCTTATCATTTGTCAAGTTCTTTCTGTTTTTAGTTTGCCACCGTAGGATATTTGCCGTAGCGTTTAATGAATAGCATGAGCCATATCGTCCAAAGGGTAGCATGATTAGTCCTGTTACTCCGTCAATGATTTCTGAAACGCATTGCCACATTTGCATTCTAAATGGAGCGGGGGCACGTTTAGGACAATGATTGTTATACATTCTACTCCTCTTTGGTTAAGCGTCTGACTCCCTGTTTAATTATGCTACTATACGTATTTTTAGGGGAATGTCAAGATATTTCTTTTATGATACGGGTTTTAGAGGCAAGGCGTTCTCTCTTATGGGTCTTGCGCTTTTCATATGGACGAAGATGTTTTGCCCATTGAGTTGAGGCAACATAGGTATCTCTCATCATTCTACTCCTCTTTGGTTGCTTTCGTTAAATCTCTTTGAACAACTCAAACACCTGTCTTATTGCGGGGTTATTGTCTTCGGTTTCTTCGTTACAGAGAAGATCGTGGTTATCCATGCAGAAGTTATAGAATGCCCTTTCTTCTGTAGTTAGGGTTCTTTGTGCGCCTGTCGTATTGATTGCGTCGTATGCTTGAAACATGCTTAGTCTCATTTGGTCTTTCCTCCATTGTTTAAGCATAGGCTAGCATAAGATTATAGATATGTCAAGCATTAAACGGAGCTTGCGCCAAGATTTCTGCCTCCCTGTATGTGTCAACTGTATTCTTTAGGAACGATTCGGCCCATACTCTAGGAGTTTTCAGGATAACGAGAGTATTTGTGATAGGCGACCAATGAGCGACTTCTACTCCAGATTTGTTTGAGAAGTAAACCCCTAATTCCTGGATGATGTAGGGTTTCATTTCATGTGTCCAATAGTCTCTTTTGTAATGGACTGTGCGGAATGATCTTTCGACTTCTACTCCTCTTTTGGTTAGGATGTCTTTTGCATTACCCCAAGCAGGCACGTTTTCAATATAAGTATCGCCGTAGAGAGTTATTTCTTCTTCATTCATTGGTCTTCTCCTATTGTTTCGCATAGGTTATCAGAAGATTAGGGGAATGTCAAGCGGAAAATACAAAATCCATAGGAGTTTCGACGCAATAACCCCATTCTGAAAGCGTTGTAAGAAGTTCGTTATATCGCTTTTCGGTTCCTATTACACAAGTTCCTATTGCCCGTATCATTAAATCCTTATCCTTTAGCGTTTTTCCTTCAAGTCCTGTTCTTTTGAATGTTTTTGGTAATGAGACTAGGGATACGGTGTCTTTCTCCCATGCTTTATTCCATCTATCCAACAGACTCATGTTCCTACTCCTCTTTGGTAAATCGTTTCGGGGCGGGGTATTTGATCTACCCCACCCCTTCTAATCCTTACGCTCTTTGGGAAAGTATGTTCTGTATTGCGCTCAGGGTTATCAATACGGCCTTGCGATAGTCTGAATCTGAGATGCCTAACAATTCTGCTTCTGTCTGTCTATGGTGTGGCTGTTCTACTCCTCTTACGTTAGTCCTTGCTATCTGACTTGCTTTGATTCTTGTGATGTTTTTGCTCATTGGTCTTTCCTCCATTGTTTAAGCAAGACTATATCATATTGCGGGGATAAGTCAAGAATAATCTACGTCTACGCTGTCAACTCTCTTTTTATTCCTGATAGATGCCATTTGATTTTGTGGTCGTTCTTTAATGCTGTCAGATGAAGGATGATTCTACCGATTGAACTCTTAACTAGGTTTAATTGCGTCTTATGGCTCATGGTCTGTTCCTCCATTATTGCCGTCACTTTAGCACATACGGAGATTGCTGTCAACACAATTCGGAAATTATTTTCAGTGGTTCTACTCCTGTTTGGTTAAGGTAGAACAGGAAAGGGACAAAAAAGAAGCGGGGTAAAACTTGTCTACCCCGCTTCTATCTAAATCTTATGCTTCGATGTGTAACAAGCCGTTCTTCTTGCTGATTAGGAGGGGTTGTCTGCTTGCCATTCCTATCAGGCGTACATTCTTCAGTATCCATCCCGCATCATTCATACAAGCCTTGAGAGTGAAGTTCCCCTTGTGTTCCATGCGATAGGTTCTCAAAGCTGTCACCGCCGAAATGATCCCCACCTTCGCCGCTTCTACTATCACTGACTTCTCCTTGCGACTAATCATAAGTCTTTCCTCCATTGTTTCCTGCGATAGTAACACACATAATAGTTGCCTGTCAAGCACATTCGATAACTATTTTCCTCCTATCTTTTAACTCAGCATGATTTGGGCGTATATCAAACCTTGATTTACTTTATTTGCGTCCCATTCCTCCCCTTTAACGTCCAATGCTTGTTCTGCTATATTGTCTATGAACGTGTCGGGGTCAGGTTCGTCTTGTGCTCTCTCGGCGTTAATGTGTTCTATGCAGTGTTTATAGATAGCGTCGAATCGTTTGGCTTTTTCCTTGTCGGTGTATTCGCTAAGAAACTTCATGGTTTAGTCCTCCATTGTTATTGTTTATGCGTAGACATTAACAGGTTTCAGATTAAATGCAAGCTAAATCGTAAAAAATCTTTCAGTGTGCTACTCCTCTTTGGTATAAGTTGGCCAAAGAGGAGTAGGAGAGACGGGGGCAAAAAATAAGGCCGCTGACACAAGACTCATCGGGGTCAAGGGTTTTGAGTTCCCGACAAGTTACCCTCTTGTATCAGCGGCACATCTATTGTTCGTATTTTATAAACTGTTGAAGATTTGCCCCATATGCCACAACATTTACATTTTTTGCCTGTCCTAGTGAAGCCTCTTGTTCCCCAACTCACAAACTTCCACTCATGTTTGCCAAAGAAGCATTTGAGTTTTTGGAACATTCCTACTCCTCTTTTGTATTGTTGGCGCATACTTTAGCATACATTCAGTGTGATGTCAAGCGGAATCTTACAGGGGTATTGCTTCCGTCTTAATCCCTGCCACTCTGCAAATCTTATGAATATATCTTATGGCTTGGCTTGTGGGGTCTTTGGTTGTCATAGGTAAGCGGAAGTAGAAGTTAAGCTCCCAACAGCCCCACTCAATATGCTGATCTACTTTTACTTTACTGCCGTTTTCTTTGGTATAGCCGCCCTTATGAATTGCTGGTTCAAACGTGCCGCCGCTTTTACGCCCTCCGTCCCAGTATCCGCCGATGGGTTTTGGGAATGTTACCTTGATTGATTGCAGTGGTCTTTGCTTCATTCTCCTACTCCTCTTTGGTTAAACGGTCTTTTCTTATTCTTGACGCAACACTAGCATAATTAGTATTCGCTGTCAAGCTCAAAGTTTAGTAATCATCGGGAAGCAATACTGTCGTAACGCTTCTGTCCCATTCCGTAATAATCCAAATCTTCACGCCTGTCTTGAGACTGTATGCACTCAGGAGCCGATCTTCTTTGCCCTTCATTATCCCTTCGTTGTTGGCTTGACGGTCATCTTCTGTCAGGTCGCCCCAATCACCTTGAACATGGCGGTCAATGAACTCACTTGCTGATTGTCCTGCCTCTTGCAACTTTTCTAATGCGGCTGGGGTTGCTACTACTTGTCCTAGTTTGAATTTCATTTGGTCTTTCCTCCATTGTTTATGCGTAAGGTTAGCAGATATTCAGTGTAATGTCAAGCTTTTTTATTAGGTCTCAAACGATTTTCGTAATATATGAGTTCTGTAAGGATTGACATCTGCTCTTTTGCCAGTTTCTTTTTCTTAGGAGTTATTATGATTGTTGCCATATCTTCCTCTATTCTCTACGCATAGGTTGCCATCATTCAGTGTGCAAGTCAAGAACATTCGCAGATTATTTCATGGGTGTCCTACTCCACTTTTGTAAGGTTTAACCAATATAGAGTAGGAGCGATGGGAGCAAAAAAAGAAAAACCCCACCTGTACTAGATGGGGCTTTCTGGTTTTCGTTTTTCGTTTAAGCGTTTACGGGTGCAAAAGCCGCTTCCACAGCTCTTTCCTTTTCGTCTTGTGACATTCTTTCGACAACTCTGTATTCATCGCCGTTCATTCTCAGGGCAAGGATGGATGAGAACTTATAAGAACGTGCGACAACTTCATTCCCCTTCTCAATCCCTACCGCCGCTTGTGTCTTTGAGGCGGGCGCAACGTAGATATTGAGCAATGACTTTTCAACGGGTTTGCCCTTAAAGAAGTAAGAACATTCCCCGCCCTTTTCAACCTTTGCCCAAAAGTACGTTTCGGTTTCATCAGCGTTTACAAGGATGCAACGGTGATCTACAGACTTCAAACCGTTTGTGCGCCCTTGTGATTCAAACGTGCGCTCTTTGCCATCCTTTTCCAACTTGTTATTGACGCTTGTTCCGTAGTCAAAGCCAAGAACAAACTTGGTTCCGACACTACGCTTGACTGCACCGACATACGGATTACTTTTACCGCCTGCAAGTTTCGGTACAGTTTCGGTATCTGCTGTAACAAAAGTTGAGCCTGTTTTTGCGCCGACTGTATTCTTGACCGCTTCTACTAACTCCGCTTGTGTGACATACTTGGTCATGTGTACCTCCGTTTAATGGTTTTTAATCGTTATGCGTACAAGTTACCACACTACATGGCTTCTGTCAACAACATAATTCAAAAATCTTTCATGGGATTAAATCAGGCGGAACGATACCATAATGATCATTCAGTGTCAAGCAAAAAGAATAATTTTCTTTTTGATACAAGCTAATTCTTTATTTATTTTTGAGGCTTACAAATGTGGAGTAGGAGAGACAGGGGCAAAAAACAATTAGGGCGTGGGGAGGCGAGGAACATTCAGTGGCATAAGAGGGGGTAAGAGGAACTACGGCAGACTACGGCAGACTACGGCAGACTACGGCAGACTACGGCAGACTACGGCAGACTACGATTCCTACTCCACTTTGGTATTGGTAGAGTGTTGCATATGAAGGATGTGGTTTGCTACGAATCTTTCATAATGCGCTTCTGGATCTTCTTGCATGGCGAACTTAAACTTCTTGCCACAGCCACAGGGACACAGAGCGTACTTATCATCAGGTATGGCATCAATCCAAGCGTCATTAGGGTGTTGCACGTTAGATTCTCTTGGCTCTTTTCCTTGCGGGTATAACGTATAGGCATTAGCGTCTTGTAGGACTTGTCTCAGGGTTTTCAAATTTGGCTCAGGATTACCTACTACTACTATGACTTTCTTATCCACGTTCTACTCCACATTGGTTAAAATTGGTCGGATGGGGTATGTCAAAGGATACCCCACCCGAAACGACTTACTACTCTTTGACTATGATGACATTCTCAGGACTGACAACTGTTGCGATAAAGTGTGTTGAATCCTTATAGACTACAATACGCTTGCTTGCCACATCTTTATCAAAATCCGGATATGCTTTTTCTGCTTCGTACTGTTTGTTAATAGCACCGCCCGCGAAAGTAATACCGCCTTTGCAATAAATGTTCTTCTTCAGTTTGACTGTCATTGGTCTTTCCTCCTTTTTGATTGTTTATGCGTTAAGATTAGCAAATTGTTTTAGGAATGTCAAGCTAAAAGAACTATTTTTCTAGTGCTGTTCTAAGATACTCACTTATTGTTCTGCAAGTGTCTCCTGTATATGTATCTTTGCTCTTTGATTCTCCACTTATTTTTTCAAAACTAAACAAAATTTCATAAACCGCTTCAATCTTCTCATGCATCAGTTTAATGAGTAGTGCCTTGTCGTTAGCATTTAACCCACCACTTAGGGCATAAGTTACCGCCAACAACAAATCGCTTCGGGTCATTCCTTTATGAACGTAAGCCATGTTCTACTCCTCTTTGGTAAATCGGTTAATCTCCTACTTCATCGCCGTAATTTCGTGCAATGTCAACACACATTCTGATAAGTTCTTTACGGGCAACTCTCTCATTGTTTCCCATATCTTGTGCTTCAAAGTCGTCGAAGTTCATATTATCTTCGCAATCTTTAAGGTCAGCCAATGTGTTCTCAAATCTGCAATAACTCATATTAGCCATAGGTTCCTCCATTGTTTATGCGTTTACTTTAGCATATTGGTAGTATAAGTCAAGCATAAATTGCAATAAGTTCTTTGAGTTCTTTATTCCATTGCTTAATAAGTTTCTGTTGTTTATGATATGCTTTTTGACTTACTTCGCCGATTGAATATCCTGTTACATAAATTTTATCATACACATTCCAAATCTTACCCGCCATACCAAATGTAGAGATAATGCGCCACTCACTCATTTCGCCATCGCCACGACAAAAATTATCAATGTCATAAATTACAGTATGGTCTTTATGAATACCAGTAATTTTGCTACCTAACCAAGCCATCAAAGCATATCTCTGTAATTTATTTAGTTTCATATTCCCTCCATTATTTACGCATACTGTATCATCATTCAGTGTATATGTCAAGGGGTATTTACAATAAATTTTGTCAGGTCATGGTGGGTGTAGGTGACATATCCTTTTTTATCAGGGCAGGGTTTTTCTTCGATGATTGTACCGCCTGCTTCAACTCTCATATGGTCAGGGATATTGACTACTCTTGCACTCATTTTCTTAGCAACATAGAGTGCTTGACCGAGACTTTTATATATTTTGGTGCAATCCTTGAACGAGCCAAACATTGCAAAGTTTCTAAAGTATCCATCTTTGCAAAGTCTTTTGGTATTTTCTTTTTCGATTATTAGGATCATGGGAATACTCTATCACATTCAGTGAGAAAGTCAAGGATTATTTTGGCAATGCGGGAAAGACAATCGGTATGAACAAAGGCTCTACTACTTCTTGCTCATCCATAAATTGACCTTCTGCTATATACATCATTCCATTAGAACACTTACGGACTTTAAGGCGCATCCATTCTTTTTGACAAGGCTTACCACAACTGATTTTACCATACCTATAACCGTAAAACCAATAGTCGCCGGTTGTTTTAGGAAATTCTTTTGACCATTTAGTTTTCATATACGCACCTTAACATCATTCCGTGTATATGTCAAGGATTATTTCCACCAAGATTCGTTCTTGCTATATATTACGAGCTCTTTCATGTTCTACTCCTCTTTGGTTAAGCGGCATGGGGAATATAGAAGGGGAATATAGAATCCCCTTTTCAATCGGGTCGGGTTGATTTTTAGAGCAATTACCATATTCCCATTCAGTCGGCATTTCAAAGTTTTCGTCGTTGATATCACCTAGAACTATAGCATCTTTACAACCGCATCCTTTTACTGTCCCATCAGGTTTTATCATTATATCTTCGCATATACAGCCTTCTTTGCCATCCTTACATCTGCCTGCCTTAATGAGATGTTCTGAGGTATTGCGTATTTCTCTGCGGTCGTTATCTCTAATACCTGTTTTTCTAAACGCTTCTATCACTTTTGGGTCTATAGGGTCGTGAAATTCGTCAAGGCTTAAAGCAACTCCTAGAACGCCTCTTTTAGCTAAGGAGGCAAGTGTCAGGGATGTTTGGGTTTGACTGCCATTTGTAGCAAGCCATACATCTTCAGAATGCCCTAATGCTTCTCCTATAATCTGCCAAAACTGAGGATGTAATGTTGGTTCCCCGCCGCCTATTGTAATCATTTCTTCGTATTTGAGGGCGTTTCTAAAGGTTTCAATAGACATATCTTGACCTTTTGCTTTAGAATCCATACCACAGTGTTTGCAATGAAAGTTACATTTGTTTGTTATCTGTAAGTAGATTTTGTTACCCTTCCTTTCTCGATGATTTAAGAATAACTTATCATACTATCGTTTAGGTGTCAAGTGATATTTTCTAGTAGATGATGGCAGAAATTCCGTTTTGGATAAAGCTCATTCTACTCCTCTTTGGTTTCTTTGGTTTCTTTGGTATGTCAAGCCTTATTTTCTTCTAATTGTTTAATGAAGTCCTTGAGGGTAATCTTTTTAACCACTACTTCCCTTATGGTGTGTTCTATGCGGCTGACTATCTTTTGGGCTTCGGGAGAGATATGCGAGTTGTTTTCCATAGCGGGTCATCCTTTTTCTTGTCAATTTATTAAATCAAACCATACGTCGAGTTACCTATCTGAACAAGACTATCCTCAATATCCTTGCTCAAATCCTCTATATTAGATACATATATGGCATTGCGAATAAACGCCAATACATCCTGACTTACAGGGGAATTGTAAGACTTCAAAGCCCTTGTAATGGTTATGAGTTCACCCTTTGTAAGTCTATCCAGCGTAAGAGTATAACCTTCCCCGCCCTGATCTGTTTTCTGTTTCTTTATCTTGTGCATTTGGTTCCTCCATTGTTTACGCATAGCTTAACACATTATTAAGTATATGTCAAGCTATTTCTTTCTCTATGATACGTTTCTTTTCGTTCTCCGCCTGCTCCTTTGTACTAAACTCTATTCCCCTACGAACAAAATTGATAAGCACTTGAAACTTGCCGCCTTCTGTTTGGGTTACTCTTATGTCTCTCATTGGTCGTCCTCCATTATATTGAGAGCTTGACATAATCAATCCTCCATTATTTACGCATACCTTAAACTATTTTTAGTAATATAGCAAGAACTATTTTGAATTATTTTTGGGTTAGATTCCTGTCCTACTCCACTTTGGTTAAACATGACAATTATGGAGTAGAACCGTCGCTCACGAACACAAACACGAACACGAACACAAACACGAACACAAACACGAACACGAACACGAACACGAACACGAACACGAACACGAACACGAAAAGAAAAAGCTCCCGATTTCTCAGGAGCTTTAAGGGATATGTCAACTGCTTTTTTAGGAGCTTTTAGTTGACTAGGATTAGGTGAATTGAGTTATTTCGGCATAGTAACCCACCATGTAGAGCGTGTATTGTTATATGTGGGCAACTTACCAAAGAATCCACGGCAAAGCATATCGTTCAGTTTTATGAAACGATCACTTACGTTTATAGGATGATCTTCAATGTTAAGAAATTCATCCCACCGAAAACAAATCTCAAACCGCACCATGTCTTTTTGAGACTCAACCCTGCCCATAACTTCTGTATGTTTGGTTTCGGCGTTTTGGTTCCTCCATTGTTGCGTAGAGTCTAGCAGGTCTTGGGTCTTCTGTCAAGCGTATTGTTTAAGTTCTGACAGGGTTTCTTCGACGGCTTCCAACGTTTGCGCTTTTACTATGTTGTCATGCCCGCCTTCCTTTTTAAACTTTGAAACTGTGTCAAAAATGGAAAGTCGAAGGTCATTGATTGAAGCAAATACCTCACCGTTAATTCTCTTTAGTCTTATCATGTTAGCCATTGGTTCCTCCATTGTTTATGCGTAGACTTTAA
>Ga0307377_10006403_pt1 | contig 12327 bp, 9 predicted proteins | sample TR3MG_FD_202535 | JGI IMG/M metagenome (GOLD analysis project Ga0307377, IMG submission 202535) | Soil microbial communities from Risofladan, Vaasa, Finland - TR-3 | ecosystem: Environmental > Terrestrial > Soil > Coastal area > Acid sulfate soil | place: Finland: Risofladan, Vaasa | collected...
CCACGAGACGTTCGAGCTCGACGGCGGCCTCACTCACTTCCTCGAGGGCCGCATGGACGCCAGCTTCGGCACCACTCCACTTGCCATGAGCAAGTCCATACGCCTGATGGAGACCGGCCTGGTGAACACCGAGCAGATCATCTCCCATCGCTTCCCCCTCACCGCGATGCACGAGGCCATCGAGATCATGGCCGCCCCGAACCGCACGAAGATCGTCATCAATCCGTAGCGAGCGGCCGGTCGAGCTTCAGTCGGGCCGCGCTCCGCCCTCGGTCTCTCGTGCACGCGCGACGACGCTCGGGGTCCAGCTCACGCCCATCTGCCTGAGCGCGAGGAGAGCGGCTCCGGTGGCCGGCCGAATCGCCGGAAGAACGGCGCGCATCTCAGGCGCGACCTGCGATAGCCGCTGGCACATTCGCTCCCACCACAGGCGCGAGCCCCGGGCGACGCTGCCGACAGCGATGACGGGCAAGGGCTGATCGCCGAGATCCAGCTCCGCCATGACATCGAGAGCGACGTCCGCCAGCTCGTCCGCCGCCCGCCCCAGGCACCGAGCCGCAACTCGGTCCCCCCCCTCTGCTTCTGCATCCACCACCCGGGAGAGAGCGGCGATCTCTCGCCTCGTGATGCCCTCCACGTACACCCTCTGAAACACCCCGCGCAGTCCCTCCCGCTCCATCGCCCGCGGAATCGCTTCCGCAAGACTCGTCCGGCGGGCCTCCGTCCAATCGGATGAGGCCGCGGCGCGAAGCGCGAGCAGACCGATGGCGTAAGCGCTGCCGTAGTCGTTCAGTATCGGGCCCAGGCCTCCGAAGTGAAGGTCGCGCCCATCGGGGCTGCGGCCGTGCACGAAGGAGCCCGTTCCCGCAAGCACGATGAGGCCCCATTCCTCTTGCGCCGACGCAAAGGCGCTGTCCACCTCGCTGGCCGGCAGATGGTGTGCGAGCCGGTTGGCGGCCGTGACGGCCTCACGCGGTGCCCCTTCGGGCAGATTCCCGGCTGCCCAGACCTCAGCCCCTTGGACGCGGGAGAGGGCCGCGGCAATGGCTTCCGAATAGGAGTCGGCGATCACCGCCGGCGGATCGTAGTAGATGTGCGTCGGCCCGCCTCGGCCCCAGCCGACGACCGCGCCGGCCTCGTCCAGCACCGCCGCATCGCACTTGGAGCCACCGCCATCTATCCCGAGCGCGTATCGCTGCATGTTAGACGCAATGCTCAGGCAGAGCTGTCCTCATCCGACGACGCCAAGCTGGGCTGTCCCGTGCTCGACACCACCTCGCGCCAGAACGCCCCCTCCGTCCCCACCCGGCGTTCCACCGCCACCACCAGCGGCAGGGGAACCATGACATAGTGTGTCTGCCACTGGGTGATCATGAACCCGGTATAGCCGGCAAGCGCGCTGTCCACCGCCAGGTCCCCCAGGCGCTCGGCATGGATGATGTCCTCGGCCGAGGGCGGGACCGCTCGGATCAGGTACCCTGGTTGGTTCACCACCACGTGCCCCGTGAACACCGCCGGCCGCACGAACTCCGCCCGCAGCGCGTCCCGCAGCCATTTCAGCGCGGCGTCGTGCAGGTCCCGCCGCTCGTACCATGGGTCCCGCAGCATCGTCGTCGAGGGCTTCGGCAACTCGATGAGCTTCTCGCCCACCAATCGCTTTCCAAGGCTCGACAGCGCCCCTTCCGCCATGACGACCAGGGCGCAGCCCGCCTCCCGTGTCTGCTTGGCGATGTAGGCCACCGTCTTCCACGGATCGAACGCCTCCTCACGGATCAGCACCAGGTCCGCCTTCCCGCTCGCCAGCGCAGCGCCCGCGGTGACGAACCCTGCATCCGCCCCGAACAGCTCCACGAGCATCACTCGTCGGTTCGCCTTCGCGTCCGTGTGCAGCACGTTCAGGATCCGCGCCGCCTCCGCCAGCGCCGTCCCGTGGCCGAGGGAGTGCCGCGCCCACCCGATGTCGTTGTCCATCGTCTTGGGGATCCCCACCACCGAAACGTCCAACCCCTTGGGATGCTCCCGCAGCACCTCCCACAGCCGCTTCGCCCCCTGCATTCCCCCGTCGCCACCGATCACGTACACGATGTCGAGGTCGGCTGCGATCACGTTCTCCGCCGCCTGGTGCACCAGATCCCCGGCGGAGAAATCATAGCGCGAGAGCCCGAGCTGGCAGCCGGCCGTGTCCCGCCACCCGGCCGTATCCGCCAACGTCAGCTCCATCGGCCCCGGCACCGCCGCCGCCGGCCACGGCTGGCGGGCCATGAGCCCCTCGAACCCGTTCAGGAACCCCAAGAGGCGCCCCGTGCAGGCCGGCCTCTGTCCCTGGCGGCCCCGCTGCTCCCACCGCTCCACCGACGCCTCAACATAGCGCGTATGCCGGCGCACGATGGCGTGAATCACCGCGTTCGTCCCCGGCGCCGTGCCGCCGACCGCCACGATCGCCGCCCGCACCGTACACGGATCGAGCCGCAGCAGCTCCCGCGGTCCCGCCTCCAGGAAGCCCGGATAGAGCCCCCGCTCCACCAGCGGCCGGAGCACCTCCTCCTCCTCCGTCACCAGTTTTCGACTCTCTGGTGTCCGGTAGGGGCCTATGGTCTCCGTCGGCAGGGGATTGGCGAACCCGGCGTCCTCGTCGATCAGCTCCGGCGTCGTCTCCCGAAGAAGTTCGTCCGGGCCGATCTCGGGATCCACCCACACCTTCTCGACATAGCTGTGCTCGGATTCGAAGCTCGACGGATCGTCTCGATACTGCATTCCCTGCATCACCATGACCCTTCTCACCCGCAAGGGGTACGATAGCCGAGGCTTCACATGTGCTCTTGCGCAGTGCCCTCTTCCGCCACCCCCAACTGCCTCCTGCCCCTCGGGCGGCCGATCGATCAGACGCCGCCCCCTGAAGTCTCGCCTTGCTCAGTGGAAGTGCACTCGACCGCCGATAGACAACCCGGTCACGGGCATCGCCCAGCCATCCTCACGAGCCTTCGGACCCCTCCGCATACCGCTCCTTCCACAGGCTCGGATCGTAGGGCGCAGACCGTCCCGGGCAGTCGTCCCTGGGGCACAGCTGGCAGCTGGCGAAGCTCCGCTCCGTCGGGAAGTAGATGCCGGAGATGGACTTCATCGGGAGCATGAGGAAGCTGTCCGTCAACCGCACCCCGATCTCGGCCTCCACGTCGCCGAACACCGAGAAAAGCTGCGTCTGCTGGGTGATGGGCCAGTCCCCCAGCGAGCCCGGAGACATGGAGGAAAGCTTCCCCGGTCGATACCTCTCCTCGATCCGCTCCCGCACCCGCGCGCTCGCCGCCCGCAGCGCCATCACGCGGAGCTCGTCGAGCCAGTACTGGCGAAGCGAGTCGCCGGTCATGCCGGCGATGTCATCCAGCTCGCCTCCGCAGGTGGCGATGAAGGGGAAGACGCGGTGCACCCCGTCGAGGTTCACCGCGAGCACGCGGCTCGTGAACACAACATTTGCCAACTCAACCGTATCGCGCCCCCGCTTCCCCACATAGCACACGTCGTAGATCGCCTTCGCCTTCACGCCTTCGCCGGCGCGGGCGAGCAACTGCTCGACATCGGCCGCATCGGGGCCCCCTGGGGGCACCCGAAGTCGCCGCAGCACCTCTCCCAGGTCGAACTCGACCGGGATGTTCGGCAGAACCTCCATTCCTCGCTCCTACGGAGTATATTGTATTATCGTAATAGCGTGGGAGCATCGCTACGAGCCCCCGGGGAAGCAGGGGGCTTTGGGGCGGCCATATGAGCTGGCTCTCATGGATTTCGGGTGGCGGGCGCCATTTCGGTCGTAGTCATCGCCAGGAGCGTCAAAAGCGAGTGAAAGGGGGAGCGGGGGAAACGAATCGCCGGTCGTTTCCCCCGCCGGCCCTTCTCGCTCGGCATGGATATGCCGAGCGTTACTATAACACAAGAAGCTCCATAGATGCATCGCGCGCTCGGGGCCTGCTGCCCCGGCGGAGGAGCGAAGGCACCGCGCCCTCGAGGTCAGGCGCCCAGGTACGTCGCGCGCTCCCAGTCCGTGACCACACCGTGAAGGTACTGATCCCAGATCTCACGATGAAGCTGAACGAACTTCGGCGCCAGCGTCGGCCCCAGCGCGCCGAGCACGACCTCGTCCTTCTCCAACTCGTCGAGCGCCTCTCCTAGAGTCCCCGGAAGCGACTTCACCCGAAGACGTCGGAGCTGGTTGGCCGAGAGCGCATATACGTTCTCGGTCCGCTCCTCCGGCGCTTCGGTTTGGCTGCGCACACCGTCCATTCCTGCCGCCACCATCGCCGCCAATGCAAGGTAGAAGTTCGCAGTGGCGTCCGGCGACCGGAACTCGACCGATACCTTGGCCGCGTCGGTGAAGAGCGGAACCCGCACGAGCGTCGAGCGATTGCGGTATCCCCAGCAGATCTGTACGGGTGCCTCGTGGCCCGGCACGAGGCGCTTGTACGAGTTCACGGCGGGATTGCAGATAGCCGTCAGCGCCGGAGCGTGGCTGAGCAACCCGCCGATGAAGTGCCGTGCCGTCGTCGAAAGCTGCCCTGCGCCTCCGCCGAAGAGATTCTCACCACCTCCGAGCAGCCGAAAATGGACGTGCATGCCGTTGCCCGCCATGCCCGCGAACGGCTTCGGCATGAAGGTCGCTCGCAATCCCGCCTTATGAGCAAGAGCTTGGATGGCAGTCTTCGACGAGACCAGATGATCCGCCTGGCGCAAGATGGGCGCGTAGTCGATCTCCACCTCGACCTGGCCCGGCGCGCACTCGTGGTGGACGCGTTCGGCGGCAATCCCCATTTCGGCGAGGAGGCAGAACACGTCATCCATGTGGTGGGACAGCTCGTCGTTCGGGTAGACATCGATGTAGGCGCCCCCGTCGGCCGGTTGGTCGTCGCGGGTGAAGAAGAATTCCAGCTCGGGCTTGATCTCTATCCGCTGATCGGGCTGCAGGTATTCGGACAGCACTGCCTTGAGCCGACCCCGGGGGTCGCCGGCGAACGGAGTGTGGGCGCCATCCGAGCCTCGCTGGTAGAGATCGCAATAGGCCGCCGCTCGCGTGGAATGATAGGGAAGCCGGAAGAGCGTGTCTGTGTCCGGCCTCAGATGCATGTCGGAGTTCTCGATCTCCGCGTATCCCTCGATGCTCGAACCATCGACGCTGACCCCCGCTCTGACCGCGGCGTCGCTTGCGATCTTCTCCAGGTCGGAAGATGGAGACGCCAGGGGAATCACCATCGCCTTCACTCGGCCGAAGATATCGACGAATCTTGCTTCCAGTAGATCGCATTCTGCAGGCCGTTCAGCTCGCTCCATGAGGACCAGTCTCCTTTTCTGGACTTTCGGCAGGGCCGCCCTCGCGCCCGGCGCAATTGGCCCTGCCCCTGCTTCAGTTTCTTCGCTTGCGCGCTCAGGCCTGCAAGACGTTGCATGCCGAGCGAGCAGGCAAACGGCGGCCGGCCACCGTCCGCCGACCGGCACGCACTCGGTAGTTCGAATTCGTTCGATCCGTCGGTGCGCGTCGGGCCTAGTTGGCCGGAGGCGTGTCGATCTCACACCGAGGGTTGACAAATAGGCGAAAGCGTGTATCATGTCGTCCAACATTGTGAGAAAGATCACTAACTCGCCGCCAAGGTCCGTGCCGAGTTTCCCGCTGTGGAATGGCGATCTGGTGATAGACCTGAGGCGATTAGAGCAGGAGTCTTGAGCAGAGCTAGCAGGCCAATCGCAACCGCGTAGTGTGATCGCAGCAGGGATCGTTCAGTCGTAGGCACTTGCCTCAGCGCCCGTTAACTGCTGCCAGGAGCGGAGGCTCCGTCAGCAGTTCAACTGCATATTGCGCTTGGTGAGGGATCACATGCCTCATGTGCTGACTACCTGCCCGTACTGTGGGTGTGGCTGTGGGCTCTATCTGCAGGTAGATGGCCGGAGGGTGCTGGGGACGGCGGCCAGCGCCGGTCATCCTGTGGCTCGTGGGCGTCTCTGTGCAAAGGGCTGGCACGCCCACGAGGTGTCGTCGAGCTCTCAGAGACTCCGAAGGCCGCTCATCCGTCGGGGTGAGGGGCTGGAGGAAGCGAGCTGGGAGGAGGCCCTCGACCTCGTCGCCAGCCGTCTCGGCGAGATCAAGACGGCCGGGGGCGCGGGGGCGATTGGGGTTCTGGGGTCGCCTCGGGCGACCAACGAAGAGAATTTCCTGCTGTCCAAGCTGGCCCGCTCCTGTTTCGGAACCAACAACGTGGACTTCAGCGCCCGGCTGGAGGCGCTCCCCGGCCTCTTTGACCTCCCGAAGTATCGTCATCTGACGCTCTCCGCGGCCTCCCTGGATGACATCGAGCGCGCCGACCTGATCGTGCTGTGGCAGGCGGATCCTGCTGAGGAGCATCCGGCGGCCGCCTCGCGGGTACTGCGCGCCGTTGCCGGCGGTGTCCCCCTTATCGAAGTGGCCGCTCGCTCGGGCCAGCTCGGCCGGCTGGCCGCCCTCCGCCTGTCCCCGATCCCCGGCACGGAACTCCAACTGGCTGCTGGGTTGCTGCACGTGGCCCTCAGCACGGCCGAGCCGGCGGGCGCCGAGGGAGATGGCCTCGCCGCCAGCGTGGATAGCTGCACGCCTGAGCACACCGAAACCATTACGGGGGTGCCGACCGAGGACATCGTCAGAGCCGGAGAGATGCTGGCGGCATCGGCGCGTCCGTTGGCCGTCTATAGTCGAGGGGCAACACTCGGGCCCCAGGGTCCCGAGGTGTTGACGACGCTGGCAGCATTGTGCCGTGTTGTCAGCAATGCATCCGACTCCTGGTCCTCCCTGCTGTGGCTGAGCACGTACTGTAACTTCCAGGGCGCGCGCGACATGGGTGTGGTGCCCTATTTCCTGTCGGGCTACCAGGCGGTGAGCGACCAGGACGTCCGGGACAAGTTCGCTCATGCGTGGGGCGCCTCCCCGCCGACTGAGCCGGGTTTGCCCTCTTGGGAGATGCTGGGCAAGGTGCGGGCGATGCTCGTCATGGGGGATGATCCGACAACATCCCTTCCGGATGCGGCCGCGGTACGGGAGGCGTTGGCCAAACTCGAGTTCCTTGTCGTGCAGGAGGCCTTCTTGACCCCTGTTGCCCAGGCCGCTCACGTCGTGCTGCCCAGCGCGACCTTCGCCGAGAAAGACGGCACCTTCACCAACACTGAACGCCGCCTCCAGCGAGTCCGCAAGGCCGTCGAGCCACCCGGAGAAGCGCGAGCGGATTGGGAGATTCTGTGCGAGATCGCTCGCCGTTTCGGGCGGCCCATGGAGTACGAGTCGCCGGCCCAGGTGATGGCGGAGATCGCCTCCCTGACCCCGATCTACTCGGATATGTCCTACGACAGACTCGACGAGGGCTGGGGCCTACGGTGGTCGCTGGACAAGGCGGTGGCGACCGACCAAGCACTGTTGGGCGCGGCAGCGGCGGGCGAGGAGCCGGCCGCCGTAGAGCAAAGTGGTGCGCCGGGAGTCGACGACGATTTCCCACTGGTCCTGACGGCGGACCACGCCCTCGAATCGTGGGCCGCCGACACGCTCGTCGTCAACGCCATCGGCCTTCGGCGGCAGCAAGGCGCGGACCGACCGCCCTCGCTTCCGCAGATAGCTATCAACCCCGCAGATGCCGAGTCGCTCGATTTGCGGCCCGGTCAGAGGGCCCGAGTGCGCTGCCGCAACGGCGGGATAGAGGCCGCAGTTCGCATCACCGACGCGGTGCGGCAAGGCGTGGTCGTGCTCCCGGCCCGCCTGCCCGAGTCAGCCGCCGTGCTGCAATCGTCTACGAATCCCGAAACGGGCGTGCCGCTGTTGCGGCCGCGCGCCGTGCGTATCGAGAAGGTGTGAATGGGACGAAGCGCACGAGCTTTGGGCCTTCAGCACATACGTCGCGAGCGCTCCGAAGTCGGAGGATCTCGATGGGCCAACTTCCTGCCTATGTGATCGGGCAGCCTGCCCTCTCAGCCTGGGTGGAAACGATCTTGAGACGGGCGGAAGTCGTTGCGCCCAGGGCTGCCCACGGCGAAGATGTCACGTACGATGTGGTTCAGACGCCGGAGGAGGTCGCCTGGGGCTATGCCGTCAGCCTCGCGCCCCTGAAGCGCTTCCTGTTTCCACAAGTCGATCCACTGCTCCGCTGGAGCCGGCAGGGCGATGAGGGCCTTCAGTTGGAGCCTTCGTATGATGAGAGGGAGCGCGTCTTCCTCGCAGTTCGGCCCTGCGACGTTGCCGGAGTCCTGTTTCTGGACAGGGTCTTCACCCGAGATCGCGAGGATATCTACTACTTGAGCCGGCGGCGGCGGAGCACACTGATCGCCTTGACGTGCACGGAGCCGGGCGAGAACTGCTTCTGCGTGTGTGCCGACGCCGGCCCCTTCCTCGATGCCGGCTACGACCTGCAGCTCACTCGCCTCTCGGACGAGTACCTCGTGGAGGTGGGCTCCGACAAGGGAGCGGCGTTGATCGGCGAGGCGGACGGCCTCTTCGCTCCGGCGACGGAGGGGGCGATGCGCACCCGCCGGGATCTGGAGAAAGAGGCCGAGACGCGCTTCGGCGAGCACCAGGCCTACTTCGCGGCTGCGCTGCGCAAAGTGACCTTCGACCAAGTGCCGGACGAGTTGTGGGACGAAATGGCGGAGCGGTGTCTGGAGTGTGGGGGATGCGCTTTCGTGTGCCCGACGTGCACCTGCTTCCTCGTCGCCGACTCAGAGCGGGGCGGCGAAGGAGAGCGGGCACGGCTTTGGGATAGCTGCCTGTACCGGACCTACGCGCTGGAAGCCAGCGGGCACAATCCGCGGGCGGAGGGAAAGCATCGCGTGAAAGCCCGCTTCTTCCACAAGCTGAGCTATCAGTTCGCCAAGCCCCTCGAAGCCCATGGTTGTGTCGGGTGTGGGCGCTGTGTCACCACCTGCATGGGAAGCAACGATATGCCCGCCGTCACCGCCAGGATTCGCCGCGGAGCCATGTGATGGAGAACATCTACCTGCCTGATCTGGCCGAGATCACGGACATCCGCCAGGAGACGTACGACACGAAGACCTTCCGCCTGCGGTTCGTGGAGCCGGCGCGCTGGGACGCCTTTCGTCACCGTCCCGGGCAGTTCGTCGAGATCTCCGTGTTTGGCGTGGGCGAGGCCCCTTTCTGTCTCGCTTCGCCGCGGAACGGGGCGGACACCTTCGAGATCACGGTGCGCAGCACGGGCATGGTCACGGAGGCTCTGCACGCGCTCCGCGCCGGCGACCGCGTAGGTGTGCGCGGCCCGCTGGGCAACGGCTTCCCCTTCGACGAAGTCAAAGGCCGCAGCATCCTGTTCGTCGGCGGCGGGATCGGCCTGCCCCCTCTTCGCCCACTGATCTGGGAGATGCTGGGCGCGCGGGGCGAGTTCGCCGGCATCACCGTCCTCTACGGCGCCCGCACGCCCGCGGATCTCGTCTACAAAGAGGATCTCGAGGAGTGGAGCGGCCAAGGGGACGTGGAGTGCATGGTGACCGTCGATGTCGCCGACGAGAGCTGGACCGGCAACGTGGGCGTCGTGGGCACTCTCTTCCCGAAGGCCGCCATCGACCCCTCGAGCACGGTCGCCTTCGTGTGCGGGCCGCCCATCATGATCCGTTTCGTCGTGACGGATCTGCTCGGGTTGGGGTTCGCAGAGGAGAGCATCTATACCACTCTGGAACGGCACATGCGCTGTGGGGTGGGCAAGTGCAACCACTGCCTCATCGGCGATAAGTACGTCTGCACGGACGGCCCCGTTTTCAGCTACCAGCAGATGAAATCCATGATGGATCCAGGGTAGGCGGGCCCATGTCTCCCATTGCGCAGCGTCTCCAGGCGTGCCTCCAGGGGACGGCGGTTCTCATGGGCATTGGGAACCGCTGGCGGGGAGATGACGCCGCGGGCCCCGAGGTCATAGCGCGCCTCGCGGGCCGTGCACGGGCCCTCTGTATCGACGCGGGCGACGCACCTGAGCGACACTTGGGTGAAGCGGTCGAGGGGCCCCCGGACGGCATCCTCCTGGTGGACGCCGTCGACTTCGGAGGTCGGCCCGGCGAGGTGGCGCTTTTCGGGCTGGAAGACCTGCCGGCCAGATTGGGCACGACGCACGATGTGCCACTCTCAGTTCTTATGGGCTACCTGCGGGCGATGACCGGGGCGGACGTTCTTCTCCTCGGCCTTCAGCCCGAGACGACTGATTTCGGAAGGCGGATGTCCGCCGCCGTGGACGATGCCGTCCGCGTTGTGACGGACGTGCTGCTGGCGCAGCTCGGCGAGAGCCCGACAGTGGGCACCTGCGCCCGCCTGTCGGGTGGGTCGCTCCAGCCGTTGCATCCTGTCGATTCCATATGTAGCATCCCCTGCAAAGGGACTGCGGAAGGGGGGCAGAGACGGTAATGGATCCGATGCTACTGCTCATGCTGGGCTTGCTCGGAGTTCCGGTGGCGGGCGCGATCCTATCGGGGGTAAGCCGGCCCCGAGCGGCCCCGATCATTGCGGTGATCTCCTCCCTCCTGGCGGCAGGGATAGGCGTCCAAGTGGTGCTTCAGGGATACCCCGACGGCGCCTCCTTCAGGATTGGGGGCCTTCCCTGGCTGCCGGGCCAGGCGGGAACGGGTGTATTCGGTCTCTCGATCAATCCCCTCAGCTCGATCATGGTGCTCGTGATCACGGTGATCGGCTTCCTGATCGTCCTCTACTCCACAGAATACCTGAGCCCGCGGAACGTCGAGCACCCCTATCGGAACGGTCGCCAGCGCTATTACTTCTGGCTGCTGCTTTTCCTCGGCTCCATGGTGGGAATCGCTCTCTCCCCCAATCTGCTCCAGCTCTTCGTCTTCTGGGAGATGACGACTCTCTGTTCGTGGGCGCTGATCTCTCACACACAGGAGCCGCCCGCCCTGCGCGCCGGCTTCAAGGCGCTCATCATGACTCACATCGGCGGGTTCGGTTTCCTCATCGCGCTGCTGATGCTCTTTGCCGCCGCCGGATCTTTCGAGTTCTCGGCCGTCGGAGAGCTCCAGGGCGGTCTGAAGGTGGCGGTCTTCGTCCTGCTGCTCGTGGCTGCGTGGGCAAAATCCGCCCAGATCCCCTTCCACACCTGGTTGCCGGACGCGATGGAGGCGCCCACTCCGGTGAGCGCCTACCTCCACGCGGCCGCCATGGTAAAGGCGGGGGTCTATCTGGTGGCTCGCCTCGTGGTGTCGGGCTGGGCTGTGCCCCAAGACATGGGGATCCTCATTGGGGTGATGGCGCTCCTCACCATGCTGATGGCCGTGCTTGGCTATCTGCGGCAGGATGACCTGAAGAAGCTCCTGGCTTACTCGACGATCGTGCATCTCGGATACATACTGATCGGGATTTCGCTGGGCGTGTTCGGGTCGAAGATCGGGTACCAGGGCGCGGCCCTGCATATCCTCTGTCACGGGGCGGCCAAGGGGACGCTCTTCCTCTGCGTGGGCGCGATTGCCTACGGCGCAGGCACGCGCCGTATCAGCCAGCTCTCCGGGCTGGCGCGGAAGATGCCTCTCGAAACCGTCACCTTCATCGTGGGGGCGCTGGCGGTGGCCGGCATTCCGCCCTTCTCCTGCTTCTGGTCGAAGCTCTTCATCTTCGTCGGCGCCCTGGAATCGCCCGGCGGGGTCGTGCTTCTCCTGCTGCTCGCCACCGAGAGCGCCATATCGTTCGGATGGCTCATGTGGGTCGCGCAGCGTGTCTTCCTGGGCCGGCCGTCCCAGGTCGCAGCGGCCGCCGTCGATCCGCCCTGGCCGATGAGCGTGGCACTTGTAGCGGGCATCGTCCTGTGTGTCGTCGCACCCTACGCGGGGCTTCCGCTGGTCAAGCTCCTCGTTCCGGGCGCGGGCTTCTGAGAGAAACGAGGGATAGGGTATGTCGCCAGCTCAGGCTGTAATTCACTCGGGTGCACTGCTGCTGATTGGCACGGTTGTCACCGCGCTCACCTCTCGCAGCCGCCGGCTGTGCGCCTTCCTGGCGCTGCTCTTCGTCACCGCGGCGAGCGCGCTCACCGTGTGGGGCGGTGCCGTGCGCCTGCTCAGCACTGACCGAGGCTCCCCAATCGCCGTGCTGGCATCTGTCGGCGGCCTTGGCGCGAGCCTGACGGTGGGCCTGGATCAGTTCAGCGCCTTTTTCCTGGTCATCATCGCCGCCATCGCCTTTCTGAGCACGCTCTACTCCACCGGATTCATGCGCATATACGAGCGCGAGCATCCCGCCCGCTACTGGCCCCTCCTCCTGCTGTTCTTCACCGGGGTGATCGGGGTCGTGAGCGTTCGAGACTGGCTCTTCTTCCTCGTGTTCTGGGAGTTCATGAC
>Ga0307377_10006405_pt1 | contig 12327 bp, 21 predicted proteins | sample TR3MG_FD_202535 | JGI IMG/M metagenome (GOLD analysis project Ga0307377, IMG submission 202535) | Soil microbial communities from Risofladan, Vaasa, Finland - TR-3 | ecosystem: Environmental > Terrestrial > Soil > Coastal area > Acid sulfate soil | place: Finland: Risofladan, Vaasa | collected...
AGTCCATTGAAAATTCTGTAAAAAATTATTCTGTCTTTTGTAAAAAGCAGCTAATTTCTTTTTACATTTTATCTTTCTATTACTTCCGTTCTTTTTTCTACTTAAATTCTTGTGTTGTTTTTTAATACTTCCTCTTCTATATCCTCGTAACTCAGTCTCAGTTTTGTGTCTTCTTCATCTAACTCAGCTTTAAATAAAAAAATGATTTTATTTATTTCTTTTTTTGTTGATTTTACAGTTTCGTCAATAACGTCATCTAAACTTTTTCTAAACTCTTCCTTATTCATCTTCTTTATCCTCTATTTAATTAATAAACTCTACCAACCCAGAATATTTTTTATATCTTCTTTTTCATCTAAAATCTTCCAAGTGCTTTTTTTATAATTCTTATCAATATATTTTTGTATTCTATTATCTCTTGCTTTTTCCTCTTCCGTAAAAATAGTTTCTACTTTTACAACATCTTTCACAAAGCCATCTTTATAAATTATTACTGTAAGCATTCTCTTCCAAACCCAATCATTGTAAAATTTAATATTTTATCTGATAACATAGCATCCTCTATTTAATTAATAAATAACTCAACTTTTATTTGTGCTGTCCTTTGCAAATAAATCCATTTCCAAAATCTTCATGTTTCTATTTTTCTTATATTTTATTCCTTTTGCAAGGTGTGTAAGCCAAATCAAATAATCATACGTATCCCTAGCCACACCTATACTTTCAATCTGTTCAACTCTAATCTTAAACTTTTCAGAAAGCATTGTTTTTAAACTTGTTTTTTCCCACCTACCCTCACTACACATTAAATCTAATTTTTTATTTATATACATTTTAGCATTTTTTATTTCTTTCGTGTCCTTTGGCTTTTTATTTCTTGCCGACAGCTCCTTATATATTCTTTCAGCATTTTTCTTTTCACCACCTATTCCCCTATCAGCAAGAGCTTTAATCGCCTTTAGCTTTTTTGAGTTTATAGATTTTTTCACAACCTATCTTTAGTTGATTAATAATATAAAATACAACTTATCCTAGAAAGGAATATCGTCTTCCAACTCTTCACTAACAAAATTTCTTTTATCATCAACATTAGTTGCTGAATTTTCTGGTTTTTGTTTCTTCTTAGGAATAATTGACATAGCTAAACATCTTTCTAATAAATCTAATAATTCATAAAAATGTCTTTCGTATCCTATATCAAGAGTTGAGTAACATAATTTACCGTCTTTATCTTTATATTCTTTACTGAGTTCATAGCAGTTTCTTTCAGTATTCTTCTTAATAAGATAATTTCCTATTCTGCTTTCTTCAAGTTTTACTTTACCATTAGAAGCTCTTTCTACTAGCTTTCTTATTGAAGATATATGATAAATCTTATCTATGCTAATGCTACTTTGAGTTTCAGTTTTTTTTGTTTCTTTATTAAAGAATGAATAAGAAATTGAATACTTTCTTGAAAAGATTTCTTTCCCTTCATAAGTATAGCTACTATCCCATTCACTAAATTCAAATTCTCCCCATTGTATACTTCTTATTGGTGGTGCTTTTTTAGTTTCCATTTTTAGTTTTCCTCTTTTTTATTATTAAGTGCTTCAAGACTTGCGACTTTAGGCGTTACATTAAGTGGTTCTTCTTGCGATATATCTTCCATTTCTTCTACGGAATAAACGCCACAAAAAACATCAGAAAAGGCACGCCTAAGAACAGCGGAACTTGCCCTATTTTCCATCATAGCTTTAGCACTTTTAATCCAATTATCTTTTCCTAGTAACCCTCCTTCTTTAGCGTCAATCCAACCATAAGAGTTCGACCATTCAATTCCTTTTCTCTTTACTGTTGCTTTGCATTCCCAATTATCAGTTTTTCTTTCACCAGAAAACTCAATTTTATAATTTTCCAACTCTCCTGTTTTTTGAGCCAAAGCTAATTGTGCATTACCCCAAAGACAAGGACGACCTTTGATAACGGATATTGAAAGCATTGATTGAAAAGGTGATAAGCCTTTTTCTAAGCCCATTGCAATACATAAACATATATCGGCAGGTTTTTCTTTATAATCAGAAGGAACTAAATTGCTACTAGCTATAGCTTTTGAAAATACCATTATATCACTAAAAGATTTAAAAATAAATTTTCCATCCTCAAGAGCTATTTGAGTATCTTGTTTTTTTGCCTTTTCTTCCACTTTTTTTTCTGCTACAATCACTTCTTGTTTTATATCTTCTATTGGTACTATAGGATTTCCCATTTTAAGCCTCGGTTAAATTTAAGTTAATATAATCGTTTGCTGGAAACAAACATTTAAAATCGTAAAATTCTTGGTTTCTCATTGCTATTTGTCCACATTTTGCTAAATGGTCTTTATCCACGCCTGCAAATATAACAATTTGAGTATGTTCACCTATTTCTTTATATTTAATTCTAAAGTAAGTATCTTTTTTAGGTATAATAATACCTTCATATCCTTCTGAAATATCCACTGTTTTATGTTCAATTATTTCTTCCTGTTTTATAATAGGTATGTTTTGTATTTCTTCTATTTGCTTATTCCGAGTTTCGCTCTTTTCAAGTTCTTTTCTTTTTAATTCTTCTTCAAACCTAATTCTCTCTTCTTCCTCTTTAGTTTCTTCAATAGTTTTTCTTAATGTTTGAACTTCTGTTATTATTCTAAACAAATCATTCTTTACAAAATCAGCATCTTTATTGTTATTCAGATAAGCAACGCAATCCTTCATTCCTTGCGACTTTGAATAAACTTCTTTCATTGATTCATATTGCTCTTTATAAGCTTTAATGATTTTTTCTAATACTATAGCTCTGTCTTTTATTTTTTTACTAAACTCTTGTAAAAGCTCATTTGCTATTTTTTTTATTGAATCAAAAGAACTTCTTCCTTTGAATGATTCTTTACATTTACTTTCCAAATTAGAATCAACAAATTCAGGAAATATTATAACATCCTTATGTATTAATTTATCACATTCAACATTATATTTTTTAACAACCTCTGTTATAATTTCTGTAATAAGTTCTAACTTCCGATTATCTATAGCTTTATTAAATTGTGTTTTAGTCGAAGCACAAGTTTTATTAAGTCCATCAAGAAGCATTTTAAGTCTTTTTATATCGTCATTGAACAATGACTGTTCAGCTTTTTTAACATCTTCTTGTATCTTTTCAAGTTTTTTTATAAATTTTTTTCCTCCCTCGAAATCCTCATCTGTATTCATCTTCGTAGGGTCTTGAAGTTTTAACATTTCTTCATAATAAGAAGTTACTTCTTCTATGTTATCAATAATTTTAACTTCACCTTCTATTTTTATTACCAGTTCTTTTTCCATAATTCTTTCCGTTATATTAAATTTATAAAAAGCTATAAATAGCTTAAAAATTAATTTCCTTCTTCATAGAACCCTATTTCGCCTAGGCTACTTTAGTTTTTTTGGCTCTCCAAAGGCTTGAATTTCCCTGAAACTCAGGGTATTTTAGTAAAAACTTTTTTTATTAACTTGGTTCTCGTTAATATTTTATAAAATAAATTCAACTGTTAGAAACCTTTTTTTATTATTAGAACTTTTCTGTAGCTACAGCTCCAGTTTCAATTTCGTACTTATTCTTAAATGAACACTTGATTGTTAAACCCGAACCCGCTTTACATACCTTTAAACTAAAACGCTCATCATCCAATCCCAAAATTTTAGCCCTCAAAAACATATCTTTATACTTGGTTTTTTCTTCTTCTATTTCTTTTTTAAGTGTTGAAAATTCAGAGCATTTCTCGTGATAAATCTTAACACTATCATATAAGTTTGAGTCACAATTTTCAAGCAAATTCAAAGGAATATAGCCGTCTTTTATACCATATTTTACTTCGCAATATGATATAATTTCAGGCATTGAATCTTTAAGTACTCCGCTAACAATTTCACCATCTCTTGCAAAATTTGGCGTAGGCTCTATATTATTTTCTAAAATATTTTTCCACCTGTCAAGAGAAGTAATAAACATAGGATGTAAGGTTTTATAGACTTTATAAACATCACAATGAATATCAAAAAATTCTGAAACTTTATCAAATTCCCCACAATCAATATATCCAACTGCCTTTCCTTTGTAGAAATCATTGTCAAATCTATGCTCTTGCGGAGTTATCCAACACATTATCAACCATTTATAATTACTGTCTTTGCTATTTTCTTGCATCAATTGATACTGACCTTGCATTATATATTGAAACGGCAACCCAGCATCTTCAACCTTTTCTGATTTTGTTTTGAAATAATTAATTGTTTTTACTTCAACAACTGCTTTATCTCCTTTTTTACAGTCTTTACTTTTAAAAAACATATCATTTGTAAACTCACAAAAAACATCGGGTGTATATCCTGCAAGTTCGTGTAAATCTGATTTTAAGACTTCTTGAGGTTGGCATTCTGATTTTATAAATTCAAAGCTATTCAACCAATTATTTGCGTACAGCTCCATCTTATGCCCAAATTCTGAAAGAATAGGTGGAAATGTTTTACTTTCAAGAGTTCCTTTTTTTAAATGATAAAGTTCGTATGCTGTTGCAAAATCGCTTTCCGAAAGATAACTTTCTTTAGATTGTTTACCCATTGCTTTTTCAAGTTCATCTTCAGAAATTGTGTGTCTTACAATAGCACTTATTTCAGAAGCTCCCACGATTTTTTTTCTTTGTGCCAACCACTCTTGTTCTTCTATCGGTGCTTGTGATTTTTCCATATTAAAGTCCTATTAAATATAATATCATTTTGATTAAGCCGACTAAAAGTAAAATTAATACAGAAAATACTGCTAATCCACCAAAGCACATAAATAGCATTATAAATAACGCACCTATTTTTTCTTGTAATTTATCCATTAGTTATCCTCTTTGGTTTTCTTTTTTCTTGGTTTTGTTCTTTGTGTTTCTTCTAATTTTTTATCTAAATCCATATAAACTTTCACACCTCTTGCTATGTTATTTTCTAAACCACGCCAATTAACTATGCCACAAATACTTGCAAGTTTTTCAGCCCTAGTAAAACAATCGTCTTTAACATCAAATATAATTGTTTTTTCTTCTTCCTTTTCCTTTTTTTTAATTTCTTTTTTAACAGGCTCTTTCTTTTTCCAAAACATAATTTAATTCTTAACCAATGTTAGTAGAATTTGTAAAACATAATCAGGTACTTCCTCACCTTTTTTCTTTTTAGATTCTAGGAAGATTGCTATATCGTGTAGTGTCATTTTATCCCATCCATAATTATTGCTAAAGTCATTAACTCGAAAAACATTTCAAACATCATCATTACTCCAAAAGTATTGACCATATCTCTTTTACAAATATTTTTAAATGAACTTGATTCAGCATTTTTTAGTGAATAAATTGTCATTAATATTAGTGCTATCATTATACTATCCGTTATATTAAATTTATAAAAAGCTATAAATAGCTTAAAAATTAATTTCCTTCTTCACTGAACCCTATTTTGCCTAGGCTACTTTAGTTTTTTTGGTTCTCCAAAGGCTTGAATTTCCCTGAAACTCAGGGTATTTTAGTAAAAACTTTTTTTATTAACTTGGTTCTCGTTAATAATAATCAATATATAAAAAAATAAAGTCTTTTTATAATATTTTATAAAATAAATTTTCTCTAGCTTCTTTTATAGTTTTGCCGTGAGAAAAAATATCATTTTTTTCTACTACATAACAAATCTCAGAATTTGATATATCGTATACTTTATATATGTTATTTTTTTTGCTGAGTAAAAGAGATTGTATTCTATCTATTTCTATACATTCTCTAAATTGTTTATTATATAATCCGTAAAAAGTATCAGCTTTTATATTTTTTCCATCTACAAACTCAGTTTTAACAAAATATACTTCATAATTACCTTCTTTATTTGCTCTATATTCAGCAAGAGTTATCCAAGAGCCTTTTTTCGCTTTTGTAGTAGAAGTATAACCAATATTAGAGATAACTGCTTTTTTACCAGTAGACTCTATTTGAGCATAATCTCCTGAGCTTCCTATTTTAGCAGAATCTCCTGAGCTTCCTATTTTAGCATAATGTCCTGAGCTTCCTATTTTAGCATAATCTCCTGAGCTTCCTATTTGAGCAGAATCTCCTGAGCTTCCTATTTTAGCAGAATCTCCTGAGCTTCCTATTTTAGCATAATGTCCTGAGCTTCCTATTTTAGCATAATCTCCTGAGCTTCCTATTTTAGCATAATCTCCTGAGCTTCCTATTTTAGCAGAATCTCCTGAGCTTCCTATTTTAGCATAATGTCCTGAGCTTCCTATTTTAGCAGAATCTCCTGAGCTTCCTATTTTAGCATAATGTCCTGAGCTTCCTATTTTAGCATAATCTCCTGAGCTTCCTATTTGAGCAGAATCTCCTGAGCTTCCTATTTGAGCAGAATCTCCTGAGCTATTTAATTCCTTATCCTTATTTTTCTTAACCACATCAATTATAGATGATATAAAAGTTTTAGCACTATTTGCTAATTCAAAAGTTTCTTTTAAAGTTATAATTGTATCTATCATTTCATTTTACCATTTCATTAATAACATAAGCTTCCACGCTCTTTAATAATCATCTCATCTTCATATTCTTCCTGTTTGTATTCATCATAGCATTCGCTCCAAACTTCATCATATATCTCACCTAGATTGCTTACGAAAGCGTTCCTTTCTTCTTGTGATAACTCCCAGAATTTTTCTTGTTCTTGCTCTGTGAATAATTCAGATATATCTTCGGTTGCAGTTCCGATATAGGTGTGTAGCTCGTCTTTTTTGCAACATAAAAGCCTATATTCTTCCCATTGATATTCCCAGTTTAAATCTTGGAGAGATATTTTAATTGTATCTTTGAATTTTTCTAGGTTAATTTCCATCTTTATCCCCTTTGTTGAAAAATATTGAATTCTCAATTATGTAATCCTCAGCTTCTTGTTTCTGTCCGTTTTGAAGACAGTATAAGATGGTTGAAGCTATACCATGATAGTTTCTTTGTATCTTTCTTTGTGCATGGTCTAAGTATACTTCGTCTCCGAAAAACTCCTTGGCATATTTTACACAGATATCATTGAGGATGTCATAGGCTGGGTAACTTTTTTTTGCTTTAAAAAGAATCGGGTCAGAAAGTGAGCCGACTAATGTAATAATGCAATCTTGAGCAGCAAAACTCTTTCCAGTTTTATTGTTAATATAAATATTATAATGACTCTCTATCTCACAACCAGCCTCTGCAAGTAGTTTTGACAATTTTAATGATGTGTATTTATTTTCCATAGTTATTACAATTTCATTAATTCAACATATATATGTTTATAACATTGGTTTTATATGTCAACGATTATTTATGATATTGACAAATTTTAATTATTATCTTATTATTAAATTTCGCCCTGAGTAGATTTCATTAATTCAACAATTTCTGATTTCATATCTTGGGGCTTTTCCCTCATTTTTTAATTAATAACTCCTTTTCAATAGTATCAACCCACATTAAAATATAGTTACTTGATACATTCCAAGAACTGTATATTTTTAAAATCAGTGATTTTTTTAATTCAATTTCAGAATCCGAATCAGTATGTTCTTCTTTCAAATTTTCGTAATATCTTAACAATTCCATTTGGTTTTTATAAACTTCCAAGTTGATTTTATGAATTTCTACAATATGTCTTAGTTTCCAAAGTTCAATTTTAAATTTTGTCAAAATTGGCACAGTCATTTTTCTATTAACAGCATCAAATCTTGCAAATAAACTTTCCATCTCGTCAATTAAAGATTTTGTTATTTTCTTATAGTCTCTATAAAAATTATCTGTTAATTTAATGTAAATTTCTAATTCTTCCATTTTTATTTTTCCCTCATTTTTTAATTATTAATTTAAGCTATCTAATTTCAACGAGAATCGCTCCCGAAGTCTTAGTATATTTTTTTCCAACTTACCTACTCCAGCCTCACCATAACCCCAGCAAATCATATTTAAACCTATTTCAAATACTCACTTATCAATAAAAAATTATCAAATCCCCAAATTTTAAACCAAATTGCTTCAGGGAAAATTTTATTTTGTTCCAACAAATATTTTTCCAATTCACCTTTTTTATTTATGTCAATGAAACCCATCTTATTACTCAATTTCTGCCTATTTGCATCCGCAGTATAAATTTGTCTTTTCATTTTATATCTTCATTTTGTTTGATAATTCATCGGGAATAACTACCATTAAAGCTTCTTTGCTATATTGCATAATTTCATCTGTAAAATATTGCCCTCTGAGATATTCCGTAAATGCCTTCCCTTTGTGTTCCCAATGCGAACATTCGGTATTTATCCCTCCCCTATTGCCTTCAGGATATAGGGTTTTTAGTTGAATATCAAACCCATTTTCAACGCATTTATCAAGTTCTTCTACAAACCCAAGTTCCTCTGCAATATTCCTTTGATAATTATGTGTACCATAATATTTTTGTATTGCTTCCTCCTTTCGCTTTATATTTCCAATTGTGTTTTGTATTCTATTCCACAAAGCACTATCGTATACTTTACATCCTCGCATTAGAGTAATCGGATAACCTTTTGGAACAGTTCCAAAAAAATGTTTTTCAATTTCAAGTGTTTTCTTTATTGACATAATTTCCCTCGTGAATTTTTATTAAATTAGCAGATTTCAAAACCCAATCAATGGTAGCTTTCCATTCTTTCCCTTTCACTCTACCACAAAGCCAATCCGATTTATGTATTATTTGACAAAAAGCTTTCCAGTCTTCTATTTCTTCAAAAAGTGGATTTCCTTCAAAATCTTTAAATCTTTTATTTCCAATTAAACTATTGAGTTTTTTATTTCTTTCGGGAACATTTGGATTTGGTTGTGAAAGTTCTATGCAAATTTCTTTCCAAATATTTATCATATCAATTGCGTAATTCTTTTTTGGAATTATAAAAGTATCTTCTTTTTCATTCTTTATATTCTTATCATTCTTATCTGTTGTTAGTAGTCTGTTAGTAGTCTGTTGATGGTCTGTTAGTGGAATGTTAGTAGGTGTGTTAGTCTCTTGATATAAATCGTAGTGAACCATTGATATCACTTGATTATTGCCCCCTCTTTTGTGTGTTAGTTCGTGTGTTGATTTTAGCTTAGCTAAAGATGTCCTTATGTTTTGTATTGATAAACCAGTTTCTTTTTTTAATGTAGATAAAGAAGTTATAAAAGTACCTCTTTTTATCTCTATACCTCTCCATTGTGTGTCAGAGTGGTTTGCTCTTAATAAGCAATGTAAGAATAGCCTTGAGGTATTTATATCATCATACCATTCCCAATCTAACAATCTTCTATGTAGCTTTATCCATCCGCTATTTAACATTTGTTATCAAAATAAGGTCAGGATAATAAGCATTGAACCGTGAAGTTGAAGGGGCTTACTATCCTGATAAAAAAAAGATGATTTCACGATTCATCATCAATATTAAACTCATTATCTTACAAATCAACATTTATTTGTTTTATTTTATATCAACTTTTGCATTTAAGCAAGCTTCGTGCCATTTAGCTAAATTTTGAAAAAAATCATTATACAGATAAAATTTTAAAATAAAACCCTTAGTTTTATCATTTTTGCAAGTCGTTGGGGGGTTTCTTTTTGGGTTTTTACTCCGTTGGCAACCCGTTGGCACTCCGTTGGCAAAATGAATCCCCTAAAACAAAGGGTTACTAACAGTTAAATTTATTTTATAAAATATTATAAAAAGACTTGACAGCTTATAAATTTTGTGCTACTTTAATCTGAATATTAATAATTTATATTTTTTATGGCTTTAATCTCTATTCATAAAGTAAGTAAAATTCTATCAGTTACCCCACAAACATTAAGAAACTGGGATAAAAACGGTAGATTAAAACCAATAAAAATTGGTAATTATGGAAATAGATATTATGAAGAAAACCAAATAAAAGAATTAATAAATTGTAACACAAAAGAAAAACTGGTTATTGGTTATTGTAGAGTTTCCTCTCAAAAACAAAAAGATGATTTAGATAGACAGATAGAAAATATTAGAACTTATATGATTGCTAGAGGATATAAATTTGAAATTATAACAGATATAGGGTCTGGGATAAACTATAATAAAACTGGACTATTAACACTAATAAACAAAATTAATAATAGAGAAATATCTAAAATAGTAGTTCTATACAAAGATAGGCTTTTAAGTTTTGGATTCGAACTAATAGAAAATTTTGCTAAAATAAATGATTGTGAAATAGAAGTAATAGATAATACAGAAAAAACCGAAGAACAAGAGTTGGTAGAGGATTTAATCCAAATTGTAACTGTATTTTCCTGTAGGCTTCAAGGAAAAAGAAGCAAGAAAACAAAGCAACTAATAGAGGCTTTAAAAGAAAATGATTAAAAGTTTTAAAGTAAAATTAAAGATAAATAATAAACAGAGAACATTCTTACAAAAGAATAGTGGTGTCTCAAGATTTATCTATAACTGGACTTTAGAACAACAACAAATTAATCATAAAAATGGTGGAAAGTTTATCTCTAACTATGATTTGAGAAAAAGAATTACAAAATTAAAAACAGGGGAACTGGCTTGGTTATTTGATTATGATTGCGATATAGTTAAACAAGCAGTAAAAGATGCTTGTAATAGCTACAAGAAATTTTTTAAAAAACAATCAAATTTTCCTAGATTTAAAAGTAGAAAAAAATCAAAACCTAGTTTTTATATTGATAGTTTGAAAATTGATATAGCTAATGATGATGTGAAAATTCCAAAATTAAAAAAGAGAATTAGGCTATATGAAAAAGGCTATATTCCTTTAGGTGTTAAATATTCTAATCCAAGAATAATAAGTGATGGAATAAGCTGGTTTTTATCTGTTGGAAGCGAAGTAGAAGACAAAAAGGTTAATTTAACTAATGAAGTTATAGGAATTGACTTAGGTTTAAAAACTCTAGCAACTTGTAGCAATGGAAAAGTTTATAAAAATAACAATAAAAGTAAGAAAATAAAGTTATTAAGAAAAAGACAAAAAAGATGTCAGAGAAGGATAAGTAGAAAATATGAAATAAATAAAATAGGAAACAAGTATTTTAAAACCAACAACATAAAGAAAGAGGAGATTAAATTAAGAAAGATTTTAATAGGATTAGCTAATATACAAAGAAATTACTTTAACAAGATTGCTATAGATTTAGTGAGAACCAAACCAAAAACTATAGTGATGGAAGATTTAAACTTAATTGGAATGATGAAAAATTGCCACTTATCTAAATCTTTGCAGGAAAGTAGTCTTTATATGTTTAAAATTATTCTTTGTAATAAATGTAAAGAATATGGGATAGAAATTGTCAATGCTGACAGATTTTATCCAAGTTCTAAACGATGTAATGCTTGTGGTAATATCAAGAAAGATTTAAAACTTTCAGATAGAGTTTACATGTGTGAAAATTGTGGATTAGAGATAGATAGAGACGAAAACGCAAGTTATAATTTGCGTCAATACCTGAAGTTTTCGGGGAATTCAAGCCTTTGGAGAACCAAAAAAACTAAAGTAGCCTAGGCAAAATAGGGTTCAGTGAAGAAGGAAATTAATTTAAGAGCTTAATAGCTTTTTATAAATTTAATATAACGGTGGAGACTTCTTTTGTAGGTCTCTTTCATTATTATTCATCCCCAAACTCTTAACAAGCGTAATAACATTTTTCTTTACAACAGGATTTGAAATTCTAATAAAGCTTTTAATTAGTCTAGCAATTTCATTATTATCTAAATCCTTGTATTTGATAGGTTCTTCTTTTTCTGAAATCCTAACCATACTGGAATTTAAATCTTTAGCTTCATCATATCCATCAAAAAAATAGCTAATAGGTATTAATAAAATTTTTGAAATCTGGTAAAGTCTACTAGACCCTATCCTATTTACGCCCTTCTCGTATTTTTGTACCTGTTGAAATGTAACACCTATCAAACTCCCCATTTTATTTTGACTTATTCCGAGTAAGCTTCTTCTCATTCTTAATCTTGAGCCGACATATATGTCAACTGGGTTTATTTTTTTATCTTCCATAATTTTCTCCATTTTTAATATTAATATTAATCTTCAATCCAATCTTTTAATTGGAAGTCTTCCTTAGTTCTTTCGTCCATAGGAATTGTATCAACATCCCCACTTATACCTGAAACATCCCCACTTATACCTGAAACATACCCACTTATATCTGAAACACACCCCCATATACCTGAAACACACCCCCTTATAGCTGTAACACGCCCACTTATACCTGAAACATTCCC
>Ga0307377_10006407_pt1 | contig 12323 bp, 17 predicted proteins | sample TR3MG_FD_202535 | JGI IMG/M metagenome (GOLD analysis project Ga0307377, IMG submission 202535) | Soil microbial communities from Risofladan, Vaasa, Finland - TR-3 | ecosystem: Environmental > Terrestrial > Soil > Coastal area > Acid sulfate soil | place: Finland: Risofladan, Vaasa | collected...
CAACCGTCTGTCACGTGCAAATGGCAGATGGGTATAATGCTGCCGCTTCATTCCGCACACAACAGGGGTACCAGGTGATAGACGGCGCGGTAACGACTTCGTGGTATCTCTATCCGGTGGGCACAATTACGATACCACCCACCCGTGTGTATTCTGGCAGTCCGAATTTTACGACTTATGCTATTGCCATTAACGCATCACGGGCAAGCGGCGCGGGCAGTTTGGACATGGATTGTCTAATACTGATTCCGTACAATGAGGGAGCAATACATGGAAAAGCCCCAGCAGTGACGATGAATTGTGCTTTCTATACTCGTGAAGATGAGGCGGTTGACGGTTATACCACTGATGCGGTATCGCCCATTGATGCAATGGAGGTAGATTGTCAAAACTGGGGTTGCCCTATTAACACGGTAATGTGGGTATTCGCGGCGCAACGCGCCACTTCACAGGTTAGCACGGATACCGCGACGGTGGCAATGTATAGATACCATCGTTGGCGTACACTACGAGGCGCGGACTAGGCGCTTGTGGCACTCCCTGGCACCTGGTGGCTGGCCCGTGATCCCTGAGTTTGCCTGGAGTGGGCAATCCTGGCGGTCACGTTTTTGACCCTGAAAAGCGACATGGTAACACGTGTTAGCAGACAACGTGAGCGGCGGTTGGGGGATAGGCGTATAATCATTGGCATTACTCAGAATGGCCCAAAAGTGGCCCCACAGTGACTTTAGAGCCAATCCTGGCAGGTGAAATCAGAATTACTACCGCGTGTTATTACACCTGTTGTCTGGTTAGAGGCCCCGGACTGGTTAACGCTAGAAGGGGTATCGTTTCTCACAGGGTACGATGTGGCAACCGTTCATTGGCTGGCCGATGATGGCGCATTTGACCTCAGAGACGACGGCCTGATTGACAAGGCCAGTGTACGCGAGTTTCAAGAGGCCCTGCTAGAAGTGCAATGGTTGACTTCTCCCCCACTGAGTGGATTACAACCCAAGAGGCGGCGGACCTGACCGGGTACAGTGTGCAATACCTGCGGCGGATAATTCGACAAGGCAGGATTAAGGCGCGCAAGTGGGTGAGCGCATGGATGGTAGACCGAAAGGCGCTGTTAGATTACAAACAAGAAATGGACAGTTTGGGACTTGAACGGCATAACCCCTGGCGTACAGGGGCACGGCGCAAGAGCGACGGGGCGGACTAATCGCCCCGTTTTTCGTTTCCCCTCGCAATCCTCTGTTAACCCCGCATTTGTAATACCATCTTGTAAAATTGGTACATAATTGCACTTGCAGAGTATTGACACGTGTGGTATACTACTGAGTAACGCGGTAGTACTCAGTTTAAGCGCAATACTAACCGCCAGAATAGGGAGGCGAGTAAATGGGTGAAGTTGTAGCGGAAGGGTGGATAACGGTTGAGGAAGCAAACGCCTTGACTGGTTACTCAGCGGCCTACTTGCGGCGGCTGGCCCGACAAGGGCATATCGTGGCCCAAAAAGTCGGCGGGGATTTGTGGCTGATCTGCCGTGATGACCTAGTAACCTACAGGAGCGAAATGGAGGCCCTGGGCCTGGGCAAACACAATCCGCTGGCCCCGTGGCGGCGGGAGGCATAAGAAAAGCCCCTAGCTTGCACTAGGGGCAGTGGGCATGGGTTTGGCGTGGTAGCCTTTTCCTGGCCCATGCCCATTCTAGCACACTTTTATGGAGGTGACAAGATGGGCAACACGTTAGACGCAAAAAGGGCACGGGCATTCTTGACGGGCATGGGTATCTATCCCACTCAGTTGGGGATTGATTCCATGTCACTACCAGGTGAGCGGGCGCTTACAAAAAAGGCATTGCGTCAGTCAGCGGTCAAGTTGTCTGACGGTGACCTGTTCTGCCTGTATGTCCTGGCAAGCATTCTCGTAGAGTGCTAGAGGGACAAGGGGCGGCCTGCGGGGGCGGCTGCCCTTACCCGATTTATAAGAGGCCCTGGCCGGCGACGGCCAGCAGGTAGGATAACACAAACTCGTAACACTCAGTATTAAATTGGAGGATACAGGAATGATGAGCATAACGGCAACAGATATTGGCTTTAACTACGTCAAGGGGCTGGTGTCCAATAGTGACCGGCGGGCGTTCTTCCCTTCCGTGGTGGGGGAGCCGTTCACAGAGACGTTTTCAAAGCAAAGCGCGCGGAAGACCCGCTTGACGGTGACACTTGACGGGCAGGTTTACCCCGTAGGGGATACGGCCATGAAGCAATCGAAACACGCGGGGGGGGCACTCAATGCGGACTGGGTACTGGGACAGACCTGGCGCGTGATCTTCTGCGCGGCACTGAGCGAACTTCACAAGGCTAGTGTAGAAACCGCTGTAGTGGTAGGGTTGCCATTGGAGGATTACACGGCACTCGAGACCCGGCTGACTGCCCGGCTGGTGGGGCAACAGTTCACTTTCAGGCGCAACGACGGCAAGCAACAGACGGTGACGGTCAAGGATGCAGTTTGCTTGACCCAACCTTATGGCAGTTTGCTTGACCAGGCAATGGACAACGGCGGGCACATTCTCAATAACCCGTTTTCTACCGGCCTAGTGGGGATATGCGACATCGGCGGGAACACACTTAACCTGCTTGTCTGTGATGCGCTCGAGGAGCGTTCGCAGTGGACGCGCGGCGACGGCCTGGGGCTGTTGGAAACCCTTGACGACGTGGCACGCGCGATACACCAGAAGTATCCTACTATCGAGCCAACGGCGCGCGAGGTATCGGCCTGGCTGGCAGCGGGCATGTTTTCCTACAGGGGCACAAAGCACGACATCATGCCCATCGTCAAGCCGTTTTTGGATCCCTTGCTTGACCGTATCCTCGATCGGCTGGCGGAAGTCTGGCGCGAGCCTGGCCGATTTGACGCTGTACTCCTGACTGGTGGGGCAAGCGCAGTGTTGGGGAAAGTGCTCAAGGTTCGCATGGATGGGGTATACCCTAACGTGACCGTGGCGCAAGATGCGCAATGGAGCAACGCGCGGGGATACCTCAAGTTCGGTATAGACTTCTGGAGGGTGTAATGCCTGCGGTGCACTTCTCTTTTACACTCGACGCGGTGCTTGATTCTCATATCATCCGCCAGTTGGGAACGCAACCTAACTTGTCGGCACTGGTACGCGCGGCGCTTATAGCCTATTTTGAGCGACCGAGCCATGCCGATCTTGACGTCAAACTCGATACCATTCTGGAGGCCCTGCGCAATGTTCAGGTAGTCAAGGCGGGGGGATGTGCACCAGTACAGGCAGAAGGAAGCGAACCGGCGCTTGCCCGACGTGGTTTTGAGTCTATGAAGGCACGTTTTCGCAAGGGGGCGACTACTGACTGACCGGCTGCCCTTGCCCTGGTGCCAATGCTCTCGAGGCATCAGGGCAAGCGCGGACCGGTGAGGTGGTAGAAACTTCTGGAGGTTGAAACGATGGAGGCAAAAGAATGTCAACAAACACTTGTAGAAACTGCAATGGACACGGCACGGTCAAATGCGCAGACTGTCGCGGGCGCGGGCGCATTGGCCGTTACACCTGCTGGCGGTGTCATGGCAACGGGCGCTTGCAATGCTCAGAGTGTGGTGGCGCTGGTCGGTATGTCATCCGCCGGCACAAGTGACCTGGTGGACGCGGCGCGGGCATACGTGGCGCTCTATGACTGCTGGTGGTCAAGCATGATGTGCGGACCCTACAACGGCCGAGATGCAGAACATTGGGAACTGGTGCACGATCGTCAAATGGCCTGGCAGCGGTACGCGGACCTGCTACGAGTGCACGGCCTGGAGCCACCCGACCGGCGCGGATTCGCAAGGGCGCTGGCCCTGGGGGAGGTGTAGCATGATGGGCGGTTTGACGATCTTAGAGCAAATGTGCGGGTTAACGATGCTGCTGGCGGGCATGGGGGCGTTCCTACTGCTATACGCCGGCCTGGCAATCGAGCGGCAACGAGTGGCGTTGACAAGTCTACAGCGTGAGCGGGTGAGGGCAGCGTATCGAGCGCGGACCATGCGCGCTTTGCTGGCGCGGACGTTTCCGCCGGCAATTGACGTGGTAGTGATCTAGAGGTAGAGCGATGGGTAAGACGATCTTGACGGCGATCTTGGGCACGATCCTGGCGGGCGCGATCTTGGCTGGTTGCGGTGGGGCTGGCCCCGAGCCGCTTGATGAGGTAGGAATTGAAGCTACACGTCAAGCAATGGCCCTGGAGGCAACGCGGACGGTGCTTGATCTGGAACGTCAAAAACTTGACATGGAGCGTGAGCAACTTGACCTGGAGCGCGATACACGACGGCAAGAGGCCTTGGATCCGTTCGTGCTAGCACTGCCCTGGGTGGTGCTGGTGGCCGGCCTGGGGGCGGCTGGCCTTGTCGGCTGGCGCTGGTTGACAGTTTGGGAACTGCGCGCGCGCGTGATCCGCCGTCAACCCGAGGAAGGGGAGCCGATCCAATTACTGAGTCATGACCGGGTGGCGCTCCCCCTGCGGCTGGCAAATGCCTATGCGGACCTTACGCGCGGCGCTGAGCGTTCGCCAATGCTGGCGGCCAATGCCGAGGCGCAAGAGCGCGCAACGATGAGGCAACAGGCAAGCAACCTGGCGCTTGCATCACAGGCAGCAAGAACGGTCAAGGCGCGGACAGGCAGCAGTGATATCTCCCTGATGCTACCGCCAGCAGAGAAACACGAACGGTCGGCCCCGGCCCCTTCGCCTGTGAGAGTGCTACAGGAGCCTACAGAAACGGTCAGAGGTTGGATTGAGGATACAGAACGGGCGCTTTTGCCAGAGGTGGTAAGCGATGATTGAAAAGACTTTCGTTGACAAGGCTGATAGACTGGCGCGAATTGTGCCACACGTCCTTGCACAACGTGGTCTGGAGCCATGTTTTTCAGACTGGGTGTTGACCCGATCCGGTAGGGGGGATGTGTGGCTTTACGGTGTACTGGACACGCGGAAGATTGCACGCATGGAACGATACACCAGTCCCGATCTGTTACATCAGGTTTCGACGGTGGCGCGTGGCGTTCCTGTCTACCCAAGCAACACAAACGGCCTGCGATATGGGTTTTTACTCAGTGGACGGCCCCGGCTACCTGGTCGGGTAGACTTCCCTGGTATCGAGCGCGGTGTGGTTCGCATGGGGGTTGACTTGCGCGGTGAAGTCAAGTGCACCTGGGACCGTCTCGGGCACCTGCTGGTGGCGGGCATGACGGGTTACGGCAAGTCGGTGTTCTTGCGGCTGCTGGCGCATCAGGCAATCGCGGACGGCGCGCGGCTGCTGCTGGCGGACCTGGACGGCGCGACATTCCCCATGCTGGTGGGTTGCCCGGCGCTGGTGGCACCTATCGCGGGCAATCCCCAAGAGGCCCATAGTGTGGTAGGGCTGGCCCTGGGGGAGTGCGATAAGCGCGCGGCGCTGTACGCGGCTGCTGGTGGATTCCCTGATAGTCTGGCGGATTACAACCACCTGGCCGTCAAGTCTGGTGAGGACCCCTTGCCCCGATTGCTGGTAATCCTTGACGAATACAACGCGACGGCGGTGGCCCTGGGTGGCGCGCGCGGGCAGTTCGCCAGTGATACGGCGGCCCTGGCCTGGCGTGGGCGTAAGTTCGGAGTCAACCTGGTGTGTGCGGCCCAAGACTTTGCAAAAGAGACGGTCGGGCGTTTCCGTGATCAGGTTGCGCCAGTATGCTTCCGTGTGCAATCGAAAGAACTGGCGCGGTCGGTTGGGTGTTCTGAGGCGGTGCACATCACCCGACCCGGTCGGGCAGTGACCACCAGGTGGGGCGTGTTCCAAGCCTACTACCTGGACAAGTCGGACCTCGCGACGGCGGGCGCTGGCGGCGCTGGCGTTCTGTCTGCTGACGAACTCTCGCTTGCACTCTGGGCAATCGAGCAAAACGACGGCTACCTGGCGCTGGCAGACATTCAGGCACGGGCGGACGCGCACACGGGCACGGGCGCATGCACGGACGCGGGCGCGCGCGCGCGCACACATGCGCATGGCGGGCAAGGTTATGCCCGGCGTTTGGCAAGTGCATGGGAAGTTCGCGGTTGGCTTGTGAAGGATTCTCAGAACGGAAACAAGCGGCGCGTAACCGACGATTTGAGGCAAATTGCCTACAAACTGAAAACCCTGAAAACCCTGAAAACCCTACCTACAAACCCACAAACCGACCTACAAACCGACCTGGAGCAGTCTACAAGCCTACAATCCGCCGAGCTGGCCCGTGATCCGCTGGCCGACGTTCCCGGCGCGCTTGTCCCCATCGGCTACGGACTGTACAAACCTGCGGTTAAGGGACTGCAGCGGGAAATCACAATCATAACGGAGGTGAACTGATGAAACAGAGAGCTATTCTTGAACACTGGGGGGACACGATAAGCGCGGCCAATGAGCGAGCCGGACTTCCGCCTGTATCGCGCGGCATTGAATTACTGGACGGTCGGACGGCATTTGATGCGGCCATGCCTGATTCCGAGTTTGCGCGAGAGATAGCGCGCGGGTTGGGCGTCCCACACGTGCAAGTCGTGCTGCGCGTAGAGGTGCCACCCGTAGAGCGAAAAGCCGACGGGCATGTATTCATGTATGTGGGGGGCGTTCCGTGCACGTGGGCGAAACGATGACGGGTGGCAATGGAGGGGGGCTGGCAACATGAGACGGGCGGCAATCAAACCATCGGCATTGAGTGAAACTGCTACCATCGGCCCGCTGGCCTGGCCCGCCAGTGGTCGGGGGCACACACTCAGCATATAGGAATGGAGGAAAACGACGTGAGCGGTAGGATTCTGATAGACGTAACCGACCTGCTGAGCCTGACTGCGGGTAATCCGCAACTGGACAGCGACATGCGGCGCGAACTGGCCGACCTGGCCGACGATCTTAACTCCAGCCTGGACGGCTACGAAGTGATGCTGGTGCACCTGGACACGGCTGACTATCTGAGTTTCGAAAAACGTGATCCGACGATGGATGAGTGGATGGAGGAGCGCGCAGAACTCCAGGCAGCGATCGCAGAAGTCGGCCCTGATCCGGTGCGTGAGGGAGTGACCGACGGTTGACCGGTTGACAAACTGCCCATCACCCTGGAGCGGTGGCGGGCAGCAGTGAGGCGGCCAGCAGGTGGGGTTGACGGGGTATCGGATAGTGGTATAATGGCTACCGACTATTAAAGATAATCGGAGGGAATGAGGAATGGACAACGTAGCATTGACCACACGGGGAGCAAACGAACTGACCACGATCATGGAGCAAGCCGGGCAAGCGGCAAACGAAGCGGCTGCCCGTTCCGCCTTTGCTGACTATCGCTCACGCAAGGCGGCCAACACCATCCGCCGTCAAGAAAACACCCTGGCCCTGTTCGCCCACTTCCTGGAGGAAACGACGGGCACGCAAGCGGGGGACCTCGCGGGCGGCCCTGGGGCGTGGCACGGCGTAACCTGGGGACTGGTAGAGGGTTTCGCGCGCTGGCTACTCCTGGGAGGGTACGCGGTGGGCAGCGTCAACGGGCACCTGTCTACAGTCAAGACCTATGCGAAACTGGCGGCGAGGTCTGGCGCGCTGAGTGCACAGGACGTGGCCATGATCCGCACGGTGGCCGGGTACCGCAAGAAGGAAGGAAAGCAGGTTGACGAAAAGCGAACGGCGGCCAGCATTCCCACCAGGGGCGGGCGCAAGGGTAGAGCCAAGAAAAACGAGCCGGTATCACTCACACCTGCGCAAGCGCAAGCACTGAAAGAGCAACCCAACACGTCACAGGGGCGACGTGACCGCCTCTTGCTTTGCCTGCTGGCCGATCATGGCCTACGGGTTGGGGAGGTGGCCGGGTTGGCGGTAACCGACGTGGACTTGAAACGGGGGGAACTCCGTTTCTATCGGCCCAAGGTGGACAAGACACAAACACACAAATTGACGGCGGATGCGTGGGAAGCGGCACGTGTCTACCTGGACAACGACGGCTTGTCTATCGGCCCACTGCTACGCGCCTCCAAGAAGGGAGGGAGGCTGGCCGACCCTGGCATGACCACACGGGCGATTACTGCGCGCGTGGGGGAACTCGGCGCGCGGGTGGGCGTGGCCGGCCTGAGTGCTCACGATCTGCGCCACTACTGGGCCACACAAGCGGCGCGGTCGGGCACGCCAATTGACCGCCTACAGGACGCGGGCGGGTGGTCTTCCCCAGCCATGCCCTTGCAGTACATAGAGGCGGCTGCCATAGCCAACGAGGGTGTCAAGTTGGAGGTGGCAGAATGATAGAACTCACCATCGGCAGTCTACTCTCTGGGAACTACGAAGACCCTGGTGATCTGTACCAATTGTACGTGATCCGTGACCACGAAAGCGACTTGATATTCTACGTGGGACAATCCTGCGCGGGGGTTACTGACCGCGTTTTGCAACACCTGGGGAAGTCACGGCGTTTTCCTACTGAGGATTCAGTTACCCGGCTAGTCTATGAGGCCATGCCCCGATCCCTGGCGTGGAAAGTTCAATTTTACAGGCAAGACGAAGTGCTCCCAGAGTACATGGCTAAAGTCGTGAAGGGCATGACGAAAGAGAAATGGGAGGCCGGCTTTAGAGCGATGGGCGTTAACCTTCCCTGGCATGAGGAAGATGGGCAAGACCGAGTTTGGTACAACGATCTGGACAAAGCCGAAGAAATGCTCATAGAGAAATTGCGGCCTTGCTTGAACGTGACCCATAATGCGAACAGGCGCAAACTTCCACCAGAGTACAGTTTTTGGCTTTAGGGCATTCTGGAGGCCCTCGACGCGGCAACCTCTGGCCCGTCCGTGGGCGATCCTGGCCTGGTAGGGCTGTAGGGCGATTCTGGAGGGACAATGAGCAAAGTAACGAAGCGATGCACGGCCTGCGGTGCCACACTGCCCGTGACGGCATTCTACAAGGACGCGAGAAACAAGGATGGTTTAATGTCACGGTGCAAGGACTGCCACAGGTCTAGCAAGCGCGCAAGCGACCTGGCCCACAGGGGGCAGCGTGAGGCGTACCAGGCGGACTATCGCGCAGAGCATGCGGCGGCGCTGGCGGCAAACCAGGCCGCGCGACGGGCGGCGGACCCTGAGCGCGAACGGCAAAAGCAGGCCGCCAGCAGAGCGCGGCGACGGGCAGCAATCAATCGGCGGGCGCGCGAGCGGTATCGGGCACGGAAAGGGCGCGGAAAGGGCACGAAAGGGGCACGAAAGGGGCATGGGCAGGGTGATGCATAACTGTTACAACGGGAATTGTGAAAACAGGCGTTTTTCGGTTATTATGGTAAGTTATCAACCTAACATAACTGTTATAGTCGGAAGTAGGATTTCAGGTATTGCAGCATCGTTCCCGACGATTGCACGGCGCATTGAGGGGTTGCCCTGAGCCTCACGGGCAGGGGTAGTACGAAGGTACCCTAAAAGTTCCTCATTTTGGCGATTTTGCCTCTTGCGCGTAGCAGCGGAGTGTGGTTATATTATATTAGAAACCAGAGAGGCAAAGGCGGCTGGCCGATTTTGCCTCTTTTTGTTTGGCTGACGGGAGGATGAGAAATGTTGAATGAGAGGTTTTTGTTTGCGTTATCGGGCGTGGACAAGGCGCTATTGTGCGAACTGGCAGAGCAAGACCAGATGAGCCAATCCGCCTGGCTGCGCGGCAAGATGCAGGAGGAGGCGCGCGCGCGTGGCCTGGTGGCAGTGCTAGTCGGGGATAACAGCCAACGGGTGGAGGTGATCCATGAGCGACAACGGGCATAAAACGCCAAAACCCCTGGCGGGCGACCAGGGGCGGGCGACAATCTCGGACGCTCAACTGACTAACCTCAGTTTACCACAATCGCCGTCTGTTGTCAATACCCAAAAACCCCCTGACCTTTTCAACCTGGACGCTGAGACTGGTATCCTGGGCGGCCTATTGCTGAACTTCTCCGAGACGAGCGCGTACCCTCAGGTCAAGGCGCTGCGCGCGGGCGACTTTTGGGATGCGGCCCATCGTGATGTGTGGGCGGCGATCTGGCGGGTTGCGCGTGACGGCCTGTTGCCCGACGTGATCAGCGTGGGCGACCGCCTGGCGCGTGAGGGCGCAACCATCGGCATGGACCGCCTGGTGGGGTTAGTCAACGAGTGCGCGAGTTATGCCCGAGCCGATGACTACGCGCGGATTGTGGCTAACTGGTCACGGCAGCGGGCGGCGGAAGTGGCCATTAGCGGCATGGGGGCGTCTTTCGGGGGCGACGGCAGATTCGACAAGGCCCTGCAGGATACCATCGTTCAATTGTCAGAGATTCAATCTGCCAACGTTGGCCCCGTAGAGTTTACCACGATGGAGCAAATCCGCCAGTTTTACGGTGATGTGAAGTGGTGCTGGCCTGGCTGGTTGCCCATCGGTCACGTGTCCCTGATTGCTGGCCCGCAGTCAGTAGGCAAATCCTACCTGGCGGCCCGTCTGATGGCCAGCATAGCCGGCTGCGCGGACTGGCCCGATGGTACGCCTTGCGCTGATGCACGGCGCGTGATCCTGGCGGAAAGCGAGGGCATGAAAGGGGCTTATGCTGAGCGCCTGGAAGCGATGGGCGTACAGCCACACTGGACGATCTGCCCTGGCGACGAACTGTACACGGCTGACCTGGTGCGAGATGCGGCCCGTATCGAGGCCCTCGCACGCCAAGAGGGAGCGGGCGCGATCTTCGTTGACAGCCTCAGCGGCGGCCACTCTATGAAGGAAGATGGGGCGGAGATGCGGCGGCTACTCACGCGGTACAGTGCAATGGCGGCCGGCCTGCAAATCCCCGTGGTGCTGGTGCATCACTGCCGCAAGCGGTCTGAGTTGGAACCTGTCAACGTCACCCTCGACCGCGTGAGGGGTAGCACGACGATAACGCAGTTTTGCAGGTCTGTGCTGGCCCTGTGGCGGCTTGACGACGGCGACCAATCGGGGGCGGTGCGCGTCGAGTGCATCAAATCGAACTTCTGCAAACCGCCTGAGCCTCTCGGCTTTACCATCGGCAACGGCGGCCTGACCTTTGGGGATGCGCCAGAACAGGAGCGCGTAGAGACGCGGCTTGATCAGGCGGCGGACCTCTTGCAAGCACTGCTGGCGGACGGCCCAAGACGGCAAACAGAACTCCAGGACGAAGCGAACGGCGCTGGCATTAACTGGAGGACTTGTCAACGCGCAAAGGAAAAGTCGGGTATCGTGGCCCGGCGTGTTAAGGATGATAGCGGTGTACATTGGTATTGGGGACTTCCCCACAAGGATATAGAATGATGGTTATCTTGTCGTTCTTGGCTACCTTGTCGTCCTTGGCTATCTTGGCAACCTTGCCAAGGCTGCCAAGAGCGCCAAGAAGTCAAGGGTGCCAAGGTACTCATGGATGGTATTCTTGAATGGGGGCACGGTGGACATGGTAGGAATGGCTGACAGGCTGGCAGTGATCCGCCACAAGAACGTGATCTTCGACCGTCTGTGCACGGCGGCGCGCGCGTGTGACCGCAAGCGCCACACGACGGGGAGCGTACCGCCGATGTGGGCGGCCCGTCTGGAGGCCCTCGATGCGGCGTATCGCGCGGCGCTGGCCGCTTCACAGTGAAGTAAACTCATAAGGGGGAAAATCATGTCTGGTGATTACATCAAGTTTGGGAGCCTAATACTCAATGGGGAGGGCGCTGTAGGGCAAACGGGGGCGATCTACACGGTCACGCGGGCGGGCGGCCTGGGTGGACTACCGCGGCCCCGTGTAGTCGTCACGCAATTGGTAGGCGTGGATGGCGCTATTCTGAGTGAGGCGGACGACGACATGCGCGTGGTCGTGTTGGAGGGGGAAGTGCATGCCCCATCACACGAACTTTTAATGGAGGAGCTAAAACGGTTCAGGTACGAGCTGAGTACCCAAAGGGGGGAATTGTGGCTGTACTGGACGCCTGAGGGGCAACCGGCCTGTAAGATAGGGGCGGTTTTGCAAAATGATGGGGCGGTAACCCTCGACACTGAGGATGACACTACCGCGATTTTTAGGCTTGAACTTCTGTGCGCCGATCCCTACTGGTGGTCTATTAACCCTACCACGTTTTCCAAATCTGTGACCGCTACAGGGCAAACTCTCAGCGTGACTAATGATGGTACGGCGTACACGGAGCCGGTGATCCGCATCACGCCAACCTCTAGCAAGAGTGGCGGATACACCTACAAGCGATGGCTGGCAATCTACAACCGTGTGGCCCGTGCACTCACAGACTACCCGCTCGAAGTGACGACGCAAGCAGGAACAGGTTTCAACCACCAGGCATTGGTAGGGGCTGGCCATGCCCAAGCGGACGGGG
>Ga0307377_10006408_pt1 | contig 12323 bp, 8 predicted proteins | sample TR3MG_FD_202535 | JGI IMG/M metagenome (GOLD analysis project Ga0307377, IMG submission 202535) | Soil microbial communities from Risofladan, Vaasa, Finland - TR-3 | ecosystem: Environmental > Terrestrial > Soil > Coastal area > Acid sulfate soil | place: Finland: Risofladan, Vaasa | collected...
GCCGGTTTCGACGTATCCCCGCGGGCCGACCTAAAGGTCGGCCCCTACATTTTAGGTGGGCCAGGCATTCCTGCCTGGCGACATAACACCTTCCCCCTTGACATCCCCCTTCTTTTCTCATAACCTCCTGGGTACATAACCAGGAGGTTTTTTCGTGAACGTTAAGGCGTATATAATAGTGGTGGCGGCCGCGGCGCTCGCGGCCGGCGCGGCCTCGCTCGCGCAGGAGGGCGCCGAGGCCAAGGAGGCCGCCGCCGAGAAGCAGGGCGAAGCCCTCAAGCTCGAGCGGGCCGCCGAGCTCGAGCAAATGCGCGAACTCGAGAACGTCTCGGCGACGCTCGCCGTCGCCGTCAAGAGCTGCGTATTGCAACCTATAGAAGAGCCGAAGAAGAAGGAGAAGGAAGGGGAAGGGGTTGACGTGGGCGGCGACTTGGGCGAGGTAGCGACAACCTTCTTCCGCGCCGTCGAACGCGAGATACGCGGGGACCAGGAGAAAGTCCCGCCCGACACCGCGAAGGCCGGCGTCGGGAAGGTAAACGTATACGTCGACGTATTGGTTAAGAACCTGAGCGAGAAGACGCAGCTCGTCCTCCCGGGCGACTTCACGCTCCGGACGCCCGAAGGTTTTACGGTCAACTACAACGTCAGGACGTACGGGACCGCGGACCCCTTCGACGGCATATACCTGCCCCCCGGCGCCTCGAGCGGCGGGAGGCTCGTCTTCGTCCTGCCGCCCCGCGACGAGTATACGCTGCACTACTACAACCCGCAGACCAAGGCCGCGGGCACGAAGCGCGTATTCGTGATACGCGGCGACTGATAGCGTAGAGCCGTACCTTCAGGCGCGGCCACCATGATCTCATATCAAAAAGAATACAACGGGCCGACCTAAAGGTCGGCCCCTACATAATTACTGGTGGGCTACACATTCCTGTGTGGCCTCGGGCCGACTGGAAAGTCGGCCCTACAGGTCGGCCCCTACGAAAGCGACCGCCGCTTCCCGGAGGCGGCGTTTTTATTTGCCTCCGCGCCGCTATTTCGTATAATGGCGTACGATGGGTGTCGAGCCCCGCGAGCTCAGGTGCAACGCGTGCGGCGCGGCCTTGCATTACGAGGAAGGCGCCGCCGTCATCAAATGCGCCCACTGCGGTACCGAGTACGCCCTCGAGACGCCGCCCGGGGGCGTGCTCGAGTTCACGCTCGAGGAGGCGGAGGAGGAGGCCGAAGAGGAGGCCGAACCCGCCGAGCCGGAACGCCCCCCGTACGAGGAGGAAGCATCGAGCTGGCTGCGCGAGGGCAAGAAGGTACAGGCCATCCAGGTGGTGCGGGTGCACACCGGCCTGGGCCTCGGCGAGTCGAAGGAGTACGTGGAGGCGTTGGCCGTCCGCGAGGGTATAGTGTTGCCGGCGCGCTCCGCGGCCTACGCCGCGGTTGTGGTCGCCGTCCTGATCGCCGTCGCCGTATCCGGGTTGGTCCTTTACCTGTTGGCGTTGCGGTGACGCGCCTTTTGATTACATACGAATTTTAACGGACCTTGCCCCTTAGGTATTAAATCCGACCGGAGGAAAAGTTATGTGTGAGAAAAAAGAGATACACGGCGAAGGCGCGAGCCTGGGCGAAGTGACGTCGCTTTTGTCCGACATCTTCAAAAAGGTGGCCGACCGCGGGACCGCCACCGCCAAGGAAAAGTTCCACCAGGCGTTGACGGAGTTCCACGGCACGCTGAAGAAGATAGACGAAGAACTCGAGACCTCGGGAGAAGGGGAGAAGTAGCGGCGCCGTTTTTATTTCAAATAAGACCCCGCCTTTGCCCGGGCGGGGATTTTTTTACTTTAAGATCGGGTCGGAGCTATTCAAGCTTAAAGTCTTCGCCCAGGTTGGCCTGGATTATCGCCTCCGGTACCCAGCCGCGGGCGCCGTCCTCGCCCGTCAAGGTCTTGAAGTCCACGGCGAGCGTGCGCCGCTTCAAGTCGGTGGTTATGAATTGGTCGGTGGCTCCCCGGCGCGCGCTCTCGTAGAAAACCTCGTTCTCGGGGTGGACCGTGGTCATGTACCGCTCGAGGTTCTCCTCGTTTACGGCGCGCTGCGTCTTTTCGACGACGGCCAAGACCGCCTGCGCCTCCGCCTCGAGCGCGGGCCCGGGTTTGCCGCCCGGCAGCTTATCGTACGTAACCTTCGGTTGGAACGGGATGTCGGTGGTGCGGGTGTCGACGGCGAGGCCGGGCAGCTCTTTGAAGTGTACCTCCCGGCCCGGCGGCAACGAATGGCCGCGCGTACCGAAGTTGACCTTTAAGCGTTTTAGTTGCGCCCGGTCCGGCTCCGAAAGGGCCAACGTCGAGCCGCAGTAGCGGCAGGTTACTTCGCCCGCGCCGCGGACCTCGGCGCCGCAATTGGGGCACTTTAACGATTCTACCTTCGGCACCGTAGGCGACCCTCGCTTTCCGTGAGGTTTGGCGGTTGGGCGCCGCTATCTCCGCGCAAGGATACGGTAATTAGGCCGGTATTACAACCGGACACCGGAAGGCGGGGGGCGATTTTATGTTTGCGGTTTCGGCGGGGCGATATTATTATAGTGTGAAAGGATGTGTCTAACCGGCCCTTGGACCTAGGGGTTCCATATATGAAGGACGAACGAAAAACGAAGGCCGAGCTTATCTACGAACTTACGGCGTCGCGCAAGCGCGTCGGCGAGTTGGAGTCGCTGGCCAGGCACGGCGAGTGGGCGGAAACCGAGCTCGAGCGGCATATCAAGACGCTGGAAGGATTGGCCGAAATATCGAAAGCGATGAATACGGCTCCGGACGAGAAGGAGTTATTCGATTCCGCGGCCGTATTGTTAGCGGATAACCCCCGCGTCGTGGCGGGAGCGATTTACCTCCTCGACGAGGACGCCGGATGCCTCCGGCTTGAGAAATCGTTCGGGCTCTACCCGGCCTTCTACGACGACAACGAGACGCTGGCGCTGGACGACGCCGACGTGAAGTCGATCCTATGGTCGGATACCGGCGTCGTCGTCGACGGCCTGCTGGGCGAGGAGACGTGGCGGGAGGTCGTCGCCGAAGAACTCAAGGCCGAGGGGCACGTAGTCGCGGCGGCGATGAGGGCGGAGTCGGAGACGGTCGGCGTTTTTACGATGATATTGGAGAAGGCCGACGTCTACACCGTATCGTTCGTCGAGATGATAGCCGCCGAGTTGGCTTGCGCGGTAAAGCACAAACGGGCGGAGGAGGAATTATCCAATTACCGCCGGCGCTTGGAGGAACAGGTCGAAAGTCGCACCGAGGAATTGCGGGCGGCGAACGAGCGGTTGGAGGGGGAAGTTACCGAACGGAAACGCGCGTTGGCGGAGTCGGCCGAGAGCGAGGAGCGTTTCCGCACGTTGGCCGAGAACTCGCGCGACGCTTTGATTATTTACGATAAGGACGAAGAGCGTATAGTATACGTAAACGCCGTGGTGGCGGAAATGTTCGGCGTCAGCTTACACGACGTCCGGAGCATGAGCGTAGAAGAGGCGTTCGATAATTTTATATTCGAAGACGACAAGGATTATCTATTCGAGGCCACCGCGAAGGCGGAAGTCGCGAGAAGCGCCGGGTCCGTCGAAACCGTCGGCCTCGATTACCGCGTTAGAAAACCCGACGGCGACGTACGTTGGTTCCACCATCGTAGTTACCCGGCGGTGGTGGAGGGTGTGCCTACGTCGAGAGTTTATGTAATATTGACGGACATTACGGAGCGTAAGCGCGTCGAGGAGACGTTGCGCGAGAGCGCGGAGAAGTACCACGCCATCGCGGAACGCGCCCCCTTCGGCGTGGTAATACACCGGGACGCCAAGATTTTATACGCTAATGACGCGGCGCGCGAGATACTCAAATTTTCTCCCGGCGACGAAGTAGTAGGTTTGTCGATCTTTGAATTTATCTTTCCGGAAGATAGGGAAGGGCTTTTAGAAGCAATGCGGGAACGTAAGCGCGGCGACGTACCCTATCCTTACGAGGTTAGGGTCAAATGTCGGGACGGCGAAGTAAAGGAGGTTGAGGCCTCCGGACGTATTTTCAACTACGGCGGCCAAACCGCTTATATAGTTACGATTAACGATGTTACCGAGCGTAAGCGTGCCGAGGCGGCGTTGCGGGAAAGCGAAGAACGCTACCGCTGCTTGGTGGAGACGTCTCCCGACGCCATCGTCCAAACCGACCTCGAAGGAAATATCGTGGCATTGAACCCTCAAACCGGTTTGTTGTACGGCGTCGAGGACGTAGAGGGTCTTATAGGCGTGAACGCGTTCGACCTCATAAAACCCGAACAGCGAGAGGCGGCGAGGGTAACTCTCCAAGAGGTTTTAGAGCGGGGTTCGGGTACGGGCGTCGAATACGAATTGCTCACGAAAGAAGGAGGCTATTATCCGGCCGAAGTAAACGTAACTTTGGTTACGGATGCCGAAGGCACCCCGGGCGGTTTCATCGCCGTAATCCGTAACGTCACCGAAAGGAAGCGTGCGGAAGAAGCGGTCAAGGAATCGGAGACGCAGTATCGTACCCTCCAGGCCAATATCCCGGTTGGCGTATTCCGCTCGTTGGCGGAACCGGGCGGTCATCTGATATCGGCCAACCCCGCTCTGGCCAAGATGTTCGGTTACGAAGGACCGGAACGGATGTACGAGACAAAGGTCGCCGATTTGTACTCGAACCCGGAAGAACGCAAAGCGTTTATCGCGGCCGTAAGTTCGGCCGGGGCCGTGTCGGATTACGAGACGGAGTTTAAACGAAAAGACGGGACCGTATTTTGGGGTTCCCTCAGCGCCCGCGCGGTCACGGGGCCCGACGGCGAGGTCGCGTACTTCGACGGCATTCTGGAGGACGTTACGAGCCGCAGGGAGGCCGAAGAGGCGCTGGTTGAGTCCGAGGAGAAGCACCGCACGTTGGTAGAGGGTGCGACCGACGGCGTCGTGATCGTTCAAGACGGCCTTTTCAAGCTCGCCAACCAGGCGATGGCGAAACTCGCCGGTTACGACGCCTCGGAGGAATTAATAGGCAGCGAATTTATGCCCTTCATTGCCCCGGAATTCAAAGAAATGGTGGCGGAGAAGCATCGGAATACGATGGCCGGCGTGGGTACGCCGCTCATTTTCGAAATAGACATATTAAAACGCGATGGCGCCAAGGCCCCGGTGGAACTTAATACCGGCATGATCGAATACGAGGGGCGGCCGGCGGCCATAGTCACGGTGCGAGACCTCACCGAACGCAAGAGAGCGGAAAAGCGTATAACGTACTTCAGCGAATTCGCGAAGAATATAATCGAAAGTACGCAGGTGGGGATTTACGCGGTGAACCGGAAAGGCGCGCTGCAGATTTGGAACCAGGGGATGGAGAGCCAATTCGGCGTGAGGGCGGACGAGGTCGCAGGCAGGAACATCTTCGAGGTTTTTCCCGCCCTTAATGAGGAACCGCTCGGCGTCGCGATTAAAAAAGCCCTTGCCGAAGGAGAGGCTTTCGAACGAAGAGATTTGAGACATAAGACGATTAAGAAGGGGGAGCGCATATTAAATACCAAGATCAATCCTATGAGGGATGCTTCGGCGGCGGTAGTGGGCGCGGTCGTCATAACCGAAGACGTTACGGAACGTACGCGCGTCGAGGAGAGGGTCCGGTACTTCAGCGAGTTCACCGAGAATATTATCGAAAGTACGCAGGTGGGTATTTACGCGTTGGACAAGAACGCCATCGTCCAGATATGGAACCGGGGTATGGAGAGCCAGTTCGGCGTTACTTCGGCGGAGCTGGTGGGCAGGAAGATCTTCGAGGCGTTCCCCTCGCTACGCGCCGAGCCGTTGGGCGAGGCTATTAGGGCGGCGTTGGAACGCGGCGAGTCGTTCGACGAACGGCGCTTAAGACACCGGACGTTGAAGAGGGGCGAGCGCGTATTAAATACCAAGATAAACCCCTTGAAAGATTCGTCGGGCCGCCTGGTGGGGACGGTGGTGATTACGGAGGACGTCACCGAACGGGTAGCGTTCGAGGAAAAACTCCGCGCGAGCGAAGAGAACTTCCGTACGTTAACGGCGAACATCCCCGTAGGCGTTTTCCGGTCGCCCGCCCAAGTCGGCGGTACGATGGTCTCGGCCAACCCGGCCTTGGCCAAGATGTTCGGGTACGGCGAACCGGAGGCGATGTACGAGACGGGGGTTGCGGACTTATACGCGGACCCGGGAGAACGCAGGGAATTTATCGCGGCCGTAAGTTCGGCGGGAGCTTTGTCCGATTACGAGACTCGGTTCCGGCGTAAGGACGGGACTACTTTTTGGGGCTCGCTAAGCGCGCGGGCCGTTAAGGGCGCCGACGGGGAGGTGGCTTATTTCGACGGCATTTTGGAGGACATTGCGCAGCGTAAAGACGCTGAGAGGGCGCTGGCGGAATCGGAGGAAAAATACAGGACTTTCGTGGAGCAGGCGACCGACGGCGTCGCGATCGCCCAAGACGGGGTATTGAGGTTCGCCAACCGCGCGATGGCGAAAATCCTCGGCTACGATACCGCCGAGGAGATAATCGGAAAAGATTTCGAACCCTTCGTCGTACCCGCGTTTAAAGAAACGGTGGCGGAGAAACACGAACGTACTATGGCGGGAGAAGGGGGTCCGAGTATATTCGAGATCGCCGTTTTGAATAAGGCGGGCGATGAGGTCGCGGTCGAAATTAACGCGGGCGTCGTAACGTTCGAGGGCCGGCCGGCGTCAATGGCCATAGTCAGGAGCGTCGCCGACCGCAAACGCGCCGAACGGGCGCTCGCCCATAGCGTCCGACGAAACGAAGCTCTCCTTCAAACCATACCGGACATGATATTCGTCCTTACCAAGGACGGGACCTTCAAGGATTTCAAAGCGGACCGGGACGGAGATTTGGCCCTCCCGCGCGACGAGATCATAGGAAAGAACATCCGGGACGTCGGCTTTTCCGACGATTATGTGGAGGCGATCTTAGCTTGCGTGAACGAAGTACTGGCGACCGGCGAGGCGCGTACGGTGGAGTACGAGCTCGAGATGCCCAGGGGCCGTAACTTCTACGAAGCGCGCATCGTCCCCGTAGAAGAGGACGAAGTGCTCTCCGTCGTTCGAGAAATAACGGACCGCAAACTCGCCTTCGACGAAGTTAAGAAAAGCCTAAACGGTACGATCTACGCTATGTCCAAGATGGTCGAGACGCGCGACCCCTATACGTCCGGTCATCAGCTGCGGGTGGCGAAGCTGGCGCGGGCCATAGCGGAAAAGATGGACTTATCTGAAAACCAGGTCGAGGGCGTCTTTTTGGCCGCGGTCATCCACGACGTCGGTAAAATATCGATACCGGAAGGGATCCTCAGCAAACCGGGTCCCTTGACGGAGCTGGAATTGAATATCATTAAAAACCACCCTCAGGTCGGCTACGATATTCTGAAGAACGTCGAGTTCGCGAGGCCTATAACCAAGTTCGTCCTACAACACCACGAGCGCCTGGACGGCTCGGGGTACCCGTTAGGTTTGAAGGAGAGAGCCATTTCGGTCGGGGCGCGCATTTTAAGCGTGGCGGACGTCGTCGAGGCCATGTCGTCGCACCGGCCTTTCCGGCCGGCGCTGGGACAGGAGAAGGCTCTCGACGAGATATCGAATTACAGAGGCGTACTGTACGACGCGAAGGTGGTCGACGTATGCCTTAAGTTGTTCCAACAGGAAGATTTCCAGTTTAACTAAGTTTTCGGTTAACGTCTCTTAAGCACTCCGCGCCGTTTCGGCCGGGCGTAAAGGCCGGTTTAAAATAAGAGTGGCCTCGAACGACTGGGGGGGTAAGCGTAAAAATAACCGTTCGAAGCCGCCGCGTAGGCGGTTTTTTTTATAGCCCTAAATTTGACCCGATAATATGTTATTATTAAACATATATTTTCCGGGTCAGCTTTCCCCGCCGGCTGTCGCACCCCGCCGAGGGTACAAGTTTAATGAAAGACGAGAAGAAGACTAAAGCGGAGCTGATAGAGGAGCTCGCGCGGTTGCGCCGCGTCGCCCTCGAGTTGGACGCGGCGGAAGCGGCGCGGACGCGGGCCGAGGCGGAATTGACCCGCTACCGTCGCCGCCTCGATGAGCTCGTCGACGAGCGTACCGGCGAGCTGAGAGAGGCCAACGCGAAGCTCCGCCGCAAAGTGGCGGAACGTATACGCGTGGAGGAGGAGAAGAAGTATTTCAACGAGTTTACGGAAAACATAATAGAGAGTACCCAGGTGGGTATATACGCGCTGGATAAGGACGGCACGGTAAAAATTTGGAACCAAGGTATGGAGCGGCAATTCGGCGTCGATTCCGGCGATATTGAGGGGAAGAACATTTTTGAAGCCTTCCCGGTCCTCGCCCAAGAACCCTTGGGGGCCGTGATCAAGAAGACGCTCGAGGAAGGGGAGCCTTTTGAGCAAAGCCGCCTTCGCCATCAAACGTTGAAGAGGGGGGAGCGCATCTTGAACACGAAAATCAACGCGTTGCATAACCCCTCCGGCGGAATAGTGGGGGCGGTCGTAATTACGGAGGACGTTACGGAGCGGGTGAAGGCCGGCGAGGCCTTACGCGAGAGCGAGGAACGGTATCGCAGTTTGGTAGAGGCCATCCACGGCGGGTTCGCCATCGTTGACGGCGACGAGAATATACTTTTCGTTAATCAGGCCTACTGCGATATGTTGGGGTACGCCAAAGAAGAACTGACGGGGATGAACGTCGGGGAGTTGGTGACGGAGGGGGAGTTCCTTAAGATGAAAGGGGTTACCGAAAGGAAGTTGCGTAGTAGGGAACCGACGAAATACGAGACGGTAATGCGCCGGAAAGACGGCAGCGAACGACGTTTTTTAGTCTCGTCGACGCCCTTTTTCGACGACAGGGGCGATTATAAATATACCTTGGGCGTGGCGCTGGACATAACCGACCAGAAGAGGACCGAGGCCGAGTTGAAACTCAGGACACGGCAACTCGAGGAGGCTCACCGCCGCGCCGACGAATTGCTACGCAACATACTCCCCGAACAAGTTATAGAGGAGCTGAAGGAGGTCGAGACGCCGCTGCCGCGGTCCGTTCCCAACGTTACGATCGTCTTTATTGATATCGCAGGTTTTTCCGACATCGCGGCGCGCGTCAGTCATAAGGCGCTGGTTACGAAATTGGCCGCTTATTTTCACGCCTTCGACTTGATCGTAAAGGACCACGGTTTGGAGAAGTTAAAGACCGTGGGGGACGGATATATGTACGCGGGAGGGCTTTTCGCCGAGAACAACCAGTTGGGAACTTGTGCGGAGGCGGCGCTGGACATCTTGAAAATAGTGGGAAAACGCGATTGGCAAGTACGCATCGGCGTCCACGAAGGCCCTTGTATCGCCGGGTTAATTAAGGGATGGCGCATGGTTTACGACGTGTGGGGCGATACCGTGAACGTCGCCGCAAGACTACAGGAGGCCTGCGAGCCCGGCTGCATCAACGTCTCGAAGAAGGTGTACGAAGAGCTGGGGGACCGTTTCGATTTCGAGTACCGGGGCGAGCTCCCGCTGTACACCCTCGGCCCGACGCCGATGTATTATCTTAAAGGTATAAAAGGCAGTTGAGGTAGGCCGGCTTCAGGAGTGAGCGCGTACTTCGATAACAGCCGGGTTGTGGCACGTAGGCCGCTGCCGTTACGGGGTTTTACCGCGACCGTTCCTGTGTGGAACGTGGGAAGGTGAGCGCGAGTGGGGGCTCGGTTAATATTAATTCCGGTGTGCGTCGTTGCGTTGGCGGCGTCGGCCTCGTCCGCGCGTTGGTCGGTAGACGTCGAAATCGGGGCCGTCTTCAGCGGCTACAACGACGTCCGCGTCCCCAACGACGGCGGTACCGAAATTTCGTTGTCGCGAGAGCTCGATACCGACCCGGCTTTTTTCTATCGGTTCAAGGCCGGGTATACGTTCGGCGAGAAGCACGCGGTACGCGTCCTCGTCGCGCCGCTGAGGCTCAAGGCCGGCGGCTCGGTCCCGCGCGTCGTGGTTTTCGGCGGCGTCGAAATACCCGCCGGCGCTCCTATCGACGCGACGTACCGCTTCGATTCGTACCGGGTTTCGTATCGTTATAATTTCGTCCGCCGCGACGCCCTTACGTTCGGCCTGGGCTTCACGGCCAAAATCCGCGACGCCGCCGTCACCTTAAAAAGCGGCGAAGCGGGGGCCGAAGAGGCCAATACCGGTTTTGTGCCGTTACTCAACTTCGGCCTGGCGTGGACTTTCGCCGACGGGTGGACGTTATTAGTCGACGGCGACGCTTTGGCCGCGCCGCAAGGGCGTGCCGAGGACGTACTGGTCGCCGTCCGGTATAGAGCTAGCAAGAACGTCTTTCTCAAAGCCGGTTATAGGATGTTGGAGGGCGGCGCCGACGTAGCCGAAGTGTACAATTTCGCGATGCTGCATTATGTCGTAGTAGGCCCGTCGTTCGAATTCTAACCTAGTGGAAAACAATCCGCGTCCAACGCGGCAACGGGGCCCCTTAGCTGCAAGGGGCTTTAAATTAATTAAACCTTTGCGAGATGAAACGGGACTAATTTGCGGCGCCGCGGACGCGGCGGCCGGTACGGCGATTTGCCTTAAACGGCTTCGACTACATAGCAAGATAAGGAGCGTCGGCTATGAAGCGAATACCGGTGTTACTAGCGGTTTCCGTCGTCACGTTCGGTTTATGGAACCCCGTTGCGGCCGAGCGCGATTTACGTAACTTCGGCGCGTTGGGCCTGGGCTTCGCGATACCGGACCACGCCGACTTTCGCGACGCTTACCGGCAACGTTTCTGCGGCTCGCTGGGTTACGGAACGAGAATAGGCCGTAACCGTCACTTGTTCGCGTACGGGATGGTCGGATATAACGGCTTCCGCGCCCGAAAGGAGGGGTGGGACGACACGTACCTCGGGAACGTCAACGCCGACGCCCGTTGGTACTTCGGCGCCCCGACGAAGGAGATATCCGGGTACATAGGCTTAGGGCCGGGCGTTTATTGGGACCGGGAAGGCGACGTCGCCATAGGCGCCAATATCGCCATAGGCGGCGACTTCCCGGTGGGCAGCGACTGGGCCGTCGTCGCGGACGTCGACCAGCATTTCGTCGATTCCGCGGACAAGCGCGCCTTCCTGACGGTTCGCGTCGGCGCCGCGTACTGGTTCTTGTAGCGGCTTAAAGCCCGGCTACGGGAGAAGCGTCGCCGGGGCGTCCAAAGGTATTTGACGCGTCGCGGCCACGGTTTTTCGGGCCGTTCGCCTCGTCTTCTTGGCGGGGCGTTTTTTTGTTGAAATTACGCAGCCGTGTAGTACACTAATACAGGGTAAAGGTAAGTTTAACCGCTTTTCAACATGGGAGGTTCACATGCAAAGCCCCGGAAAGAGAACGTGCGTTATCTCCCGGTGGCCGGCGTTGGCGGTATTAGTTTTCCCGCTGAGCGCCGGTTTTGCTTTTGCCGCGCCGTCGTTCGACGGCGGCACGAGCGTAGAGTTCAACGCCGAGGATAACGCGACCTTCGCCTACGTCGCCAACCCGGCGCGGCTCGTATACTACGAGCGTTCGACGATACTTATGGACGTCGGCGGCGATTGGTCGATGGGTACGTTGAAGTACACCGAGAACGACGGTAAAGTTACACCGGGTCAGCCCCCCGAGCCGGGCGAAGCCGCGGCGGAGCTTAAGCTCAATACCTCGGTGGGAGGCTCGGGCCTCGCGGCGTTCAGAATGGGTTCTATCGTATTCGCCGTGGACGGCGGCTTCAACTGGGATAAACTCTCCATCGGCGCCGTCGGGATGACCCTTCCGGAAATGGGCTATTTCGACGAAGGCGAGGTCTTATCGTTCAGCATCCCGGCCCAGTACGTGAAGGGTTTGGTAGCCTTCGACAGTAAGCCCTGGGCTTTCGGCTTCGCCGGCAAATACGCCCATACTGCTCACGTCCTGGAAGAAGAGGCGGACGACGTCGCCAAAACCGAGCTCGCGTTGACCGACATGGAATTCCTGGGCGGCATTTTTTACCGGACTAACGGCACGCGATTCCACGCCGGCGGCGGTGCCCAGATGCTCACAAACCGGGTCGAAGTCGACGAACCGGGCGAGCCGATGGCGGGCGGCGAGGCCAAGGCGATGAGGATCCTGGCGCGGGCGGGCTGCCGCTTTATGCCGTCGTCGAAATTCGCTTTGGGCGTGAACTTCGACGGGAAGATCACGCCGAACGTTACCGTAACCGACGACGGCTTGGACTACGACATAGCCGAAGGGTCGGAGTTCGACGTAAGGGTGTTACCGGGCTTCGCCTTCTATCCGGA
>Ga0307377_10006410_pt1 | contig 12322 bp, 15 predicted proteins | sample TR3MG_FD_202535 | JGI IMG/M metagenome (GOLD analysis project Ga0307377, IMG submission 202535) | Soil microbial communities from Risofladan, Vaasa, Finland - TR-3 | ecosystem: Environmental > Terrestrial > Soil > Coastal area > Acid sulfate soil | place: Finland: Risofladan, Vaasa | collected...
CTCCCGGATCGCGTCGGCCTCACTCAGTAAAACGGTCGTGACGTCGATCTCAGGAAACACGACCCCCGGCGTTTCTCGTAGCTCTTCGACCTCGGACTGAGACAACATTTTCAGCATCTCGCCCCCCCTGTCTTTTGTGCAAAATCCAGACACCCCTTTTCCTTTGCTGGCAAAGGGTTCGCGGCGTCTTCGCATTCCTGACGCCACATGTACCATTCAGGCGACAACGGCTCAGGCACACCTTGACGTCTGTATCCCATCCTGGGCAATAATTGCTCTTGCTCCACTTTCGTCGTCATGCAATCCTCCTCCGGAGGATGGGTGCCAAAAACTTAACTTCCCTCACGAAACACACCACGCCCACAGCCTTTGACCCCGCCACGTTCTCCGTTCGTCCACGAAGTACGGTCTCTGTTTGTCCTTGCATCCTGTGGCCTGTTTGCCGGTCTTAAAGTAGCGGCGAAAGGAAAGCGCCACCGTCGCCTCTGCAACAGTCGCCTTGACCATTCTCCGCACCTTGCGCAACCGACCACAGGGCAAGCTCTGCAAAGACCCCGCGTGGTACGTGTTCGGTAATTGACGATTAACCCAGGCGACGCCCTTGCGGTCCCTGGCCACGAATGACCCCGGCGCAACCTGGTCCCCGCGTTCGTATGGCCGCCTGGCCAGGTTCTTTGTGTGCCTCACCCCGGCACACTTCTCGCGCCGACGTTGCGTGCTCTTCGTGCTGGCCGTGGCGTTCTCGATCGTCGTCCGTGATATGGTCTTGCCGTGAACCCACGTCGCATGTAGCGTGGCCCTGGCCTTGCCCAGACCCTTGAACCGATCCAACGGCACAGCCAATGGCAATCCCCTGGGCACGACCCCCAACGCCTCGCACAGCGCCGCTAATGACCTATATCGCACGACCCGGCCCCGCGCCGTTCGTTGGACTGTCCAGAAGGTCCCGGCCCCACGGCGTAACCGCCTGGCCAGGTTGCCCGACGATATGTCTATCTGTGCCGCGTGGCTCTCCAAGTCCTCCAAACGCACGGCCCCGCGTCCCTCAGAATCCAGGGACCGCGCCAGATACCAGACCACAAGCTCGCGGTCCTGGCCGGTGGCCAGCGTCGCCACGTTTAGGTCAGCAAAGGTCTTGACAAAAAACAAGAGCCGCTCCCTCGATGCGTAGGGACCGACTCTCTCGCAGGACTTGACAACGCTCCGAATGTGTAGTAAAGTAGTCTACAGGAAGCGCGTCCTGGGAGAGTAATCGCTCCCAAACCTGGCCGCTGGTTAACCCCCGGCGGCCATCTTCTTGTCTTGATACTACCCCTAGTGCCCCCAACTTGTCAACCCCACTAGATACGCGGCAACAAAAACGCCGCCCCCGGCGACGATTCCTCTAACGGAGTGGTCGCACATGAGACGGCGATTCCTACTAACGGAGTGGCCTCTGTATTCAATTATGCCCGGACTTTAGCACATCCCGACCAGCAAAGCAAGTCTGTGGCCCCCTATTTATGTCAACGTTACCTTAAAGTTTTCCCTGCCGATAATGGGGTCATATCGGCAAGCGATGGAGAGCTATCAAGGAGAAAACAACGTTGCACTTCTGTCAGAATCTGACATAGGTGCAACACATGATGCCCTGGCCGCGTGGGGTGAACCCACGACAAAACCGCGCGGCGCCGCGCCTTTTCAATGCCGGGAAGGGTTCAAACCGCCCGGCGCCGGGCGGTTTCAGAACCCCACCTTAGACATGCTTTGTCCTTTGTTCGGTTCAGAAAACTTTTCTGAACCGAGGGCCGGTGAACCATCAGGATTGCGGCCCGCCAATTGCTTCGGTAAAGTTTTCCGGAGCTATTCGTCCCCTCCCGAATTGCTCGCCTGCCCTCTGTTGCCTCTCCCTCGCAGCCTGTATCACTAACGGAAAAGTTTTCCGTTTGGCCGGGTAGATTTGCTGTCCGCCTCTCCCTCGCGGCCTGGCGCTCCAGCGGCTCCAGCGCCCGCACGCTCAAATCAACGCATACCAGCCTATGCGATCACGTCCACAAACCCGGCAGGGACGACCACAGGGCCTCACAGCACGGCCTTGGAGACGGTTTCGAGCGGTGGCCCCTTTTTGGACACCACGGCAAGCCCCTTTTGCATGATGTAGCGTGCCGCAGCCGATTCAGTGCAACCCCACTCATCGGCGTACCGCCGCAGCCAGGCCACGATCTCGGGACTGAGGTACAGCGTCTTGATACTTTCGTCCCTGGCCGTCTTGCCGGTCTTAGCGGTTACATCGTCATTAGGGGTCGTAGCCCCTAGCGCCTCGGTCAGTCTGTCCTTTGCCATTGCTCTACCCCCTTTGCCAGTTCGTGATATGCCTCGGACAATCCCCTGGCCTTAGCGGCTCCGTATGATGTGAGGTCCGCCCCGGCCAGCCCTGCGTCACTGGCCGCAATGCTGAACGGAACCCTGGCCAGCACCGGATAGCCTAGCCCCTCGATGCGCCCCAGGACGCGCCGGTGGTGCGCTACGTGGCCCCGATAGGCGATCACCACCACGCCCACGACTTTGCTTGTGTCAATGGTGGCCAAGAGGTTGCCCAGGCCCCGCAGGTCCAGAAACGTCGCCCGCGTCGGTATCACAAGACCGTCGGCCAACGTCGATGCGATCTCTACCGCAGACCCCAACGCCGGCGGTGTGTCAATGATCGTGTAGTCCATCGCCGCAGACCTGCGCAACGCGTGGGCCAGGCCCCCCGGCTCCACTTGCTCCACGCCCGCACTGAGCAACGCGAGACAACCCTGCGGGTCCAAGTCCAACAGGGCCACGAACCGCCCCCGGTCCCTCAGTGCCGCAGCCAACGCCGCCGACGTCGTGCTCTTGCCGGATCCCCCTTTTTGATTCACCACCGCTATACTGCGCATATCGTTCCCCCCTATCACATAGGTCACAACGCTTATACCGGTCGTGACGGTCCTACTCGAAACGGACCCCCGCGTTGGCGATCCTGGCGTTGGCGATGTAGCGTCCTGCGGTGGCGTAGCTGGACCAACCCCCGGCTTGTGTGAGACTGTGCGCCGGTGTGTCGTGCTGCGCCGCCCGCGTTGCCCAACTGTGGCGGAGGTCGTGGGCACTCAGGTCATCGACGCCCAGGGATTCACCCAGGACGCGGACCCGGCACGTTATCGCCCTCTCAGACATACCCGCCTTGCTCAGGTTGCCGCCCTTGACACTGGACCGGAGCAACGGACCCTCAGACGGCGCGTCTTGCTCGATGTAGGCTTTCACCGTGGCCAGCAACCCGTTGACGGCCAGTGTGTGACGTTGCCACAGGTCGACCTTTGGCCGATAGAAGTACAGCTCACCGGCCCCGACGTCCACGGCGTCCACGGTCAACGCGGCCAGTTCCCCAACCCGCAACCCCAGGTCCAAGAGCATCGAGACGATCACCCGGTCCCGGCGTCCCTGTGGTGTGTCCGGTTGCCGTTTCAGGTCGTCGGCCTGTTGGGCACTGAGCGGCGTTGCCGCCGGTTTCTTGTCACCTACTCGCGTCGGGATCCCGGCGTCTTTGCGGTGGCCGTCCAGTCGTACGGCATCCTTGCGACTGTAGCCGTCCACGGTGGAGAGCATCGCCAGTTCTTGACGGTCCAAGACGCCCGCCTTTGCGGCCAGCTTTGCGTAGGTCTTGACCGCAGACAGTCTCGCGTTGACGGTGGCCACGGCGTAGCCGTCACGGACCATAGCGTTTCTAAACCCTTCGACCAACCCCCAGGTCACACCGCCCCAGGACGTCGGTTGCGTGGCCAACGCCCCCGCGTCGACGTAGACGCCAACGGTGGCCAGGAACCCGGCAAAGGCCCCCAGGCTCACGGCTTGCGATCTGAGCGTGTTCTTGCTCTTGCGGGTCTGGTATTCTGTGAACACGCCCTCGGACGCCGCGTCGTTTGCGGCCTGGCCAATCGTGGCCAGTGACGCCGTGCCTGTTGTCGCCAGTTCGTGCGTTTCCATCTCGCCCCCTGTTGTATAGGTCTTAGCGGTCACAACGCTTATACCGCACCTATAGGATACAGCAAACCGGACCCGTTGTCAATGGGTTTCACCTTAAAGATTGCCGATACCTTTGGATTATCCGTATCAATCTTATGGCCATATCTCTATGGTTTTAATTGACTATTCTAGGACAAGCCGCAGATATGGGGTTGAAACGACGACCCCAAACGTCGCCAGGGACGCCCAGGTTGCCCAGGACGGTTTTATCATGCCGATACGTCAAATTGTCCACAGTAGGCAAAAGAGACGCCCCTAGACACGCTAGGGGCGTTCTGGTTCGTCCTGCGCAGCCGCAAGCACAGGGCCACAACCCGCTTATTCAATCGTGCGTGGGCCGCCGACGGCGGAAGCATCTATCACCTAGGAAAGACCGCCAGCGACCCCACGCACACCCCGTGGAGATCCAACACGGGACTAGCCTTTGCCGCCGTCGATGTAGCCCAACGGCGCACGACGCGGCATATTCTGTTGTGCTGCGATTGCAGCCTGGCGTTGCGTCTCGTTGTGGTCCACGGCCACCTTAGCGTCGAAATACGTCTGTGTCTCTCGCGACATTCCCACCGGCGACGGTTTTCCGCCCTCTAGGTCGCCCAGGGTCTTTAGGTTCTCCGTGGCGGCGCACACCGTTGACCACAGCGCCTCTAAGAACTCGCCAGGTGTTAGCTTGACGTGCGGGTTGCCCTGTTGCTGTGCGACGTGTTTGAGCAGTTGCAAGACAAGCCCGTCCACCGGCGGCAATGAAAACCCCATACGTCCGCCGTGGAGGTTTCTCACCGTGACGTCGATGATCTGTTGCTCTTCGTTCATTGTGCTGGCCCCCTTCCATACCCCCACAGGAACCCAAAATCTGCGGGCTTGCTGCTATGTCCGTTTCGACGCCCTTCCATAAACCGCTTCTGTGCCGCCTCTTCGTGGCCCATCACGTTGTCGGGCATCCGGTCGAAAATAGGGATCGGGCCGTAGTACTTGACGATCTTTGCGCCGTTGCTATCCGTGGGCTTGCTGGCGGCAAGCCTAGCCTCTGCGGCGTCAATCCTCTGGCCGATCTCTGCGACCTGGGATACCAACGGGTCCATCGTTGGCTTTAACAGCCTGGCGACCGCTTGCGCCAGGGCTTCGGCGTCGGCGTTGGGCAACTTGGCACGACTGGCCTTTGTGCCGTCCGCCAGGCCCTTGACCGCCGCCTGCGTCGAATCACGACGCGCCAGGGCGTTAAAGGCACGGTCCAACAGACCCAGCAACGCGGGTGCCGGTTTCGACTTCTCTTCGTCCAGTGGCCCCACGGCGGACCTGAGAAACTGTTCGACAAAGGACTCCTCAGGAGCGACCTTGCGCCCCTCTTCGAGCATCTTGCTCTTGTAGCCGACGCCTGCGGCCTCGAGCTTCTTCGTCCAACCTTCGGCCCGCCCTATAATGAGCGCCAGGAATTCGTCTGGATCCTTGCCAACGGCCAGGGCCACCTTGCGCAGTTCTCGCTCTTGCTCCAGTGTCAATGACATCTCTTACCCCCTCTCAGTTTCATGGTCGATGATCTGTGCATCGTCGTCGTCGAATACCAGGTGGCGCGTACCGCCCGAACCCATCGAGCGCAGCCCGGCGGCCGCCAACCCCGCCACAATGTCATGCGGCAAGCTACGCATCGCATCCACCAGGGCATCGTCAGGCAGCAATCGTATCAGCTCAGCCGTGGACAGCTCCGGTGTCAGTGACATTTCTACCCCCTTTTGGTTTCGTGGTCTATGATCTGTGGCGCTGGCAAAAGCCCCTCAGTGCCAAACCCCAGCGCCAGGCTTTCCGCCAATTGCGCCGCCGCCGCATCCCCAAAGAGCTTCTTTGCCTCACGGACCATGATTAGCGCCGCCAGTTGTAGCTCCCTTGCCGTGAGCGCCGTGCCTTGCTCGATCTTGGCTGCCCTCAGTTTCGACCGCGTTATGGCCTCGGTCCACGATTGCGCCAGCGCATGATCTTTGGACGTCACCCGCCCGTCCTCTGGCAACTTGGACACAAAGGTCTCTAGCAGGGCTTGTTGTAGGGCGATCTCCGCCCGGCATGATCTCCAATCCTGTTGGTCATCTTCCCATCGTTCGAGCTTGGCTTTCAGTTCGCCACGGGCCACGATGCTATAGCGCCCGTGGACTGGCGGTCGACCGGACCCTTCGGCCCCGCCGTGCATTCTGCATCGGCTCTTGCCGGTCACAGGTGGCGTTTGGCATGGTGTGCCCTTGCGTGTCTTAGCCCCGCAGATGGGTTGCATGGGGTTGTCAACCGTTTCAATTGTGTATGGGGTTTGGGTTGTTTGGTCGGTCTCTTGCGTGTCTGTCATGTCTTGACAATCCCCTTGCCCTGTGTTACGTCTACACGACGTCCCAGGGGTTGCGGCCATTCACTCGTAGGTCTCGTCGGCGTCACTTCGGCTGGCCTGGCCCACACACGCCCTTCGCTGGTGACAATCCACCTAGGATACAGTAACGGCTCTCGCCTGGTATCAATGTCCTGTAGACTCTCGCACGCATCGTCTATGATACCGGCCTGTTGACCTAGTGAGACGATTGCCTCGAAGTCATCCAATGCGTCTACGTTCATATCCTTCTGAGCTTTCAGCCAGTTTGTTTTTCCGTCGTCGCCTGTCAGCCAATAGTGTATGACGCGCTCAAAACGAACACGCCACCAGTCCCATTCCTCGGAACCTGTGTTCTCTAATGACAGCTCATAGCAAAGGCGAAACACACAAATCGGCCCTGCGTGTTCACCCCTGGCCCTGGCCGCCCACTCTACCGGGTCGTCGGCAAGTTCCGCCAGTTCCTTTGACACGCGCCTTGCTATTATTTCGTCATCGGATAGTGGGCACCGCCGTTTGTTGCGGCCTGCGTCGCAGGTGTCACAGCCCATGTCATGCCCAACGTGGCAATACTCATAGCCCGGATCCACCTCGGGTTTGTCGGGCCTCAGGCCGTCGGCGACGTTTCGCAACAGCGAGTGCAATGTCATTCTAGCCCCCTTTCGTCCCGGCTCAGAAACGCCTTGACCTGCCAGCTCTTGACTGAGTAGCCCTGTAGCCGCAGCCTGGCCATATCCGCCCTCAATTGGCGTGTGGTTCGCGCCAGGTCGCGCCCGTCGGCCCTCACGGTCAGTACCCGACGACCCCCGTTGTTCTCTTGCATGATTCCCCCCTAGTTCTCTGCGGCTAGAATAGCCTGATCCACCGACCAGAATCTCGGAGTCCAGCGCATCTCGCAGAGCGTGAAGTACACGTATATGTCCGCGTCGTTCGCCCCCGGCCAGCCCCCGGCGTCGACGGTGAGCACCCCGCCCAGGCCCGAACCGGCGTCCTCGTTGACCGCCACGGGACCCGCCGCCGCGTAGTTGGCCGTATGGCCCACGAGCAGGGTCCTGGCCGCGTCCATGTAGAAGTCAACCCGGTTCACCGCGCCGGCGACCACGGAGGCGTACAAGACGCCCTCATTCGAGTTGTCCAAGTCTACGCCTGTGACATTGTCCCATCCGCTTAATTGGCCGCCGTCGTCGTTGAACTCGCTGGCTGCGGTCCCGGTCATAAAGGCGGAGATGATATTCTGTCCATTTGCAGCTCTGGGGTCGGATTCGAGTTTGAATCCGCCCAAGTCACTATTCGGGAGACTGTACCCCAGGAGATTTGGCCTCCAGTTAGATCCGATTGTTTTGCGGGTCGTAGATAAGTCAATCGTCGTTATCTCGCCAGCGTTCAAACCAAGATTGAACAGGATTTCCTGGCCAGTAGTTTCATTCCTTATTTGCTGAAGGGTTCCTTGGTTGTAGATCGTGATGATGGGATAGACGGCGGCATTGCCCAGATTGGAGGGTGTTACGGTTGCCGAGAAAGTGCCGTTGCCAGTAGTAGTGAATGTCAGATACAGGTCATTTTCGGGAGTGATAAGGCAACAATAGGTCACTGGACCGCCGGGCAAATCCGCTCCGATGCCCGACCATGAATGTCCATTCCAACGGGCCACTCTGTCATAAAGCGCAACCCCGCCTGCCGTAGAGAATGCACCCACGTAGTATACTGAACCGTCTGGCGCAATCACTGCTTGATAGACTGGGCCATTGACACCACTACTTAGAGGGCCAAAGCTAATACCATTCCAGGTCGCGACTCTGTTGACGGTTACTCCACCGGCGGTGATGAATAACCCGCCGAGATACAATGTGCCATTTGGCGCAAAGGCTAGACCATAACAAAGGTCGCTTACCCCAGCTCCAAGAGCAGACCACGTCCCCGCAACCGGATCCCATCTGGCAACATGAAGGGCACCCGCGCCGCCCGCATTGTGCATGTGCCCACAAACAAAAATGTCTCCGGTTGGCCCTCTGGCGATACCGAGAACTTGGTCATCGACACCAACTCCAAGAGCTGCCCAGGCAAGAGTAGCAGGATCCCAAACAGCGATGTGAAGAGCGCCCGCGCCACCCGCATTGTGAAAAGCCCCACCGACATAGATTCGACCATCAACCCCAACTGCTAGGCAATTCTGATTCGCTACATTATCCAACCCAACTCCGAGGGCTGACCACGCATTTGTAACAGGATCAAAAACTGCTATGTAGTTCGCTGCCACACCACCTATGTTCAGGAATGCTCCCGCGGCATAAATCCGCCCATCTGGAGCCTCCACAAGCGCATAGACCACATCGTCCGCCCCCACTCCAAGGGCAGACCAAACATTAGTGACAGGATCGTAACGACCTATGTGAGAAGCGGCAATACCATCCACGTTGTGAAATGACCCGCCAACGTAGACATAGCCATTTGAGTGCTGAATCATGCTCCAACCGATACTGTCTATGCCCCCATTCATATTGGACCACGAACCGTTGCTGCGCCGCACAATTCTGGTGACGTTTATCGTGTCATTGAGATCAAGGTAGACCTCTTCCGTGTCCGTGGAATACCACAGCGGATCGTGCGCCTCGAACCGCAGGCCCACGATCTCGTTCCGACCATAGCGGCCCTGGCGTCCTTCTACGACGCCCGACAGGACGACGTACAGGTCCCAACTATTGCCGTTCACCGTGTACCGCAGGATGCTTGGCGTGGTCCTTGTGGCCCCACGGTCCCAACGCACGGCGTCCCATATCTCTGCCAGGGCCTTGTGTAGCCCCTTGCGGTCCGTGGCATATACCGACTCCGTTATGGTGACGGTGCGGCCCTGCACCACCACGTCCACCAGGAGGTTGCCCGGCACGTTGTAGATGTCCTGGGTGACGTGCCGCACCGGTGGCAGGCCAAAGCCCTCGTGGGCCTGCAAAGTGGCCTCTGAGCCTGGCGCACGGCCCACGCCCCAGAAGTCAAATGTCATCCCATCCGGCGTTATCAGCGTGTATTGCAGTGTGCAATTATTTTCTGCCATGTAGCCCCCCACCACAGCGGCCACAACGACCGCTAGTAGTAGGACCACACTCGCAAGAGCCAATCGCTTCCTGACCATGTTGCCCTCCTAGAGTATTAGGTTTTCCTCGCCCACAGAAGCAGCAGCAGCCGCCTCATGTCGTCACCGCCCTCGAAACGACCTTGATGCGCCCCAGGGCTTCCAACGCGTCCACGGCCTCACGCCAGATCTTGCGGCCCAGGCAAACCGTCACCGTCTGGCTGTCCTCTGCGACGGCCCGATTCAACACCATTGCCAGCACCGCACCCGCAGGCCCGTGGACGTCCTCTTGCTGGTAGTCCGTCGACGCCGCGCCCGGTGGCTTCGGCAACAGCCCCTCCCGGATCGCGTCGGCCTCACTCAGTAAAACGGTCGTGACGTCGATCTCAGGAAACACGACCCCCGGCGTTTCTCGCAGCTCTTCGACCTCGGACTGAGACAAGATTTTCAGCATCGGCCCCCCCTGTCTTTTGCGCAAAAGTCTGACCCCTTGTTTTCTTTGCTGGCAAAGGATTCTATCCCGTTTCCGCAAGGGCCTGTTCGCCCCTTCGCCTGGCCTGCCGGTTCGCAAACGCATCGTTGCGCCTCTGGCTCAGGACGCCGTTGCGATAGTCCTCACGTCCACCTAGGTTCACGACCTCACCCGGCTTCTGAACATAACGCCGATACTTCGCGTGGCGCTCAGACTCAGACAGGAACCCGGCCTCGAATCCCGGCGGCTCTAGGCCCTCTTCCATCTGCGAATAGACGAACCCGGGAATGGTGTAGATTCTGGACTTGTCGCCCCGCTCGATCCACGTCAACCACCTTTCAAGCCAGGCGACGCCCCGGTCCTCAGAACCCGCAGCCACGGCGATGATCTTGTCCCGTTGCTCATGTCGCAAACCGCAGGCGGCCTTGATTTGATTGGCCCCTTCTCGAATGACGTCGGCGGTTTCGGGTTGGTCGGTTTCGGGTCCTTCGGTTTCGGGTTGTTCGGACTCTGGTTGGTCGTCGTCGACGTATGTCTTTACTTCTTGTATTTTAGAATTGTCTTTAAGAGTAGGTGGGTTACTCTGTGACCCACAGTGGGTTACTGAGTGACCCACTTCGGGTTCTTGAGTAACCCTCTTTGGCTTCTCAGTGACCCTCTTCTCGGTGTCCTCTTCGGCGTCATCTGCGGCGCTCTTGTAGTCCTCATTCAACGCCCACTCACAAGCCCGCCAGTGGTCGGTGTCCCGTAGCTTGACGATGTGACCGGCCTCTTGGAGTGCCTTTAGCGCCTTGCGGACGCCGCTTCGACTCAGACCGGTCTTGTCCATAATCATCCCTTGACCCATAGTGCGGCTTGCCTTGCCGAACCCATGCGTCCACCGCTTGATGACCAACAGGACGGCGAACTCGGACGCGTTCATTGTGGGCAACAGGTGGTCGATGTACTCATTGGGCAACGCGATCCACGCCCCGGTATTGAGCAATTCTTCTGGCCGTCGATGTAGCCTCTTGCCGTTTGACATCCTCTAGCCCCCCCATCCGTGGCGGGCAGCACAAAGCCCGCCTGTAGCGGCAATGGCGGGCTTGACACCGGTTCCGAAATCTGCTAAACTGTCGACAGATGGGAATGGTTGCGAAGCCAGCCCGTCCATGCCAGGCCCACAGGAAACTGTGGGCCTTTGCCTATGTCTCAATACTACCTGTGGTCCCGCCACGTTGTCAATTCCCCTATGTAGTGGCGGCAAAGAAAAAGGCGCCGCCGGACAACCCACTGTCTGTCCGGGACGACGCCCTGACCATTGTGCGTGTTTGACCCGGACTTTAGCACACCCTGAGCGCTAAGTCAAGTCTGTGCGGTCTTTTTTATGTCAATGTTACCTTAAAGTTTCAGACACCGATAATCAGGGCATATCGGCACCCTTGCGCGTATGGGGTGACCCCTTCCCGGCCTCGACATCCCCACGGCGGCGGCGACTTTGGAGAGAGCACGGCCTGTATCACTAACGGAAAAGTTTTCCGTTTGGCCGGGTAGATTTGCTGTCCGCCTCTCCCTCGCAGCCTGGCGCTCCACGCTCAGACGTTCCGGTTCTCGTTTGGATCCCGGCGGGTGTGTTCCGGTTTCGTCACCGCGTCGCCTGTTGTCCACCTGCTATCAGGCCCCCACGCTCAGACCGGCGCATACCCGAGACTATGCGATCACGTCCACAAACCCGTTAGCGACGACTACAGCGCCTCACAGGACGGCTTTGCTCACGGTTTCCATCTTCGGCGGGTGTTTGGACACCACAGCCAGGCCCTTTTGCATGATGTACCGTGCCGCAGCTGATTCACTACAGCCCCACTCTTCGGCATACCGCTTAATCCAACTGCGAAGCTCAGGATTCAGGTACAACGTCGCGATTGATTCGTCTCTAGCGGTCTTGCCAGTCTTAGCGGTCGTAGCGTCATTATCGGTTGTACCGCTAAGAGCTTCGTCTAGCCTGTCGTTTTTTGCCATTGCTCAACCCTCTCCGCAATCTGATGATAAGCAGCAGCCACGCCCCTTGCTTTGGCCGCTCCGTATGTCGTCAAATCCTCACCGGCCAGACCCGCATCGCTGGCCGCTATGCTAAACGGGACTCTCGCCAGGACCGGGTGTCCCAGGCCCTCGATGCGCTCCAAGACCCGCCTGTGGTGCAAGACGTGGCCACGGAAGGCGATCACCACGACGCCGATCACCTTGCCGACATCGATGCTGGCCAGGAGGTTGCCCAGGCCCCGCAGGTCCAGAAACGTCGCCCGCGTCGGTATGACAAGACCGTCGGCCAACGTCGATGCGATCTCTACCGCAGACCCCAACGCCGGCGGTGTGTCAATGATCGTGTAGTCCATCGCCGCAGACCTGCGCAACGCGTGGGCCAGGCCCCCCGGCTCCACTT
>Ga0307377_10006412_pt1 | contig 12321 bp, 8 predicted proteins | sample TR3MG_FD_202535 | JGI IMG/M metagenome (GOLD analysis project Ga0307377, IMG submission 202535) | Soil microbial communities from Risofladan, Vaasa, Finland - TR-3 | ecosystem: Environmental > Terrestrial > Soil > Coastal area > Acid sulfate soil | place: Finland: Risofladan, Vaasa | collected...
GAATACGAAATTTGGCCATGTATACCGGATTGGTGAAACAAGCACTACGTAAGCGATAGGTTACCCACATTGGGTGCGACAGGCGCAACCCTGGTGGTAGGGCTACCCCATATGGGTGGGATATGTGCCACTAAAGCGAAAAATTACTCCTCCAGACTACTCTTGGATTCATCTTCGATGAGGACTGGAAAAACGACCTTGGCTCGTGATACTGCGAGACCATCCACATCAGTGACTGTCAGGAAGATCTGATTATTATTTGGGTGCTGCACCTGATCGCCAATCAGAGGCGGTCTACCCAACCAGGTGTGAATCAATCCACCGACCGTCTCCACGTCAGGCAATTCCTCAGCTTCACCCAAGTAGACATAGTTAGCTAAATCATCAACCAAATAAGTGCCGGCAACGTCAAGCTCGCCCGATGCCAATTCAACCAGTGGCTCCTTTTCTAGATCAAACTCGTCCCTGACTTCCCCGACTATCTCCTCGACCAGGTCTTCCAGAGTAACAATGCCGGCCAGGCCGCCAAATTCGTCCAAGACAATAGCCATGTGGATCCGTTGCCGTTTGAAGGCTGCTAACAGCCGTGCGATCGGTTGATCTTCGGGTACTGCCGGGGCCGGACGTAGTAGTAAACGCAGGTCAAGCTCCTCCTTGCGCCGGAGCTTCTGCCGGATCAGGTCCTTCAAGTTCAGAATCCCGATGACATGATCCAGATTCTCTACATAAACAGGGAATCGGCTATGCCTGCTCGCCGTAATCAGTTGAATTAAATCGTCCGCGGGGATATCATGAGGGATGGCCTGGACCTTCGGCCGGGCAGTCATGACCTGGCCAACCAGCCTGTCACTAAACTCGAAAATATTGCGGATCATTTCCTCTTCATCTTCCATTATCAGGCCACCCTCGGCGCTTTCAGAGACGATTAACTCGATCTCTTCTGCGGAGTGCAGGCGGGCATGACCTTCGGCCGGAGGAATCTGGAATATCTTCAGCATCCATCGCCCGATCCCGTTGAGGGCTTGGACCGGGATATTAAGGATAGCCTCAGAGACCCTCATCGCCTGTGACACGGCAACGACAGAACGGGATGGCGACGCCAGGGCAATCGACTTCGGGACCATCTCACCGATAACAATGTGCAGAAAGGTCAGCAAGCTCAGAGCGATAATTGTACTGATAGTATGGACCAAGGCCATGTCTACCACCTGGCCAAATGCCGCAGTCAGGTAGGGTTCAATAAATTCTGCGATCTTTGGCTCTCCATACATCCCCAACCCTAACGAAGCGATGGTAATCCCCAATTGGGCAGTGGCGATGTAATGATCCTGTTTCCTCGGGGAAGCAAGAATCAATTGGACCTTTTTAGCTAACGGGACGCCTTCATTGACCATCTGATCAACCTGGCTCGGTCTAACGCCAATGATGGAGAACTCGGCTGCCACGAAGAATCCGTTGGCCAATACCAGGAATATGATAATGATCAATGGCAGCACCAATGAGCCCAGACCGGGCAACCCCTCACCAGCCATGGCCGCAGAAAATATCAGGACACCAGGCAGTGACAACATGAAGAGGCCACTCTTAATCATGACTGCCTACTTCCCAATCGCTGAACGGCATATTTACTTCCTCTGGTCCAGTCTCGATAGAGACCTCACTCACGCTTAAATCATCTTTATCTTCCACTCGTATGACGTTGTCAGCGATCTTTATCTCATCCCCGATTTCCGGTGAACGCCCCAGTTCGCTTTGCACCAGACCGCCAAGGGTATCAGCCGTCTCAGGTAACCCCAGATGCAGATATTCGTTGACGTCAGCTACCAGCAGATCGCCGCGAAGATGGACCCGTCCTGCAGGATCAAGGGATATCAGGGCCGTTTCATCGTCAAATTCATCCTGAAGTTCACCAAATATCTCTTCGATCAAGTCCTCAAAAGTGATCAAACCTGCAGTCCCGCCAAATTCATCAAATACGATGGCCATATATTGGCTCTTGTCCCCAAGGATATCCCATACATCACCCACTGGACTGGTCTCGGGAACAAAGACAATCTCACGCAGGATCTCCGCTAGATTTTCAACTCCTGATACGTGTAAACGGAACAGGTCTTTGATATGTGCGAATCCGATAATCTTATCAATGGAATCTTGATACAGAGGTATACGCGTGTGGCCCACCTCAAGAGCCAGGTTCAGAATTTCCTCAACACTACTGTGAACAGGCGCTGCTATAATTCTTGTCCGGTGGGCCATTACCTGGCGAGCCGTAAGATCACGCATCCGAAAAGCATTCCGCAGCATCTGGCGTTCCTCATCATCGAGTAAGCCGCCCTCATGACTCTCCGTGACCAAGATCTCGATCTCTTCAGGTGAATGCGCTTTTCCGAGTTCACCACGGGTGTCCACGCCCAGCAAACGCAGGATCAAGTTACCGCTGCCGTTGAACAGCCAGATTAACGGCCGGAAAAGAAAAACTGCCCATTTGACCGGCATTACCGTTGTCAGAGCCAGACGCTCCGGATATTGTACCGCCACAGATTTTGGGAAAAGCTCACCCAGAATTACTTGTAGAAAAGTTAATATGATGAGAATGATCGCTGCCGAAATCGATGTCGCTAACGCGGTCGAAATAGCGTCGGTAGAGATACCGATACCTGACAATTGTGGGCCAATCCATTCCATCAATTGGGTTAAACGAAGCTGCAATGGCTCAGTGAAGACTCCTTGTCCATAGGAGCCCAGGACCAGCGATGATATTGTTATACCGATCTGACACGCTGCTACGAACCGGTCCAGCGATTGGCTGTCTTCGACGATAGGCAACAACATCCGGGCAAAGCGATTTCCACTTCCGGCCATCTGGTTGATTCTGGTTCATCGTGAGGAAACAGTAGAGAATTCCGCGGCCACGAACAGCGCGTTTACAAGAATTAGAAATGCCAGGATACCAATTGCCAGGAAAACCGATGACATCGTTAGAAAAACACTTTACCGGCAGTAATCATTTCTGGAGATGACATATCGACTTAAGATAGCGGACCCGACCGGAGGCAAGGTAGACACCAGCGCAAAACAGGTTTCTATGAGGAACCCACTGTCAAGCAAGAAAAATGATTCGGTTGAGTTACAATGGCTAGGGTCATCCAGTTCTGATCTTGACTCAGTCACCGCAGGCTCTCCCGCAATTGCCCGAGAGATACAAGCTCACAAATTGATTTTAAGTCCGTAAACATCCCAATCGACGCAGATAACAAAACAAGTCAAACCCCTGCTGCCAAAACAACTGGATAATTAATCTCCAGTCCGTGGCAAGATCTCAGGTCCATACTTCTCTCCACAGGGTACCGTGTGGATTATAAGGAGGCATGCATGATCGGTCAAACAATCGCTTGTTCTCACCTTGGCTCATCAACAGTCTCGGTAGGGCCGCCAACCGGCACAATCCATCGCTTTAGAAATCTGGAGAGTTCTGCTCCGGGGAACTATCCCGAATTACTGGTCAGCTTTTGGTCATCCAACGGTCATTGACGAACGGTTATACACCCATCTATACTATCATAGGCAGCATGAGGCGTTTATGATTCAAGAACATGAAGGAGTTTGATTGATCATGGTGACCTATGATGATAAACCCTGGCTAAGGAGCTATGAGCAGAATGTGGCAACCAGTTACGATCCACCGGACGTGCCGGTCTTTAAGTTCCTGGAAGATTCAGCCCGCCGCTTCCCTGATCACATCGCGCTCATATTTAAAGGGAGCAAAATAAGTTATCGTGAGTTAAATGATCAGGCTGATGCCATCGCTGCCGCCCTGGCTGCCAATGGCTTCAAGAAAGGTGACCGCGCCGTTATTTACATGGTCAACTCGCCACAATTTGTGATCAGCTACTTCGGTATTCTCAAAGCTGGGGGTATCGTCATTGCCACAAATCCCCTTTACAGTGAACGCGAACTGGAACATCAGCTACAGGATTGCGGGGCTGAGACTATCTTTGTTATGACGCTTTTTTATGACCTGCTCAATAACGTCCGGCAGAAAGGCAATACTTCTATACAACGAGTCATCGTAAACAATATCAAGGAGTATTTCCCTGCTCATTTAAAGTTGTTGTTCACCGTCGCCAGGGAGCGCAAAGATGGGCACCGGGTCAATCTAAAGCCCGGAGATATGTGGTTCCAAGATTTTGTCGCTGCTGGAAAAAAAGCAGCCCCAACCAATGTGGCCGTTGCCGGTAATGACACTGCCCTGCTGCAATATACCGGGGGTACCACTGGTTTATCCAAAGCCGCGGTCGGCTTACATCGCCATTTGACCGCGAACACATTCGCGCTCAATAGCTGGCTAACCGATACTGAAGAAGCGAAAGAGGTTGTTCTGACGGCAATTCCTTTGTTTCATTCCTTCGGGATGATCGTGGCCATGAACTTTGGCATTCTAGCAGCCGCAACTCTGGTGCTCATACCGAATCCTCGAGACCAGAAGGATTTGCTAGGCAGCATCAACAAATATCAACCAACCATATTTCCGGGTGTGCCGGCCTTATACGTGGCTATCAATAACAATCCCGATGTGGCGGCCGGAAAATATGATATTCGATCCGTCCGTATTTGCGTATCAGGATCCGCCCCGCTGCTTCTGGAAACGAAAGAGCGATTTGAAGAATTGACCGGCGGTAAATTGGTCGAAGGATTTGGCCTGACCGAAGCCCATGTGGTCACTCATGCCAATCCAGTTTACGGTGAAACCCGGCCGGGATCTATCGGATTGCCGCTACCGGGTATTACGTGCCGGATAGTCGACCCGGAAACAGGTGATAAGCAATTACTGGTGGGTGAAATTGGTGAACTGATCATCAAGGGCCCCTCTATCATGGAAGGCTATTGGCAGATGCCAACCGAAACCGCCAACGCCCTTCGTGACGGCTGGCTCTATACTGGGGATATCGCCCGAATGGACCAAGATGGTTATTTCTACATCGAGGACCGCAAGAAAGATATGATCATCGCCGGCGGTTATAACATCTATCCGCGGGAGGTTGAAGAAGTTCTGGCTACCCACCCTGCTGTCCAAGAGGTGGCTGTGGCCGGCATCGTCGATCCTAAGCGGGGCGAAACGGTAAAAGCCTGGATTGTTAAAATGCCTGGCGATCCTACAACTGAAAATGAAATTATTGAATGGAGCAAGCAGTTCCTGGCCAAGTACAAATATCCGCGCCAAATAGAGTTCCGCGACGATTTGCCGCGAACATCCGTTGGCAAAGTCCTAAAACGAGAACTCGTAAAGGAGAGCGAACGACAAGCGGAAACATCTGCATCTGGAGGGAGTTAACCACCTATAACCGGTCAACCCTTGCCCGTTATGTTTCAATTGAGAAGTTGATCATTTTTTAACGGCACCGTTAATTACCTGTTCGATTGCTCTAAACTTTTGTTGGCGCGCTTTTCCGCCACGCTGTACCATACCCTGGACATAAACCGAACTATTTCTGGATAACCCCATGGGAACGCTGAATCCAAACATTCCAAACGCTGAATTATCGCGCCTGTTGACAACAGCCGGGGCGAAACTAGGGGAATACGACCTCAAACTGCTCACCCCGCAGCTATTGCTCCGTACTTTTCTGGAAGAGCATGAGTCGGCCGCCTATCAAATCCTCGCCCAATTAGCTTCCCAACGCGGATTTGATTTTAATGACCTGCAGCGCCGGGTCGAGATGATGGCCAGGAACACACAAGGCCGGAGCGCCAGTTTTGATTTCACAGATGATTTTGGTAAAAGTTTGCCATTGGCCGATGAAATGCTGGTCGTGCTTGACGAAGGGCTCAGCATTGCCCAGTCGCGCGACGAGCTAAAAGTTGGTAGCGGTCACGCCCTGGCCGCCATGGCCCAACAAAATGTGACCACCTATGCCGTGCTCAAGCGGATCGGGGTGACCACGGCCGCTATTATCGCCCTATTAGCCGAGACATCACAAAATGGGGCACCAATCATCAGGGATTACATTCAAGAGGCCAAAGAAGGCAACGCCTCTCCCGTCTACCAACGCGAATCCCTTCTCAGAGAAGCGATCAATCTTCTGGCTTTGTCAAAAAATCGACACATCATACTGGTCGGACCTGAAGGTGCCGGTAAGCGGACCCTAGGCTACAGCCTGGCTCAATTATTGGCTGAACACACAGCGCCGGTAAATGTCCGCTCGTTCGTTCAAATTAGTGAAGCGGCGCTTCTGGATAACCCCCTCGCCGCGATGCGCGTTGGTTTGCGCAGAGCCAGCACCGGGGTGCTATTAGTCCCGGGAATAGTGCGCTTCTTTGGCGACCGGTTGCGAGCTGTGTTCCCTCCTGATGTTTGCCGGGAGCTGCATAAGGCGCTTCTAGGCAATGAGCAAGTGATTATTGGTACAGCGACTCCAGAAGCCTACGAACGACTCAGCAAGGAGCAGCTGATTCGCCAGAATACCCAACGCCTAAATGTTCCAGCGGCCAGCCATGAGGAAACCGTGGCCATGCTGGGTTTCCATCGCCAGCGCATCGAACAGGAATATGAGATCGAAGTCCAAGTTGAAGCCCTTGATACGGCCGCGACATTGGCCGGTCAGTACATCAAAACGGTCGTCCTTCCGGCGGCAGCCGTTCAATTGCTCGATCGCTCCTCAGCGTTGGTAAGCATTGTAAAAACTGAGCATGGACTTAGCTTGCCCGACGTTAAGGCTGACGGCCGGCTTAGCAGCGATGACGTGATGGTCGGCGCGAGCCTGATGACTAATATACCGATCGCAAAACTGTCGCAGGATGAGCAGAGTAAATATGCCAACATGGTCCAGAACCTCCACCAACGCATTATTGGTCAAGATGAAGCAATTCTTGCCTTAAGCAGAGCAGTAAAAACGGCCAGGGTCGGCTTACGAGATGCGAAACGGCCTATCGGTTCATTCTTATTTCTCGGTCCTAGTGGAGTCGGCAAAAGCGAGCTAGCCAAGGCTCTAGCCGAATTTATGTTTGGTACCGAGGAAGCCATGCTAACCCTGGATATGAGTGAATACCAGGAGGAGGCCAGCCTCAACCGCTTAATCGGCGCACCACCAGGTTACGTTGGGTATGAAGGCGGCGGTCAGCTAACCGATTTCGTTCGCCAACGGCCGTATACCGTGGTCTTATTTGACGAGGTTGAAAAAGCAAACCCACGGGTTCTGGATGTACTGCTCCAGGTCATGGACGAAGGTCGCTTGACCGATGGGCAGGGCCGGCTGGCAACCTTCAGCGAGACAGTCATCATCATGACCAGCAACCTGGGCGCCTACGAAATGTTAACCCCGGTTATCGGCGAACGCGAGCGCGAACTCGTCCTGGCTGAGGTCCGTCGCTTTTTCCGGCCGGAATTTCTGAACAGGCTCGACGAAATCATCCTCTTCCACCAACTGACTTCCGATCAGTTAGCCCAGATTTTGGATCTGATGTTGAAAAAAGATTTCGCCCTGGCCCAAAAACAGGGTATCGTCTTAACCGTAACAGCCGGGGCCAAGAAGTGGTTGCTGGCCCAGAATGATCAGCCTGAGTACGGTGCGCGTCCTCTGCGACGCATTATCTCGCGGCATCTACGAGAACCTCTGGCCGACTTCCTCCTCCAACGACAGTCAAAAGGTGAAATGAAGGTGCTTGTTGATATTAGGGAAGCTGGCCTCACCTTCGACAATCAAAACGATAGCTAACCCACCAGTAAAGGAGAGGACATTGACTGATTCTCGCAAAATAGCCATCAAAACAAAACTAACTGAAGCACGCGAAGGCTTATTATTGCTCGTCGCTCCATATGGTGAAAAAGAGTGGGCTATAGCTATCTATTCTGAAGACCAGGTATGGACAGCCTCCGATATTCTGCGCCACCTAACGAGCGCTGAAAGCAGCATGACCCGGTTAATTGAACTGATCCGCGATGGTGGTGACGGTGTACCTGCTGATTTCGATCTCCAGCGCTGGAATGCGCGAGGGATTCAAAAAGCCGGCCAGAAACTTCCTCAAGATCTGATGGCCGAGATGTCTCTAAATCGCGATCATCTGTTCAATGTCATTGACAGCTTACAGGACGATGATTGGAGCAAGAGCGGACGGCATGGTTCCTTACGGATTATGACGATCGAGGAGATCCTAAACCTCATCGGCGATCATGAAAACCGGCATACCCAGGACATCCACAAAGCCGTAACTATCTAGGCTCTCTTTCCCGAAAAAGGCAAAAAAAAATGAGATGCCCGATAGCCGGGCGGCTATCGGGACATCTCTGGGGGGGAGCCACGGATAGAATAACACAACCCGTTTATTATGCAAGCATTCTGTCCTTTGGATAGTACTAAAGTACTACTAGTCATATTCAATCTGAGGAATCAATAGGCTCTTCCTGGGTATCTGTAACGGTCATGCCAGGAGCATGCAGCTCCCTTAGATAGATTGGCTATCATCCGTTTAAGCTTGTTCTAAGCAACGACCGATTCGGTTTGAGTAAAGAGGAAATGGTCGTGATAATAGTGAATCCATAAGAAGGACAGCACCCCAATATAATAGGCGGTCTCCAATGCAAAACTTGGTTCAGCCCACTTGCCGCCGACGAGCAGGTAGAGAATTACGAAAACGACGCCAATGATCACCCCTGATCCGGCCGTGAGGGCCAGGTTGAATCCATAAAATAGCCGAGATTTGCCATCCTCAGAAATCCGTTCCAAGACGGGCTGGCTGTTTAGTTCGCCGCGCCGTTGGCGCAATCGATTGATATACCAGGTCAAAGCCAGGTATTGGAAAGAGTGCCAGACATTCATTCCCTGGAAGGCGGTATCCAGATTACCCAGCGAAGGTACGATAAAGGAGGCCAGCACCGTAACGAAGATGAAAATGATTTTAGGAAGGTGAGCGGTACCACGGCGATATTCGTATATGCTCTTGATAATGAATGCCGTTAGCGAGACGGCAAAGGCGGCCGAGGCCATGTAAAAAAGCCAGGGTTGTTCTAGAAAATCAGGGATAATATCGTTCAGCGCACTGGGTCCGATAGTAAAATCCTTCGAGACAGCGACGCGGTAGGAAGCCAGTGGGTACAAGGCTGTAAGTACCACCGCAAAATCTATCAGCTTCGATAGGAGAGAAAGAGAAGTCCTTTGGGTCGTATGCTGCGCTTTAACATTATAGGATTCGACAACATAAATAATCTGATGAAGTACATGAATAGAGGCCCAAAAGAAAAATATCGTTAGCAAGAGGGTCAGATTGGTTAGAGCAAGGGTTATAACTAGGAGCGGAATGATAACTGACGAGCGAACAAATCCACCATACTTCGCCCGAAAGCTATTGTCGAGAGCAGTGCGGGTGAAAGTGGCATACATATGGGGACCGCCAATGAGCACCGCAATCAAAATATTCACGCCCTGCCGGCCGACGTCTGAGTCGACATGCATAACATCGTTGACGAACAACCAGGTGAGATAGGGAATTGTCACCAGGACGACACTCAGACTAATGAAGGTAAGATCCCAACTTTGGCTGTTGATCCACTTCCCTTCACTCCTGGAATCTAAACGAGCGCTGTAACTTATCGCTGAGGTACTCATTCTCTCCTCCTTCCAGAACTTATCTCACCTCTCCTACTCTAGATATCCATTTTTATTGTACCAATCAAACGTATTTTCGACAGCAATTCGGAAGGGCGTGGTTGGAACTCCTAATTCTGTAATAGCTTTTTCATTATTGGCATACAGCTCCTCTGCCAAGAGTCGAACCTGGTTTTCATCAAAGGGTATCAGGTTACCCAGAAATGTTCGGGCAAAACCAACGACTGCCGCCGCCGGGGGTAACATCCATCTGCGAAGCTTGATTTTCGGCGCCGGCCGCCCAACGATGTCGCACACCACCTCAATCGCCTGGGCATGGCTGATATTCGTCCCCCCTAAAATGTACCTTTCACCCACCCGTCCGTGTTCGGCGGCGGCGATGTGGCCGAATACTACATCTTCGACGGCCGTATAGTTGGTGCCTCCGGGCAGCACGACCCGGGCTAACCCTCTGGCCGCTTCAACAACGATCGATCCTGAGATCATGTTCACATCGCGCGCACCGAGGCTGATGGTTAGATTCAGGATCACCGCCGGCAGGCCATCGGCAACCGCTTTTTGCACCTCAATCTCGGCCAGGTATTTGCTATGACCATAGGGGAAACGCCGGGGTTCCAGGTTAAAGTTACAACTTTCATCGAGTAGCTGCCCGTTATCTAGGGTTCCCATGGCGGCTAACGAACTGGTAAAAATAAAGCGCTTCACGCCGGCCATCTTCGCCGCCGCCAGAACATTGCGCGTCCCATCTACGTTAACCTGGTACAGCCGTCGGGTATTTTGCCGCCAATAGTCGGCAACAGCAGCCACATGAAATAACCAATCATGGCCGGCGATGGCTTCGGCGAGGTTATCGACCGGGTCCAGGATGTCACCTATTAGGCGCTGGTAAGATAACCCCTCCAGTGCCTTCGTCGAGGAAGTGCTGCGCATCAGGACAGTCGTTTCGATGTTGCGTTCGTTCAACCCGGCCACCAGGTTTGCCCCAACAAAGCCACTGCCGCCTGTCACAAATGCCTTGATCATGAATCTATACCTGCGCTAACTAATCACAATTACCCAACTATCGACTCTGATCACAGTAGTCCATCAAGCACCCAGTAGTTTGATGACGGTCGCCTCTCCCTGGCCGACACCGACACATAAGGTGGCCAGGCCGTATACCATGGTTTCACCAGATTCCCGGCGGCGCTGCATCTCATAAAGCAGTGTGGTCAATATGCGGGCGCCCGAGCACCCGAGCGGGTGCCCCAGGGCGATAGCCCCACCGTTAACATTGACCAGGGCAGAGTCCAAGCCCAGTTCCCGGATCACCGCCAGCGATTGGACCGCGAAAGCTTCATTCAACTCGATGAGATTCAGATCAGCCACCGACAACCCGGCCCGATCCAACGCCTTTCGCGTCGCCGGCACCGGACCCAGACCCATGGTTCTGGGGTTGACGCCGGCCGCCCCCGAAGAAAGCCATTGGGCCAGGGGTTTTAAGCCAAGTTCGTTGGCTTTATCCGCCGACATCAGGACCAGGGCGGCCGCGCCATCATTCAGCCCGCTGGCATTACCGGCCGTCACCGTGCCACCTTTACGAAACGCCGGTGATAATTTGGCCAATGCTTCGGGACTGGTGATAAGGCTAAAGCCACCGGCCGTCTTCGTAACTCGTGGATGTTCATCGGTATCGATGAGGACCGGCTCGCCTTTGCGCTGGGGAATGGTCACCGGTACTATCTCGCGGTGAAAATAGCCGGCCGACATGGCAGCGCAAGCCCGGCGCTGGCTTTCAAAGGCAAAAGCATCCTGCTCTTGGCGAGAAATTTGGCCGCCTTCGATGTCGCCGGCGCAACTTTGTTCGTAAATATTCTCGGCCGTTTCTCCCATGGCTTCCAGGGGAAACAATGCTTCCAGGCGCGGATTGGGATAGCGCCAGCCCAGGGTGGTATCCCAACCGGTAGTATTACCGGGCGGTCCCCAGCCGCGGGGATTCTTAGGAAAGGAATAAGGCGCCCTGGACATGCTTTCGACGCCGCCGGCAACATAGATCTCCCCTTCTCCGGCCGCGATGGCCCGGGCGGCCTGGTTGACCGCATTCAAGCCGCTGGCACAGAGACGGTTGAAGGTCACGGCCGCCACGTGATCGGGGAAACCGGCCAACAAGGTGGCCATCCGGGCCACGTTCCGGTTGTCCTCCCCGGCCTGGTTGGCACATCCCAAATACACTTCCTCTACTTCCGCCGGATTGACTCCTGCCCGCTTGACCGCCTCGGCAAGGACGAGGGCGGCCAGGTCATCGGGCCGTACTGCAGATAACTGGCCGCCATGACGGCCGATCGGTGTGCGCACAGCACTGACGATAACAACCTCTTTCATCTTATTTCTCCACTATTCGCGTCCGGAGACCACTTCAACCTTATTCTTTATTGTGCCCGCAGCAACTAGCTTTCGTACTGCTTCCATGTGGGGGGCCAGTACTTGGTCGCCTTCAAGGAAAGGAACTACTTGCCGGATAAGTTCGTAAGCTACGGCCGTCCCTTTTCCCAACTTTGCCGAGGGCTTTTCTGTTATTCGCCGGCGAAAATCAATCCCTTGAGCCGCTGCCAATAATTCAATCGCTACGATCATTTCGACATGACCCAAAATCTGCTCTGCCTGCCTGGCCGCGGTAGCCCCGAAGCTAACATGGTCCTCAACATTAGCGCTGCTGGGTATGCTATCTGCGCTGGCCGGGTAA
>Ga0307377_10006413_pt1 | contig 12321 bp, 14 predicted proteins | sample TR3MG_FD_202535 | JGI IMG/M metagenome (GOLD analysis project Ga0307377, IMG submission 202535) | Soil microbial communities from Risofladan, Vaasa, Finland - TR-3 | ecosystem: Environmental > Terrestrial > Soil > Coastal area > Acid sulfate soil | place: Finland: Risofladan, Vaasa | collected...
GCAGAGAAAGGGGCAGGTTAAAATTGATTTCCAAATAAAAATGATTTTGGTTGGCGTGGCCTGCGTTATGATTTTCTTTTCCATAATGATGCTGCAGCTGATGGATAAGGTCTGTGTGCCGCCAGCGTAGGAGGCACACCATGAATCCTAATAAGGCCACGCAAAAAAAGTATGGCAGGCGCATTAAGGCATACCTTGAGGAAGAAAGCTATGGCAGCGGCACAGTGATCTTTAAGAAAAAGTTTGAGTGGGAAAGGCCGCGCTACTTGGCAAAGCAGATGGTTGTTTTCTTCCTTAAAAACCAGGTATGCACGACAGCAGATTTGATTGCCTGGGCTGCTGATTACAATTTTGATGACAGGCCGTTCCTTATGAAGCTGCTGGATGCCCTTGAAAAGTTGAGGGAAGGTGATGAGGATGAGGATAGCATCCCCTGAAAACATAAGAAGCACAGACGAGATGTACCGCTATATGCTTATTGACTGCTTTGGCAGGCTGCACAGCAGCATAAACGATGCCATGAGTTCAAATGACTGGCATAAAATGAATGGCATAGAGGGTTCAATAAGGATGCTGAATGCCCTAATTGCGCCATACTATGACAAGCGGTATAAAAAAAAGGTAAGGGAAATTAACACAGAATTGGAAAAGAACAAGGGCATGATGCTTACAAAGGATGGCTGGATGCGGTATTATAAAATGCTAATGGACTGGCTTGAGGAAATAATAGCAAGGCTTGGCTATATGAAGATATTGCCGCCAACAAAGGAAGAATACGAATTTGGTGAAATAGACGATGAGGCAGAAAAGAAAAGCGCCGTGGATAAGTAGCAGCCCAATCTACAGCAGGATTTGGGACTTAATTTACATACATAATAGGAACTACCTCGGCGCTTATTGTGGCGGCACAGGCAACGGCAAAAGCATTGCTTCAATAAAGAATGCCTGGGATCTGGACAGGGCCGGTGATTTAAGCCCGCGTTTTGATGTGGACAGGATTGTTTTCCTGCCCGCTGATTTCATATCATTAGTAAGGGAAAATATGCCGAAGGGCAGCTTCATTATCTGGGATGAGACAGGTGTTGAGGTTAATGCACGCGAGTTCTACACCTGGAAGAATAAGCTTATTTCATATATCACGCAGACTTTCAGGTACAAGAATCTTGGGGTGCTGTTTACTGTGCCCTCAATGACCTATGTTGATAAGCAGGTCAGGCAGCTGTTTCATTCATATACAGCCATGCACAGGGTAAATAAGAGGGCAAAGAAATCTTATGGCACGTTTTATTGGATGCAATACAGCGGCAGAACAGGGAAAACATACTACAAAATGCCGAGATATTACATAAAAGACAAGGCGCACATCGTTGATAGGGTAAATTTCTCGCTTCCGCCTAAGGAATTGGTTGAACAGTATGAAGAAAAGAAGAAGAAAACAGCGGAAAAATGGTATGAAGCCTGGGATTCGCAACTCAAAATGGTTAAGAATACGCTTTTGGAGGAACATTCCAATAAAAATCTTAACTTAAAAGCAATTTACAACGAATTGGCGGGGCAGATTGGCTTATTCATTGATATAAAGACTAAAAAAGTGCTTGCAGAAAAGATTTTAATGCGCTATGACAATATCCCTGAGCCAAAGGCGCGTACCCTTGCTAAAATGCTTAATTTAGGCTTGGAAGATGGTTCTATTGAGTGCTGAAAACGGCTCACGGGCAGCTAAACCTGTTCCGCTTTTAGTTAAAAGCGGAAAACAAGGGGTTAAGTGTTATGTAGAAGCCACAAATGCGGGGAAGACTAATATAATTAAGTACAACTCAAACCAAAAAAAATACTTTAGGGCAAAGGTTTTCAAATATGACAACATAAAGGCAATTGTTTCTGGCATTCCAAACCTAAGGGACAGGGCCCTGATTGCGTTCCTTTATGGCACGGGGGCAAGGGAAGTTGAAGCGACTACTTTTCGCAAGGATGACCTGCAGATACAGCGCGATGTTATCCTGCCCGAGATTATAACCGCAAAGCACAGGAAGCATCCGACAAGGATTACGCCAATTTACAGGAAAAAGGAATCATGGATAACAGAGCCGATTATTGAGTGGCATGGCATCTGCAGGGATGAGATGCTATTCGGCATCAGCACGCGGCAGATTCGGAAGATTGGCAGGAAATACCTTAATTCAAGGACACACAGCCTAAGGCACAGCAGGGCCACGCACCTTATTACAATGTTCAATTTCGGCATATTTGAGCTGCGCTTCTTCATGGGCTGGAGCAGCACGGAGCCGGCAGAGGTTTATGTGCATCTTGACTGGAGGAGCTACGCCAAAAAGCTCGGGTGATGATGTGCAGGACACCTGGATTACTTATGTTTTCGTTGCCGGCATAGGCGTTTGGGTATTCTGGGAATTCCTCAAATCGCGTGGCTGGCTATAAATAGATATTGGCATGCCAAAGTTCCGCTTTTATCTTAGCAGCAATTGTGGGTGAAACATTGAACAAGAGCTTCATGGCAGTTTCTTTATTGATAGTTGTAATTCTGTTAGTTCCGCTTGTTGCGGCTTCTTTGCCTGCCCCCACTTCCTCTTTGCCGCATTTAATTTACGGCTGGCCATATTACAAAGTGATTATTACCCCAAGCAACGTGTGGTATGAATTTCAAGTGCCAGCTGAATACACTGGCTGGCATTCAATTAATTCTGTTGGGGAGCATGTTGTAGTCATATTACCAACAAGGGGCAATTAAATGGCAAAAAGAACCACTACTGATGTTTTTGGTAAAAGTACTACCAGCCCTTTTGGCAGGGTAGTTACAACCCCCTCAGGCAGCACATGGCATGAGCTTCCTGTATCGGCTGGATACACTGGACCACATTCCATTACTTCCAGTGGAGAGCGCGTAATAACAAGTGGGCTAACAAGCGGCGGCGGTCTTGGCGGCTATACTGCTTATGAGATAAAGGCAATGCGGGGCGCACAGTTGGCACAGCAAACCAGGGTAGTTCCGCCACGCGTTTCGCAAATTTCTGTGCAGCCTGTTGCTGTTCCCCAGGTTTCAACAGCCTTGGCAGGAATTCCGCAGGTTTCAGGCGCAGTAGGCAGGCAGGCTTTGAGACAGCGGAAATTAAGCGAAGCCCAGCTTAAAAAGGAGATTGAAAAAGCTCAGGACTTGGCAGGCCAGGCACAGAGCGCCGCCTGGATTGCGAACCAAAATGTATCAGAATTGAACGCAGGCTATGAAGCATTAACAGCCAGGGCGCAGGAAGTAAGCGATATTCAAAAGGCATATTCTGTTTCTGGGATTGGAACTGCGCCTTATGTGAATAAGGTAACACGCGAATTCAATGAGCAGGTTGCGCTTTATAATGCACAGGTGCAGAACACGCAGAAGCTGGTAAAGGAGGCTAACGCTGTAAGGACAAGCGCAGCTGTTGCCGCGAGCAGGGCAGAGCAGGCAGTGCAGGCATCGGTGCCAGCGCCAGAGGCGCCTGCAAGGGTTGATATTAGCGGAATGGGTAGGATAGAGGCAACAGGCACAGTTCTTGAAGCTACAGGCGAAAGGCTTGGCAGGGAAAGCGAAAGAATATCAAGGCGAATTGATTTGGGCATAGCAACGCAGGCTGAAATTGACCGCTATAACAAGGAAAGATTTGCCTATGTGCGAAGGACACAGGAATACGAAAAAATGCCCGAAAAGGAACTGCGCAGTTACCTTAAGGCTGAATTAGCAACTACTGGGCCCATGCTCTACCAAGGGCAGGCACTTAAGCAGTATGGCAAACCATTTGCAGCATTGTTGCCGAGCCAGCAGAAAGGGATTGAAAGGGGGGTTGAAAAGGAACAGTTGCAGCAGGTAAGAGAATCACAGGAATTTGCAAAAACATACCCTGGCAGGCGCTTCCAGGAAGCCGCCCTTGGTTTCGGTGTAAGTGGCCCTGCAGGTGCGGTTTATCTTCCAGTTGCAGGCGCTGTTGGCGAGGCAGCCTATGGCTATGCTTTATCTGACCCAAGAGTATTGCCTACTTTGCCAAGGAAAACAGCAGCACAAGTTGTTGGCACAGTAGCTGAACTTGGCACGCTTGGGGCATTATACAAGGGTGTTCCAGCAATAACAAAAAGGGCTTATCCGAAATTGGCACAGGCATTCCCAAGGCTGCAGCCAGAAATAAAATTAGACCAGAAATCATTCCTGGCACAAACAAAGTATGAGGACAGGCTTATAAAATCCCAGGTGGAATATTTTGGAAAAGGGACAGTAAAGCTGCCATTGAGGAAGGCAAAGCCATTTAAATATGATTTAATAGGCAGAACTGAATTAATGCCAGAAGGGCCAATATTAAAAGGGGCAAAAAGTTACCTGCAGCCAACTACTGAAAGGCTTACTGGCGACATTTTTTACAAGGCAGGGAAAGGCGCTGAAAAGGCATTTAGAATATCGGAAAGAGTGATAACCAAGCCGAAAAAATTCTTTGCCCTTGAAACGATAGAAGAAATACCAATATATCAGTTATACGGCAAAGCGCGCGTTCCGCTTGGCAAAGCGGCTTATGAAAAGGTGTATACGGACATCAGCGGATTGACCGCTGGCATGACCAAGCAGCAGGCGGCAAAGCTTGGCGTTCCATACAAAATTAAAAATTATTTTGGGAATATTGCTTCGCGGGCTGGTTTTGGAGTTAAAGCAATGGCAGAACGGGCAAAAGGTTTGCCTAAAAAAGTTGCACCTGTTGAACTAACGCCTGGGTTTAAGCCAAAGCCAGCACAGATTAAATGGGGGGGCGGCAAATTCACGCAAGCGGCAGATATATATATAGAGCCTGCTTTAGGCGGGCAGCGGTATTTCGGCACGGCAAAAACCAGGACAAAGGCATTATATTTTGATTTGAAAAAGGGGCTGCCAATCAAATTTACAGGGAAAGACATCGCAAGGATAGAAGGGATGCCAGCAGAAACCGCAAGGGCATTGGCAGGAATGGAGCTTAAGAAAGGATTGCCAAAAAGGATAGTGCCTGTTGAGTTGACGCCTGGCTGGGTTGCAGGGGCAAAGGCTAAAAAAATTGTATTGGCCCCATTGGAAGTGGAACCTAAAATATATGAATCTATGCTTAAAAAGGTTGGAATCGGCAAACCAACAAAAGTTTATCCATTAACACGCCTTGCTCCAGGTATAATAGAAAAAAAGAATATTGAACTTTTGGCAAGGGAATTCGGTGCAACTAAAAAAGAAATTACACAAATTTTAAAAGGAGTGCAAGTAAAAGGATATGCAATGCCATCACCCACAAGAAAAGGATTTACACCTATGGGAGAAGCAGTTCATAAGAAAATTATTCTTTATCCATTAGAAATACCGCCTAAAAAAATAGGGGAAGTGCTTTCACATGAAGCAATACATACAATTCAGTTTGAACTTGGGATTCCGCCTAGATATTTACTGAAAAGCGGAAAAGAATTTTTTAAAGCTCCATTTACAAGAAGGGATATTCCCTTCGCATATAAAGCATATCGCGGCTCACCGTTGGAGTTGCAGGCTTTTGGGAAAGAAAAAGAATTGGTTACACTCACATATCCAGCTAAAGCATATCGTGCAAACATAGAGGCATTCCAGCGCAACATAGCAAAGATTGAAACAGGCAAAGCTGTAAAGGAAGCTGGCAAGGCACTGGCAGCGCCAGCAAAAGAAGTTGCATATTTAACACCTTTTGCAATGCCTAAAGGCAGGGCAAAGCCATTCGGTGCTGTGCAAACCAAAAGCCTTGGGCAGGTTATGGGAGATTTTGGCTATAGGCAGCCTACAATAACAAGGATGCCAGAAATGCTGCGGCAGCCAGAAATAACAAGGCAGCCAACAATATTGAGGCAGCCCACGCTGCCGAAGCAGCCTACTATATTACGAGAGCCTACCCTTGTTAAGCAGCCTACTTTAGTGAAGCAGCCAACCATTCTAAAACAGCCGACACTATTGAAGCAGCCTACTTTGCTTAAGCAACCGCTGCTATTTAAACAACCGCTAATGCTTAAGCAACCGCTGCTATTTAAACAACCGCTAATGCTTAAGCAACCGCTGCTATTTAAACAACCGCTAATGCTTAAGCAACCGCTGCTATTTAAACAACCGCTGCTATTTAAACAGCCAGAACTACTGAAGCAGCCAGAATTGTTCAAAACCCCCCCACCTCCGCTTATACCATTATTCTTTTTTGGTGCGGCTCATAAGAAGCCAATGCCAGCACCAACCAAATTATTTAGGGGCTATGAGGTATTTATCCGCAGGGGCTATGGCAAAGCGCCCAAGTTTTACAAAATATCACAGGCGCCTTTGGGAAAAATGGCTGCTTTCCTGTTCGGTGCTGAAAGAGTTGAAAAAACAGCGGCTGCTACATTCGCATTGAAGCCAGCAGGCCTGTTCAAGATGCCTGCAGCCAAATACCAGCCGAAGGCTTTAAAAGCCAAGTTCTACAGGAAGCGCGGAATGTTCGCAAGGGGCCAGACGATTGCTGGTGAGATTTATGTTGAGAAGCCTAAATATAGGATTAACACGCTTGGCGAGATCGCTGGGATAACCAGGAAGGGGATTGCGGCAAGCAAGCGCAGGCGAAAAAAGGGAAAGAAAGCCAGTAAAAGAAAAAGGAGGGGAAGGTAATGGCACGCAAAAAGCGAAGGCCGAAGACGCAGCGGATGCCGCAGGCTGACTTTTGGAAAATGCCAACTGTGCAACAAAGGGCAAGGAAACTGAAAAGCGAATACAAGGCAAGGAAAACGCTTGTAGAATATACGCAGAAGATGAGGGAGCTGAAAATGCAGGAGAATGAAAGGAGAAAGGAGCAGATACGCAGCGTAATGGCTGGCATAAGCAATACTGCAGGAAAGCTAAAAAAGGCTGGCATCAGGCTGAAAGGCCTTCGGAGGAAAAAAAGCATTTACTCATGACGCTTATCAATTTACGAGGATTTGGTAAGAAAAACTTAAAGGGAGGTAAAACATGGATGCAGGAAAATTGGCTCTCGTAGCAATGGCAATAATGTTCTTGGCAGCATCGGCAATGGCAACTGTCAGCGTTCAGGAAATATCTGTTACAGGCGGGCAAAGGGGCAATGACCTGGTTATCAATTGGGTAATAAACGATGACAACGCAAGCGGAACAAGTGATATGAACTATTCAATATGGTACAGCACATGGGCAGGCGGCACAGTAGATTACAATGGAATACCGATAGTGTCAGATGCAAACGCATACACAGTATGTACGCCGGCACCAACAGATTTCACGCTGGATGCAAACTGCACATACACATGGGACTATACACCACAGATGGCATGGATTCCAAATGGCACATACTATGTGGATATTTGGGCATCAGAAATTCAGGGAAGCACCGCAGGTGTGGATGCAAACTTTGTAAATGCAGACGCAAACACAGACAGCAATTCATTCACTATCAACAATGCAAGCCTTTCAGGCGGGGTACTTTCGTTGGTTAATCTGTTCCCGTTGATGATGGGCGCATTGGTGCTGATAGTAGCGGCAGTGCTGATTGCAGCGGCAAAGGGCATAATGGACTTCGCAGATGCGGCAAAGATTGCAATATTGTGCCTGTTGGCAGTGATAATCTTCTCGTACTTCTACAACTACGCAGCAGGGATACCATAAAAAAAAGATTACTATGGATTCAAGGGGACAGATAATTAATGTAGGCATGGAGCTATTCGTTGGCGCAATCATGATTGTAATAGGGATTTTCGTGTTCAACGCAATGTGGGATCCTATATACAATCTTGTACTGGCACCGCAGCTAAGCAATTCGCAGGCATTCACATACGGCGCAATTAGCCAGACCATTCTGGCGCTTACGCCGCTTGTGATAGTGATACTCGGTTTCATGATGATAATTTCAGGGTTCCAGAGGGCAAGGCAGCCACCGGCGGTTTACCCCCCTCAATACTAAGGGGGCAAGCCTGTGAGGAGAATTGCGCCGATATTGATAGCGTTCGCCTTTTTGATTAGCCTTCAGGCTGCATATGCCACTAATGATTTTTACGAGGAATTTACTGGCCCAAACGATCAGAATTATGATGTCGGCTGGGATGACAACTGGATGATAGATGCGCCAGCAGGTGTAACAAAATGGACAGGCACAAGCTATGCCGATATACAGGGCAACCAGGGAAGACATTATTTTGTTGGCAATCCTTCTGTGGCAAGGCTGTATCTTGATACGGATGCAAATTGGGTTGATTTAACGAATGTTGGGGATATTGAGATTGTTCAGTTAAATTTCATAAGCATGACGGAAGTAGGAAGCACAACCGGGGGCTATTTTCAATTCAGGATTGGCACAGATGCAAACCAAGGGATGATTTACAGTTTTTTGCACGGTGAAGGCGCACACGCAGGTTCAACAGGGATATGGTTCGGTTCAAATGATCCTGTTGTAAGCAATGATCCTAAAGGCCATGTGGTGCGGGCAGTATTGGAAAAGACAGATGTAAATACCGTTAATGTTGAGGTATTTTATGATGATGTAAGCCAAGCAGAAAGGGATGTTCCTATCGGTAGTAATATCTTTGAAGGGCCTCTTGGTGATGTGTTTCAAATTAGAATTGAGGGCTATGTTGGAGATGCCGGTGCAGGTTGGGATGTTCGGTGGGATGATCTGAATGTACTGGCTGGTGCAGGCGTGGATTCAAATTTCTCGTGGGCAAGGAATACAACGCTTGACCCAGAAAATGACATTAATGTTTCAAACTATACTCTTACAGATACATCAACTGTAACTGGTGCGGCTGTTATACAGGACTACAACTGGATGATAGATGCCAACCTTGTTGCCACAACACAGAATCTTACCGTTGATTTGAACGGCCCGACAGAATACCATGTTTGCCACGGGGCACACGCAACGGAAGGGGCTAACCATTACCACGAAATACAATGCTATGATTTCAGAGTTCCGCAGTATCCGCAGGCAGTTTCTTTCATAACAATACCATCGCAGCCTGGTTCGGATACTGATGTTAATATAGAAATTACATACACAGACAACAACCTTATGGACAGCTTTTCAGCGGGGTGGGGCGACACTAATTATTTCAATGACTTAAACAATTTTATCGTGCAGTTCAACAATAGCGGAACGCAACAGGTTTGCGTAACTGCTGCCGATGTTGAGGACTTGAACAAAAGCACCTGCTCAAATGTAACTGTTTACGGACATTTGAAGATGCAGTTCGTTGATGAGAATACAGGTGCAAATTTAAGGCCGCAGGTATTCATAGGCGATGGCAATTACAGCGGCAGGGTAAGCGCTGGCGGCCTGTTAAGCGTTGATATGAACAGCGCCTGGACAGATGCGAATTACACTGTCAGGGCTTATGATACGCTTTACGGCACACGCTACTGGAGGTTCCGCCTTGCCCCCGCAACTGAAGTAGATATAAATGCCACACTGCTAAAAAGCGTGATAGGGCAGAACATAAACTTCAAGTTCTACAACCTAGACAAGACAGCCACGCTGAACACAGCGATTGTAACTGTAACAATGCCAGATGGCAATGTTGCATCAAGGCGCATAACAGACAGCACAGGCGAAACCAGCTTTTTCCTTGATGGGAATGCCGGCTATTATGTGTTTGACATAAATGCCGGGGATGGAAATTACACATACAAGTCTGGCACGATAACAATAAACATACCGCTTGACGAAAAAGACCTTGCTGCCATAAGCCCCTACAATATTTCGGTTTCTGGCGTTGGCTCACGAAGCTATTCAGGACAGACAGCAGCCACAATATTCAAGGTGATAACCAATACAAAAGATTATTATGAGGCAGTAGTGGACAAGAACGCATCATACTACAGCAGGGCATATTACTTCAAGCTGCGTGGCAACGAATCAAGCCTTACAATCCAGCCATACCTTGTTGATGTAGGCGATGGCATTGCTTCTACATTCTACCTGCGGAACAGCAAGACAGGACTAGCTTACCAAGACATACAGATTGATGTGCAGAAGAACATTGCAGGCGTTGGCGTTGTATCAACAGAAAGCGTGGTAAGCGACAGCGCAGGGATGGCATCGCTTTCATTCATAACCAACGACCAATATTACTTTTATTTTTATAGCAGTGCCGATGTGCTGCTTTATTCCGCGCAGCTGCAGCCAATAAGCACAACCTACTATGTTTACCTTGACATTTTCGCAATCCAATACATCCCGCCATTCGTTGTAACGGTTGATGTGAATTTCTTCCCGAGCAGCGGCATCCTTTATGTGAACCCAGACACCAATACTGTTGATTTGAACCAGCACATAGATGTAAACAATTCAACAATATCATCAATAAGGATACAGGTTTACAGCGACTTGAATACCTTTATTGATGACACGAATACTGGGCTTACTGGCGATGGCTGGCTGTACCAGTTCATAACTGAAATAGATATTAATAAAATTTATCCGATTACAGTAAAGCTGACAATAACTGCTGCAAGCGGCGAGCAGTTTGTAAAGACAATGGTTTACACAATACGGCAGGTTCCGCGTGCCTGGGACTTATGGACACTACTCACATCTACCGTGCCTGCAGAACTGAATAGCGGCGGGAACAAAAATACTACAACGCTTATTGCAATGTTCATAGCCTTGGTTGCTATGGCTGCGGCAATTGCCGGCGTTGGCATTGATACAGGAACATCGGCAATTATAGGGATAGCTGTAATGGGCTTCTTCGCATGGCTTGGCTGGGTTGATATACCAATATTCATATTCATGGCAGTTGCAGCAGGCCTGCTGTGGATATTTGCCAGGAGGGAAGCAATATGAATCAGATACTTCATGCCTGCTTTATACTGCTTGTGATGATGACAACCATAAATGCAACGATAGTTGCATTCGGCCCTACGCTTACTGGCGAAAATTTCATAAACGAGCAGCTGGCAGACCTTTACAGCCAGAGCAGGTTCTATGCAACAGGCGAGGATGTTAATGCGCTGGTGCAGCAGCAGACGACATTCATACAAAGCACTGAAGCAACGCAGGAGCCTACATTCTGGACAGGGATATATTCCTTTTTCTCTGGCATAGGCGCAACCATATCAGGCGCACTTGGTTCTGCGGCATCAATTTTGGGAATGCTGGTTGTGTTTGTTACGGCATACCAGTATGTGCTGCTTGCGATACTGCCAGAGGCAATAGCGCTTATCTTCATATACACTATAAACACGATGCAGCTGATAGGCATAATGCAGCTGTTCCTTAAATTTGTTTCAATCATCAGGGGAGGCGGCGGATAATGGTGGACTGCGTAACGCCAGGTGCAGCGCTGAAGATGTGGGAAATAGGCTACTGCATAGTGGACAGGACATTCGGCGGAAACTGGGTATTCGCTGGAATAATAATGTTCCTGCTAATGGTTTACGCTTTCCACAAGTTTAGGATACCGATGGCTGCCGCATTCCCGTTTGGAATACTGGTGCTGTACCTGTTCGGAAATGAACAATGGGGCAGCAATGCAATAATATATCTGGGCCTGCTGCTGTTAGGTGCGGTGGGATTCCTGGCAATATATAAATGGTTACACCGATAAGCATGGCAAATAATGGATATTACAGGGGAAGTACCTTGGAGGATATAGCCAAGGTGCTGCATAATTACGCAATCCACATGGACAGGCAAAAGGCAAAGCGGCAGCTGCAGGGCTATAAGATGCTGTATGCAAAGGAGCTTGGCAATAGCACTGCGGAAGCGCAGAGAGAATTTGCGAGGAGAATCAGGCTAATACAGAAAGCTAAGTTATTAATCAACGGGAGGTAGGCTTATGAAGAAAAAGAAGAAGCGCAAGATGAACATGAATGCAATAAAGGCTGCAATCGCAAGCCCGAAAACGCCAAAGCACCTGAAAGAAGCGCTTAAAAAGAAATATAATCTGTAGGAGGTGAAGGCAATGGCAAAGAAAAGGAAGAAAAAGCGAGGCAGAAAGCGCAAGCGTAGATAAGGCTGAACTGATTGCAGCCAGAGGAAATGTTTATTTCCTGATAAGTGATAAAAAATGAAATGGATTGTTGTGGCGGCGCTGTTGTCGCTTGTAATTTTCGGGGCGTATGCAATGCGCCCCGACCTTTACGGTTATGACAGCTACTACTTTTTGGATTTGGTATGCAGTAATGAGGCAAACAGCCAGCCCGTGCTGATGCAGCTTATCATTTTGGCAATTCCGTGCAATATACTGGCAATTAAAGCGATTCTGTTTTCTTTGATGCTGTCTGCACTGGTCGGGGTAGGGTATCTTGCCAAGGCAGTATGCAAGAATGCCAATGCCGCG
>Ga0307377_10006414_pt1 | contig 12320 bp, 11 predicted proteins | sample TR3MG_FD_202535 | JGI IMG/M metagenome (GOLD analysis project Ga0307377, IMG submission 202535) | Soil microbial communities from Risofladan, Vaasa, Finland - TR-3 | ecosystem: Environmental > Terrestrial > Soil > Coastal area > Acid sulfate soil | place: Finland: Risofladan, Vaasa | collected...
CCTCCAGTACGTGCAGCTTCAAGTCCGCGTTCTGCCGTCGTGCCGGTATCATGTCGACAACGTCGAACCCGCACGTGCTCAACACCTTCTCCAAGCTCACCGTGCAGGCTGGGGCGTCTTCTCCTCCGCCACCGGCGACACAGATACCAACTGCCGGCGTGCCCTTAAGGCCAGCTCTACCGCTCTCGTGCATAGACACCCGGCGCAGCCGGTCCAGGAATGCACGCATGCTTTCGCTCAAGTCGCTGAAGTAGACGGGCGTGGCGAATACGGCTGCATCGCTGCTCCTGATCCGCTCCACCAGCGGCGCGAAGTCGTCATCGATCGCACACCGGCCCTCGGTGCGACAGATGCCCCACCCGTCGTCCTCGCATTGGCGGCACCGTTCCACCTTCATCTCCGGCAGGAACGCTATGGTGTTCTCACCCTCTTCGGAGGTTGCGCCCTGCAGCAGGGCCTCCGCTGCCTTGGCTGTCCGCCCACCATGGTCACGACTTCCCAGGATCGCTGTGATCTTCATCGTGGCTATCTCCCTTCGACTAGGCGCGCGGTGCTTCTCCAGCCACAAGGGGTGGACCTCCCGCGCATCTTCAACGAGAATGGCTGTGGGTGTCACAGGCGCTTGGGACATCCACACGGGCTCTCGGTCACCAGGCTCGTAAGCAGCGTTACATGCCAACGAGCACCGGCCTCACGGGCCCTCGACACCCACACCAGGCGCCCTGGCGGGAATGGGTTTCTCCCGGCTTCCTCCAGGAGGTAGAAAGCCAGGAACGCGCGGATCTCCAGGCTCGGGTGATGCTTGATTGCCATTCTGCGAGGTTCTCCAGTGGGCAGTCACACTCAGCTCGGCCGCGGGACCGATGACCTCAGGTGCGGCGGAGCTCGGCAGAGACTTGCCGGACACCCCTCGCCGGTAGCGAACAGCGAACCCGACGGCCCGCCTCGGACATCCCTCAATGCAATCCCCGCAGATGACGCAGTCAGCTGTGCCGGGCGTCGTGTAGGTGCGGCATTCCCGCGGGTACTTGCCGCAATGCGAGCAGAGACGCATGTTCCGGCCCAGCCGCAGCAGACTGATGCGGTTCCCTATGGTCAGCAGCGCTCCCAGTGGGCACAGGTAGCGGCACCAGACCCGGGCCAGCCCGAGCGCCAGCACGACTCCTGCGACCAGGATGACGACTCTCACACGCGAGGCCGCGTCGTAGGTGAGCCAGGATACGCGCACCGCATCCAGGCTCCAGTTGCTGTGACCGCGAACCGGAACGGCAAAGCGCTCGTTCAGCAGATAGAACGCCGCAATGGTGACCACGAGCAGCAGGTACTTGAGTCCCTTCAGGTAGTGGTCCGCCTTCCCGAAGCGGGGCAGTTTCAGCGCGCGCAGCTTCCGAACTCGCGCCAGGAAATCCTGAAGCGTCCCCATCGGACACGCCCAGCCGCAGAACACCCGTCCCGCAACCACCCCGGACACCACCAGGAAGCCGATCACCCATGTCTGGAGCCATGTTCCCGGACAGACCCGCATGGGGCACGAGGTGCAGGACATGAACGGCACTCCATATGGGCACCTCAGAGCACCAACTCAGAGCCATTCTCCGGTAAGCGCCAGCGCCCCCAACTGTACTATTGAGCTTCGCCAAATGGAGTGATACGGCGAAGCTCAAGGAACGCCTCAGACGGGCATCAGGAGCAACAGGCGCGTCACTCTTATGTGCGAACATCAATAGTTGGCGGACCGGGCCAATGACCTTGCGCTTCTTTGCGGCCTGGCTCACTACCTCGGTCCTTCCGCTGGATCGTACGGTACCGCAAGCATCTCGCCGAACTCGTCCGCACGGGTGAGGGCAAGGCGGGCACGCTGGGCAGAGGGGCTGTCTGGGAACTGATCCACGGTACGCTGCCATGCAGCCCGTGCCAGGTCCAGCCGGCCGAGGCGCTGATGGCAGACACCAAGCTTGTGCATCGCCTCGGCTTGCAGCGGGTTGGGCCGGCCCGCCGTCACTACATGGATCACCTTCAGGTACTCCTTGCTGGCTACAAGCGGCAGGCCGCAGTCCAGCAACTGCTCGGCGAGCGCATACCGAGACACCGGCGAGGAAGACAGGTCGTCAGGCAGCGCGGGCGCCACGCCGAGAGATGTGACATTGATGCCCTCGGCGCGCAGGACCGACAGCACCCGGCCGGCCCGACTGCTCCACGGCGATTCAGGCGTGTCGGCGATGAGCCGCTGCCATTGACGGACGGCTGGGTCGGGCACACCGAGTTCGTACGCGCAGACTCCCATCCGGTACCGGGAGTAGGCCCTGTGCGGACTGGCTTCGCCCTTCGGCGTGTACACGTCACAGAGCACCTTCGCGTACTCCTGGAGGGCTTAGTCGAGAATGCCGTTCTCGTAAAGGTCCTCCGCATAACTCAGTCCCCGGTTCGGCTCGGTATCGAAGGCGGTGAAGCGCCGCCACTTCTCGTCAGCAGCCGAAGCCTGCTGGGTCCCGGCTGCCTTCAGCACGGCCTCCCACGCGGCAATCGCACTGGCAGCCTTTCCCGCCTCGGCGGCTCCTGGATACTCCTTCCCCAATCGCCGCCACTGCGCGATAGCGCGCTCCGGCTGGCCGAGCAGCGCTTGGCAGACGCCGGCCTGGAACCGCGCCTGCGGCGCACGCGTGCTTGCGGGGTAGAGATTGGGCACTTTCAGGTAGTCCTGGATGGCGAACTCCAGCAACCCCACAGCCAGATCGGCCTCAGCAACGATGAACTGCCGCTCATCCTCCGGTGTGTCCTTGGTGACCAGCGGCGGTGCGGCCTCGAATGGACCTGACGGAGGTTCCTTCCCGAGCAATTGAAGCGCCTCGCGCGCTCTGTCCGCGTACTCGCTCTCCGGGTGAAGGCGAATGGTCTTCTCCCACTGCGCTGCGGCCAAATCAGAGCGACCTCGGCGCAGCAACAGGCCGCCGATCTCGAAATGCGCGCGTGCGTCGGCGTCCGAGGGGCCGAAGTAGTAGAGGATGTCAATCCACCGCCGAATCGCCTCCTCCCAGTCCTGATTCTCCGCCATCGCCTCAGCAAGCTTGACCTGAACGGGTACCGACTTGGGTGTCAGCGATGCACCCGCGGTGGCTCGCGGTGCATCCTGCAGGCCCAGCGCGACGGCCGCGAGCACCACAACCACCATCCGCCAGTTCGTCATACCTGGGACGTTACTCATTTCTCCGATCTCCTTCCCCGGGCACCGGCCGCTGCTCCTCGGCCCCCGCGTCGACCCAAGCCGCGTCCAGTCCCGCGCCCGGCCGGCTGGACCTCATCTTCTCCCGAACCTCGCTTGGCGCGACCCCTTCGCGCTCCGCCCCTCCCCACCCCCATCTCGAAGAGCGGCCGGTAGTCATCTGCGTTGCCGGACAGCTGATGGATGTAGCCGTGCTGCTCGCAGAACCGCCGACCGGGATCGCCGAACAGCGATCGGAGATAGGACGCAGCCAGCTCGGGCTCCGGGGCATCCGCGAGCACCGTCGCGCGCTGCGGGATCGCGCCGTGCGCAGTCCGCATCGCTGCCATCACCTTGACCGGGATCGGGATGACCTCGACCTTGCCGCGGGTCTCTGAAACTGTGGTCATGTTGAGCCGCGCCACCGTCGCATCAGCGATCCCCTCAGTAACGGCATCGAAGACCTTCCAGCCGCAGTCGTAGGCGGCGACAGCGTTGCGGACGTAACCCTCCCAGATGCCGGGCTCGATGACCTCATCCGCGGCCTCGAGGACCGCTTGCACGGCAGTGCTGGAGGGACCGGAGGCGCGGGGCGAATAGGCCGTGCGCACGCCCGGCCGCTTCAGGTCAGCCAGCCCGCGGATGCCAGCGGGATTGCCCGGGGGCACGATGATGACATAGGTGTCGAGCGCAAACACCTCCGGTGGTCCCGCCAGGCGGCCCTTCTCGCGCAAGTCGTTCCATCCCGGACCCGACCGACCGACCAGGAGATCAACGCCCCTGGGATGGGCCGACACCAGCGACACGAGTCGTTCGACTGGGGCCGACGAATAGGTGATGCGACAGCCGCTGTCGCGTTCGAACCAGGTGTTGAAATCCAGCAGCAGGTCGTAGTTTCCGCCGCACGACCAGACGCGCAGCGCTCCGCTCCGAGCGGCCAGGCCAAGGGCGCCGCAACCGGCGAGCAGCGAGGCGGCCGCGCCGCCCGTTGCCAGCCGCAGGAAATCGCGCCGGCTCACCTCCCCGCAAAGGAGCGAGTACGACTTGTCAGGCTTCTGTAGTGGCAGCTTGGGCACGGCAAACTCCTTGCGCCAGACTCATAGGCGGCGCGATCACATCAGCTCGGCACTGCTGACACCCGCGGAACTGAACGAGGTAGCGCTCGCACTCGGCGCGAACCCGCTCTACCATAGTGAAGTCAGGCGGCGGGATGTGCTGCATCCGGCCGCGCGGGATGAGCGGCATGATGTTGTGTCGAGCGGCGCCGAGTTGACCGGCGCGGCGTGCCACCTCCACGAGTTCGCCATCATTGACTCCCGGCACGAGCACCGAGTTCACCTTGACCAGCAGCCCTGACTCGATCGCACTTGCCAGCCCAGACCATTGTCGGTCCAAGATCACCGGGGCGGCGATGTGCCGGGGCTCGCGCTGTCCGTGCAGCAGCGCCCACGCGTATAGCTGCTCCGCCACCGATCGAGACACCGCGTTGATGGTGATCGTCAGCGCGGTGACCCCGCTTGCGAGGAGATCATCGAGCTTCTGCAACAGGAGGAGGCCATTCGTGCTCAGGCAGAGCAGCAACTCCGGATGATTCCGGCGCACGAGGCGGAGTGCCTTGAAGGTTTGGGGATTGGCGAGGGGCTCGCCAGGGCCAGCAATGCCAACCACTGACAGCCACCCTTCCGCCGCGACTCGGTCCACGAGCAGGGCGGCATCCTCCGGAGAGAGCACGCGGGCCGCCGTGCCTGGCCCGTTCACCAGTCGCGCGCGCGGCCCGACGGTTCGCTCGCAGTAGTTGCATCCGAGGTTGCAGATGGGAGCTACCGCGAGATGAATCCTGCCGCGGTTGAGCCTCGCCTGTTCGGTGTAGCACGGATGCTCGCGTGCCATCCGCTCCATGATCCCAACTTTGGTGGCGGTCGAGTTCATGCGTTCACCAGACGGAAGCGCACGCGGAACGTCATGGTCATGGACACGGGCTCGCCGTCCTTCAGAGCCGGGGTGAACCGAGCCCGACGTACGTGAGTGATCGCCGCGTCATCCAGGGCAGCGTGGCCTGACGACTTCGACACGCGGACGTCGCGCGGCGTACCATCACCCCCCACCGTCAGACGAAGTACAACCGTGGCCTCAACGCCCTGCTGTCGCGCCTGCTCCGGGTACGGCGGGTCAGTCCAGTTCAGCACCCTGGGCGGCCGGCTCGGACCCTTGGGTGGCGGAGGCGGGGGTCGTTCCGCCTTCGCCGGAGTCACTGGCGCGGGGGGGTGATCGCCCGACGCGCCCTCCCCGCTGCCGTCTTTGTCCGAGCCGAACGGCCCCAGGCCGGTGGCCTTCCCTGTCCCCCCGAGGCCGTGCTCACCTGGGTCCCCAGGAATCAGATCCGACGCCCGATCGAAGACCTCGGAGGTGGCGATCACCGGCGCCTGGGCCTCGGACTGGGACACGACCACGTCTTGGGGTATCGCAGGCCGGTCAAGGGTGATGTCGGCCTTCGGCATCGGCGCGGGCTTCAGCGCCTCATCAGGGAGCACAATCCGGCCCGCCTTCGGGGCCGCAAGCGGCCGGTGTGGCTCCGGCTTCTCGATGACCACGGCCGGCTGCGGCTTCAGTCGCGGCTTTGGTGGCGCAGGAGGCGGCGCGTTGGCAAGCTGGATGTTAACGGTCCGGTACTGCCCGCACGTCTTCGGGCATACCACCTTGCCGAAGGCGCAAACGCAACTCCCCCACCGGCCGGCTGCGTAGAGGGCGGTTCCATGCAGCACGGCCGACGCGAGGAGAGCGATCAGCAAAGCGCGTCGCCCCGGCTCAACGTGCCTCCAGAGCGCGGCGCTGGTGGCAGTCATCTTTGTCCTCCCGGCCGCTCGCCCTCTCTGGCCTCGGGTTGCTCGGTGGCAAGCGAGACATGGCGCAGTCCAACCAGCCTCGCGCTGTCCATGCTCCAGATGATCTGGCCATAGGCGGCCTCACGGTCCCCGCGCACGACGACCACCTTGCGCTCAGCGCTCACCCGGCGGGCCGCCTCCATCAGCTCGTGCGTAAGGCGGTCGGCCGAGACCGGCAGGTCATCCACAAACAGGCTGCCTTCACGGTTGACGATCACCGTGATCTCGCCATCCTTCTTCGTCACCAGTTCGCTTGTCACAGCCGGCGGCAGCTCGACCTGCATCGCCGGCTCGGCTACGAAGAACGTCGCCGTTACCATGAAGATGATCAGCAGCACCAACATCACGTCGGTGAGGGGCGTGATATTAATGTCGGCGATGATGTCGCCGTGCTCGTCCGCGGTCCGAATGGCCATCTCAGCCCTCCGGTGCGACCATGTTGAGCACTTCCGCGGCGACGATGTCGGCCCGGCGCATAAGCCGAGCCTTCCACGTGACGAAGAGGTTGTAAACGATCACCGCCGTGATCGCGACAAACAGCCCAGCCGCAGTTGCCACCAGCGCCTCCGAGATGCCGGTGGCGACAACCGCCGGCCCGGCTGCGCCCGCCTCGCCGATATCGCGGAAGGCGCGGATTATCCCGAGCACCGTCCCGAAGAGACCGATGAAGGGAGCGATATTGCCAATCGTGCCGACAACTCCGATATGCGCGCTCAGTCGCAACGCCTCCGACGACATCACCGCGCGCAGGCGCTCCTCGACGGCCGCGCGCGACGCGCTGCGCATGGCCAGGACCGCGCCAATAAGCCGAACGCTCGGCGCTGGCGCTTCCTCCCAGCCGACGCGGGGGTTGTGCTCTCCTGCGAAGGCGGCGCGCGCCTGGCCGATGACCGTGTTCGGGTCCCGGTCGGCCCGGCGCAAGTGCCACAGTGGCTCCAGCAGGATCGCTACGGTGAGCAGCGAGCACAGGCCAAGCGGGCAGGTACATCACCACGCCGCCATGCTGGAGCGCGTACTCCGCCCGCAGCGTCGGCGGAAGACGGTATAGACACCCAGACCCGCGGCTACGAATCCGGCAAGCCAGAGCAGGTCCGTCGGGGTGTGAAACAGATGATTGACCGCCAAGGCGAGAGAGGACAGACAGAAGACCGCCGGAACCCAGGGGTATCCCCAGGTCCGGTAGGGCCGGTCGAGAGCGGGGCGACGGCGCAGAACGAAGATCGCGGCGCCGGTTATGGCCGACAACAGCCAGATGACGAGTACGGTGAAGGCGAGGATGCGACCGAGGGTGGCGCTCAAGACTATGATGCAGGCCCAGATGGCCTGCGCGGTGATTGCCGCGACCGGGACTTTGGTCAAAGAGCTTACCGAGCCCAGGAGGCGAGGGAAGAGCCCGTCGCGTGCCATCGCATAGTAGATACGCGGGCCCACCATGATGGTCGCATTGAGCGAGCCAAGAATGCAGATGAGGACGGCAATGCTGACGAAGCCTGCGAAGCGGAGGCCCAGGAGCACGCTGACCGCGTCGCGCGTGACGTTCTCGGAGCCAGACATCTGTGCACTGGGAACACCATAAAGGAGAGCCAGGTTGAACGCCAGGTACAGTCCCACGACCAACAGCGTGCCCAGCGCGAGGGACCTCGGGAGGTTGCGCTGAGGATACCTGACTTCCGCCGCCATGTAGGTTGAGGCATCCCAACCGAGGTAGGCAAAGGAGACACCAATGAGGGCGATTCCCACCCCTCTGAGAGACATGCCATCGGAGCCTGGGATAGCAGCGAGGGAGAAGTTCGACCACTGCCCGCTCCGGGACAATAGGCCAGAGCTGGCGATGCCCACGAGAGCGGCGATCTTCAACGCAGTGAGGAAATTCTGGGTCCCGCTGCCGGCGCGCAGCCCGAGGGTGTTGACAAGAGATAGGCCGAGAACGATGCCGATTGCGATCAGGTGGTTGGACTGCAGGGCCCAGCTGAGTCCTAGCACTTGGACGCTGAGTAAAGAATGCCCAGTCCACACTGAGGGGAGATAGGCTACCAGTCCGAGAGCGACAAACGCGATGGAACCGGGGAAGGAGGCGATGAAGGAGAGCCATCCGTCGAGGAAGCCGACCAAAGGCCCGTAGGCCTCGCGCAGGTAGACGTAGTGGCCGCCAGCCCGCGGGAGGCTGGCCCCCAACTCAGCGTAGGTGAGGGCACCGCAGAGGGCGATCCCTCCGCCAATTAGCCAGGCGAGCAATATGAGCCAGGGGGCTGGAAGAGCTGCCGCAATCTGGCCGGTGGTAAGAAAGATGCCGCTACCCACCATGCTGCCCACGACCAGGAGCACGCAGTCTCCCAGCCGGAGCTCGGGGCGGAGACGCGCGCTGCTGAGGCCGTCCTGCGCGGCCGGCTGCGTCGCGTTCGCTGGTGTGGGCTCGGGCGCACTCACTTCCGGATCTCCACCCACCGGCCGCCCTCGTTGATGACTGTGTAGTCGTGAATGCCCGCCCTGGTCATGAGCACCTCGAAACTCCGCACCGGGAAGGGGAAGATGGAGTCTTCGCGCGTCTGGCTCGGGCCCCAGCCCAGGGCGGTCTCGGGGGAGACCCCTTTGGGATAGAGCTTCCTAGCTTCTTCTTCGGGTGTGTAGCGGCCCATCCCGCCACCCAGAAACGCGACCCCGCCGGGCTTCAGCGCACGATAGACCTCCCGCACCGCCAGCGCCTGATCGCGCAGGAAGGGAAGTGTGCCCCGCGAGACGACGAGGTCGAAGTGGTTGTCGGGAAAGGGCAGGCTGTGGGCGTCGGCGCAGACGAAGTGACAACGGTCTGACAGGGCCGCCTCGGCCGCATGTCGCTCGGAGGTGGCAATCGCCTCAGGCTCGATGTCAACTCCAGTGACCTCCAGACTGGTCATTTGCGCCAGAGCAACGGCCATCTGGCCGGTGCCGCAGCCAATGTCGAGGGCCCTGCCCCTGGTAATCCCGTAGTCATCAATGACTTGCTGCACGATGTTTCTATAAACCGGCTCGAAACGACTGGCGGCATTCTTGTCGTACCAGGCGGCGTCGCTCCCATCATCGAGCACGTAGCCGTGCTTGAGGAAGATATCCTGCGCGGCGATGCTTTCGCTGAGAAACTTCACCAGCTGCTGCGAAACCTCAGACTCGTCGGAGCCGGGTGTCACGAAGGCGGTGATGGGCGCGACGGCCTGATCGCCGGCGGCCGAGCGCGGGAGCCGGATGACGACGAAGTTCCGGGGATCGTCCGCGGCGAAGGTGTCCCAGGCGAGTGCCGCATCAATCGCGCCGCTCGCCAGCAGATCCATCATCTGCTCGCCGTCCCGGAGCCACATGGCCATGATGTCTCCGCTCTCATGGACGTCGCGGCAGAGCGAGGGGGCGAACTTCTGGATGCGGTCGCGGAGAACGGTGAGGCTGGCGACCCTGACATCGGGCCGATAAAGGTCGGAGAGGAGGCTGATGCCCTTTGGGTTCTTTGGGGGGAGGATAATCGCCATGCGGCGGCAGAAGATGCGTTTCCCCGTCTCGGGCCTGACCCACCCTTTGTCGGAAAACTCCTTTGAGGAGTTGTTGCAGGGGGGGATGATGACATCCATGCGGCCCTCCCGCGCCATCTCGAAGGCGCCCGCTGGCACGGGAACATAGTGCACCCTCAGTTGGTGCCCCGATTGCTCCACGAAGGCGGCAGCGGCGTCGCAGATGGCGGACTCGAACTGGTCTGGAACGCCCAGGTCAAGTGTTGCCGCAAATGCCGGTAAGCTGAGGGCCGCCAGGGCCAGCGACACGCAGACGGTGAGTGTGATCCTGGGTTTCATTCTCTTCCTCCTCCGCTGGCGGCAAGGCCGGCGGGTGACTTGTGAATCTCCAGCCATGTACCCCCCTCTGTGAGCACTCGGTAGTCTGCGACCCCAGCGCGGGTCATGAGCGCGTCCAGATTCCCCAGGGGGAACGGGAAGTGGAAGACGTCGCCCACCTCTTTGCCGGTACCGCTTCCGGGACGCACTTGCTCCCAGATCTCTGGCGGACACAGCCGACCGGCGCCGCCGCCAATGAAGGCAATCCCGCCTGGGCGGAGCACCCGCAAGGTCTCTTTGACGGCCTGCAGGTGATCTCGCCAGAACGGCATGGACCCGCGACTGACGATCAGGTCGAAGGTCTTGTCCGGGTAGGGCAGTGAGTGCACGTCGGCGCACACCCAGTGGAGGCGAGAATCGTCCATTCGACATTCTTGGGCGTAGCGCTCAGCGAGCTCAAGAACCTCTGGCTCTATATCCAGTCCGGTGACTTCCAGGTCCGTGATCTGAGCAAGCTCCACCGTCATCTGTCCTTCGCCGCAGCCGAGGTCGAGGCAATTCCCTCGCCCTGCTGCGTAGTCCTGGGCGATCTGCTGGGCGAGATAGCGATACACTGGCAGGAACTTGTGCTGGGGACCGTGGTACTGCTCCTCGCTGCCATCGCTGAGCATCAGTCCGTGTCCCAGCACGATGTTGCGCGCCTCCTCCGAGCTGGCGCAGAATTCGAGGAAGCGTCCCGCCTCGGCTCTCCGGGTCGTGGCACTGCTCACAAGACATGGGGCCGCCATGGCCGCGCCGTCACCTGCGAGCCGGCGGGGCAAGCGGATGGTAACCAAATGCGGCCGCACGGCACCGAAGCAGTCCCAGGACAGGACCGCGTCCAGACGGCCTTCCTCGAGCAAGTCTAGGAGAAGCTCCTGGTCCTTGCTGATCACAAGGGCGCTTGCCTTGACCTTCTCGACCAGTGGCCCCCTGGTGTGGATGTCGAAGAGCCCGATGCGGAGCCCCGTGCGCTCCAGGTCTTCTGCCTCCATGATCTGGCGGGCGTTGCCCGGAGGCAGCAGAATGGCGAGTCGGTGATAGTAGATTATTCGCTTGGTTTCCGGAATGACTAGCCCGCGCTCGACAACCGCGGCCCCTGATGCGACACAGGTGCCCACGACGGCATCGAATGTGCCGGCCTTTAATCCGCTCGCGAGTTCATCGAAGCCCGCGCAGCAGGTCACAGTAAGGGGCTGGCCGGTCTTCTCGACGTAGGCGGCGGCCAGGTCCTGCACCAGTTGCGGCGGGTTGAGCGGCATGGTGCCGATGTGGAGGGGATCGGCGGCCGACACGCCGATCCCCCCATAGAGGCACACCCCGATCAGGAGGGCGAGGAGAGCGGCCGACCCAGGAAGTGAGGTCCGTCTTGTCGCGGTTGGGTAGCTCATCCGATGGTGTCCTCAGTCTGTGTTGACCTTCCGCGCCAAGCCGACGGAGTAGTTGTGCCCAGGCATGGGGTATCCGGGCTGCGTCTCGTATTCTTCGCCGAACATGTTGTTCAGGCCGGCCGAGAGCGACCAGCCATTGCCAAAGTCCCGGGATACAGTGAGGTTCGCAACTTGGTATCCGTCCATGGGCCAGGCACCCGGGAAGTAGCGCGCCCAAGCCAGGTAGTCGGAGACATACTTGAAGGTGAGGCCCACGCGAGTGCGATCCTCGTCGGGAGACCAGCGCAGACCGACGTTAACCATGTTGTCAGGGGGTACGGACAGCTGTAGCGGCTGATCGCCGATCACAGGCGTGCGGCTTACAGACCGGTCCTGAGCGGTCCAGTTGGCAAACCACGTTAGCTTGTTTGCCCGACCCTGCAACTCAACCTCGAATCCGGAGGTGATTTGGTCGGCCTGGCTGGTGAGATAGTCGGTTCGCTTTGCGGGATCGCCGCCCGGTTTCAGGTAGTCGATGAAATCGTTCTCGACTGCCGAACGGAACCAGCCCAGGTGGCCGATCAGATTTGGGCTAAGGTAGCGGTCCAAGCCTATGTCCCCGTTCTGGCTGGTGCGGTCCAGAAGGTCGGGGTTGGCTTGAAGCTGGGACTCGCTGGGAAACTCGACGCCTGTTCCGAAGCGAGCGTACAACTTCGCTCTTTCCCCGAGATCGCGCTCGAGGCCAAGGGAGCAGACGGTGGCGCTGTCGCGGTCCAGCGGCCGCTCGTGGCGGGCCCCGTAGAAGAAACGGGTGCCGGGGGAGAGCGTCCATTCGTCCTGGAAGATGTAGCTGGTCAGCTTGCTGTCCGTGCTCACCGACGGCGCTTCTACCGGTGTCATGCTCACGGGGTCTAGGATCGTGTCTTGGTCGCAGCCGTTCAACTGGAACCACTGCATCCCCATGCGGAGGAAGTGGCTGGTGCTCAGCGGCTGCCGCCAGAAGAGGCTCAGGCCCACTGTGTCGTCCTTGGAGTCT
>Ga0307377_10006415_pt1 | contig 12319 bp, 6 predicted proteins | sample TR3MG_FD_202535 | JGI IMG/M metagenome (GOLD analysis project Ga0307377, IMG submission 202535) | Soil microbial communities from Risofladan, Vaasa, Finland - TR-3 | ecosystem: Environmental > Terrestrial > Soil > Coastal area > Acid sulfate soil | place: Finland: Risofladan, Vaasa | collected...
CGACGCGAGGGCGGCGGGTTCTTGCGGGGTCGCGACGTACTGCGAGAACCGGCCGATGGGCAGGGTGATGAACTGCCCGTTGGCGGTGCCGATGGCGCCCAGCACGTTGCCGTTGATGTCGTTGACTTGCACGTATTCGACGCCACCGAGCATGAAGACATACGCATGGAAGTCCGGACTCGCGCTCACGTCGGTGGTGCTGGGCCAGGCTTGCCCGAGACCCATGGACGGCGGGGTGGTTGCCAGTGCGGACATGGACAGGCCGAACATCAGAAGTCCGGCAAGGGCAGTGCGGAAAGACAGGTTCTTGAACATGGTGCTTCCCCTTCAGTGGTTGGGTTGGGTGTTGCCGGACGAATGTAGCACCCCCCCCGCGGTGCGAAGAGTGCTGCAACAGGCGATTGGCGATGATGGCGTGATGCTCTCGATCAGCGCCTCATCGGATCCATCGGGCGGGGTAGTCAACGATGCGATGGATGGGGCCGACGCGATCGCGGCAATCGTGCAGGATCCTGCCGCAGGATCGCGGGCCCGACTGCTGCCTGTCGCACGCAACGGCTGGGTGTCGGCGCTCAGCCTGCTCGATGTTCCAGCGTCAGGTAGTCCTCGCTCTGCATCTCGATCAGGCGCGACTCGGTGCGACCGAATTCGGCGCGCAGGCGCTCGCCGTCGTACAGCTCGGTGATCGGTGCTGCGGCGGACAGCACCAGCTTCACGTGGCGGTCGTAGAACTCGTCGACCAATTGCACGAAGCGTCGGGCGGCATCGTCGTGGTAGATGGTGAACTGCGGCACGTTGGAGATGATCACGGCCGGACCAGACTTGGCCAGCGCGATGTAGTCGGCCACCGCGCGCGGGCCTTCGCACAGCGCCGCGAACTCGAACCACGCGATGCCTTCGGCGCGCTTGTGCACGGGGATCTCGCGGCCGTTGATGTGCAGCGTGCCGCCGTGCTGCACCGTGGTTCCGGCGCGGCTGGCGAAGATGCGTTCCAGCGCGCGGTGCGCTTCGGCGCCGGGTGGCGTCAGGTAGATCGGCGCCTGCGTCAGCGCGCGCAGGCGCCAATCGTGCGTGGAAGCCATCTCGACCACGCGGCAGCGCTGTTCGATCAGCGCGATCGCGGGCCGGAAGCGGGCGCGCTGCAGACCGTCGCGATACAGATCCCCTGGTGCGCTGTTGGAGGTGGTGACCAGGGTCACGCCGCGTGCGAACAAGGCATCGAGCAGGCCGGCGAGGATCATCGCGTCGCCGATGTCGTTGACCTGGAACTCGTCCAGGCACAGCACCCGGCAACGGTTGGCAATACCGGCGGCGACGTCGGGCAAAGGATCCTGACGGTGGCCCAGCGCGCGCAGGCTGGCGTGGATGTCGCCCATGAAACGGTGGAAATGGCGGCGCAGCGCAAGGCCATGCGGCAGGCTGGCGGCAAACAGATCCATCAGAAAGGTCTTGCCGCGGCCGACGCTGCCCCACAGGTACAGCCCCGGCACGGGAGCGGGTGGCTCGTTGCCCAGCAACGACTTCAGCCGTCCGAGCAGGCCGTTGTCGGCCGCATCGGTTTTGGCGCACAGCGCGGCGTGCATGCGGTCGAACTCGGACAGCAGGATCAACTGCGCCGGATCGGATTCCCAGCGGTGCGCGGCGATACCTTCGTGGTAGCGCGCGCTGGGCGCGAGCGGCGGGGTTTCACTCATGGATGGAACGGATCCTCGATGGGAGCGGGCGTCAGATGCGGCCGCTCATGGCCGGCGCGGAGGCAACCAGTCGCGCACCGCATGCTTGATCGCGCCGCGCAGATCCATCAGCCGACGGTGGAAGAAATGGCTGGTCTCGGGCATGCGCACCAGTTCGGGTTTCTGCTCCAGCGTGTCGACCCAGTCGAACACTGCCTGCGGCTCGACCACTTCGTCGTCTTCGCCCTGCACGATCAGCCACGGGCAGCTGGAAGGCAGATCGAGGGTCTCGAATGCCCAGCGCCCGACCGGCGGCGCGATGCTGATCAGCGCATCGGCGTGCAGCCGCACGGCATTGGCGATGCTCACGTAGCTGCCGAACGAAAAGCCGGCCAGCCACAACGCGTCGCCGGGACGCACCCGACGAACCCATGCAGCGACGGCGGCCAGGTCGTCGCCTTCGCCCCGGCCATCGTCATACGCGCCGTCCGACTTGCCGGTGCCGCGAAAGTTGAAGCGAATCGTGTCCAGCCCGGATTCGCGCAGCGCGCGCTCGATCATCGTCACCACCTTGTTGTGCATGGTGCCGCCTTGCAGCGGATGCGGATGGCAGATCACGGCCACGCCGCGGCGCGCGGTGACCGGAGCGGCGACTTCGCTGATGGTTTCGAGCTTGCCGGCCGGGCCATCGAGCATGAAACTGGCGGTCTGGCCGGGAAAGCTGGCGGGGTCGGTGGGAAGTGCGCTGGGATTCATGCAGACGATGATAACCGCCGCCAAGGTGCGTTGTCCGCAGCCGCCCGGCGGGTGCGCCCGGTGAACCACCTGGCACATGCGTTGCTGGCCGGTGACGACGAGTGGCTGCAGCTGGGCAGCGCGATGGGCGACTTCGTGCGGGGCCAGCCCGGCCGGCTCGGGCAGGCCTTGCAGGGGATCGGCCGGCGACTGCGCCGGGACAACCCGCTGGCGACTGCGCTGCCGCTGCTGGCGGTGCGGGACGCGGCGCTGCAAACGGACTTCGAGGCATTCTTTCCGCAGCTGCAGGCGCATGCGCGAGAAGGGATCGAGGCGCACGCGGGTTGAGCGACGCCTGTTTTCGCGCGCCTTCAGCTCTTACCAATGCAAACGGTGATGCAGTGTTTTTGTGGGAGCCCTCGCGAGCACGGGCTCCCTCACCCCAACCCTCTCCCGGAGGGAGAGGGGGTGAACGAGAACGCCGCCCGGAGGCGGTGTTGATTTTACTTTTGGGGGAGTCCTCGCGAGCACGGGCTCCCTCACCCCAACCCTCTCCCGGAGGGAGAGGGGGCGAACGAGAACGCCGCCCGGGGGGCGGCGTTGATTTTGCTTTTGGGGGAGTCCTCGCGAGCACGGGCTCCCTCACCCCAACCCTCTCCCGGAGGGAGAGGGGGCGAACGAGAACGCCGCCCGGGGGGCGGCGTTGATTTTGCTTTATTGAAGCGGGGTTACTTGGATTGGCCGACGATCCAGGTGACCGCGGCCTTGATCTGCGCATCGGTCAGCGCCGGGTTGCCGCCCTTGGGTGGCATGAAATTGCCGTCCGGGCCATGGTAACCCTCGGTGGCGTGCTTGATCAGGGTGTCGATTCCCTGGGCGATGCGTGGCGCCCACATGGCCTTGTTGCCCAGCTTGGGTGCGCCGGCGACGCCGGCGGTATGGCAGCTGGTGCACAGGTGACCGTAGATGGTCTTGCCGTCGGTGGTGCCGCCGTAGGCGACCTGCGAAGCGGCCGCCTTGGCCGCCGCCTCGGCTGCCGCCTGCATCGCGGCACGACCGGTGTTGCCGGCGTACACGCCGGCAGCCGGAGCAATCCGTTCGGCGACCTGTGCCGACTGGTTCGGATCGGTTTCTTTCGGTGCGTGCCAGTAGATCGCCAAGGCCATGCTGATCAATACCACCGTCAGCCCAGCGAGGCCACCGATCATGAGGGACAATTGGCGCACTGTTGCCCGGTCGGACTTGGTCATGGAACCGCTCACGCACGTACTCCTGTCAGTGGACAAACCGGAAAACCGCCGTGGCTGTCCGCTATGCCTGATGTAAACATTAGCTGTTGCACCGGTCTGGCATCGTCATGCCGGTGCGGTTTGCCGCACCGTGGGTAGACGGCAACGAGCCCCCTGTTGCTGCCGACGCCTGACGCAAGGCCGGGCAGGCAGCCAGTCCCGGATTATAGACGAAGCATGTGCCAAGTTTCAGGCCTGCATGACCTATTCTGTGCCGGGCCGGGCCGCGTCTTGCCGGTCGGACAACACCCGAAGCCGTCCGGGCGGGCGGCACACCCTGCCATCGGTCATGCCTGACCCGTGTCAACTGGCATTGTCCAAGTTCGTTCCAATGCCCCTATGCTTTCGTTCAGAAGCCTGTCTGGGCAAGCCTGTCAGGCTCAAGACACATCCGGCATGCATGCTGCGTTGTCGTGATCAGGCTGGCAGCGTCGTTCAGTTCAGGAGTTCCACATGTCGCGTTTTTGGAAGGTCGCGTTGATCGTGATTGCCGTGCTGGTGCTGGCAGTCGTCGGTTTCCGCCTGCTGCACAAGTCGGCGGGCCCGAACGGCGCCAACGGCAAGAATGGCGCGGATTCGACACCGGTGCCGGTTACCGTGGTGCCGGTGGTCAGGCAGAACGTGCCGGTCTATCTGAGCGCGCTGGGCACGGTGCAGGCACTCAACACGGTCACCGTGAATCCGCAGGTGGGCGGTCAGTTGCTGAGCATCAACTTCACCGAAGGCCAGCCGGTGAAGAAGGGCCAGGTGCTGGCGCAGATCGATCCGCGTACGTACCAGGCCAACTACGATCAGGCGCTGGCGAAGCGGCAGCAGGATGAGGCCCTGCTGGCCACGGCACGCAGCAATCTGGCGCGTAGCGAAGATCTGGTGACCAAGGGTTTTATTTCCAAGCAGGACATCGACACCCTGCGCAACACCACCAACCAGTACCGGGCAGCGGTGGCGGCCGATGCGGCCAGTATCCGCGACAGCCAGGTGCAACTGGCCTATACCAAGGTGATATCGCCGATCGACGGGCTGGCCGGCATCCGTGGGGTGGATCCGGGCAACGTGGTCACCACCGCGAGCACGATCGTTACCCTGACCCAGCTGCACCCGATCAACGTGATGTTCACCCTGCCCGAGCAGAATCTCGACCTGGTGCGCCGTGCCGCCCAGGGCGCCACGCCGCTGCAGGTCACCGCGCTCGATCGCGTCGATGCGCACCCGATCGCCAGCGGCGGCGTGCTGAAGGTGATCGACAACCAGATCGACACCAGCACCGGCACGTTCCGTCTGAAATCCGAGTTCAGCAATGCCGGCAACGAGCTGTGGCCGGGCCAGTTCGTCAACGTGCAACTGCTGGTCAATACCGTCGATGGCGGCCTGGTGATCCCGGCGCAGGCGGTGCAGCGCGGACCGGACGGCGATTACGTCTATCAGGTGCAGGCCGGCGACACGGTCAAGATGCAGCCGGTGGCGGTTGCCGGCGAAGTGGGCGACAGCCACGTGATGATCGGCAGCGGACTCAAGGCGGGCGACAGGGTGGTGACCGAAGGCCAGTTCCGGCTCAAGCCGGGCAGCAAGGTCAAGCCGCTCAAGCCCGGCGAAGTGCCGGCGGCACCCACTGCGGCGCAGCTGGAAAAGGCCAGGAAAGACGGCAAGAGTGGCGGTGGTCGCCATGGTCACTGAGTGCCGGCACGCATCGCGCGATGGCGTCGTGTGGCCCTGACCGCGGCTGAAGCCGCTCCATCAGTTTACGGATAGCCATGGGATTCTCGACCCTCTTCATTCGCCGGCCGATCGCCACCTCGCTGTTGATGGTGGCGGTGCTGCTGCTTGGCATCCTGGGCTTCCGCCAGCTGCCGGTGTCGGCATTGCCGGAGATCGAGGCGCCCAGCCTGGTGGTGACGACCCAGTATCCGGGCGCCAGCGCCACCACCATGGCGACCCTGATCACCACGCCGCTGGAGCGCAACCTCGGGCAGATCTCGGGTCTGAGCATGATGAGTTCGGACTCCTCCGCCGGGCTGTCCACGATCGTGCTGCAGTTCGCGATGGACCGCGACATCGACATCGCCGCGCAGGACGTGCAGGCGGCGATCAACCAGGCCAGGGGCACGTTGCCGGGCAACCTGCCGTACCCGCCGGTGTACAACCGGGTCAACCCGGCCGACGCGCCGATCCTCACCCTGGCGCTGCAATCGGACAGCCGGCCGCTGCGCGAAGTGAACGACCTGGCCGACTCGATCCTGGCGCAGAAGCTGTCGCAGGTGCAGGGCGTGGGCCTGGTGTCGATCGCCGGCAATGTGCGTCCGGCCGTGCGCATCCAGGTGAATCCGGCGCAGCTGTCCAATCTGGGGCTCACCCTCGAGGACGTGCGCAGCGCGCTGACCCAGGCCAACGTGAACGCGCCCAAGGGCACGCTCAACGGCAAGACGCAGAGCTACAGCATCGGCACCAACGACCAGCTGTCGGATGCGGCCCAGTACAAGAACACCATCATCAGCTACAAGAACAACTCGCCGGTACGGCTGTCGGACGTGGCGAAGGTGGTCGACGGCGTCGAGAACGACCAGCTCGCCGCCTGGGCCAACGGCAAGCCGGCGGTGCTGCTGGACATCCGCCGGCAGCCCGGTGCCAACATCGTGCAGACGGTGGAACAGATCCGCCGCGTGCTGCCGGAACTGCGCAGCGTGCTGCCGGCCGACGTGCACCTGGACGTGTTCGCCGACCGCACGGTGACCATCCGCGCCTCGGTGCACGACGTCGAGTTCACCCTGATCCTCACCGTGTTCCTGGTGGTCGGCGTGATCTTCGTGTTCCTGCGCCGGCTGTGGGCGACGGTGATTCCGTCGGTGGCGGTGCCGCTGTCGCTGCTGGGCACATTCGGGGTGATGTCGTTCACCGGCATGTCGCTGGACAACCTGTCGCTGATGGCGCTCACCGTGGCCACCGGTTTCGTGGTCGACGATGCGATCGTGATGATCGAGAACATCGTGCGCTACATCGAGCAGGGCAAGGGCGGCAAGGAGGCGGCCGAGATCGGCGCGAAGGAAATCGGCTTCACCGTGGTGTCGCTGACCGTGTCGCTGGTGGCGGTGTTCCTGCCGCTGCTGCTGATGCCCGGCGTCACCGGTCGGCTGTTCCACGAATTCGCCTGGGTGCTGACGATCGCGGTGAGCATTTCGATGCTGGTCTCGCTGACCCTGACCCCGATGATGTGTGCCTACCTGCTGAAACCGGATCAGTTGCCGCAGGATGCCGCCGCGCACGAGCGCACGCTGGCGGCCGGCAAGAGCAACCTGTGGTCGCGCACGGTGGATCTGTACGCCCGCACGCTGGACTGGGTGCTCGATCACCGACGCCTCACCGTGCTGGTCGCGGCTGGCGCGATGGTGCTGACGGTGTTCCTGTACATCGAAATTCCCAAGGGCCTGCTGCCGGAGCAGGACACCGGCCTGATCACCGGCGTGGTGCAGGCCGACGACAACATCGCGTTCCCGCAAATGGAGCAGCGCACCCGTGCGGTCGCCGAAGCGCTGCGCGCCGATCCCGCGGTGGCCGGGGTGGCCGCCTTCATCGGCGCGGGCACGATCAACCCCACACTCAACCAGGGCCAGCTCAGCATCGTGCTGAAGGATCGCGGCAAGCGCGACGGGCTGGACAAGCTGCTGCCGCGGCTGCAGCACGAGGTCGCCAACATCCCGGGCGTGGCCCTGTACCTGAAGCCGGTGCAGGACGTGACGCTGGACACCCGCGTCGCCGCCACCGAATACCAGTACACCTTGTCCGAGGTGAATTCGGCCGAGCTGGCGAAGTACGCCGACCGGATGACCCAGGCGATGCGCCAGCGGCCGGAGCTGGCCGATGTCGACAACAACCTGGCCGACAACGGCAATGCGCTCAAGCTCACTATCGACCGCGAAAAGGCCAGCCGTTTCGGCGTGCCGGTGCAGAGCATCGACGATACCTTGTACGACGCCTTCGGCCAGCGCCAGATCTCGACCATCTTCACCCAGATGAACCAGTACCGCGTGGTGCTGGAGGTGGCGCCGGAGTTCCGCAACAGCAGCGATCTGCTGAACAAGCTGACCGTGCGCGGCAACGGATCAGGCGCGCTCACCGGCAGCAATGCGACCACCTTCGGCCAGCTCCAGTCGAGCAATTCGGCCACCCCCACCGGCATCGGCAACACCGGCAACATCGGCTTCCAGATCGGCGGCGGCGGCACCATTCCGCTGTCCTCGCTGGTCAGCGCACAGGTGACCAGCGCGCCGCTGGTGGTCAGCCATCAACAGCAACTGCCGGCGGTGACGCTGTCGTTCAACGTCGCGCCGGGCTATTCGCTCTCGGATGCGGTTTCGGCGATCCATCAACTCGAGCAGCAGCTGAAGTTCCCGCCGCAGGTGCGCGGCGAGTTCGTCGGCAAGGCGGCCGAGTTCACCTCCTCGCTGGGCGACGAGGTGTTGCTGCTGCTGGCGTCGATCGTGGTGATCTACATCGTGCTGGGGGTGTTGTACGAGAGCTACATCCATCCGCTGACGATCATCTCCACGCTGCCGCCGGCCGGCGTCGGTGCGCTGCTGGCGCTGATCATGTTCGGCATGAGCCTGTCGGTGGACGGCATCGTGGGCATCGTGCTGCTGATCGGCATCGTCAAGAAGAACGCGATCATGATGATCGATTTCGCGATCGAGGCGCGGCGCACCGGCATGAATGCGCGCGACGCGATCCGGCGTGCCTGCCTGCTGCGCTTCCGCCCGATCATGATGACCACTGCCGCGGCGATGCTCGGCGCGCTGCCGCTGGCGCTGGGCAATGGCATCGGCGCCGAACTGCGCCGGCCGCTGGGCGTGTCGATCGTCGGCGGCCTGCTGCTGTCGCAACTGGTGACGCTGTACACCACGCCGGTGATCTACCTGTACATGGAACGTTTTTCCGAATGGCTGCACGCGCGCCGCGAACGGCGCGCATTGAGCCGCGCCCAAGCCGACGGCACGACCTGACCACCTTGCCGCCCCTTGTAGGAGCGCGCTTGCGCGCGATGCTCTTACTCCACCTCGGGCGAAGAGCATCGCGCGCAAGCGCGCTCCTACAGGTTGTGGTCGCAGCGTCGGTACAGGTTGTGGTCGCAGCGCCGGATCAACCTTTTTGCCGCTCGCGCGTTGACGGTGGGATGATTCGCTCGCGCCTGGTTTGGCGTGTCGCCGCCCGTGCCCCGGTCAAGTCCGATCCATGAATATCTCCGGTCCCTTCATCCGTCGCCCGATCGGCACTTCGCTGCTGGCTATCGGGTTGTTCGTGGCCGGCGCGATCAGTTACTTCCTGCTCGGCGTGGCAGCGCTGCCGGACATGCAGTTTCCGGCGATCTTCGTGCAGGCCAGCGAAGCCGGTGCCGACGCCAACACGATGGCCTCGACCGTGGCCGCGCCGCTGGAGCGGCATCTGGGCCAGGTGCCCGGCATCGACACCATGCGTTCGTCCAGCTCCGAGGGCAGCACCTTCGTCTTCATGCTGTTCCAGAACGGTACCGATCTGAATGCCGCCGCGCGCGACGTGCAGGCGGCGATCAACGCCGCCGCGCCGGATTTGCCGAGCGGGCTCAACGGTGCGCCGAGCTACCGGAAGGCGAATCCAAACGACGATCCGATCATCGCGTTCGCGCTGACCTCGGACACGCAGTCGGCGGCCGATCTGTACAACGCGGCCGACAGCCTGCTGGCACAGCGGTTGCGGCAGTTGCCGGGGGTATCATCGGTGGAGATTGCCGGCGCCGCCACGCCGGCGATCCGGGTCGATGTGAACCTGCGCGCGCTCAATGCGCTCGGGTTGTCGCCGGATCAGCTGCGCAATGCGCTCAGCGCGGCCAACGTGACTTCGCCGGAGGGATTTCTGTCCAACGGCAGCACCACCATGGCAGTCAGCGCCACCACGTCGCTGCACAACGCGGCGGAATTCGCCCAGCTGGTGATCGCCAGCCGCAACGGCACGCCGGTACGGCTGTCAGACGTGGCGCATGTCTATGCCGGTCAGCAGGACGCCTACCAGGTGGCCTGGTTCCACGGCAAGCCGGCCGTGCTGCTGTACGTCTACAAGAAGGCCGACGCGAACGTGATCGCCACGGTGGATCTGGTCAGGGCGCAGTTGCCGGAGCTGCGCGGCTATCTGCAACCGGGGACCACGGTCACCCCGTTCTTCGACGACACCCCGACCATCCGCGCCTCGTTGCACGAGGTGCAGGCGACGCTGCTGATCAGCCTGGCGATGGTGGTGCTGACGATGGCGCTGTTCCTGCGCCGGTTGGCGCCCACGCTGATTGCGGCGGTGGCGGTGCCGTTGTCGCTGGCCGGGGCGTTCGTGGTGATGTACATCCTCGGCTACACGCTGAACAATCTTACCCTGCTGGCGCTGGTGATCGCGATCGGGTTCGTGGTGGACGATGCGATTGTGGTGATCGAGAACATCATCCGGCACATCGACGAGGGCATGTCGAGGATGCAGGCTACCCTGGCAGGCGCGCAGGAAATCGGCTTCACTGTCGTCTCGATCACCGCCTCGCTGGTCGCGGTGTTCATCCCGTTGCTGTTCGCCGGCGGCATCACCGGCATGTTCATGCACGAGTTCGCCGTCACCCTGGTAGCGGCCATCGTGGTGTCGGCGAGCGTGTCGCTGACGCTCACGCCGGCGCTGTGCGGGCGCTTTCTGAGCGGGCATCGCGCACGCGGTCCGGCGGAGCCAAGGCCGCCCTCCAGGCTGGGGCGCGGGCTGGATGCGTTCCATGCCGGCATGCTTCGCATCTACACCAGGGCGCTCGATTTTTCGCTGCGCCATGCCCTGCTGTTCGCGCTGACGCCGTTGCTGCTGATCGTCGCCACGTTCTTCCTGCTCGGCGTGGTCAAGACGGGCCTGTTCCCGGCACAGGACACCGGCCTGATCTGGGGCCGCGCCAGCTCCAGCGCCACCGTGTCGTTTGCCGGAAGCAAGCAGCGCCTGGAGCGGCTCACCGCGATGCTGCTGGCGGATCCGGACGTGGCCACCGTCGGATCGCGCCTGGGCAGCAGCCGGCAAGGCACCAGTGGTTCCTTCAACATCGACCTGAAGACGCATGCCCAAGGCCGCACCGACGACACCTTCGCGGTATTGGCGCGGTTGAGCGCGAAGGCTGCGCAGTACCCCGATCTCAACCTGCGGTTGCGGGCGGTGCAGGATCTGCCCAGCGGCGGCGGCGGTACCAGCCAGGGCGCGCAATACCAGGTCTCGCTGCAGGGCAACGACTCGACCGAACTGCAGCACTGGCTGCCGAAGCTGCAGGCCGAGCTGAGCAAGAATCCCCGGCTGCGGGATGTCGGCACCGATGTCGACGAGGCCGGCCTGCGCCAGAACATCGTGATCGACCGCGACAAGGCCGCCCGGCTGGGCGTGACGGTCGCCGCCGTCGACAGCGCGCTGTACGACGCGTTCGGCCAGCGCCAGGTATCGACCATCTACTCCGACATCAACCAGTACAAGGTGGTGGTCAATGCCATGCCCGCACAGACCGCCACGCCCGATGCGCTCAACCGTATCTACGTGCGATCCAGCAACGGCAGGATGATCCCGATCACCGCCTTCGCCCGCCAGGAACCGGGGTTGGCACCCTCGCAGGTCAGGCACGAAAACCAGTACACCTCGATGGACCTGAGCTTCAACCTGGCGCCGGGGGTGAGCATGGGCGAGGCCATGCAGATCATCCAGGCGACGGTCGCCAACATGCGCATGCCCGGTGACATCAAGCTCAAGATGGGCAGCGACTTCCGCCGCTTCCGGCAGTCGCAGAGCGGCATGCTGTGGCTGGTGCTGGCGGCTGTGCTCACCGTCTACATCGTGCTGGGCATGCTGTACGAGAACCTGATCCACCCGGTCACGATCCTCTCCACGCTGCCGGCCGCCGGTGCCGGTGCATTGCTGGCGCTGTGGCTGACCGGCACCGAGCTGTCGGTGGTGGCGCAGATCGCGCTGGTGCTGCTGATCGGCATCGTCAAGAAGAACGCGATCATGATGATCGACTTCGCCCTGGTGGCCGAACGCGAGCACGACAAGAACGCGCTCGAGGCCGCTCGCGAAGCCTGCATCGTGCGCTTCCGCCCGATCATGATGACCACCATGGTCGCCATCCTCGCCGCATTGCCGATCGCGATCGGCCTGGGTGCCGGCTCCGAACTGCGCCGCCCGCTCGGCATCGCGCTGATCGGCGGCCTGCTGATCTCGCAAAGCCTGACCCTGCTCAGCACCCCCGCGCTGTACGTGGTCTTCTCGTGCCTGGCGGCGCGGCGGAAGGCGTGGAGCGCAAGGCGGCGCGAGCGCAAGGCCAGGCTGCGTCGGCAGCTGATCCAGTCAACCTGATGGGCATCTGGTGAAAAGAAACTGTTCGTCGCCAATCACTGAAGGATCGGGCCTCACTTCCCACGCGCGAGACGGGCGGGTCGCGATATCGGGGATGCGTCCCCGATGGCAGGGGTCGATGACGAAATGCCTCGGTTATTCGCTGCGGATCACTTTGACGGGGCCGTGCCCGATGTTTTCGTGCGCGTAGCTTCAATGAGGCCGCAGCGAATCGCTGCGCATTACTTCCTGGCGGCGGCACGCGAGCATGTCTAG
>Ga0307377_10006417_pt1 | contig 12316 bp, 22 predicted proteins | sample TR3MG_FD_202535 | JGI IMG/M metagenome (GOLD analysis project Ga0307377, IMG submission 202535) | Soil microbial communities from Risofladan, Vaasa, Finland - TR-3 | ecosystem: Environmental > Terrestrial > Soil > Coastal area > Acid sulfate soil | place: Finland: Risofladan, Vaasa | collected...
AAGGACGGAAAGCAAGAATTGGCATAAGTAATGGATTCTTTATCTATCATAATCATCGCGATTGCGACAATGCTGACAGGCGCATTGACTGTGCTCAAGATATATTCGATGCGGAAGGAAGCGAATCCTGGCCATGAGAATCAATTTAGATCGCGCATTAAGAATCTTGAGGATGCCATGCCGATGAAGCGAGATATTCCATTTTGCGATGAACGGCATACCAACTTATCGAAAGAACTTGCTGAGGGCCATGCTCAGTTCAAGACCATTTTGGAAATTCAGGCAAAACAGGCGGATATGTTATCGAGGATTGACGAACGGATCGACTTTTTGGCGGAAAAAAATGGGTTTGGAAAGACAAAGCATTAACATTGCGATCCCGCTTACCGAGAGATCCCGCGAGATATCCTGATGCGCCTTGCCCTTCATGGCGAAAAGGATCTCAGATATGAAGGGCTCTCTTGGTGCTGTTCTTTGTTCTAACATTTTCCTTCCCTCCCTTCAAAAATCGCCAGTAAACCGGCATTAACGCTCTAATCATCTGCCCGAGTATCACGAGGGTCAGAGTGAATTTGCTTGTTAGATTTTATGGTCCCCAGGGTAATAGATATAGCGGCATATCCAGTAATTGATAAATTCTTGTGGTAATCACAGCATCATGAAGTATGTCCTGAATTTGCTGTTGTAAGATTCTGTCTCGGCGATCTCTAATTACTTCAATAGCCATATAATTCAAATCTTCTAATACCCATTGGGCAATATCACACATCTAATTTATCTCCAAAAATCTAACGTGTGTATCAGCGGCGAGTTTCATCCCAACCGCAGTTGACACAATTTAAACTTCCCTTTAATTCACCACCACAGGCTGGGCACACGGGAAACTCGTCCGCTGGATCAGCCTGATGGGAGGTGAGTGTTCCTGTTTTTCTAAGCCGCTGAATCCAATCTTCGATTGTATCAAAAGGCATACGCTCTCCACCATCATATTGATTTAATAGACGAGCATAGTGGGATTGCAATTTCAAACTTTCTTTAAGAGCAACTCTTAATTCATTCATGTTAGCCTCCCATCAGTGTGAATAGGTGGAAAACTTTCCACTTATTGCCCCTCATTGGCCTCCTTGTCATACGCGGACCAAAGTTCACATTTTTCTCTCCGTCCTGGAGGGCATTTTTCGGGATCATCGCATTGTGTTATGAATAAATTCCGCTCAAAGAAAGGACATTGCACGAAGATACGGCCTACCTCATCACTTTGGGCGGCGGGAATAAGGCGACGCACCTTCGCCTCATTATATTCCACTGGTGTTGATCCTGTACCCTCCTGTGAGGTTTTTTCGGCCTTGCCTGTGTCTTCCGGTGGAATTTCGGGGGACTCCGCTTTAAATTCGTAGGGCTCTCTCATTATCCTGAGCCATTTATCCTGCCATTCCTTCTTTAATTCATCAGACCATGTTTGCATCTCCTTTTTGAGCAAGATGTCTGTGCTTCTCAGCGTCCCAGGCTTTTTGATATTGATGAAACCCTTTCTAACCTCTTCTTCTTCAGGTGAAAGATTAGATTTCTTCTGATTTGAATTTTCCCAGGCCTGGAATTTGGCTAAGAAATTATTAAAATCCTTCATGGCCTCGGCCTTGACCTCCTCTATAGGTATCTTGAATGTCTCAACGGCCTTGGTGAGGAAAGCCTTGAGATGATCCTGGTTGATCGCCGTGAATTGGTCTACCGTTCTATCAAATGCTTCCGCCTCTTTGATGAATTCCGGGGACACTTCTTTTTTATCCCCATCAGGAATGATTTCCTCTTTAGAGAGCAATTTGGTGCTATCATCCGGCGAAATCTCAGCATCGGTATAGAGATTTTGAAATTCATCAGGCCATAGCGTTCTCAATAGCTGACTCTCGGCCACCTTTGCGATCTGCGTGGGCTGATTTTCTTCTTTCCAGAATTTTGTGATCTTTCCTTCTGTGGTATGTTTGATATATCCATTAAGATTGATTTCTTTGACATACTCCGTTTCCCATCCTTCTGGTTTTCCACGACCCCATGCACCGAGAAGGATATCCCCCTCAAGCATCAGGCCGTTTGAATAGACAAGTTGCCCTTGTCTTTGAACGATAATTCCAGCCTGCCAACCCTTGCAATCTGGCATGGATTTGGCCCGACTCCTGAGAAAATCAATGCTTGTTATGATTGCCGCCTTATCTTTCTGGCTATACTTGATAAGGTAGCAATCCATTTTAAAGGGATTCATACCTCTGCTTTTACAAACACCCATGAAATACATGAACTCTTGATCCGTCACATATTCAGGATGCCCTTGGACAAGGTACCTTTTGATTGTATCGAACGTTAGAGTGATAGTCTGACCATCCCTTGCCTGATACTTCATTACTGCTTTTTGCGTCTCTGCCATGAGAAATCCTCCTGTTTAAAGTTTTATCTATGAACTGCGCTTACTTTCTCGAATATCTTTACTCCGGGGATCTCCCGGACTCCCATGCGTATTGCCTGATTGATGAGCTTTTGGTCAGGAATACAATACTCACGCGGTACCTTCTCCGGATCTTCAATCTCTCCTTTCCATTCCTTTCTCAAATGCTGTGAATGACCGCCTGCTGTGTGAATGACGGTCTCACGTGGAGGGACTTTAACAGGCGTTACAACAGGGGCTTTCACTCCATCCTTTTCTGCCTGTTTGTTGAGATCTTCCTGGAGCTTTTTGTTCGCCGCATCAATAGCCTTTCTCTGTCGGCTTTCGGCGAGCTCTATCTGGTATTGATATTCGCCACCTTTCTCGCTGTACTCATCGGCAATCCTCTTGAAAGCTTCGGTGAAAAACTTAACAGCATTATTGACTTGATTTATATATTCACGATGAGGACCGGTGAAAACCTCCTTTCTGCCATTAAGGGCCTTGATCATACCCTTTGCGGTTGCGGCTCCATCAATGGAGAGCTGCAAGGTCTCCTGATCCTTAACCTTCAACTCTTTAGCTTGCTTTTCCAACTCCGCGAGCTTAGGTTTATATTGTTCAAGCTCTTCTTGGAGCGGTTTAATGCTCGGGGGAAGCCCCGCGGACTTTGTTAGATAGGTTACTTTTTCCTTTTTGGCCTTGGGTTTCCCATTGGCCACCTGTGCAAAATCTAAAGACATGATCATCCTCCTTTAAAAAAGTTATGGGCATTAAGCAATCCCAGGAAGATATTGAAATCCTGGGTACTATTTTCATATCGTGTCATTTTGGGTATGCTCCCCTGAGGATCGAGTTGGAGAGAGGCAATGACATCAACTGGCTTCTCATCTACTTCTAAAAGTCTTTTGTAGGCTGCCATCTGTAATCGCCATGCTTTATAAGTTGTGACGGGCGTTTTCCAATCTGGAAGCACATACCCTAGCTTTCGGAGTTTGCCATAGAAATCTATATGGCCCATAAATCCATAGGTAGGGTCTACAAGCTCATGCTCCACATAGATCACCTCTTCCACAAATTCATCAAACCAGCGTTGAAAACTCAGCATGTAGCCAGCGCACTCAGGATCTATCTTTGGTATCCAGATCCCTTGCGCAATCCCTGCACAATAGCTATGCACTTTCCGGCCTCGATCGGTGGCCCCGCTTAGGATATGCTCGGGCACCATCGAGAAATCGACATAGGGTGAAATGATTTCCGTTACGCGCGGATAGGTCATCACATCCCTCCCATCATTACCACCAGCTCCCCAGTGCAGAGAAAGAAGGTTAAGAGCATGTATCCCAGGCATGGCCTTTCAGCCAGTAGGATTAGGGTTAGTGTTATGCTGAGTAGGTGGAGCATTAGATAATATATCTGCCGAAATCCTTGTTTCGATTATTTAAAGCAGAAATCAATCGCTCTATTCGCAAAATTTCTTCTTGAGGGGCTTTGGATTGTATTAGATATTCTAGGCATGAATTGAGATTCCCGATGGCCTTACCCAAAAGTCCTCTAGCCAATGTCATATAATAATTATCAATCATCACAAACCGCCTTCCCCCGGGTGATATCGGGCACCCGGAAACCCGCCTCATTAGAGGAAAGTCTATGCGAACCACCATGACTGAGCGGACATGGTGGGTGAGAACTATGGGGCTAGGCAACAAACCCTATACGTTTAGGTATTCTACCGTAACTTAATCGGAGACTGTTGGTTCGCCACTTCCAACACTTTTTTCTGTCTGTTGCCCTTCGCCACCTCACCACAAGGGGTTTCTCTTCGAGACCGTGCCTGTGGTGGCGATGTTGGGAGAGGGGAGAGGCCGTGTCAATCCTCCACCTCTAATTCCTCACATGGGTCATCAACTAACAGGCCGTCTTTTCATTTCAGTTCCTGATAATCTCGCCACACGGCTATCAGAATATGGGTGCTGGCAATGACCGACATCTTCTTACCCGTGTTGGCACCATGAGGCCTAAGGCGCCGTCTTCGGCGGATCATGGGGAATGTCAATCTTGCCAGCATAACTCTTGTGTCCCTCTATCCCCCGAAAGCGGTGAGGGATTCGCGGGCATAGTTGAGGTTTGAATGTACTTTCCCTAACCTCTTCAATATCCTTCGTGCTGCATCTGGTGGCTCGGGTTCTTTTGCTGCGTCTTCAGGCCGAGGGCTTTCATCCCTGTGTAGGTTATCGCTTCTTATTCGCACATCGTTTGACAATTGGCGCAGTTCCTCAATAAGGTTTTCGATATTAGTTACATCTGTTCCTGCTACAGCTTCTTCTAGCATCTCTCTCCTCCCTGTCTAAAGGTTTACGTTGCTTACCTTGCCTCTCATCCTCCCTACCCTCGCCCCCGCTATGCGGTACGGGCAGCCGGAGCCGCCTCCTGCCATTCCGATTTACGCCATAGGCCACGGTTTGACAGGAGAGATTAGGATTCGATGAGGTGGAAATCGTAGCCAAATCGTCCCATCTCTTTTTCGGTGATTTCGGTAACTCTCCTGACCGAAACTCGATTATTCTTTATCTTTCTATGGTCCTCAGTTATGAAATCGACAACACCTAAGCCAACTGGAATCAAAAAGTATGTGAGGCCATCAATCCTAAACCTCTGCCCCACATGGTACGTCCTCTCCTCCTCCACCTGGGCGATCAAGCCATATTTGAGGAGGTGGATGCGGAGGTTATTGCGAGTGAGTAGTTCCGGAGAAAGATATTCAAACGGCACATCTGCCCAAAGACTACCATCTGTCGTGTCATCACTCGTGCAACCAATCAAAAAAGCAATATCCCCCTGAAACTCCTCGCACCCATGATGTTCTTCGGGATGTGCCATGAGGAAATCGTAGGGGGTGAAGGGTTTAAGGATTTTATACTTCGGTTTTGGGCTCTCAAAGTCCTCTATTGGTATAACTGGTTCGTTAAACATTTTGTCCTCCGTGATGGGTTTGAGGATTTTGTATTGTGCATTTTCAAAACTATAAGGTGCCATTTTAGGCTCGCCGCTGATATTAAGAAACACTTCCCCCGCCTTCGGCAACCTCTTCGGCTCCCCATCCCAGTAGTAGCGCTTGCCCTCGAAGGGGTAGATGGGGGAGAGGGAAAGAATCGGAAAGCAATAGCGATAGCAGTTGCCAGATTCAAAATAGGCATATTTATCATTCAAATCGGTAATTCTTGCTATCTTACTAGGGTAAAGTTCGCAAAATTCATCGTAAGTTTCAGGACAAATATTTTGAGGATTAGCATACACCTTCTCCCCTACCTTAAATTCCATGATGTCCTCCTATCCCCACCCACACGATGATGTAGATGAGCAGGGTGGCTAAAAAGATTATGATTGCTCGTCTGAGGGTCACAGTGGCCTCTCCTCCAGGCCATAATACATCTTCCGATATTCCCACCTACGATTGAGCATGATCTGTGCTTTCAGGATTGGCTCAAGTTGATCTGCGGTGAGATCGGTTGCGTCTAATTCGGCAACCTTTACGGAATCCAGCAGGTAGGGCGGGCCGCCGTTGCGGTCCTCGAAAAGGTCAATCATAAAGCGTTCTGTTAGTTGGTTCATGGGGCCTCCCATTCTTTGACTATCTTTTTGGCTACGCGGGTGACGTAAGATCTGGAGTGTTTAACGCAGGGGCAACGAGGATCTTTGCTTGGAAATAACTCGTCGCACGTATAACATGCTATCTTAGGGCAATTTCCCGGATCACCTTTGAGCCAAAGTTTTATCTTGCGAATGTCTTCCTCAGTGAGATTCGATAGGTCGCGTTTCATGGCTTATCCCCCACCTTAACTACCTCCAGCTCCTCAATGATCTTTTCTAGCAAGTCCACGGTGGCCTCCAAATATTGATATGGCTCAGGCCCTAGGGCCCCTAGTGTCTGCTTGTGGACGGATAGGGAGCGGTCGAGGAGTTCGTTCAAGGAATCGTTTTCGGTTTGGAGAAATTGGGTGGACATGCTTATCCTCTTACTTAGAGGTTTGCTTCGATTCCTGAGATTGCAGCCTTGCTTTTTGCAGGGCTTGAATCGATTTTTCGCTTACCTCTCTGTCGCTTTTTCTCGCCTTGGGATTTCTGAATGGATAGAGAGGACATAGAGGATCAGTACAAAGCTCAACCTCATAGTGGTTGAAACCTACGCATTCATGGCAAAAAGCGAGAATTGCACTTCGTTGGGTGAGTCTGACGGATTTGGTTCTGCCTTCGCCGTCTTTGCGGATTACGTGGAGAATTGACATGGGGCCTCCGATTGATGTTGAAGGCATTATAAAAAACTAGAATGGGGATGTCAAGGCTTTTTTTATACATTCTGTATATTTTCTTGATTATTATGATAACTACTTGATATTATTGTAATAAAAAAATGAGTTGACAACCGAGATATACTTATTGTATCATTAGGCACATGAAAAATCTTACCTTCCGCAATTTCATCAAAAAAAATCGCCAAGATCTTATAAGGGCTGGGATCAATCAATACACGGTCAGGAGTTGGATTTACGGCTACCGGACCCCCGATCTAAAAAACGCAACGATTATCTCACAGATAACGGGGATCGGGATTAATGAAATTCCTTATCGACAAGTAATCTATAATCGGCCATAGAGTTATGAATCAATCAATCTCAGAATTAAAAGAATCCTCATTTAGCAAAAGCGTCTTAAAAGATTCAGAAAACCCAACAAAGATATTGACGGAATCTTTGGGCACTTTGCCAGGATGTCACATTTCTCTATTTAATTCTAAGTTTAGCAGGCTTTGTTTTATATGCAATATTCCAATTATAGAATTTCACCATATAGTGCCGATGGAATTGGATGGCGAAGACATTTCAGAAAACATAATCCCATTGTGCCCCACGCATCATACGCAGATTCATGTTTTAATTAACCGATTCCATAAAAACCGATCTCAGAAAATAACAAAGCGGATATATCGAGAAGCAATAATTCTTATCGAATATATCAAGCGATACGAGCCTAAACTTTATCAATTTTATTGGGATATAACAGAGTCCGCAATCAACACGAGAAAACAAGAAGTAAAAGGAATCATTAAATTGGTAAAAAAAGATGGGTTACCAGCTATTTCCTGACCTCACACCAGAAGAATATAACGAATTAAAGGAAGACATAATTTCTCGTGGTGTCCAAATACCAATAGAACTTGATGATATAGGCAATGTTTTAGACGGACACAATCGATTAAAGATATGCAAAGAATTGGGAATATCTGACTATCCCACTATTACCCGTTTCGATTTAACAGAGGAAGAAAAAAAATTACATATCAGAAAGTTGAATCTTGCAAGACGACATCTTTCTCAGGATCAAAAAAGAAAACTCATAAATCAGCAATTAAAAGAAACCCCTCAATTATCTGATAGGCGAATAGCTAAGGGATTAGGGATAGATCATAAAACTGTTGGCACTGCAAGGCAAGATTTAGAGGGATGTGGGGAAATTCCCCACATAAAAGAAATTATTGATACCATCGGACGCAAACAACCCCGACACCGCTCTGTCTATTCTACTGGCGCTAGCCAAGAAAAACTTAAGGCCATAGCAGATAAAAAGCCCGAGCTGATCGAGAAAGTAGATGCTGGTGAGATTACCATCAATGCAGCTTTCCATCTTTTACGTGGCGATTGGTATCAGATGAGCGAAACCCCGGAATGGGAAACCCCTCAATGGCTTTTCGATCTGCTCAATGATGAGTTCAGTTTTACCCTAGATGTTTGCGCTTCCGAGGCCAACCATAAATGCGAGCGATATTTTTCACGGCAAGACAATGGCCTTTCTCAACGGTGGGCCGGTGCCTGTTGGGTTAACCCACCCTATGGGCGGGAAATTAAGGCCTGGATGCAAAAGGCTAAAACCGAATCCGAGAATGGTGCTACCGTTGTTTGTTTAGTGCCGGCCCGCCCCGATACCGAATGGTGGTGGGAGAACTGCATTCAAGGAGAGATTAGATTTATTCGCGGTCGACTGCAATGGCCAGGCTCTAATACAGCAGCCCCTTTTCCAAGTGCCGTTGTCGTAATGGGAAAACAGATAAATGCAAAAGTGATTTGGTGGGATGCCCAAAAACGATAACGGCTATAACCCTTTAAAATGGGAATGTGAAAGGCATGGTTGTTTCAACACAAAGCGGAGACCAAAGATAGAAGTGTTTGCAGAATGCTTTCCAAGGCGAATCAATTTTGGTGATGTTGATGGAATTGTTGAAATCAATGGCAAGGCGTTAATGCTTGAATGGAAAACGCACAACGGAGACTTACCCCTGGGACAACGGATTATGTATGAGAGATTAAGCAAGACGGGCGATATCACGATTATATGTGTCGTAGGAAATGCTGAAACAATGGAATGCTCTGAATGCTGTGAATATTTCAAGGGTAAACGATACCCTGAAAAATACAAAGCTGCAACGCTAAGAGATATTAAAGAAAGTATCCGAAAATGGGTGAAGTATGCCGCAACTAATAACAACAATTAATTTCAGCACCTTATGACCACCACCCCCTCAAAATATCCAACAGATTATATCAAATGTAAATTCTGCAACTGGAAAACTAAGCGATGGAGAACGAACAAAAAGGGGCAAAGAATACACGGTTATGCGTCTTTAGAACGGCATGTAGAAATTAATCATCCTGAAGAGTGGGAAAAAGTGACAGGACAAGAATGAATGAACTATCCCTCTTCACAGGTGCCGGCGGTGGCTTACTCGGCTCAATCCTCCTCGGTTGGAAAACGATAGGAGCGGTAGAAATTGAAGAGTACCCCTGCAAAGTCCTCGAACAAAGACAAAGGGACGGAATCCTCGATGCCTTTCCCATCTGGCAGATGGACATCAGAGAGTTTAACAGAAGAATCGCTCCAATCTATAAAGGGGTGGTTGATGTCGTTACAGCCGGATTCCCATGTCAGCCGTTCTCAGTCGCAGGAAAACAACGAGCAGAGCAAGATGAAAGAAATATGTGGCCGCACACTATTGAATGCATTCGCTTGGTACAACCACAATACGCATTCTTGGAGAACGTCCCAGGGCTCCTTGCTACCGGATATATCAGGCGAGTTTACGGAGACTTGGCCGAAGCAGGGTATAATGCTCAATGGTGTGTGTTGGGAGCGGATAATTGTGGGGCTCCACATCATCGAAAACGGTTGTGGATATTTGCCTACACCCAAGAGTGTGGGAATAGAGGAGCATTGGGAGACAATCAAACTCCGGAGAGAAAAAACAGGGCAGGGTCATTTAAATGTAAGAGCTTGGCTAGAAAAAACTGGCACCATACAAAAGGACGACCCACCCATACACCCAATTTATTATGCATGGCTCATGGGGTGGCCCATAGGATGGACCGACTTAAAGCCATTGGCAATGGGCAGGTTCCAAGAGTGGTTAAGGTTGCATGGGAGGTGTTGAGTAAATGACCACCACCCCCATCAAACGCCGATACACCCGCTATTGTAGGCATTGCCCTGACCATGCTCCATTCATAGCAACCCACTGGCTCCGTAGCTACTGTTACAAACCAGAATGCGCTGCCAAGGAGAAAGAGCGTAAGCGCATAGAAGGCAACACACGGACGAGGGAATACAAACGCAAGAAGTATATCAAGCGGCCTCACCTGAAAGGTACGGTAAGCCACTGGAGGCGCAAAGAGGATATGGTTGATAAGGTTTGCTCGCATTGTGGAGAGCCCTATAGGGATGTAACCTGCCTTGATTTCAAAAGGCCCCCGGGGAGCAAGCCGGAAAGCGGGACTTGCCCCACCTGCAAGAAGAACTTCGAGATATCTCATTATAGCGAGGCTGATTTTGGGATCGCGATACCGGGGGTGTGATGCCCAACCACACCCTAAGCCCCACAATGGAGGCCTTTTGGAAGAAGGAGGCCTTTTGGAAGAAGAGGGAGGAGATGTTAATGAATGGTATCCGTATCAGTTACAACGATCGAGATTACGAAGTCCATGGCAAATTCCACCGTGGCTATAGGCAAACATGGGACAGCCCGGCGGAACCAGCAGAAATCGAAATCTTGGAAATATACGATGAAAACGGCGACCTTGTAGACGAGGAGTTGCACGAGGAGATCGTAGCGAATTGCTATCAAAACGTATTGGATTTAGTGGTTGAAATGCGAGAAGAGCAAGCGGAACAGCGGAGATACGGATACTAATGAAGCAACTGAATTTTAACGGTAACACCAAAGAGCAACTTGCGATTGAGTTTATACAACAGCATGAACCCAAGGATGAACCATACATGCTTTGCTATAGCGGGGGCAAGGATTCAGTGGTTTTGGAAGATATAGCAAGAAAATCAGGGGTCAACTATGCGGTTTTTTATTCTCTCATGCCAGATCCACCTGAGCTTATTAAATTTATCCGAAACCGAGATTTTCATATAAACATATTACGACCTGAATTTACATTCTGGCATGGAATAGTAAAGAAATTTCCACCACATCGAAAGAGAGCATGGTGTTGTGATTATATAAAAGAAAGGCCGAGCAAAAAAGTCCCATTGGTTCACAGACTCATAGGCATACGAGCTGAAGAATCTCCAAATAGAGCAAAGAAGGGATGGATTAATAAATGGACAAAAAAGCGTATCAATTATCACCCTTTATTCAACTGGCTTGAATGGGAGATATGGGAATACATAGATGCGAATAATCTCGAATATTGCTCTCTTTATGATGAGGGGTTTTCGCGTCTTGGCTGTGTTGTTTGTCCAAAACGTGGATATAACCAAATGCTGTTATTCAAAAAACGATGGCCTCAATACTATCGGTTATTTGAGAAGAAATGTGGTGAATGGTGGGATGCAAAAGGATTTCATAGAGAAAGAATAAGGGGGTTTTCGTATTTTTTCGATGAATTTTTAGATAATTGGTATCGCGGGGTGTGATGCCCAACCACATCATGGCTCCCATAGTGGAGGGGTTTTGGAAGAAGAGGGAGGAGAGAATGAAGAAACCTAAGATAGTGTGTCTTTGTGGATCAACGCGCTTTAAAGATGCTTTTATTAAGGCGCAATTAGAAGAGACATTGGCGGGTAAAATAGTTCTGACGATTGGCTGTAATATGAAATCAGATACAGAGATTTTCGGTCATTTAAACAAAAAAGAATTCGCCTATATAAAAATAAAGTTGGATGAACTCCACAAACGAAAAATCGATCTAGCCGATGAGGTGTTGGTGCTCAATGTCAATGGCTACATAGGCGAAAGTACCCGAAGTGAAATTAACTATGCCAAGATACATGGCAAACCGATTAGATACCTGAAAGAGGGAGGAGATGAAATTACAAATCAAAGAAGCTGATATCACCAAGCAGATCCGCGATTATCTTCATTACAAGAATATTTTCCACTGGAAGCAATGGCAGGGGCCTATGAGCCAGCCACGAGGTGTATCCGATATCATAGGCTGCATCAATGGCAAGTTCTTCGCCTGCGAAGTCAAAATCCCCGGTAAACTGCTCACCGATAATCAGGCCAAGTTTCTCGGAGAGGTACGGGCAGCCGGGGGCGTTGCTTTCATGGCCCATTGTCTTGAGGATGTGCAAAGGGAGTTGATGATATGAGTCGCACCAAACCCCACAACAATCAAAATAAGAGGCTGATATGACCCCCAAACAATGCCTAGACTTATTTATCCGCGCTGCCAATGCTGCTGGTATCCAAAACCGCAAAGAGGTGAGGCGAAGGGCGGCAAGAGTGCTATGGATTAAGCAACATAACTATCGCCTGACATGCCGTCAGTTACACCGACAAAAGACAACTCAGGCATTTTTCGACACTTATCCCGAGGTACAGCATCTCTGTGTTTGTGAGGC
>Ga0307377_10006418_pt1 | contig 12316 bp, 8 predicted proteins | sample TR3MG_FD_202535 | JGI IMG/M metagenome (GOLD analysis project Ga0307377, IMG submission 202535) | Soil microbial communities from Risofladan, Vaasa, Finland - TR-3 | ecosystem: Environmental > Terrestrial > Soil > Coastal area > Acid sulfate soil | place: Finland: Risofladan, Vaasa | collected...
CTGGTCCTGCCCCCAGAAAAACTCTCTGTGCGGATAAGCTTATCGACGTAGGCGTTATCCCTGTTTGTATTGCCGACCTGTCGATCGCAGTCTGTCAAACGGATGCAGATCAATCCTGAAAATGCTGGCATGTCGGCCAATAACATAGAACCATCATCGAAGGTGGCCATGATGTTTGCCAGGGGGAGCCAATCGCTACCATTGATCGAATAGGTAAACCTGAAGGTATCCCCATCGGGTGAGGCCGGCGCCCAGGCATTTGCCAGTAAGGCTACCCGATTGCTGGTCGCTATATCAAAGTCCCACCGACGGTCAAACAGAGACTTTCGATTTTTAGGCTTGCCACCGTTTGTCTCGATCTCAACGACGCCGCCACCATAAAAAGCTTCCACATTGTACTGATGCCAGAAACGTAACATGGTTTGGCCGGTGACCTGCAGCAGGGGGGTCATAGTCAGAGCCGTGTCCGACATCTCTTCGCCATCTTGTTTATACCAGCTAGTGTTGGGGCTATGGGGGTCGACCGTATCCAGTATCTACTGATGTAGCCGGTCGCGCTTAGTGTCATCGAACCACATATACCATCCTCCATATCATCGGAAAACAGCTGGACCGAGCCAATATCACTGCGGATCGTCACATCAAAGGTGCGGGTTTGTTGATAGTTTTGAACCAGCGCGCCCATGTTGAAGCTAACCTAGCGGCTTGATTCAGCGCCGTTCATAGGGCGACATTTTCACTGATCAGTTAGATAGTGACACTTTCATTGAACAATAACAACAATAACAGGACGTATTGACATCCAAAACGTTTTGGTCTATACTGATTGTATCTTCCAAAACGTTTTGGAGCGTTACCTATTGAGCACAACTGGCTCATCCTAAATGGTTTTCAACTTAACAGGATTTCCGTAAGCATATGCATGACCGTAACGATTAAAGATATTGCTCGAGAGGTTGGTGTGTCAATAACCACGGTCTCACGCGCCTTAACGGGATACAGTGACGTTGCCGAAGAGACCCGCCGCCGCATTTTGGAAACTGCGGTCGCATTGGGTTACTCGCCCAATGTTACCGCACAGCGATTACAGAAACGTCGTACAGACACAATAGGCTTTATCACGCCTACCCATAAGCCCCGTTTCTCAGACCCATTCTTTAGCGAGTTCATGGCCGGTATAGGCAATGAAGCTGCCAGCCAAAATTATGATCTTCTGGTGTCCACGCATGCGCCGGACAGTGAAGAAGAGCAGAAGGTGTACCGTCGTGCGGTGAAAGGGGGCTGGGTAGATGGCTTAATCGTGGTTCGTACACGGAAAAACGACACCCGGATTCAATTATTATCTGAACGCAACTTTCCATTCGTGGCCTTCGGCCGTACCCAAGATGACCTTGATTTTCCCTATGTAGATGAAGACAGTGAAGCCGGGATGCGATTGTCGGTGCAGCACTTTATCGACCTTGGGCACCGGCGTATTGGCTTGATTTCTCCCCCGCCTGGGCTCAATTTCGGTGTCCATCGGTTACAGAGCTATTTTGATACGATGGGTGACAACGGGCTTTCTGTACAGAGTGAATGGATTGTTACCGGGGATATGAGCCAGGTTAGTGGCTTTAATGTGGTGGAATCGCTCCTGGCGCTAGATTCCCGGCCCACCGCTATCATTGGCGGAAACGATCTGATGGCCATCGGAGCAATCAAACGCATTCAACAATCTGGGTTGCAAGTTGGAAAAGATATCGCTGTGTGTGGATTTGATGACATTCCATTAGCTGCTTTCGTCAACCCGCCTCTAACGACAATCCACCAACCAATCTACGATATCGGTAAACAAACCACGGCCTTGCTGATTGATATTATAAATAACCGCCGGCTGGCCAACGTAAACATTCTCCTCGCGCCTACTTTGGTAGTCCGGGAGTCCAGCGGCAAGCCAATTGGCTGATTTAAGGAGGTGATATTAACGAAACAACCCGACCTCATATTTGCAGATCTCATAACTTCCACAAGATCGCAAAGTGATCGTCGATGAAATATTCGTCTACAGATTTGGTAAATATTATTTATTTCAACGCAAATGGAGGCAAGAAGAAGATGAAAAAACTCTCAATATTTCTAATGGTGATGGTTGTTTTGGCCTTGGTAATTGTGGCCTGCCAGCCAGAGACCGAAACAGTCGAAGTGACCCGGGTGGTGACGGAAACTGAAGAGGTGGTGGTGACCCAGGTCGTCGAGAAAGTGGTCGAGAGTGCGCCAGTCGAAGTTGAGGTAACCCGCGTCGTAGAAACAGTGGTGGAGGTCCCGGTTGAACCTGCTGAGAAGACCGTGGTCGAGTTCTGGAGCACTGACAAAGAGCCAGACCGGGTAGAACTTTATGAGCAAATTGCCGCACGATTCATGGCCGAGAATCCAGGCATAGACGTACGTATCGTGGCCATAGACGAAGCGGAGGTCTCTCAGCGGATTGCAACGGCGGTAGGCGCCAACCGATTGCCCGATATGGTGCGTATGGGCATCGAGCGTGTTGCGGCTTTCGCGGCCGATGGCATCCTTGACGAGGCAGCGGCCGAAGCGGTTATCGCCAGCGTAGGTGAAGATGACTTCCGTGTCGGTCCGTTGGCTATGGTAACTGATCCAGCGACGGGAATGTATGCGGCTGTACCTTTTGATGGCTGGATCCAAGCTATCTGGTATCGGTCTGACGTCTTCGTAGAAGCAGGGCTCAACCCACCCATCACCTGGGAAGATATCCTAGCTGCCTGCGAAACTTTGCCCGGTACCGGCAATCTGCTTTATGCTTTGACCCTGGGTACAGATCCGGGCCAGAACTATGGTCACCAGGTGTTTGAACAGGTCGCCATTTCTAACAATGCCTGGCCTTTCGATGCCGACGGCAATGTGACCATGAACTCCCCGGAGATGATCGAAGCGCTGGACTTCTACACCAGTTTGCAAGATTGTGCCGTTCCCGGTCCTCAGTATTGGCGGGGGGCTCGCGAAGCTTATCAACTTGACCAGTCTGGCATGCTCTTCTACAGCACCTACATCATGGATGACCTGGTCGATGGTTCTGGTTTGGAAGCCGGCGGCAATGTCGACATCCAAATAGAAAACTTGCCCGAGAACACCGGCTTCGCTTCGGAGATGGTTGGCCCCAACGGCTCGGCCTCCTACGGTCAGCTAGTTACCATGGCCATTATGCAAGGTGCCGATCCCGAAGCCCAGCAAGTCGCTGAGTACTTCTTGACCGAGGGTTATGCTGAAATCCTTAGCCTGGCGCCCTTTGGAAAAGTACCCGTTTTGGAAAGTGCGGTTGAACCCTGGAAAAGCAGCAGCGATTACTTCGCCAACTACTCCAGCGAGACATTGGATCAAATTGCCGATGGTTACAATACGATGCAACGTTGGTTGTTCCGCCCTGATTATGATGCCACCCAACGGGCGGTGGTCGGTGATATTGAAGGCCGGTTGCTCATTCCTACGGCCATCAGCAATATCGCCTTGGAAGGGATCATGACCCCGGAAACTGCGGCCCAATGGTTGCAGGAGCAGGTTGAGGCGATATACGCCGAAAGGTTAGAAGGCTAGTACAGGTTCGAACAAGTTAGGGGGTGTGGTTTTCGCTGCACCCCCTTTTTCGCTGCCGGAGCTGGTCCGCGCCAGGGAGAGAACCATCATGGCCATAGTAACGGAGAAAGAAAAGCGCCGGCGCTGGCGCTGGAATTCACTCCGGGCTCGCGAAACGCGCCTGGCTTGGATGTTGATTCTACCAACCGCATTCATCGTATTCGGCCTTGTCGTTTTTCCGGCCATCTTCAGCATTTGGATCAGTTTTCACGATGTCGGTCTTGACAATCTTGGCGATGTCTTTAAAGCGCCTTTTGTGGGCCTTGAGAATTACGCAAAGGTTATCGATGATTTTGCTTTTCAGCCTGGCCCACTGCCCGAAGACTGGGCGGAGGCCAATATCCTTGGGAAAATTGGTCTCTTCTTCACCAAATGGAGTTGGGGCGCGGCCATAACCAGTGTGGTTTACTCTTTCCTGGCCACGATTACCACGGTCCTGGTTGGGTTGGGGGCAGCCCTGCTGCTAAACCATCCTTTTCGTGGCCGCGGTATTGCTCGCGCAACCTTTCTAATTCCGTATGTGGCCCCCATCGTCAGCGTCGCATTTATCTGGCGCTGGTTACTTGATCCCCGGCCGTCTGGCGTGGTCAACAATATTCTCATGCAACTTGGCGTGATTGATCTGCCGATCGCTTATCTCGCCGAGCGCGGGTTGGCTTTGTTACTGGTCATTGTTTTCACCTCCTGGCGTTACTTTCCATTCGCCATGTTGATGATCCTGGCCCGGCTGCAAGCGGTGGACCGGACACTCTACGAGGCGGCCGATGTCGATGGCGCCTCTATCTGGCAAAAGTTTTGGTTCGTGACTCTGCCGGAACTTCGTTACGTTATTGGAGCCATCTTTTTGCTGCGCCTCATGTGGACCTTTAATAAGTTTGACGACATCTTTCTACTTACCGGCGGAGGCTTTGGCACCAAGGTCTTGCCTGTTCTCACCTACGAGTTCAGCTTCCGTTTACGTGACTTTGGCAAAGGATCGGCCACAGCTATGATCCTTTTACTCATCCTGGTTATTTTCCTGGCGCTGTATATCAAGATCGTGATGCGCAATATGGAGGATGAATAATGATCGAACATCCGGTATACCACGGAGCAGCAAGATGACTGAGAACATAAGCAGAAGACAGGAATACGATAAACCTCGAAGTTTCATGGATCGCCTGGGCAGCTGGCTTAATTGGCGTCGTTTTATTTTTCTAATTATTTTGTTCTTCTTTTTGGGTTCAATATTGTTCCCTTTTTATTGGATGGTTAGTTCTTCCTTTAAAACACAGGCCGAGATTGGTAGTCGCGATCCCGTCTACATTCCTGAATCGTTGCGCCTGGATGCGTACAAGGAGTTATTTGATTCAGAAGATGATAATTTTCAGAATTTTGGACGCAATATTCTCAATAGTATGTTGGTGGCGGTCCCAACTTCGATCATAGCCGTCATCCTGGCCACCTTGGGCGCCTATGCGATAGCCAGGCTTTACTTCAGGGGCAAGAATCTCTTATTGAATAGCATCCTGGTCATTTACCTGTTTCCGGGCGTGCTGCTCATTATTCCTCTGTTCTCGATGGTCGCCCGAATAGGCGACCGGATCGGCTTTGACGTGCAAGATAATCTATGGATCCTTGTGATCACTTACCTGGCTCAAACGCTTCCTGTTGCTCTATATATGTTGGTTAACTATTTTCGTACCATTCCAACGGAAATCGAACAGGCTGGATTGATCGATGGCTGCGATCATTTGGGTGTAATCTGGCGGATTACCTTACCCTTGGCTATTCCGGCCTTGATCTCCGTGGGCATCTACACCTTCATGATCGCCTGGAACGAGTTTCTCTATGCGCTCATATTCCTAAATAGTAGCGATATGTACACCATGCCCATCAAGATCAGTTGGATTTTTAATGACCCCACACCACGTCCGAATGTGGTGATGGCTGCTTCAACCATTATGACCTTGCCCGTCATCATTCTTTTTCTGGGCATGGAACGGTTCCTGGAGGAAGGTCTGTCGGCCGGCGGAGTCAAGGGATAGGTGGACCGAGGCGATCGAGGACCAGGTTCACGAGCTGGCATAGAACGATGAATCGCAGTTCGCCTTGACGTCCGCTAAGAGCGACAAATTTATGAGTGTTTCCGATCCCCAAATTTACCAGGACCTTCTTTACCTCTACGGTCCGAAAATAGCCCCGTTGGCCTATGAGCGACTGGAAAACTTACTGGCCGAGTTCCAGCAAAAAAATCCTGGTTTGGCCAGGCTAACGACCGCTGACCGAGTGAGCCAGCGGGATAGTGTCTTGATAACCTACGGTGATATGGTTCAAGAGGAGGGCGAGGCGCCCTTGCGGACGCTGGCCGATTTTCTGGCATCTCATTTGGCAAATAATATCAGTACGGTCCATGTCTTGCCTTTTTACCCTTATTCTTCGGACGATGGCTTTTCGGTTATTGATTATCAGGCCGTCGACCCCTCTTTGGGCGAGTGGGAGGACGTGAAACAGATTGGCCGCTATTTCCGGTTAATGTTTGACGCAGTCATCAACCATATCTCGGCCGAGAGCGCCTGGTTCCAAGGTTTCCTGCGAAATGATCCTCGCTATCGCGATTATTTCATTGTTGTTGAGCCCGAGACCGACCTTTCCCTGGTTTTCCGGCCACGCACTTTGCCACTACTGACCAAGGTAGAGCAAGCAAGTGGCCAAGCTGAAAAAACCGACCGCCTGGTATGGACCACTTTTGGCGCTGACCAGATTGATCTCAATTTCGCTAGCCCAGCTCTTTTGCTCGATATCCTCGAGACCTTATTATTCTATGTTGGGCAAGGCGCTGAATTCATTCGCCTGGATGCCATTGCCTATCTGTGGAAGGAAATTGGTACCAACTGCCTGCATCTGCCCCAGACCCATCGCCTGATCCAACTCATGCGCCGGCTGCTTGACCGAGTCGTTCCTGGGGTGGCACTCATCACCGAGACCAATGTCCCCCATGAGGATAATGTCTCTTATTTTGGAGATGGTCTAAATGAAGCCCAAATGGTCTATAATTTTTCCTTGCCGCCTCTGATTCTTCACGCCTTCTACAGCGGCAACGTGATGGTCCTTAGTCGATGGGCTGAAACGCTGACGCTTCCTTCAGAAGAAGCGACCTTTTTCAACTTCCTCGCTTCCCATGACGGCATTGGTCTTACGCCGCTTAAAGGCATCTTGAGTGAATCAGCAATACAGGCCCTGGCCCGGCGCGTTGAGATGCTAGGCGGCCGGGTTTCCTCAAAGAGCAACGCCGATGGATCGACCAGTCCCTATGAACTCAATATCAACTACCTGGATGCCCTGGGCGATCCCCAGAACGACGGCGAAGAGTACGCTCTAATCGCGCGCCGATTTCTGGCATCGCAAGCGATTATGCTGGCTTTACGGGGCGTGCCCGGCATTTACTTCCATAGCTTGTTTGGCTCGCGAGGTTGGCCGGCCGGCGTCCAGGTAAGTGGCCAGGCCCGGACCATCAACCGCGAGAAACTCCAGCGCTCGGTGCTTGAAGAAGAACTGGATGATACGACTTCATTGCGGAATCAGATATTTCACAGCTACCGGCATCTACTGACGTTGCGCCAGGCCACTCTGGCCTTCCACCCGAAAGCTGATCAGCAGGTACTCTTTGTTCATGAGGCCGTGTTCAGCCTGCTACGCAGTTTGCCCGCAGCCAACTCCCACTTAATTTGCCTGCATAACGTCAGCAATCAGACTCATAATGTATCGATTAACCTGACGAGTCTACCCATAGCGGGCGCTGCACGCTTTCTAGATCTGGTAGGGGATAGTGCCTACCAGGCAGCGTCCGGCCTCCTGTCTCTCACCATCCTTCCATACCAAGTTTTGTGGCTACAGTGCCTGTGAACAATCGGGGCTGATCTACCACCAAAACCTCCAAGCAGAACATACGGAAACTGGATATTGTGTACAAATTCACAAATTGGGCTGGAATCGGCCGGGGCAGGTGAGTATAATTGGCAACTTATCGGCCGGGAATCAGGGTTTACGCACTCTTTCGAGATCAAGTACCCCATCCGGCAAAGTCGTACAGGAAAAGTTGTTGAGCATGGGCTCGATAATATGAACGAGGGAAAACCCGGTCGCGTCGGCTGACCTGCAGCCGGCGCAGGTAAATCCGAACCCCGAGGTTCATTGAGGAGGTTAATGGTTTTATGAGCATTAGTAAGCTCGCCAGCTCCATCGCAGAGTCACCAACCCTCGCCCTTAATGAAAAGGCGCGCATGTTGCGGGCTAAGGGCGAACCGGTAATTCATCTGGGTGGCGGAGAGCCAAAAAACAAGGCCCCGATAACGGCGATCCTGGGATCGGCAGCCAAGTTAACGGCCGGTGATATTAAGTATGCCCCCACCGATGGTCTGCCGTCTCTCAAAAAAGCGATTGTTCGTTATACTGAAGAGAATTACGGCCGGTTAGTCTCGCCGGATAATATTATAGTATCTACTGGGGCAAAGCAGTCGATCTACAATATTCTCTACTCGATTCTCGACCCCCAGGATGAGGTTATCTTACTGGCGCCCTATTGGGTTAGCTACCCCGAAATGGTGAAGATGGTCTACGGGATTCCCGTGATTGTGACCCCGGAAGATGGCACGTTCCAACCCCGGTTTGATGAGGTCGAGCAAGCGGTAAGCTCTTATACCAAGGCCATCATCTTAAACAGCCCCAATAACCCCTCTGGAGTGATGTATCCGGCTGAGTTCATCGCCCAGATCGTCAACTTCTGCGAAAGTAGGGGCATCTACCTGATCATGGATGATATTTATCACCGCCTGGTCTATGATGGCCTATCTGCCCCATCACCTTACGACTATACGGACAAGGATATCGGTAACACGCGGGTTATTGTGGTCAATGGGGTCTCGAAACTTTATGGAATGACCGGTTTTCGAATCGGTTGGGCGATCGCCAACCGTCGTCTGGTTGAGGTCATGACAAACGTTCAAAGTCAGATCACTTCCTGCCCACCGGTCGTATCCCAGGCGGCGGCCGAAGGCGCTCTGACCGGCATGCAGAGCCTGGTTGAGAATTTGCGGCTGACCATCCAGAATAACCGCGATATCATGATGCAACGGTTACAAGCTTTTTCCGACGTGAAAGTCAGCAGGCCGCATGGCACTTTCTACTGTTTGCCTGATTTCCGCGCCTATGATCGGGATTCAGTAAGGCTGGCCAAATTCTTGTTGGAGAAGGCGCTCGTGGTTACCGTGCCGGGAAAAGACTTCGGTATGGAAGGACACCTGCGCTTGAGCTATGCTGGATCGGTGAAGGAGATTACCGTAGGCGTCGAAAGAATGAAATGGGCTCTCGACCCCAATGCGCCGAATGAGATTTATATTGGTGATCGTAAGATGATTAGGGATTGGTTATGAGCAACAACTTGCTAAACATAAAAACACCGTCAGAAGATCAAGCCGGGGCACTTAGTAGCGATTACGGTTTAATAAACCACGGTCTGACGAACCTGCGCAAAGTGTATTGGAATCTGCCTACCGAAGCGCTCTACGAGGAAATCGTCTTTCGCTCTGAGGGGCACATCTCAAAAATGGGACCGATCATTGTCGATTCGGGCAAGCACACCGCCCGTGCGGCTAATGATAAGTATGTCGTCCGCGAGCCAAATAGCGAAGGGCATGTCTGGTGGGGTCAATATAACCGGCCGATAAACACAGGCCAGTTCAATGAAATCTTTAACCGCATGCAAGGTTACCTGCAAAGTCGGGATGTGTTTGTCCAGGATTGTTACGCTGGCGCCGATCCCGAATACCAGATGCCAGTCCGGATCATTACCGAACTGGCCTGGCATAGTCATTTTGCCCGTAATATGTTCATCTTGCCCAAGAATCGCGAGGAATATCGCCAGCACATCCCCGATTTTACAGTCATTGGCGTACCTTCCTTCACAGCTTTTGAATCCATTGACGGTACCCGATCGGGCACTTTTATCATCTTGAATCTGGATCAACGCCTGGCCATTATTGGCGGATCGGAATATGCCGGCGAGATCAAAAAATCGATCTTCACCGTCTTGAATTACCTCTTGCCTCTGGAAGGGGTGATGACTATGCATTGCTCGGCGAACCAAGGTGACGACGGCGATGTGGGCTTGTTTTTTGGCCTTTCTGGAACAGGCAAGACCACGCTTTCGGCCGATCCAACGCGCGGCCTGATCGGCGATGACGAGCACGGCTGGAGCGATAACGGCGTTTTTAACTTTGAGGGTGGCTGTTACGCCAAAGTAATCCAGCTCTCAGCCTCGGCCGAACCGGAGATTTACGCCTGCACGCGCTCTTTTGGCACGATTCTTGAAAATGTCATCTACGATCCCATCACCCGGCTCATTGATCTAGATGACAATGCCATCACCGAGAATACCCGCGCTTCTTACCCGCTGGAATTAATCGGCAATGCTGTGCCCGAGAAAAGGGGCGGACACCCAACCAATATTATTCTGTTGACCTGTGACGCTCAGGGCGTGTTACCGCCCATCGCCAGGCTTACGCCAAACCAGGCAGTGTATCATTTCATCTCCGGATACACTTCCAAGGTCGGCGGCACTGAGGTCGGTCTGGGTGAAGAACCTGAGATAACCTTTAGCGCCTGTTTTGGCGCGCCGTTCATGGTGCACCACCCCATGTTTTACGCCGATTTACTGCGACGCAAGATTGAGCGGCATGATGTTACCTGCTGGCTGCTAAATACCGGTTGGGTGGGTGGATCTTATGGCGTGGGCAAACGCATTAGCATCAAACATACCAGACGGCTGCTCAACGCGGCTCTAAACGGCGAGCTGGCAGAGGTCGATTATTATCATGACCCTGTCTTTGGTTTTGAAGTGCCCAAGAGTTGCCCCGACATACCTGACAGCGTTCTCTACCCGGCCGAGTCGTGGCCCGGCAAGGCCGAATACGACAATAAATATCGCCAATTAGCGGCGCGATTTATCGATAACTTCAAAATGTTTGCGACTGATTGCCCGCCAGAAGTTCGCGAAGCGGGGCCAAAGATCTAATCATCGCTGATTGATAAAGTAAAAGATCAATATAAGGGGATTCAGCCTCGAAGCTGAATCCCCTTTGTGTATTTAAGCAAGCCTTGGATTAGGCGGTTGTAAATATGGGCATTCTCGGTTATCTTTTTCTCTGTGTATGGTCGCAATATGCCGTCCTGCAAATTGACAAACTCCAGATAGAGAGAGGATTTGAATAACAATGCCCGTAATTGATCGTTTGAGTTTGTATCGAAAGACTTTTTATGGGGAACCAAATGACTTTACCAATCCCAATGTGGCCGAACAATACCCCCCGGATCTGGAATTGGAACCGGTGCACCTGGATATCGATCTTTTTGTCGATGTCGGCCGCAAAGAAGCACGCGGGCGGGTGACCACCATAGTGCGAGCCCGTCGCAAAGGCCCGTCGCGAATTAATCTTGATGCGGTCGATTTCTTGGAATTGGTAGTGAACGACGCCGATGATCGGGCGTTAACCTGGAGCTATGACGGTTCTGTGCTTTCGGTTGAATGGGCCGAACCCTTCGCAGCCGGCGAAGAACGACGATTGGCGGTTTCCTACCGGGTGGTGAATCCAGTAGATGGTCTCTTTTTTTCCCAACCCAATGAGCAGTACCCCGATCAAGCCTGGTATGCGGTAACCGATCATGAAACCGAGCGAGCCCGTCATTGGCTACCCTGTATCGATTTACCCAATGTACGCACCACCCTGGATTTCCATCTACGCGCCGAGACTCGATTTACCATCCTGGCCAACGGATACCTGGTGGAGGAGACAGCGCATATCGATGGCACAAAAACAGCTCACTGGCGCTTAGAACAACGTTGCCCAAGCTATTTGACTTGCTTTGCCATCGGTGATTTTGTCCGGGCAGATGATGGTTATTTTGAATATGGCGACGACCATATTGAACTATCTTATTTCTGCAGCCGTGAGCATGATGCTGACTCGCTGCTTCGCTCCTTCGGCCGTACCGGAGAAATGATGGCCTGGATGACCCGAAAGCTGGATAGGCCTTTCCCCTTTCCCAAATATTACCAATTCGCCCTGCCGCAGCTGGGCGGGGCCATGGAGAATATTTCCCTGGTTAGCTGGGATGATAATTTTATTATGGATGTGGAAAATGCCAGGGAGCTTGGCTGGTTGGTTGACATCATTAATATCCATGAGATGTCTCACAGTTATTTTGGCGATGCAGTTGTAGTCCGCGACTTTGCCCATGCCTGGCTGAAAGAATCTTGGGCCACTTATATGGAACAGTTGTGGTGCGAGGACAATCGGGGCGAGGATGAAGCCCAGTACGTCTTTTACGACAACGCCAAGGGATATTTTGAAGAGGCGGACGAGAAGTACCGGCGCCCCATCGTTTCCCGACGTTTCAAATCATCCTGGCAGATGTATGATAGGCACCTCTATCCAGGGGGCGCCTGCCGCCTGCACACCCTCCGCCGCGAGTTGGGCGATGAGGTTTTTTTCCCCGCCGTAAGCGATTACTTGAAACGTTTTGATGGCCAGGTGGTTGAAACCGACGACTTCCGCCAAGTGATGGAGGAACACTCCGGCCGGTCCCTGGTCAAGTTCTTCGAGCAATGGTTCCATTCACCTGGTTATCCAGACATTAAGGTTACTTTTAATTA